>Ga0308161_1000050_pt1 | contig 372192 bp, 346 predicted proteins | sample PhyFR2_FD_201034 | JGI IMG/M metagenome (GOLD analysis project Ga0308161, IMG submission 201034) | Phyllosphere microbial communities from UC Gill Tract Community Farm, Albany, California, United States - DLSLF.R2 | ecosystem: Host-associated > Plants > Phyllosphere > Unclassified | place...
AACTGGTTCTAAATCTTTATGCTTATCTAAAAGCTCTTCTGCGCTACCGAATACTCTCGTTTTTCAGTGGGGCAAAGATAACAACTTAATACACCACAAAACAAACTTATTTAACATAAAATTCATACAGCATTAATCTTGGGGATAAATATCACCATAATAAGCTAATTGGCAAGGGATTGTAAACATAACGAACTTATCCACAGGAAACGATTGGAAAACATTGATGGCTTTTAGCTTAAAAAAAGCGCTTTATTAATCCTTTATATATATAGTAGCCCACTAAACAACCTATAGTATCTGCTACGATATCTAAGGATTCCATGGATCTTCCTAATCCCATTTCTTCCTGAAGGATTTCAGTAAGGAATGCATATATAAGGATAATTTGAAAGAAGTATGAAAATTTAATTTTGGGAAAGGTGGCAATGAAGCAAAATCCCAGCATTGCAAATATGCTCAAATGTAAAACTTTATCAATGCCATTGAACATAAACCAATATTCCTGGTTCTCTTCTCCCGGCTTGAGGAGCATATAAGTAAGAAATGCCCAATAAATGGGCAGTATCTTACTAAATATTTTTGAAATCTTATCCAATGATAGCCTGGTATTCTTCTGCAGTAAGCAGCTCTGAATGATCTGCACCTTCAGCAAGCTCTAATTTAATGATCCATCCGTTTCCGTAAGGGTCAGTATTTAACAGCTCAGGCTGAGCTTCCAATTCTGAATTAAATTCAATAACTTTTCCTGCAATAGGTAAGAATAAATCTGAAACTGTTTTCACCGCTTCTACACTTCCGAAAACCGCTCCTCCTTCAAGATCATCATCTAATGTATCTACATCTACATAAACGATATCGCCAAGTTCTCCCTGTGCGAAGTCTGTAATACCGATTGTAGCTACATTACCTTCAATCTTGATCCATTCGTGATCTTTAGTGTACTTTAATTCTGATGGTGTATTCATTTTAATTTTTATTTTGTACAAATGTATTCAAAATAATTCTAGCTTCAAATATCGGATATAAAAAATGTCCTTCAAAATAGAAGGACATTCAAAGTTTGTTTCATTTTATTTTAGAAACCTCCACCAGCGTCACCAAATGTAAAAGTGGCAGAAAGTCCGGCTCTAATAGTAGACAGCGGGAATGCCGTGGAGATTTTATACTTAGAGGTCATCTGCTCGTAGAATACTCTTAAGTTCAAGTTCTCCGAAACATTGTAGTCTGCGGAAAGCTTTATATTCATGAGTTTTTGTCCTCCTGTAATCTGTGAATCATTTAACAGAATATTCATGATAGAGGTTTGGCTGTCTCTTAAAGAGATATCTCCCCTGATATTAAGATCGCTTCCTTTTCCTCTGGATCCTCTTGTATTAGCCATCCCTAATCTGAAATTCTTAACGATATACCCGAGTCTCACCACATATTCTGTATTGGAATCTTCTGTAAGGGTATGGTTTACCAGTCCTAACAACATCATTCTGTTTCTGTTGTACTGAAGTCCAAACTGCATATTGTTTCTCATGGTAACATCTATCCCGATCAGCGGTGAGAATGATTCCACATAACCAACCTGGGAAAAGGTAAACGGATTAATGTAGTCATTATTGACATCAAAAGCATTACCTCCCGACAGCCTGTTGAAATAATCAATACTTGATTGGATACCTGTTGCCGTATAAGTAGCCGTATATCCATGGAGTATATCAAATTTAGCAAACTGGCCATTGATGATCGGAATATTTCTTAATCCTGAATAGGTAATCTTCCAGTTTGGAATAGGAAGACCTGCTTTTCTGGCATTTCCGATCTTTTTAACAGATTTACCTTCAACTGCAGCCCTGAATGCGGGAATCAGGACATAAGCATTAGCAATACTATAGTGTTGGGCATATCCTTCACTGTCTAATACTTCGCCAATTCCCATCTGTTGCGAAAGGATCTGTGCATTTTCCCTGATCGCCTGGTAAACTGCCTTGGTATCTTTGAATGAAGTTTTCAGAAGAACAACGGAATTGGAATAGGTCACCTGATCATTGGCAAATACATAATCATGATTCGCAGTTGCGAGATTATTACGATTATTAAACCCTGATTGGGAGAAATTTCTGTTGTAGTTATGCAATGCACTAAGATCAATTCTGAAATCATTCATCGGAACAATTTGTAAATTGGCTCTTAATTCTCTGGTAGACATCCGTATGTAAGGATCTGTCATATACGGCGAATCACTTACCCAGCCATTCTCCAGCACTTCTCTTCTGATATCTGCCTGGGACCCCAGAAGGAATCCAAGGGTTGGACCACCGAGAGTCTGTCCATAACCATACATATTAGGTGCTGAAAGTAAACCAGGAAGCACAGTTCCGTTATTTTCAGAATAATTAATATCCAACTGTTTGAATGATGTTAAAACAAAAGCTGCACTTTGAAGTATGGTCAGTTTATTTTTGAATTTATAGCTCTTAAATCTAAATTTTTTCTTCTCCCACTGTTGAGTGTAAACATTGTTCAGTGAGTCTATTTCCTGCTTACGTTTCTGCAGTTTTGTATTGATATTTTTAAAGTATTTAAACTGTCCGAAGAACTTCGGAATATCTGCTGTAGCTGTGGCCTGAATAATATTAGTGTTCTGCCCTACGGAACCCAAGCTTCCTTCCGGACTGGAAAGAAGTGCTGTAGATCTTGCATTCCAGTTGTAGGTAAGTCCATACCCCACTTCTGCATCAATGAAATCCAAATAAGGAAGATACTGGAATGGCAGTTTGTAATTCAGCTGTACCCTGTGGTTGTACAATACCGGTCTTCCTGCTCTGAATACATTTCCAAAGATGGACTTATCATTCATTCCATTCACATCTACATTGTCATTAAGAGTTCTTGTAGCAGAATTGATTTCAAGCTTTAATGATTTGGTAAAGTTGAAACCTAAGCCGTATTGCCATCCAAAGAAGAAATTCCTGTTTCTAAGTGCTGCAAAACTGTCACCTGTATTTCCGCTTAAGATTGCTTCTACATTTCTAAATTCAAGCTCATTGTAGTTTCTGTCTATTTCAGTTCTGAAAGATAATCTTGTAGGAACCGGATTGAAATTGAATTCTTTTACCCATTTGAGGTATTTTGTAGATTTCGCGGTATCGCTGATCATTTTGTTGAAAGGCTTAATTACCCAAGGTTTGAAGGTATAATTGTAATCCACATACCCTCTCAGATATTGTCTGTAGTTTTTGGAAGTATAAATATCCCTGAAATAATCATCATTATAAACCGCAGTTACAGAAACGTTTTCAACATCATAAAACTTAGGTTTCTTGTTTGGATTCACTCTCTCCTTATGCATATTGACCACTCCAATACTTCTCTGCTGAGTGTAGGTTCTGGCTACTTTCTTCAGCTGTTCTTTATTGGCAGCCTTACTGAATGCGACATCAGTATCCAGAGGATTATATTTCGGATCCTCGATGGTTTGTGAATAAGAATAGTTCAATGGAATTTTCATTCCGCTCTTTTCAGGAAGGAATTTATCTACATTAACCGCTGTATTGATACTGAATGCAGATTGTGTAGACTGGTTTCTTTCCGCAGGCTTTGAATCTATATTCCCGAAACCTACAGAAGTATAGGATGCATTGGTATTTACAGTAGCAAAGTCTCCTAAGTTAAAATTAAGACTTGCATTACCTGCGTATCCGCCATCATTTTCAATTTCAGAAAGACGGATTTCGTTTACCCATAGAATTCTTTCAATTCCAGCAGATGTTCTGTCATTATTTCTTACTCCGATCATAATCGTCGTAATGTTTCCTAAACTTGGACGTCCTTTGATATAAATTCTTTTAGAATCATCACCAAAAACATTATCCATTTCTCTCAAAACAATATTAGCTGAGTTTTTATCTCTTCTGATTTTAGCATCTACAAAATTTTGAATCTCAAAATCAATATTATTTTCAATTGGCCAGATCTCCATCGGTGTAGTTGCCGTACTTTTAGTAAGCATCATTGAAGATTCATATTCATAGTAGTTATCTGTAGCATCACTACCGAAACGGATAAAGAATTTCGCCTGTGGGTCAATATTTTCATATCTGTTGGATGGATCCTGAGCATGTACAAAAAGTTTTAGTTTTTTATATCTCCTCATATCCAGGGATGTATTTTTGAAAACACCTCTTGCTTCAGCTTTAAGATCCTTTACTCTCATATAAAGAGACGCTTCGTTCTGTCTCTGTGCTCCTGCATTTCCACTCAATACCTGTCTGTCAATACCTGGAGGTAGCACATACGGTGGCTGGTTCAATGCATTTTCTTCAATATTTACACTTCCTACTTCAAAGTTATTGTTAAAATCAAGATCTGTAGGAGCCACTCCTTCATTGGGAGAACTTACGGTTGCACTGGCAATCTGATTTGGATATCTTCTCCAGTCTGATCTTACAAGATCCATGGTACCGAATCTTAAAGTGGAAGTATTTTCAAATCCTGCAAGCATTAGTCTCGCAAATCTTACATTATTAAGTACCGATGCACTCCTTTCTCCTTCCGCCCCGTTTTCTGCATATTTTGATACCGGGATTCTGAAAAGATACCATTTTACATCTGAAGTCTGCCCGTTCTGGAAGCTTGCCTTTACGGTTTTCACGTCAACAATATTATTCTGTCCTAATGATAAGCTTGGCTTATCAAGGTTAACAATATATTCATTGTAGCTTTCCGTCTGGTCAAGGTTGTAATCTTTGTTGATATCTTCTGCATCCGGACTCTGTGAAGCCACTTCCAGAGAATTGGCCTGAGAGTTACCTTCAGGGTTTCTAAAGTATTTATATCGCTGAACTAGTGATGCTGCCTGACCACCTGTAAATTTATCAGACATATAGAACACAAAGTCATCTACTGCAGGGTCAACTAAGTTGGTCACCGGGTTTACAAATGTATTCCCAAATCTCATGGATTCCTGATCTGAACTTAATCCATCATATCCAAGATCCTGCGCTCTCCTGTCATCGCCTTCGCTGGAGAATGCATAAAGAATAGGTGGTTGTTTAGGCTGTACTCCCCAATTGGAGGTCGTTGTAGTGGAAGGAGCTCCCGGAGTTGGAAGACCGTTTTCATACTGCATCTTTCCGTCTTTCAGGATGTCTTCAGACACGTTACCTAATTGTAGTAAAAGTCTTGCCCTGTTTCCAAGGACATTTCCATCCGCATAAGGATCCATCATCCAGAATTCAACATATTCGATATTTGAATTGACGAAGTTGGAAACACTGATCGGTCTCATGATCCCTGCCCATCTTGCAGCTGCTGTTTCAGTATTTGGATTGACGTTATAAGGACCTTTTTCTGTAGGATAGTAAGAAATATCTAAAGTATTGGTGAAGGTCTGCTCACCTGCAACAAAGTCTCTGTTATTATAAATTTCTGAATACTGAACTCTTCTGGAAGCATGGTTGGAAACAGACTGTGGTGTAATTCCTGCCGGAGCTCTTCCTCCTACTCCCCAGAATCTTGGGTCAATATTATACCATGAAAGAAGTCCTCTTCCGTACCCGCTTGTTGTCGCATCATCTGCTGGTGCCCCATTAAAAGGAGCGGCCAGGTTTTTCTCAGGTCTTGATGCCAGACTCCATGCGGTAGGTTCTTTTAAAGATATTTTAGAGGTAGTCTGCTCAAAATCGTCTATGTAAGACTGGTCATTGGTTCCTTTATTAAGTCCCGGAAGCAGGTAAGCAGCCTCCATTTTAAAGTTCAGGTTGGAAGGAGCTTCAGTATTTACCAATGGAATCTTATCTGTCAATCTGGTCAGGAAAGGAACCTGATTATTATACATCATGTTGATCCCTGCCATTGTATTATTCACAGCTTCCTGTCCGTAATTCACTTTCTGGGTAAGCGGAGATTCTGAATAATTAACAACCGTTCCACCTACTATAAAATTCTCACTGAATCTTCTTTCTAAGTTTAAGCCTAAAAATCTTTTTCTTTGAGTATTAAAAGTCAGTTGGTTTTCCAGTGAAATATTGATGGCCTGTCCGGACTGCTTAACATTTTCATTGATAATTGTTACCGTTCCAAGCATATAGTCTACGGTATAGTCTACGCCTTCAGTCAGCTGGACACCGTTTGCAGAAACTTTTACCGATCCCTGCGGAACATTTACTGCTCCAAGAGAAATTCCTTGCCCTTGTGTTCCTTTGTAACGCCCTTCTATAGTATATCGTTGGGCCAGATTACTGGAAGTGGCTACCTGTTTTTGCTGTTTATACAGATCGGTGAAGACAAACTGTGGATCGTTTCCGACCTGGCTCGCCATAAAACTACCGAACGGCTGTACTTTGGTAAATATGATCCTTCCGGTTTCCGGCCTGATCGTAATCCCGTTGACAAAGTCAAAAATACCGTCTCCAAGCACACCGCTGCTGGCCTGGATATCACCGTTCATATTCAGACGGTCCCAGTTCAGTAATTTCAGTAAGTTTTTATCCTGAACACTGGTTCCCGGAAGGTAGTTTACTTTACCTCCGGTTTTCTGATCCCGGTAAAAAACATTAAGAATAAAACCGTCCTGTGCTACCTGTCCTGCATCCAGCGAGTAGATGTTCTTCATCATCAGGTCCCACATCGGAGATTCTGTATTCACTCTATTATTTACTCTTAAGACCTTGGTAACCAGTACAGGGCTTTCTTCGGAGAATTCCCCTACTTTATATACCTTGTTGGTTCCATCCGTGTAGGAGTAAGAAACAGCCAAAAGCTGGTTTTCGTTCAGCTTTTGGTTCAGTGAAATATATCCTAACTGAGGCTGCAATGTATATTCATTGGCATTCAGCCTTCTTGCTTTTGTATTAAAAATAAACTGCTCACCGTTATCGTACGGCTGCGTACTTCCCGGGAAACTCTGCCCTTGAAAAGTAGTTGCGTAGTTTTTACCGGCTTCTCTTGGTCCTATAGCAGCATTAATAGATGGGTACAATCCGTTCTGGGAGTTATCCGGCAGTCCCGCAGGTCCTTCTCCTAAGTCTCGGATACCGATAATACTTTTCTGATATGCGAGATTGCTGTTTCCCTGGTCAAGTACCCAAACCTCCAATCTTGTAATATTTACCGTGGAATTGATCTGAGGGTAATTGGCCAATGCCTGGTCATAACGATCCAGGAAGTAATGTCCTAAGAAAAAGTGCTGGTTATCTTCATAGTCGATGGCATTGACTTTAAAATTATTCATGACACCTCCGCCCTGAACTACAATATTCCTGGCTTCACCCTGCTGTTGGGAAAGCACTACTGTTCCATAAGTTTTTCCTAACTGAAATTCTGTTTTCACCCCGAAAAGTGACTGTGAGCCACGGATAAGACTGGTAGAAAGCGGCATATTAACGTTACCGAACTCTACTCTTTTGATGATCTTATCTTCACCGCCGGCACTTGGTTTGTCTACATCGCCAAGTCCTTTGGTCTGAAGATCTTTCCAGCTTCCTTTGGCCTGCCACACGAGATTCATCCTATTTTCAAATGCGAAACCGCTCTGGGTGTCATAATTGGCTTTTAACTGAAGGTTCTCTCCTACTTTTCCCAATAATCCAAGCTGAATTCTCTGATCTATATCAAAGGTAAAACTGGTCCTGTTCTGAGGAAGGATCAACGGGTTGTCAATTTTCTGATAAAGTCCTGCAAAATCCAGTGAAGCATATCCTGAAGGAATGATCTCAATTTTATTGCTCCCAAAGATGGTTTCAAAGAGCCTGTTGTTGATCAGCAGAGACGGAATAAGACCCTGTTTCCGGGCATCTGTTCTGTCTCTTCTGAAAAGAAGGCTGTATTTATCAGATTTTTCTTTGTAATAAGCTTTTGTCTGTGCAGCGAGCATAAATTCTTTATACTCTTCCGGAGACATTGCTGTAGGGGGTCCTGTAAATGTATTTCCAATTTTAGGATATACGTAATACATTCCTGTTTTGATGTCGTAAAAGGCCTCATACCTGGTAGGGTCGGCCAATTGATAATCTTTCTTGATGATTGCCGTATCACGTACCTGTGCAAAGGTACTTACTGACATACACAGGAAGGATAGGAACAGAAATATTTTCAGATGCTTATTATTCGCCACCAAATGTTAAATGTTTTTTAAAATTTGTTTTACCAATTCTTCTACGGAAATTCCCGGATCCTGCTTCATCATTTTGTCTGCAATCTTCTCGCTCATACGCTTTGGGATGCCTAAAACTTCTAATGCAGATAACGATTCTTCCTTCACTTTATTATCTACATAAGAAGAAATATTTTCCTCCGAAACGCTGAATTTTTGGACTTTATCTTTCAAATCTACAATGATTCTTTCAGCAGTTTTGGCACCAATTCCTTTAGCTTTCTGGATGAGAGCACTGTTCTTGGAAAGGATAGCCGAAGCAATCTCTTCAAGGCTTAAAGTGGAAAGAAGAATAAGGGCAGAAACAGCTCCTACCCCATTAACACTTATTAACAGATTGAACATTTCTTTTTCTGAACGAGTGTTAAAGCCAAAGAGAAGATGAGCATCTTCCCGTATGATCTGCTGAGTGAATAAGAATGCCGGCTGATTCAGGGCCAGTGCCTGGGAGGTCATCAAACTGATACCTACATAGTAACCAACTCCTTGTACGTTGATCACTGCGTAAGTGGGTGTAAGTTCTTGAACGCTGCCTTGTAAGGAAAATATCATTAGTAATTTTTAAAACTCCCAAATATAGTAATTTAAACTAATTAATATTTTCATTTCACGTGCGAATGATTTTTAACTTAAATTTTGACTTTGAATTCAATGAATTAACATAAATACAAAAAACCTACCCAAACGGATAGGTCTATGATTTAAATGAATTATTGCTGATTCAATTAAGGATAAATATCAAGACACATATTAAGATGACATGGACCTTGAACACAAGATGGGGAACAGCCGTTTACCACACACATCTGCCCTTGGGATGGAAGGCAGTATAAAGTCCCGTCCGGAGACTGAATAGGGGTATCTCTAGGGCCTGCTCCGGTAATTTGTTTTAAATTTTCTCTTGATAATTTTTTAATGTTTTTCATGGTAATTTATTTTTAATTCATGTAAATATATTTATTTTTCTGTAACAGAGGTACTTATTTTAACAAAAAATCTATTATTATCCCTGGATTGGGAGTAAAAACAGGTCACAATAGCAAAAAACGGCTTTTGAGGAAAATTTATATAAATTTTAATGCTGTCAGACTATTCTGATTGATTTAGGTGATAAAACCAACATGATGATTTACATTTTCTTTTTTATGACTTATACGGATATAGGCTTAAAAGCATAAAAAAAGCAGTACACTAAATTGTGTACTGCTTTTTGTTTGTAAAGATAGATTCTTTATTATTTTTTATTTTCTCTTCTCTGAGCGTCAAGTACTGCCACAGTCGCAAGGTTAACGATCTCGTCTACACTTGAACGCATCTGTAAAACGTGTACCGGTTGTTTTAATCCCATCAGGATTGGTCCGATTACCTGTGCTACTTTCATTCCTCTGATGATCTTATAGGAAAGATTGGCACTTTCAAGATTTGGGAAAACAAATGTATTGGCAGGAGTAGTTCCTAATTTTGAGAATGGATAATCGCTTAAATGATCTGCGTTCATCGCAAAATCCGGCTGGATCTCACCATCTACAATCATTTTAGGATATTTCTCGTGCAGGATGCTTACTGCTTTGGCTACTTTTTTAGACGTATCGGAGATAGCCGCAAAGTTTTCAAAGCCAAGCATGGCAATTCTAGGCTCTATTGCAAAAGATTTCACTGTAATTTCTGCCATTTTAGCAATATTGACAAGGTCTTCTGCCGTTGGATTCTGATTGATGGAGGTATCTGCAAAGAAAATAGGTTTCTTTTCTGAAAGGATCATCATCATAGCCGCTATTTTATCTACTCCTTTATCTTTCTCAATAACTTCTAAAACGGGACGAAGCACTGAAGTATAGTTTTTAGAAAAACCTACGATCAATCCATCTGTATCACCGTGTTTCAGCATTAAAGGACCAAAATAATCTCTCTGACGAACATATCTTTTCGCTTTATATTCGTTCATTCCTTTTCTCTGACGAAGCTTCCAAAGGGTTTCTCTGTATTTTTTCCTGTTTTCTTTCTGATCGTCATCACTTGGGTCGATAATCGGGATATCAAGATTGATTCCGAAACGCTCCATCTGTTCTTTGATGTATTTTTTGTCTCCTAAAAGGCTTGGGAAAGCTATTCCTTCTTCATAAAGGATTTGTGCAGCTTTCAATACATTATATTCTTCTGCATTTCCTAAAGTGATTCTCTTCGGATTGGATTTGGCACGGCTCTGCATCATTCTCACCAACTTCTCATCTCTTCCCATTCTGTCCAGCAGCTGGTTTTCGTATTCTTCGAAGTCTTCGATGGTTTTTCCTGCGATACCACTGTCAATAGCAGCTTTTGCCACAGCACTGGATACTTTGGTAATCAAACGGTTATCAAACGGTTTCGGAATGAAATATTCTCTTCCAAACTGCAGGTTCTGAACATTATAAGCAAGGATAACAGCTTCTGGCACAGGTTCTTTTGCAAGATTTGCAATAGCATGTACAGCTGCCAGTTTCATTTCTTCATTAATTCCTCTTGCCTGAACATCTAAAGCTCCACGGAAAATGTAAGGGAATCCCAATACATTGTTCACCTGGTTAGGATAATCGCTTCTACCCGTAGCCATAATTACATCTTTACGGGTTTCAAGGGCAAGATCGTAAGCAATTTCAGGGTCCGGATTGGCCAAAGCGAAAACGATAGGATTCTCATTCATGCTTGAAAGCATTTCAGGAGTCATTACATTTCCTTTTGATAAACCGATGAAAACATCAGAACCTTTTACAGCATCTTCCAGTGTTTCAATATCGGTTTGGGCAATAAAGTCTATTTTTTCAGGGGTAAGATTCTCTCTTTTCTGATTGATGACTCCTTTACTGTCGCACATCAACACATTTTCTCTTTTCAGACCTAATGAAATATATAAATTGGTACAGGCAATGGCAGCCGCTCCGGCTCCGTTCACAACCATTTTTACTTCACCGATATTTTTACCGGCGATCTGAAGTGAGTTGATCAGGGCTGCAGCTGAAATAATAGCTGTTCCGTGCTGATCATCATGCATTAAAGGAATATCCAGTTCTTCTTTTAGTTTCTGCTCAATATAAAATGCTTCAGGAGCTTTAATATCTTCAAGGTTGATGCCTCCGAATGTAGGAGCAATCCCTTTTACGATCTGAATAAATTTATCAGGATCTTTTTCATTGATCTCAATATCAAAAACATTAATGTCTGCAAAGATCTTAAATAAAAGACCTTTCCCTTCCATTACCGGTTTTGAAGCTTCGGGACCAATATCACCCAACCCAAGTACTGCTGTTCCATTGGAAATTACAGCTACCAGGTTTCCTTTTCCTGTGTAATCGTAAACGGTTTCCGGTTTTTCGTGGATTTCCATACAAGGAACTGCCACCCCCGGTGAATACGCCAATGAGAGATCTCTTTGAGAAGAGTGCGGTTTTGAAGGGATAACTTCGATCTTCCCTTTAGGTTCGGCTTTATGATAATCTAACGCGGCCTGATTAAAGTTCTTTTCGTCGCGGTGGGTTTTACTTGACATAGAATTTTGTTTTTTATTAAAGTATATACTTAATATGGTAGTCTACTAAACTTTCGATGGGCTTTCGGACAACGTGTCCTACATTTAAATGAAATTCTTCCGCAACAGAACGGAGCGTATCTTCGTAATAATAAGCAATAGAACCAATGAAATTGATCTCGGCATCTTTTGATTCTTTATAAGGAATGACCTGATACTCGAAGAAGCTTTTCATTTCCTCGTATACCATACTTTTAAAGTAAGGGTGGTCTTTTCTTTCAATAACGAATCTGTTGAAATCTGCCAGCCATGCATTAGGTCTGGGGCTGTGATACATATTTTTCAAGGCATCTTCTATCTTCAGTCCATAGTTCTGCTCAAATTCTGTATGAAGATCATCCGGCAGTTTTTTCATAAAATATCTTCGTACCAACTGTTTTCCAATGGCACTTCCGCTTCCTTCATCTCCCATGAGAAAACCTAGTGAAGGGAGTTCTATTTTAATGTCTTTACCGTCAAAATAGCATGAATTTGATCCGGTGCCCAAGATACATACGACAGCGGGCTTTCCATTGTAGGCAGCATACGCAGCAGCCATAAGATCTTCTCTCACAACAGACTCTGCTTTCGTAAATACTTTCTTCAATTCTTCCTCTATGGTTTCGCAGTTTTTTTTCACACCGCATCCGGAGCCATAGAAGAAAATCTTTGTTATGGAATTTTTGACCAGTACAAGGCTGCTGTTTTTTTCAATCTCGGGAACGATAAGCTCTCTGTTGATAAAATTGGGATTAAAGCCGATCGTTTCTGTTTTTAGAAACACTTTTTTGAAGTCATCAAGTATCACCCAATCTGATTTGGTAGAACCACTATCAACAATAGCAACCATATTTACATTTTAGTTTAAGGATGCTAAATTATGAATTTATCTTCAAATAGCGTTTACAAAGACACGGGAAGGTTCTAATGTTTTATATCAGCTTTTTGATTATTGAACTGAACGAGCCAGTCTTCTATTTCATCTTCAAGATAAGTGGTCTGCAGCATAATGGCATTGATAAAATCATCGGGCACAGGATCGCCTGTGGAGTTTTCGAGGTTCCACAATTCGTCTGCCATATTTTCATATTCTGAATACACTCTTTTGAAGCGGGAATTCTCTCTCTCAAGAGCTTCAATATTTTTTTGCTGAAGCTGGAATTTTCTGTATTTGTTTTGACTTTTCATACAAATATTATTATAATTTGGGTCGTAAAAATTAAGGTATTATGCTTTAAACCGCACATTACAAGATAGAAAAAACCATCAACACAAGAAGTTGAAAATGAATTTATTATCAGGTTATAATTACATCATTCAGAATATTAAATTTATAAATAATTTTGGTTCAAAAAAATATTTTAACACCTTTTTTAATTGTTTAACATATGCTTATCAAAATCTGCCTTACAATTAACTTCAGATAGACTATCTCTTTATCTTATACAATTATTCTATTTTTCTTCTCAATACATAATTTTGTCTTCAATAATACCATTCTACATGTATCGTGTTGATAATTAAGCAAGACTTATCATTATTTATTCTTTTTTTAGTGAAATAAAAAAATATTTTACTATTGCTTCTGGATTTTTTGTATTTTAGAACAAAATCAACACCAGAGAAATCAATTGAAAATCAACATATTAACAAGAATAACTAAAGATGAAAATGAGTAAACAACGACCATCTATTATTTGTAAGAAAGTAACCCTGACATTAGGAATACTATCATCTCACATCCTTTTTTCGCAATTTCAGCAGAATACATTCCTTACGGGTGTCTACTGGCCTCCAAACATCCAACCTTTTCTGCATGCTGTTCCCGAAGATTATGACGGTGATGGTAAAGCTGACTTGAGTATTAAAACAGATGGAGGAACCTGGCTTATAGACTATTCCGGAAATGGATTTAATGACTGGGACTGGACTGGAACACAGAGAGGGGGAGCCGAGGCTCAACCCGTACCTGCCGACTATGACGGTGATGGTAAAGCTGATATTAGTGTTAAAACCGATAGCGGAAACTGGTTTATAGATTATGCCAGCAATGGATTCAATGGATGGGATTGGACAGGCGTATTAAGAGGAGGAGCAGAAGCACATCCAACACCTGGAGATTATGATGGCGACGGAAAATCAGATTTAAGTGTAAAAACCGATAGTGGAAACTGGCTTATAGATTATGCCAAAGACGGATTCAATGGATGGGAATGGACGGGCGTTCTAAGAGGGGGGACTGAAGCAAAACCAATAGTAGCAGATTATGATGGTGACGGGAAAGCTGATCTGAGCGTAAAGACAGACAGTGGAAACTGGCTTATAGACTATGCCAAAGACGGATTCAACGGATGGGAATGGACAGGCGTTCAGAAGGGCGGACCTGAGGCCAAGCCGGCAACAGCCGATTATGATGGCGACGGGAAGGCAGACCTAAGCGTAAAGACGGATGAAGGAAACTGGCTTATAGATTATGCCAAAGACGGATTCAATGGATGGGAATGGACAGCAACACAAAGAGGCGGAAGCGATGCACATCCGGTACCAGCTGATTATGACGGAGATGGAAAATCTGATATAAGCGTTAAAACAGATTCCGATAAGTGGTTTATTGACACTTATGCAAATGGCATGTTCAATGGCTGGAATGACACATATGATTTGAATGAAATTACATCATACAATTTATTAGGTACAAATACCGTAGACCTTAATAACTTTAGCAGAGTAAAGTCTGCCTACATAGATCTTTTGATAAGCCCGGAGTCCGTATTCAATAGCTCTCATTATACAAAAACAGATTATTATTTAAATCTGGCAGCCCAGGAGTCTTTGAAAGTACTGATTTCAAATAATAAAATCATGTCTTTTTCAGATCCAGCTCTATCAGACACAGAAAATCAACAATTCGTTAATCATTTCAAAAATGATATACCTTCATCGCTTAAAGAAGCCATTTTTGGAATAAATTTAGGTGATGAGCCTAGTGCAACGGATTTAGCCAATGTTAATAAGTGGAATATTTTTTTCCAAAACAACTATAATCAAAAACCTACTTATTATAATTTATTGCCTCGATATGGGGATTTTGCAAGTGATTCTGCCTACGAAACCTACCTGAATAATTTTATTAATTCAAATTCGTCAGATATAGTATCTTTCGATCATTATCCTTTTGATGGCAATACTTTTTTAACCAGCTATTTTTATAATTTATCTAAAGTAAAAGAAAAAGCTCAAAATAAATCTTTCTGGGCAGTAATTGCTTCTCATAAAGACTATTCACCAGAACCTTACGAGCCTAAACTAAAATTTCAGGCATTCTGTCCCATTGCCTATGGCGCAAAAGGATTGATGTATTGGTCATATTTGGATGGTTTTGAAAGCGACAATATAAAGTATGCTTATATTAAAAAAATTAACCGTTTCATAAAGGAAATCGTAGGACCTGCTGTAATTACTAATAAAAACACTGCAACGCTGCATAAAAGTAATACTTCTTTAAATCAAGGTTATCCTTTTTCGGCAACTGAACTGATACAAGACAATAATACAATTGTCAAAGATTTAAATAACGAAGATATTTTATTAGGTATTTTTGAAACAGAAAAAAGCAACAATAGCAAAACATCCTACATTTGGGTCGTTAATAAGAATGTAAATGCATCTGTCTCACAAACCAAAATATATTTAAAAGGATATCTTGTAGGAAATATATCCATATCACCACGTGTAGATAGTTATGATCCTCAAGACCCTAATTATAAAACAGTTTCTGATGCATATTTTGATAATCAAAACAATCAAACTGTAATTAATCTTCCTGACCTTTCTCCTGGTGAAGGAATTATACTGAAGGTCAACCAAAACGTAAGCCGGACACAAAAAGATTATGATGGTGATGGAAAAGCTGATATAAGTGTAAAAACTGATAGCGGAAACTGGTTTATTGACTATGCTAATAATGGATTTAATGGCTGGGATTGGACTGATGCACATAGAGGTGGTACTGAGGCAAAGCCCGTAACAGCTGATTATGATGGTGACGGAAAAACAGATTTAAGTGTAAAAACAGACACAGGGAATTGGCTTATTGATTATGCTAAAGATGAATTCAACGGTTGGGAATGGACAGGAACACAAAGAGGCAGCACTGACGCTCATCCTGTACCAGCCGATTATGACGGTGATGGTTTGGCTGACTTGAGTGTGAAAACAGACGCAGGAAACTGGTTTATTGACTATGCTAATAATGGATTTAATGGCTGGGATTGGACAGGAACACAAAGAGGCGGAACTGACGCACATCCAGTCCCTGCCGACTATGATGGTGATGGTATGGTAGATTTAAGTGTAAAAACTGATGATGGAAAGTGGTTCATTGACTATGCTAACAATGGTTTCAATGGATGGGAATGGATAGGAACACAAAGAGGCAATACTGACGCTCATCCTGTACCTGCCGATTATGACGGTGATGGTTTAGCTGACTTGAGTGTAAAAACAGACGCAGGAAACTGGTTTATTGATTATGCCAAGAACGGATTTAACGGATGGGATTGGACAGGAACACAAAGAGGCGGAACTGAAGCGCATCCATCCTCTGCCGACTATGATGGTGATGGTATGGTAGATTTGAGTGTAAAAACTGATGATGGAAAGTGGTACATTGACTATGCCTATAACGGGTTCAATGGATGGGACTGGACAGGAACAGACAGAGGTGGTATTGATGCTTCAGCCGCTAAAAACCCTGTGACAAATAGTATAGAAAACAAACTCTATCAAAATACTCCTAATCCTTTTAGTACTTACACAACAATAGAATACTTTTTATCTGAAAATACAAAAACTGCTGAAATAAATATTTTTAATCAGCAGGGAATACCGGTAAAAAAATATCCTATCTATAAAAAAGGAAAAGGAAGTATAAGATTAGAATCTTCCTCACTACCTGCTGGAATTTATTATTATAATCTAATTGTTGATGGTCTACAATTAGAGACAAAAAAAATGATTATTAAATAGTATCCTAATACTAATAATTAATCGTGAAGAGGCTGCCTTTGGCAGCCTCTTCGCTTAAATCTACTACTATACTATAATACAAAGCTCTCTGCAATAGTAACATATAAGCATAATTATCAACTATTTCAATCAAAATGTTATTTTAAAATAATCTTTTATTCTTACATTATTGACATATAATTATAAATTTGCAACTTCATATATATTGAATGAGAGAATTACTAATACGCCAGAAACAGGTTTTGTTCTTTATCATAGCCGGAGGGCTGAGCGCTGTTGTAGAGATCGGAAGCTTTAAAGCTTTCAGCACTTACCTTCCCCACGTTTTTGCCAGGGAGACCAATTTTCATGGGATACATTATCCTTTGAGTAATATCTTTTCTACGAGCTGTGGGATCATCAGCAATTATTTCCTGAGCATCTGGTTTGTTTTTGAAAGAGGTAAGCATTCTAAAAAAAAGGAGTTTGCCTACTTCATGGGCGTATCTTTTATTTCAACTTTATTGAGCTTAGGCTTTTTCCAGATTTTCTACAGCTTTATCTTTAAGGACAATATCAATTTAATATTTTATACCTTAAGCCCGGAAATGATCAGTAAGATCGCTGCGATCCTATTGGTTTCTGTCCTTAATTATTCGGTGAAGAAGAAAATAATTTTTAACGGTTAAGCTGTGACAAAAATTTTAAATTATCTCTGGAGGTTCTGGCTGTTGCTTTTGGCATTTATACTGACAGTCACAATGGGAATTCCGGTTTATATTCTTTCCTTTAATAAGAAGCATTATAAATATGCTTATAAATTCATCCGCATCTGGTGTTTCGGAATGTTTTACGGAATGGGTTTAAGATATGATCTGACTAATCTTTCAGATCAGAAAAAAGATAAGAACAAACCGTATGTCTTCATTTCAAACCATACCTCCATCATGGATATTATGCTTACCTGCATACTGATGCCAAACCACCCGATCTGTTTTGTGGGCAAAAAGGAGCTGGTAAAGATTCCCATCTTCGGTACCATATATAAAAGGATATGTGTAATGGTGGACAGAGGCAGCGCAAGAAGCCGTGCAGATGTCTATAGAAGATGCGCAGAAAAAATGGAAGAAGGCAACAGCATTGCTATATTCCCTGAAGGTGGTGTTCCGGATGACACTTCTATTATTTTAGATGAATTTAAGGATGGAGCATTCACTTTATCTTCAAAACATAACTCCCCTATTGCAGTCTACACTTTTGTAGGCCTAAAAGAAATTTTTCCCTTTGAAAGCTCTAAAGGCTACCCGGGAAGAGTGAAAGTATATTTCAATGGAATCATGGAACCATCAGATTCTCCGAGAGATCTGAAAACCAAAGCTTATACGGAAATAAAAAAAACGTTGTTGGAACACTCTGTATAAAAGAAATAGTTATATTTGTTTGCGAAATTTTTAACAAACATGTCAAATTATTCTAAACAAACCAATTGGGGACAGTTTATTCCCTTGGTTACTGTGTTTTTTTTCTGGGGATTTGTTGCGGCAAGTAATGATATTCTGATCCCGGTTTTTCAAAAAGCCTTTAAACTGACCCAAACTGAAAGTATGCTGGTACAGATCTGCTTTTATGTGGCTTATACCGTAGGGTCTTTGATTTATATGGCCGTTTCGAAAGGACTCAAACAGGATCTTATCAACAAAATAGGTTATAAAAACGGCCTTATTTTAGGTTTACTTATATCTGCATCAGGGACTTTACTATTTTATCCGGCAGCCAATCTTGCTTCATTTCCTTTAATGATCTCGGGACTCTTTATTGTAGGACTCGGTTTCTCATTGCAGCAGATTGTTGCCAATCCATTGGCAATTGAAGTAGGACCTACTGAAACAGGATCTCAAAGACTGACCATGGCCGGAGGAATTAATAACCTTGGAACAACCATAGGGCCTCTTATCGTTTCATTTGCTATTTTTGGTGCAGCCTCTACAGCTAATACGGAAGCTAGTATTGAAAGTGTAAAGATTCCTTATCTTATGCTTGGTGCTGCCTTTGTTCTAGTAGCGATAATGCTTAAATTCTCATCTCTTCCGGCAATAACTCCTACGATTACGCAGGATACTGATGACGTAGTTCCGGGAGACCATAAAACTTCAGCTTTTCAGTACCCACAGTTAGTTATGGGAATGATTGCCATCTTTGTTTACGTTGGAGTAGAAGTTTCTACGGCCAGTAACCTTCCTGCTTATATGGAAAAAAGCTTAGGTTTTGAAACCAAAGATGTGGCTCCTTACATTTCGTTATATTGGGCATCATTGATGATCGGTCGTTGGACAGGTGCGGTAGAAGCATTTGACTTAAGCGCCGGGTTCAAAAAGATTTTAAGATTCCTTGCTCCTTATCTGGCATTTGGGGTGTTCTTATTGGTAAATGCTATTGCGAAACATGATTTGTCCCCGTTCTACGTATACGGTGCTGTCATTATTGTAATGATCATCTGTGATATTATGAGTAAAGGAAATCCGGCAAGAATGCTTCTAATCTTTTCTGTAGCAGGTATAGCTGCCCTATTAACAGGAATGTTTACCTCAGGAATGGTATCCGTATATGCATTTACCAGCGTTGGATTATTTTGTTCTACTCTATGGCCTTGTATTTTTGCACTAGCCATTAACGGACTTGGAAAACATACCAATCAAGGTTCCGGATTATTGATTATGATGATTATGGGAGGAGGTATTGTAAGTCTAATTCAAGGGTATGTGGCTGATTTAACAACTATTCATATGAGTTATATGGTTGGAGTAATTTGTTTTGCTTATCTTGCTTTCTATGCAATACGTGTAACCGGGATCCTAAAATCCCAGGGTATTGATCTGGATAAAATCTCTAAAGGCAGTGGACACTAACAGTAAAAAAACAATTTATAAAAAGAGATTTTGGGCAGGTATTTTACTTGCCCAATTTCTTTTGTTCTACCTATTCTCTACATCGAAAACAATGATCTCTTTTTTCGGGTGGTTCTTTGAACTGCAGAAAAAAAACCATCAGCTTTTTTTTGGATGGATCCCGTTTTCATTTGGAGATCTTATGTATATCCTTTTAGGTATTTTCATCGTGCACAGTCTTATTCTTTGTTGTAAAAAGAAAAGCCGGAGCAAGGCCATTTTAAAGCTTTTATTCGTTCTTAATATCTTCTACTTCATCTATCAGATCTGTTGGGGAATGCTATACTTCCAAACTCCTATTATTAAGAAACTTTCCACCCAGAAAGAACCGGAAATTAATAAAGCAAAGAAATTAGCGCTCCGGTATCTGGAAAAATGCAAAGCTACCAGGCAATCCGTACGGGAAGATAAAAACGGGATATTTATTATTTCAGATTTAAACGCTGTACAGACAGAAATCCTTCAACAGCAGGCTCAACTTCCAAAATATATTTCGGATAAAGAAGCTCCGCAGATCAATGCATTCAAGCCCAGCTTATTTAAAAATGTGATGAATTTTACAGGAATTTTAGGTTACTACAATCCTTTTACAGCAGAGGCACAGTACAATTCCGGACTTCCGCATACTTTCATTCCGTTTACGTCTGCACACGAAAGCTCTCACCAACTTGGCTTTGCAAGAGAGCAGGAAGCTAATTTTGTGGGCTATCTGATCGGTGTCCGTTCTGGAAATTCAGACCTGCGGTACAGCACCGAATATTTTACGTTAAAAAGTCTTTTAAGATTTATTTCTGAACAGGATCCTGAGTTTGTAAAATCTATTCTCAGACAATATTCTCCAGCTATGCAAAGAGACCGGCGCTACGAGAGAAGTTTTATCTTCAGACATCAGGGCTGGCTAGATGATTTCTTTGGGTTTACCAATAACCTTTTTTTGAAAAGTAATCAACAAGAAGGTGCGGTTACCTACTCTTACTTTATTGATCTCCTTTTAAACTACGAAAAATAGTAAATAAAAAAAGAATCGTATCAGGCGATACGATTCTAAAAACACAAATGATGAAAAAAAATTTATTACCTTGACTTGTTCCCTCATTCAAGGCGATGTAAAAGTACAATATATTTTATAATTACAAAAACATTTCAATTCTTTTTTAAAACTTTAAGAAAACTTTATGATTTTTTAAGTTTTTTTGTGTTCATCACAAACAACAACAACTTTAACAAATTACCAATTTATATAAACAAACACCATTTAAAGTTTACATAGAGTAAAATAAACACAATAAATTAAACATTTGTTTAATGATAAAACATTCACGCCTTACCTATTTTTTCATATCCAAAAATTAGAGTTATTTTTATTTCAAATAAAATATTCTTGAAAAATTTGGTCTGTTTAACTTTCATAATTTTCGGATAAGTTTATTTTTGTGAGTCAATTTTAAAAGCAATACTTTTATAATACCGAAACAAATAATCGTAGATAATCATTTCAAACATTCGTTGGTTAGAAACAAACATACGATTGATATTCATATGAAATATACTTTGGAAAAAATTTTGTAAAGGCCCAGAATAGTGTTTAAGAATACTTTGTAATACTTTTTCTGACTCATGGATACTTATATGAATGCATTCCTTAAAAGGTACATACTCTTTAGAGTTTACAAATTCAAAATATTTTGGAACAAATGATCTGTATTTTCTATCTAACTGACTGTTCAGTTTTTTATCTGCTTTGAATTCATGCTTAAAAGCAATATTAAACTCTTTGATCCAGTCCAATTTTTCAAGAATAGATAGCCCAATATAATCCAGAATTTTATCAATATAAAAAAAGGATACAATAATTTTCTCTTCATCATTAAAGTGGAGATGCTCATAAAGTACACTATTACTATTCTTCCAAAATAAAAACTCAGCGTCTTCAATTGTTGCTTCTCCATACCTTTTTATTTCTCTCTGATAGGTATCCAATACAAAGTTTGATAGCTCTCTTGACTCAGTATGTTCTTTTAAGTAGTCCTTTATTATTGCAAGGACTTTGCTGAAACTATCAGGATCTGAAAGCTCAAAACGGATTCTCAAATGGGGGGCTGGATCATGATAACGTATAAAAAACCATTTCTTTATTAGCTCCCTTTTCTGAAGTTTCTTCAACAGGGGGCTTACTGCTTCTTCCAGAATAATATCTGCTGTTTTTACTCCTGTATAAAGTTTTATATATAGCCACTCGCTTCCAGGAGAATTTTTTTTTAGAGTCATGTCCATCTATTGCTTTTTATGAAGAGAAAACACAAACTGGTAAGCAAAATCTTCTTTTTCGTTATAGAGAAATTCATTAATAGTTATTGATCTTTTTACCTGTATTGTTTCGATGAATAATTTTGCCCAATCATAATTTTCAAGATTCAATATTAAAGTATTATCACTTTGCATCCATTGTACCCATTGAGGAATTTGTCTTTTTTCTCGCCAAGATTTTAATGCCGATAAAAATTGTTTTTTGTCACCAATGAATGTCACCAACACGCTGATATCTTCTCGTCTGATTTTCCATTGGGCTTTTGACAGGATTATATTTTTGTATTCCACTCTGGGTAGAAAATGATAGATCTTTTCAAGGTCTCCCCACTGAAAGTAGAGACCCGGACGGTTATTTTGAGCATGTAAATCACAAAGAAAATGATACACCGGCAGTGAATCCGGTGAGTAGTTATGGGCATTCGTCAGGTACGGTTTAATTTCTTTATTCTGTTTTTTTGAACGCAGGACAATTTTATCGTTTTTGACAGAAATCCAAAGATCATCAACAGCGATTTGTCTGTTTTTTGGTAATATGGAATGTCCCAGGTAAGGAATTTCATAGTCTCTAAGTAATGAACGTCTGATAACATTTCCTATTCTGGCTTCAGGAAGATGGACAATCTCTGCTAATATTATATTGGGATTTTGTTTTTTCTCGCGGTCTGTTATTGCTTTTGTAAAGTTTTTTATTTCTGATTTTTCTGAACAGAATCTTGCGGAAAGATTAGCGGCACTGCTCCCACCACTGCTACTGAGAAATAGTTTTTCTTCTTTTCCATCGGAAATTATTTCAGTCATCAATGACAATGTATCCGGAAGGTCACTCCATCGTTCTTCAAAATCCTTACAATCATGATCATTTAGCTGAATAGTATATCCACTTTCTAGCAAGCAAGCTTGTATTTTCTGATTTAAAATAACCTGAACAGGATTTAGATGAATGATAAATTCGGAGTTTATTTCAGTCTGCGGAATGCTAATGTCGTCCAAATAAGTATGAATTCCTTTTGCCGGATTTCCTTGGCGGTATCCAATTCCGATCTCTGTATCCATTACATAAGCCAGTGAAACTTCTTCTGTTTCAAATCTTTCAATAAAGGCTTTTTTAAATTTTTCAAAAACACTTTCCCCGGAATTCAGTGTGAGTTTATTTAAAAAAGCAATACCTGTCTTTAATTCTTTTTTCCAATATCCAGCCAGTTTATATTTATTTTGAAAATACAAATCTGTCTGGAACAGATATTTTTGTTCATAATCTGTATTAAAAGTTTTAATGTATTCTTCAATTTCTTTATACAACAAAACCGAATTAACTATATTTTGATCCAGTTTTTCTAATTTTTGCTGAATAGAAGTCAGAACATTTACATGTCCCTGTGCTTCTATTTTCTTTAAAATTTTGATCATCGTATTCAGAAAATCGTCCCCGGAAACATTAGGTTCCAGCTCGCTAATCAGAACCTGATTCTCAATTAACTCATCAATAAATTCCGATGCATCTTCAAATGTGATTTCATCATTGATGAGTGTTTGAATCATTTGAGCAATGGTTTTGCCATTTTTGCAAAAACTTAGAAGTTCATCCAGCTCCAGAGATCGATATGCTGATGAAATGATATATCCCCTCTTTCCTTCAAAGTATTCATATTCCAGATATCGAATCCGGCGGCCGACCTTGTAAATGCTGTTATTAGGAAAATAGGTTAGCTTGTTCCTTATTTCAGTAATTTTAGACAAACCTTCGGCCAGTCCTACTAAAAAATGCATGTCCAGCTTTGTATCTCGGACACACTGTCTATCAAAGCTATCAACAGTTTCATCATCAAAAACACCTAAACCAACACCTGAAAATAAACCAAATGGGGTACAACGATGGCTCATCCGGTTATAATATTTTCTGACCGTATCTTTCAGCTTTTCAATCTTCTTTGTTGGAAAACTTTCATCGGTATGTATCCATTTTTCAATTTCTTCATACAGATAAGGAGATGCAAGATAAATGGCCTCCCGAAAAACAGGATCCACACAAATGTTCTTCAATTCGTTTTCTGAAAATTCATCATGGTGTGTCTTTTTCAGAAAATCTTTGAGTGAAAACAGGGATGATCTGAAAATATATTGATCAAAAAATTGATATGGGAAACGGGGCATTTATTTACGGGGCTGGTCTTTAGGTTGGTAATCAGGGTGTCCCAACTGCCAAAAGGCAAATGCAAAGATATCACTCAGATTAGAATATCGCTGAATAGCCGGAATATCCCCACCATGTCCACCTTCATAATCTACTTTTAAAAGTATAGGCTTGTCAGACTTGTTATTAGCCAATAATTTAGCCATAAACTTCGTAGACTGCCATGGGGTAACTCTTGGGTCATTAATCCCCGTAGTAATTAAAACGGCAGGGAATTTAACTCCTTTTCTAATATTATGATAGGCATCCATTTGTAGTAAATCTTTAAATTCATTTGGCTTATTTACTGAACCAAACTCCTGTACTGATGTCTTACCAACTCCACCCAGCTCATTCCTTACCGCATTTAGAATACCCGATTCTATTATTACTGCACCATACAAATCCGGCCTTTCAATCATTGCCATTCCATCAGTAATTCCTCCCGCACTGCCAGCCCAAATTGCTATTTTCTTAGGGGATGTATATTTTTGCGTGATTAAATATTCTGAACAAGCAATCAAATCTTTCCACGAATTAGGTTTATTATTTTTTTGCCCGTCGATATGCCAGTTGGTTCCTTTTTCACCGCCTCCTCTTATATGAGGAACAGCAATTACCCCTCCCTGCTTCGCTAATAATAAATAGCTAATGGCAAAGAAGGGATAAAATGACTCTCCATAAGCTCCATAACTTTGCATGAGTACAGGAGCCGTCCCATCTCTTTTGATATTCTTATTGTAGATTAATGACAAAGGAACTTCTGCACCGTCGTAAGATTTAACGGTAATTTCTTCTACAGTAATATCTTTAAATTCAGGATATTCAACTGCAGGAACAAGATTTTCAGGAGTAAATGTATTTTTCTGTAAATCATACCGGAACCGCTGTTCCTGATTGACCCAACCTGAACAACTTACCCATATATCTGAAAAATCCTTGCCTTTTGTTTTTAGATTAATATCACCAGATACGTAGGGAAGTTTTATAGATGTTTCGGTTCCTTTGTTATAGAAATACAATTTGGCTTCAACACCATTTTTTACTGTTACATAATAGATCCCATCTTTCGTTATAGCGTGACTTTTGAATACTTCATCTTTCTTCTCAGGCACTAAAACTTCGGGATTTTTAAAATCGGGATTTTTAAGATTGGTTTTACATAGTTTATAATTAGGTGAATTATATCCTGATAAAAAGATGATCTCCTCTCCTACTAACCGAATAAAGTAAACCTTATCCTCCTTATTGTATAATTGCATCCAATTTTTCTTTCCTTTCAGAAGATCATCTTTCTTAATAATAAATGTTTTTCTATAATCTTCGGCATCTACCAGCATCCCGATATAATATAAGTCTTCAGGATTAAAAACCAAAATAGCAGGATATTTTTCTTCTGAAATCTTCAGCTCAGGATTGTTTAGACTCGAGAAAACATCATTTAATTTTTTAGGATCCTGACCAATTTTGTACAGGACAGATTGAGTATTCTTATTAAGATGCTCCGATGAAGGATCTATAACTGGATAGTGAATATAAAAAAAACCGGAATTATCTTCAAGCCAATTAATCCCGGCAATACTGGAAGGATCTGCGTTAGTAATAATTTCAGAACTTGTAGATTTAGTTTTGACATCAATTACAATTACTTCTGACAATTCTTTTCCTTTTTCGGATAAGGATATTGCCACTTTACTCCCATCCCAACTAGGACTTATGAGATTAATAATAAAATCATGCCCGGTGTCTGAATTATCCTTTTTGAATGATGAACTAAAATTAACAGGGTCATAGAGAAGTTCCTCTTTTCCTAAAAAACCTTGTCTATAAAACAACCGGGCAATCTTCTCATTCCCGTACTTTTTTAAATAGAAGTATTTATCCCCAGCTGTAATTCTTAAATTAGATATTGAATAGCCCTGTCTTTTATCCAGTTTCAATCTTTGGACCATATAATAATCTCTATTCGGAATCTTACTCAGAACAGAATTGAAATAATTTGTCTGGGATTTCATCCAATCTACTACTTCAGGATCCTGAAGTTTTTCTAAATTTCTGTATTCATCAACTATTTTAGTATCAAAATAGTCGTCAGTAACTGGAATAGAAGGTGCCAGATAAGTAGACTGTGCGATTAATAAACAAGAAAAAAATAAGATAGGAATAGTAATTACTCTATTTTTTATCATAATCAGAAATTACAGGGTTCATTTTATTGAACAATAATAAGAAATTGAAAATAGATTTGAAAAATTATTGAGTAGGTAGCTGGGTACCACCTTGAGGCTTACTTGCATTTTCAGGACTTGTACACTCAACACCTTCAAAACCCTGCAAAGTAAGACCTCCATATATTTTTCCTGGATTAGTTACTTTAGTCATTTGTAATTTCTTTAATGATAATTTTTTCTCACTCTTGTTTTCTTTTTTCATTGTATGTAAATTAAATTATTAGATAGCAAAGAAAACGATTTTTTCACTACTACAGATAATTTTACTTTATAAATTCATGAATTTAACAACATAAAAATCAATATAACAGATAGTTAAAAATATAATGATAAATAAAGAAGTAAAATTAAATTTAGAAACTAAAATGAATATTTTTGTAAAACAATTATGAACGATGACGAGATTTAAGTATTATATATTCTTTTTGTTTATCAATTTAGTTTCCGCTCAAAAGAATTCTATTAATTCATTAAAAGAATACACATATACGGATCTTCAACAAAAGTTTTACGAATATAGTAAAATAGAGAAAACTAATGACGCTAAAAATATTGCTAAATATTACCTAAAAAGAGCAAAAAAGGAAAAAAATAATGATCAAATCGCAGAAGGATATGTGTTGATGCATTTTAACGAAGATCTTCCGATTGCTTTAAAATATCTTGACAGCCTTACAGTCATTACGAAAAACTCAACGAAAAATACTTATCCTGCAAGAATTTATTTACTAAAAGGAAATATATTTTTCAATTCTGACAATCAGATAAAGGCCTTAGAAAACTATATTCTGGGGCTAAAATATGCTAAAGAAAAGGAAAATAAAAGGCAGATTGCTATCGCCGATATCAGCATTGCCAATCTAAACAATTACATAGGAAAACATCAGGATGCGATAAAAACACTGAGATATTATTTGCATAATGCTGATTATTTGCATGAATCCGAACTCCAGGACATTCATCTAAATCTGGCCAGTACTTATCAGGACATTGATCAGATTGATTCTGCCAATATTATGATAAAAGAAGGATTACTTTCTTCAAAAAATGATGATTATCTCCATAACAAGTATTTATCTCTTTTTGGATTATCCAGTTTAAAACAGAAAAATTACAAGGCGGCTATTGACAGTCTTAATAAAAGTAGCAATTTCTTTTTGACTAAACATAATGATATGGCTCTAAATTATGCCTTGATGTATCTGGGGCAGGCATATGCCGGAGCAGGCCAGAAAGAAAACGCCGTAAAAAACTTCATTAAGATAGATTCTATTATACAGAAAACAAATAATACGTTTCCGGAACTTCGGGATGTATATACCTATCTAATAGATTATTACAAAGATAAAAATGAGAAGGAAAAGCAACTTTATTATATCGAAAGGTTTTTAAAAGTAGACAAAATACTGGATTCCCAACTTTGGGTTTTGTCCAGAGAGCTCCCTAAAACATATGATACTCCCAACTTAATTAAGGAGAAAGAAACTATTATTAAAGATTTAGAAAAGAAACGGGTCATCTTATACTGTTCAATCAGTCTTCTTATTACGATACTGATACTTCTCGCCTATCTTTATTTTAAATCTAAGAAAAAAGAAAAAGAACACAGGAAAATTGCCCAAGAGCTCATTCAGAAGGCTTATGAAGGTCAGCCTGTAGCCGATCACCAAGAGGATCCTCTGATAGAGATACCGCAAGAGCAAGTAAAAGACAAAAATGTTAGCATTATTTCTCAGGATCTAACTCAAGCTATCTTAAAAGAGCTTGAAATTTTTGAAACCAAAGAACATTTTCTTAATAAAGGAATAACTTTAGGCAGTCTTGCCAAAAAAATCAAAACAAATTCTAAGTATTTGTCAGAAATTATTAATACTCAAAAAAGAAAAAACTTTGCAGGGTACCTCAATGATCTCCGTATCGACTATGCTATCGCCAGATTGGCAAAGGATAAGAAATTTCGTTCTTATAAATTCCCTGTTATAGCAGAGGAATTAGGTTATAATAATGAACAGGCATTTACTTTAGCTTTCAAAAAAAGAACAGGAATTCCACTTTCTTTCTATTTGAAGGAGATTGAAAAGGCTGAAGGATAAAAATCCAATAAAAGAAACAAAGTCATGATAATCTGATAATTAATATTCATTAATTCATGAAAATATCTCCTAAATTTATGAATTTATAGATCATCTTCTTGGATCATTAATCGGTTTCCCACATCTTTGCTCCAGGTAAAAACACAAATTTATTTTTTGTATGTGTACAGTACAAAACGTAAATCCAATAAGCTGATCAGCACCTTCCCATGTCAGGGAAATATGACAAATAAAATATTAATTTCAAAAAATTCTAACAATGAAAAAATTAACAGGAATGAAGAAAAATTTTTCTTCACTAGAAAACAAAAAAATCAAAAGAAACGAGTTAAAATCTATTAACGGTAGCCTTCTTGCTCTTCGTGATTATTCTATTGAATCTAATGTTGCTCCAGCAGGATGCGTTGAATCAGATCATTACACATCTAACGGAGGAGAATATATTGGTAGATTAACTGTTTGCTAGTACAATAAAAAGGAGGGGTAATTCTCCTCCTTCTTATTTTATTATTAATCGAATTATTTATGAAAAATTTCCCATTAATAAATTGTTGTATTGCTTTTGTCACTTTATTATTGCTTTCATCTTGTAAGAAAAACTATATCACCTATTACAATAAAGTAAATGATATAGACAGTACTTATAGACTAGCCAATAACCCAAAGCTGGCAATCAAAGAATACAGGGACCTTTTTGATGAATACGAACCTAAAAATCAGGAGCGCATTCAAGAATATGCTACTTATATTACCCTGGCAGACCAGTACAACAAAGATTTTGGGGGGAAAGAAAGTCTTTATAAATTAATCCCGTTAATAGCTCCGTATAATAATGAATATAAGAAGTATTTGCCTATTTTCAATAAATATGGAATTGACAATAAATCAGTAGAGCAAGAAATAGCACAATGGAAAAAGAATTTAAATAAACAACTTATTGATTCTTTTACTATTGCATTCACCCGAGACCAGGCAGGACGCCCCGAGGACACTGCATTAATTAGAAAAAATGTAGAAAAAAATGCTAAGCTTTTTATGTGGGCATTTAAAGAATATGGTTTTCCTTCTGTACAAAAAATAGGTTTGATAGGAAATAATGGCAACGGCTTTTATATACCCACCATGCTTACACACATGAATGAATCCAAAGATCATTATCCATATATAAAAGAAAAATTATTAGAGTACGTCAAATCTGGAGACTTGTCACCACATGATTATGCATTGATGGATGATGCTTATATGGGAATACACAAAAAAAGTACAGTTTATGGCTTTAATTTTATCCAAGTAAAAGATTCTGCACAAATTAACCGTAATCGGAAAAGTATAGGTATTCCAAGTATGAAACACAGTTTCAAAATAAGAAAAGACTATTATAAAAACCTACAGCAAAATGATACTCATAATCTCCAATAATGGAGAAACAACGACCACAAAAGTCATCAAAAATCTTTTTGAAATGGGAAAACCGTTTATTCGCATCCATGAAGATGAATTTTTTGATATCAAAACTGATAAAAAAAGAATTTTTCTGGTAAGTGAAAAAAACAAATTTTTCCTGGATGAAATCACTAGTGTATGGTACAGAAGAGGAGGATTAAAATTTAAGCGTTTAAAGTATAATAATGAATCTGTCAACAACCATATGGATGAGACTCAGCATTGGCTTGAAGATTACGTGATAAAAACTTTAGAATCAAAAAAAACCATTAATAAACAAAGCAATAGCCACGTAAACAAACTTTTCGTATTAGAAAAGGCTCAAAAAGCAGGCTTAAATGTTCCAAAATATTTTTTGGCAGAAAATACAAATGAAGTAGTTGTTAATAAAACAATTACAAAAGCTCTTACCGAAAATGTGATCTTGGATACTATTAGCAAAAATTCAGATGCTATCATATATACTTCAATAATAGAAGAAAAGGAGAATGAAGATTTTTTCATTACATTTTTTCAGGAAAAAATTGAAAAAGATTTTGAAATACGCAGCTTCTATCTGGATGGTAAAATGTGGTCTACCGCTATTATTTCTCAAAACGATGAGCAAACTAAAACTGATTTCAGAAAATATAATGACAAGAAACCTAACAGAAAGGTAAGATACCAGCTTCCTAAAGATATTGAAGAAAAAACACATCACCTGATGCAGTCCCTGGACTTAAGTTGTGGTTCAATAGATTTCATAAAAAGTGGTGACAATTTCTTCTTTTTGGAAGTTAATCCAGTTGGGCAATTTTATGGCCTTTCAACCATGTGTAATTACTCATTAGAAAAAGAAATAGCAAAATATTTATGAAAAATCTCTTAAAAGAAGAAAAAAAGTTACCCCTTACTTTTAAGTATATTGAACACTTTAGAACTAAGAAAAAAAATAAAATTAATAATTCTACATCATCATATGTATCATGTAAAAAGTACCAAACAGATTATCTTTTGAGAGAAAACCCGATAAAACCACTTATAAGACTACTATGAAATATTTCAATCTATTTAGTAATATCTTAATAACCAAAGGAGCCAAAAGAATATTAATATCAGATCTCCAAAGAAACCTTTCCGATTTATATCCTTTAGAACTTTATGATATTATTGAAGAGCTGAAAAACGATTCCATCGAAAATATACTAAAAAATTATGATGCTGAATCTAAGGAGTTCATCCACGAATATATAGACTTTCTCCTTGAAAAAGAATATGGTTTCATAACTAATAAAGATTGGGATAGAAATTTTCCTCCAATGTCTTATGAATTTCAAGAAGCCAGTCAGATCTCAAATATTTTCATAGAAATTAATAATGTCTCTGTTCTTGATAAAATAAAAAACTCTATTGATAACTTAGGTGTAAAACATTTAGTAATTTATTGTAACAAAGCACTTACAATTAAAGATTTTCAGGATATCGACAATAAATTTGAAGGATCTGTTTTAGAAGGTATTGAAATATACTCCCCTTTTCATCAAATTGTTGACAAACTTTTTTTTCAAACTCTCAATCAAACAACTTTAAGAATATATAATTTCATTTTTTATAACTGTCAGGAGATTCCTTTTAAAACAAAAGAAAATTTTAGATTTAACATTAACTTTAGCCATGAAAACATCAAAATATCCGCTTGCGGAAAAGTAGATCTAAAATATTTCAATACTAATCTCCCAAAAGTTCTTGAAGCCATCAATCATAATTCCTGCTTACACAAAAAAGTAGGAATTGATATCGAAGGGAATATAAAGAACTGTCCTTTAATGCAAGAAAGTTCTGGAAACATAAACAAAACCACTCTTGAAGAAGCCCTGGCAAAACCAGATTTTAAAAAATATTGGAATCTAACCAAAGACAATATAGAAGTTTGCAAAGACTGTGAGTTCAGATATGTATGTACAGACTGCCGCGCCTATACAGAACGTACTCATATTAAAAATGGATTAGATATCTCTAAACCATTAAAATGCGGTTATAATCCTCACACTGAAAAATGGGAAAAATGGAGTGAAAACCCTTTAAAACAAAAAGCTATCCAAAATTATAACTTACCGGAGCTAATAAAAGCTGATTTCTACAGTAAATCCTAATCTTCTAAAGTATACATGTAAACTACAATCAGAGAATACAAAAATTCATTATTTTTTTCTTTAACAAAATATTGATAATCAAATCAAATCTACCAACACATCATTATATCTCACCATTACTAGAAAAAAAATTTGTTTTTTTAAAACATCTGCGTATTTTAGTTAAAAATATTTATATGATTTTCGACAAACTAATTAACTATCTAAAGCTCGATAAACAGGAATTTTCTTTCCAGTTCAATTCTCATCCAAACTACCCTTCTGCATTGGCATTTAGTGATACGCTTAACTTTATGGGCGTAAAAAATGATGCCTATGAGCTTGATAAGGAATATTGGGATGAGCTTCCGGAGGAGTTTATCGCGATCGTTGATAATTCTTTTTCATTGGTAAAGAAGTCGGGAACAAATTATTCAGTTTATTCGGAAAAAGCCAAAACACTCAACAAGGAAGAGCTTCATAAAAAATCTACCGATTTTGTATTGCTGTTTGAGAAAAGTGAAAATGCTGAAACTAAATTGGCTTTTAATTTCAAGCCTGTTCTGTATCTGGTTTTCGCCATTATACTTATTTATTCTTTCCTGAGTTTAAGCCTGTATGAAGGTTTATTTAATCTTCTTTCGCTGGCTGGTGTTTATATTTCTATGGAGATTTTCAACCAGAAATTCGGGAATACGTCTACAGTTATCGGAAGTATATGCGGTGATGCATCAGCAACCCAAGCGACCAACTCCTGCGATAAGATCATCAAGCAGGATAAAACGAGTATTTTAGGTCTGAAATTCTCTGATTTTTCACTAATTTATTTTGTAGGACTTGCTGTACTGGGACTTTTTCTTCCGGCAACAGCTTATATTGTAAAAGGGTTCACATTCGTGTCCATACTGGCTATTGGATATTCTCTGTACATCCAGGCCTTTATAGAGAAAACATTCTGTAGAGTATGTCTTCTGATCATTTCGATCCTGGTTGGACAGCTTGTACTAAGTATGCTCTTTTTCCAGAATACAGTATTTAGTGTAGGAATGTTATTATTGACCGCTGTTTTATGGATCCTGGTCTTTTCTGCAGTCTTATATTTCAGCAATATTCTTACCCAAAAAGAAGATATTCAGAAGTCTAATGCTAAGAATTTAAGGTTTAAAAGAAATTATGAACTTTTCAAAAGCCAACTTTTGGAAAATGAAAAAGTAGAATTCCAGGATACCCAGACTTTTTCATTAGGAAATAAGAATGCAAAACTCCGTCTTTCTATTGTATCCAATCCTTATTGTGGTTTTTGTAAAGATGGACATAAAATAATGGAAGGACTTCTGGAAAAATATCCTGATGACATTTCTGTACAGATCAGATTCAATTATTCTCCTGAAAGAGCTGATGAGAAATACACCAAATTACTTTCAGCTTTTAATTATCTATACCATAATAAACCTCAGAAAGACTTCCTGAAAGCAGTTGAAAATTGGTTTGAGAACAAAGATGAAAATAAGATCGTAGCTCTATCAGGGTCTACAGCAACTGAAGATCTTACAGCATTTGTTGAAATGACAAAAGACAATAGTAATAAAGGGTTGAACTTTACTCCTATTTTTATCTTGAATGGACATCAGTTTCCTGATAAGTACGACCGTGATGATATCTGGTTTTTTGTTGATGAATTAATGGAAGATGAAGACTTACAATAAGAAATTGTACTCGAATTAAAAAAATCACTATATTAGGAAAAAATATAAGCGGACTCCGAAAAGCTGTAAAAGAGTAGGAAAACAGCCAAACTTAATAACCTATGAAAAATTTAAAAAGAATATCAAGAGAAAGTTTAAAATCTATAAAAGGAGGACTTAGAATGTGTCCGCTTGATGGGGAATGCGGTGGAGACCAGTGCTGCGCCAACGGGGTTTGCAGACCTATTGCCGGAGCAGGACCCAATACCTATTATTGCACACCACCTACAATGATTGATTTTACTCCATTATAGATTTACACCTTTAATATTAAATTAAACTCAATATTATAAGCTTCTTCATAGGCATGTAAGAACAGTTAAAAAGGTGCTATATTAGCTAACGATCATTTTAAGTAACAATGAATAAAGTAAAAATGTCGTCATATCTTGGCGACATTTTATAATGAGAATAAATTTTGAAGAAATTTCCCTTTTATAAACAGCCGGATGCTAAAGACTGCGGCCCTACCTGCCTTAGAATTGTAAGTAAATATTACGGCAGAAGTATCTCTTTGCAACAGATCCGTACTCTTTCTGAAACTACACGTGAAGGAAGCAGCCTTTTAGGACTTAGCGACGCATCAGAAAATTTAGGATTCCGCTCTCTTGGAGTTCAGATCGATTTCAATACTCTTGCAGAAGAAGTACCTTTCCCATGCATTGTACACTGGAATAAGAACCACTTTGTTGTTGTTTATAAAATTGATAAAAACAATAAGGTTTACATTTCAGATCCCAGCTATGGGCTGATCACCTATAACCGTGAAGAATTTATTAAATTATGGATCGGGGAAAATGCCAACGAAAATACAGAAGAAGGCATTGCCCTTATTCTGGAAACAACTCCCGCATTTTTTCAAACGGAATATGACACTGAAGAAAGTAAAGCCAGCTTTTCTTTCCTTTCCAAATATCTGCTCAAATATAAGTCACTTGTTATTCAGCTTGCAGTAGGCCTTTTGGCAGGAAGTTTACTTTCACTTATTTTTCCGTTTCTTACTCAAAGTATTGTGGACGTCGGAATACAGAATCAGGATCTCAACTTTATTTATGTTGTTCTTCTTGCCCAGATTATGCTATTCTTAGGAAGAATGGGTATTGAAGTCATCCGAAGCTGGATCCTTCTCCACCTTTCAGCAAGGATCAATATTTCGATTATCTCAGATTTCTTTATCAAGCTGATGAAGCTTCCGATAAGCTTCTTTGATACAAGAATGACAGGAGATATTATGCAGAGGATCAATGACCACCATAGAATTGAACAGCTATTGACGAGTTCATCGCTAAACACCCTGTTTTCACTTGTTAATCTGGTTATTTTCAGTATTGTCCTCTTATTTTACGATTACAGACTGTTTATCGTCTATCTTGTTGGAGCAGCTTTGTATATAGGATGGATCAGCTTTTTCCTTAGTAAGAGAAAAGAACTGGATTATAAAAGATTCTCTCAGGTTTCTCAGGAACAGAGCAAGGTTATAGAATTAATCAACGGAATGCAGGAGATCAAAATGCATAATGCTGAAAAGCAAAAACGTTGGGACTGGGAGTTTCTGCAGGTAAAGCTATTCAAGATCAGAATAAAATCTCTATCTCTGGAGCAATGGCAGTCTGTGGGAGGAAATTTTATTAACCAGATGAAAGATATTCTGGTTAGCTTCCTGTCTGCCAAATTAGTTTTGAGCGGTAATCTTACCCTGGGTATGATGCTTTCGGTACAGTATATCATTGGACAGCTGAATAGTCCTTTACTTCAGCTTATCGATTTTATCAAGCAGACCCAGGATGCCAAAATTTCCCTTGAAAGATTGGGTGAGATCCATGATAAGGAAGATGAAGAGGACAAAAATGAACAGTATGCTATGGAAATTCCGCAGAAAGACATTGATGTCAGTAATATTTCATTCAGATACATCGGTTCTGACGTTCCTGTATTTGAAGATCTCAGCCTTACAATACCTTATCAGAAAACTACGGCTATTGTAGGTGCCAGCGGTAGTGGGAAAACTACACTTTTGAAATTATTAATGAAGTTTTACGAGCCGAATTCCGGAGATATCAAACTTGGGAATACCCAGCTTAGAAATATTTCACCAAGATTTTGGAGGGATCATTGCGGAGTTGTAATGCAGGAAGGATACGTATTCAATGATACTATCGCTAATAATATTGCGGTAGGAGAAGATCATGTGGACAAACAGAAATTAAGAAGAGCTGTAGAAATTGCAAACATTAAGGAATTTATTGAAAGTCTGCCTTTAAGCTATAATACGAAGATAGGGAATGAAGGTGTGGGAGTCAGTGGTGGTCAGAAACAAAGACTTTTTATTGCCAGAGCGGTTTATAAATCTCCGGAATTTATCTTCTTTGATGAAGCTACTTCTGCTTTGGACGCCAATAATGAAAAAGTGATCATGGAAAACCTTGAGCAGTTCTTTAAAGGTAAAACCGCTATCGTTATTGCTCACAGACTATCCACGGTAAAACATGCTGACAAAATCATAGTTCTGGATAAAGGTAAAGTGGTAGAGGAAGGTAACCATGCCGAACTGGTCTCTTTAAAAGGAGAATATTACAGACTGGTGAAGAATCAGCTGGAATTAGGAAATTAATCTGAACAAATTAAAACAAATCATAAAGCGAGATCCGAAAAGCTTACAGAGTAGGAGAAATTAGAATTAAATTACTATGAAAAATTTAAAAAAATTAACAAGAAGCGACCTTAAGTCTTTGAAAGGAGGAGGGAAAATTTGTGGAGACTATTTTCCACAAGATCCACCTGAAGTAGGAACCCCTTTCCAATGTGACTGTGGTTTAGCATGGTGTGAAAAAATGACAGCTTGCGTTCACCCTAGTTTTTTCTCACCTGAAAACTGCAGAGTATAAGGACGAAAATCTTTCATACTAGGACTTATATATCGACAACTTTCTTCTAAGGGTTGTTAATATTCAAAAAAATCAACATCAGTAAGCAAAACTATTAAAGCAGTTTCCGAAAAGCTTATAGAGTAGGAAAAAAAATCTAAAAATATGAAAAATCTAAAAAAACTTTCAAGAAACGATCTTAAATCTCTAAAAGGAGGAATTGGATGTGAAGCACATTTCCCAACTGATCCACCACTGCCAGGTGAACCATATGACTGTGGCTGTAAACTGTATTGGTGTCCGAAAAATGGTTCTTGTATTACCCAAAGTATGTACAATGCTCAACAATGTGAGACTTTATAATTAAAAGTAGATTTGTTTATATCATCATTACATAAAAATTCATTCCTAATTGAGTTTTATGATGAAATAATATAAAACTTTGAAATTAATAGCAATCCTCAATACTTGAGGGTTGCTTATATATAGAATATGAAAGAAGACATCTTAGATAATATTGAACTTCGCTCTGAAAGCGTTCAGGACATTCTTACCCAGCCTCCCCATTGGATGATACGCTGGGGGAACAGCGTTATATTAGTTATACTTCTGCTCATTCTTATGATGAGCTATATTATAAAGTATCCGGAGTTTGTTTCCGCACCTGTAATTGTGACATCGCAAAATCCACCCGAGAAAATAGAAGCCAGAACCAGTTCGAAAATAGAGAAGATCTTTATCAAAGATCATCAGGAAGTTAAGAAAAACGATGTCCTGATGGTCATGCAATCTACTGCCAATTATAAAGATGTTTTGGAACTAAAAAAACTGGTAGATTCTATCTCTCCTCAGCAACTGCAAAATTTCCCAATTGCAATGACTTCAAGATTTAAACTTGGGGAACTCCAGGGGGATTACAACAGTTTTGCAAAAGCATTTCAAGATGAAGAACTTTTCACAAGGCTTCAGCCGTACGCACCGGAAAATATAGCCGCCAATCAAAGTATCTCAGAATACAGAGTAAGGATTGCTACCCTAAGACAGCAGAAAAGCCTGGAAATGGCTAAATATGAATTGTCAAAGAAAAGCTACCAAAGATCTCAGGAACTTTTCAACCAGGGAGTAATTGCTTCTGTAGAACTTGAGAATGAAAAAATAAAATTTCTTCAGGCTCAACAAAATCTTGAAAACCTTAATATTTCCATATCCCAGATGGATGAAGGAATTTCCAATTTGAATAAAACAAAAAGCGGAACTGCTATCAACACAGAAAAAGATAAAATCACTTATTCTTCACAGACTTTACAGCTTTTTGAGCAGCTTCGTAAATCTTTAAAGCAATGGGAACAAAATTATCTTGTGATTTCTTCTACAGATGGTATGGCAAGTTTTCAGCAGTTTTTTGGCGAAAACCAATTTGTAAAAACAGCTGAACCTATTCTTTCTATACTTCCTACAAATAAAGAAAAACTGGTAGGCAGAATGTCTGTTCCAACCATCAATTCAGGAAAGGTGACCACAGGACAGAAAGTTCTGATCAAACTAGACAACTATCGTTTCCAGGAATATGGTATTGTAGAAGGAAAAGTACAGAATATTTCACTTATTCCGGATGATAAAGGAAACTATTATGTAGATATAACTCTTCCAAAAGGATTAAAGACGAGCTATAATAAACAACTTACATTTGACAAAGAACTTAGAGGAAATGCAGAGATCGTAACACAGGACCTGCGGCTTATTGAAAGATTCTTTTACCAGATCAGAAAATTACTGGGGTATCAAAGTTAATGACTCCATCAAATATATTAAAACCGCAGCTTTTGAAGTCTGCGGTTTTCTTTTATAATCAAAATGTCTTTAATATATTATAGCTGGTGTTACAAGCGGGTTATAATACCAGTTTCTCGGATAATCATAGCTACTGATTTCCCATTTGTGAATTAACCGTTCAGTATTGTACATAATTACTCCAGGCTTTTTCAATCTGGTTTTTCAGATCCGGCTGGTCTTTAAAGTCTTTTTCTGCCTGATAAGCATAGGTATCAAATTTTGTCGTGGCTTTAGTTTTAGAGTAATAGCCTTTTAAAAAATGAGTAATTATGATAAATTACATTCTCTATGAGCACAAAAAGTGCAGTGAGGATCTCGTTTCAAAAAGCATCAATTTCGACCTATATTTATACTGATGCTTATATGAAAATAAATTATCATACTCAAAGCTAGATATTATCCTTTGATATTCTTTATGTATTTCTACGCAATTTTATTTTTCAAAGTTTATACCTATGCTATAAATCTATTAATACTGACAAAATAAAATGATTCAAACTAATCGGAATAAATTAATACACCTTCGATAAAAAGATATGATAAGGAATACGGATAGAGTGTCCTGTTAAAAATTCAATTGAAAATAATAATCACGTAAACTTATCACAAGAAGCTTTCAACCGACCAATTTAAAATTGTTTATGGAGTATACTTAAAATAGAAAAAGGGAAAGCAATATATACTGCTTTCCCTTTTATTGTAGCGAAGACGGGAATTGAACCCGTGACCTCAGGGTTATGAATCCTGCGCTCTAACCAACTGAGCTACCTCGCCGTTTTGGTGGTGCAAATATAGAAAATATTTGTTTACCACCAAAATTATTTTAACTTAAAATATTCCAAAACATCGCCTACATGGTCTGGTTTATTGATAATCTTATTGTTAGCATCTAAAATAAAATACGTCGGTGTTGCATGAACATTGTATGTATCTACATAAGAACTGTTCCATCCCCTTAATTCGGAATCATTGATCCAAGGAAATGCAGCGATCTTCTGGGTATAGGAGTTTTTATCTGTATCTAAAGAAAGCCCGACAATCTGGATATTTTTCGATTTCAGGTCATTATATTTTGCCAAAAGCTGGGGAAGTTCACTTTCGCAGTGAGAACACGTAGATGACCAGAAAATAATGATTTTTTTATCAGCTTTCACATCATAAAGTGACTTTGCGGATGTATTGGCTGGTGATTGGAATTTAACGTTAGGGAATGAGGCGCCCATTTCAACATTAGCATTGGACTTTAAAGTAGTCGCCAATCTATCAGTAATAGTGCATTTAAGATTTCTAGCAAGGTTTAAATACTTGGTCTTAAATTCATCCATATCATAGGCATCAAAAATATCGATAAGCTCAGATAAAACGGTTTGTCCTCTTGGAGTTTCAACCTTTAGCCTGTCTAAAAGCGTATCTACTGATCCTGTCACATTGGTATTCCCCCCGGAATTAAGGTAAGACACCAAAACAGGTCTCAACAGAGATGAGGATTCCAACATATCATTAGATTTATCAAGGAAATTGACAATATCTTCCTGAGTTACTTTTTTAGCCGGATCTGTAGAGTTCGACACAAACTTATTATAATTGGCATTGTAATAAGAAATGAAAGGATGCTTGGATGCATCAATAGTACTGCTTGTACCTGAAAGCCTGTCTATCTCAGTTTTCAGCGCTTTTCCGAACTCGGTGTTATCTTTATAATATTCTTTGATTTGTGCAAGAGCAGGGAGAATAAGCTCTTTTTTCTGAGAACCTTCCTGTTGCTTGCTCATAAGATCATTGACCTCGTCAAGGTATATAACGTCTTTGACCTTATTATTCTGGACATCCAGCTTTATACTGACGTTTTTATTCTCCGAGATAAAGCTCACTGCATTATTTGAAGCAGGAAAATATACTTTCATCATGCCCATATAGTTATTTGGGTATTTGAAAGTCCATGTATTATTCTTGCTCTGCTCTTTGGTAACAATAATGTCCTTAGAACCGCTTAATGTATATAGAATGGCATCCTGATCTTTAAATTCGGCAGGAGTCTGAACTGTAACCGTAAACTGTGCCTGCAGAGAAAATGCAGATAATACTGCAGATAATATATATATCTTTTTCATAGAGTAAAAATAAAAAAACTCTCCGATTAATCAGAGAGTTTAATATTATTTTAATAAATTTTTAGGCTTTTATGCTCTTATATTTTCTTGTATAGAATATAATGAATACCACAGCAACTATAGCTAATGCATATACATACATATCTATGGGTGATGCGGGAGTAGGAGCTCCTGGACCTCCACCTCCAATACCACTTTTTGAAGTAGAATTAGGAGCGGGAGGGAATTCTTCCGCGTATGCAAATGATATCACAAAAAGAAAAAGACTCGATACTAGTTTATTGATAGTTTTCATATTAATATTTTAAGATTTTAGTGTTAACAATTACTCCTTTATCAGAAACCACTTTTACAACGTAAGAACTCTTAACTGAACCCTCAAGTTCAATTACGAAATCCCTTGATGCATCTATTGCTTTCTTAGAGATAATAAGTTTACCACTCATATCATAAACTTCGATATCTGCTTTTTTCCAACTTGGATCAAACCTTACTATATAATTGCTTACTGCAGGGTTATATACAACCATTGTTTTTGAGAACGACTTAGTCTCATTAGCTGTTGCAAGTACAGTTTTATCCGGTTCTCCATAGTATAAGTTATAAGACTGTGAATTTACTGGAATAACACCTCCTTGTTTTGCTTGTTCTACACTGCCATTAGAAGATTTGTAATAAAATCCTTTTCCGGAAGATAACTGATGTGTTCCAGAAGGAATCATCTCAGCATTTTCTCTGATTTCAAACTTATAAGAAACTATTTTCTGACCTGCAGTATTGTAATCAAAGTTATACATCAGGACATTTTTTCCTGAGAAGTTATTTTCATTAGCTTCATTAATGTATAATTGATATTGTGCAGTATAATTAGGATCTTCTCCTCCGTTTAGAGCTTCTTCATAAGTAACAATCTTATTACCTGAATCTGTAGATGCCTGTACGGTAGTAGCAGTAGAAATCTGGTGTCCGGTAGTAGCATGTGGAGAAACTACATAATAAACTCTCGATACTTCTTTACCACTTGCATCTAAACCAATTACTCCTAATTGTTTTATCGTTCCGGTGGTAGTATTATTAGTATTAGTGACAGTTTTGTTAGCAGTAACGCTATAATCCGTACCGTCTACTCTGGCAGTATTATTAAACCGTCTAAGTGTATTAAAATTTAAAGTTTGGGGAGTATTATCCCTTAATTTCATAATAAAAACACCCATTGGTTTTACCATCAGATTATTGATATCTCCTACAGGTATGTGACTCGCCTGGTCAAATGTCATAACGAGAGGATTGGTAAATGAACTCCCACTACTTGTATACTGTACGGTTCCAGGTGAGTATTGGACAGCCCATATGTTGCTGATCGCATTACCATCACCAACTCCGCTTTCAGCGTATCCAATTTTTGATAAATCCAGGTTTGTTAAAAACGGGTTTCCAAATTCATAAATGTTTTTCCCGTAAGAACCTGCCCAAGGGCTGGTAGTTTGCTCAAAATCATCATACAGATACGTATTATACTTCTCAGTATACGAGTTTAGAGCATTACCATTTGGTCCAAAATTAATGCCGTTACCAGCATTCACTAAGTTAGCTGTTGTTAAAGTGGAAAAAGGTTTACCATTAACGGTATATACCCCACTCGCTGCAGGAGGATTACTAAGATCTAAATTATTATTATTTGATCCCATCATGTAATAACCATATGGCACCGTAGTCGTTGATGCAATAGGTTTTGTATCACTTACAACAGTGGCATTATTCCACATTAAAATTTCATTCTTGGAGTATCTCGTCCCAGTGAAAGTTTTATTAAGTTCAGGAGAAAGAGACGATAGTACTTTATCACTGAAAGGCAAAGCTATCTGCTGATAAAAATTACCATCACCATGCTTTGCATTTCTGTACTCTTTACTTACAACACCTGTGATATTGGACTGGGATAATCCATCGACGTACAGTTGACCATACGTTGAAGTTGCATAAGTAGCAGGGGTATTTAGTCTTAAAACAATATTTCCGCCATCGGTCTTATCAGCACCACTGGCATCAATTGTCTTAAAACTATCTGTAGCAGATCCTACAACCATAATATTTCCATGTACATCCAAAAGGCCATTGCCTTTGGTTTGTACACCTCCACCACTATAAACTAGGGTGCCTTCGCTTACATACATATTAGCATTAGTGTCAACGTGACATAGTACCTGCGCCTGAACAGAGTAACTAATTGCTAAAAGACCTATAGCAAATAAACTTTTTCTCATTGTATAAAGTATTTGTGTGTGTTAATACAATCTTCACCCGCAAAGGTAAGATTTTTTTTCGTAGAAAAAAATATATTTTATTTATTAACAAAAATATTATCCTCTGTTAATATGATTTCTTTCTCTTCGCCTATTGAAAACATATAGTCTTCTAAAACTTTTTCTGTTGTACCTCTTAAACCTCTGGCTCCCAAACCTTTTTCCATGGTTTCTTCTACAATTTTCTCAATGGCTCCGTCTGTAAATACCAAATTGGCGCCATCCATTTTGAAGAGTTCCACGAACTGATTGATGATGGAATTCTTTGGTTCTTTCATGATCCTTACCATCGTTTCTTTGGTCAGTTTATCAAGGTAAGTAATGATTGGAAATCTCCCTAAAAGTTCAGGAATTAATCCGAAAGTACGAAGATCTATTGCATTAATATGGGTCAGGATATATTCGTCTTCATCCATTTTATTGAGCTTATCAGAACTAAATCCGATGGCCTGTTTGTTCATTCTCCTTTCAATGATCTCCTTAATCCCGTCAAAAGCACCTCCTGCAATGAAAAGAATATTCTGGGTATTGACCTGAATATATTTCTGATCCGGATGTTTTCTTCCTCCCTGAGGCGGAACGTTTACGATACTTCCTTCCAGTAGTTTCAGCAATCCCTGCTGTACTCCTTCTCCGGAAACATCTCTTGTAAGGCTCGGGTTGTCTGATTTTCTTGCAATCTTGTCGATCTCGTCAATGAAAACAATCCCTTTTTCCGCTTTTTCTACATCATAATCCGCTACCATGAGAAGTCTTGAAAGGATACTTTCTACATCTTCCCCGACATAACCTGCTTCCGTTAAAATCGTAGCATCTACAATACAGAAAGGAACATTAAGCTCTCTTGCAATGGTTTTTGCCAGAAGGGTTTTTCCGGTACCGGTTTCACCTATCATGATGATATTTGATTTCTCAAGCTCTACTTCCCTGTTTTCATCCTTGGCGTGAAGGAGTCTTTTATAATGGTTGTATACTGCTATTGAAAGTTGTTTCTTGGCTTGATCCTGACCAATAACATATTGGTTAAGGAATTCTTTGATCTCTTTCGGTTTCTTAAGTTCGTCTATATTTTCTGCAGGAGAAGAATTTCCTGGTTTAGAAACACTGTCTTTTACAATGACATGTGCCTGTTCGATACAGTTTTCGCAGATAAAGCCGTTCTGCCCGGAAATAAGCATCTGTACTTCATTTCTTTTTCTGCCGCAGAAAGAACATTGGTTTGAGTTCATACTATATATATGTATATGTGAAAGAAAATCGTAAAAAATTCCTTTTTTACGATTTTATATTTTTTTAAGAATTAATAATTGAGTTTTGAATCTCTTTGTATTCTTCGTCCGTTAATTTTAATCTCTCATTTCTGAAGTTCATATCTTCCATCTTGCTCAAGGGAATGAGATGGATGTGGGCATGGGGAACTTCAAGCCCTACTACAGCTACCCCTACTCTTATACAGGGAACTGCATTCTTGACCTTTTTGGCGACATCTTGTGCAAAAGCCCAAAGATTTTTGTATTCTTCGCTTTCCAGATCAAAGATCAGATCTACTTCTTTTTTGGGAACTACCAGCGTATGACCTTTCACCAATGGCATTGCGTCCAAGAATGCTATAAAATTATCGTCTTCAGCAATTTTGTATGAGGGAATTTCGCCGTTGATGATCTTTGTGAATATACTGCTCATATTATTAGAAGTTAGATGTTGTATATAAGATTAAAGAGTGATTTCCAATACCTCGAAAGACAGTTTGTTTCCGTTTGGCAATGTAATATCAGCAGTTTCGCCTATTACTTTCCCAAGCAATCCTTTTGCAATCGGTGTATTTACAGAAATTCTGCCTGTTTTAAGGTCACTTTCATTATCCGGCACCAGTGTAAACACCTGTTCCTGATTAGTTGCATTATTTTTAAGTCTTACCGTGGTAAGGATAGATACTTTTGAAGTATCTAACTGAGTCTCGTCTATGATCTTAGAAGTTGAAATAATATCTTTAAGCTTGGAAATTCTCATTTCAAGCATACCTTGAGCTTCTTTAGCCGCATCGTATTCTGCGTTTTCAGATAAATCTCCTTTATCTCTTGCTTCTGCAATCTGTTGGGTGATTTTTGGTCTTTCCACAGTTTCTAACTGTTCCAGCTCAGCTTTCATTTTCTCTTGTCCCACCTTTGTTACATAGCTTGCCATAATTTTCAAAATTTAGGTTTGGTATAAAAAAATAATCCGACATTTGCCGGACAATGTATTACGTGTTATATCGTTTAACTTTTACAAATATATAAAAATTTAAATTGAAATGAAAAAAACTTTCTCAATACTATCTATTTTAACGCTACTGATTTTCAGCAATTTAACCATAAACTCATGCGGAAACAGAGAAGATACCGTCAGCTGCTTTCCCAGTAGCCCTATCAATGTAACTATTAATTTAAATACTATGCCGGTTTATAATAATTTAAATTATGATGGTGGATGGGTTTATGTAAACGAACAGCAGTCTGGAACAAGAGGACTGATCATAGTGCGTGTGGGAGAAAACTTTAAAGTTTATGATAGAAATGCCCCACATCTGTGCCCCGACAACAATACAACCCTTGAAGTAAAAGACAATATCAGCATTCTATGTCCTAAGGATAACACCAAATGGATACTGAGAACAGGTGAGCCACAGTCTGGTTCATCGACTTCCCTTCCGCCAAAAACCTATCTTAATAATTATGATCCTACTACTAAGACATTAAATATTTATTACTAACATGAAAATCGTTATACAGAGAGTTTCCGAGGCAAGTGTAAAAGTAGACGGAAAAATTGTAGGAGAAATAGGTAAAGGGTTAATGCTTCTGACAGGAATTGATGAGAATGATGAAAAGTCTGATGCAGACTGGCTCGTTCAGAAGATTTTAAATCTCAGGATTTTTGGTGATGAAGATGACAAACTTAACCTTTCTGTAAAGGATATTTCAGGTGAGATTCTTTGTATCAGCCAGTTTACCTTGATCGCAGATTATAAAAAAGGTAACCGCCCTTCTTTCATCAAAGCAGCAAAACCAGATCAGGCAGTTCCTCTTTTTGATTATTTTAAAGAGGAAATAGCAAAATCCGGATTAAAAACGGAAAGCGGTATTTTCGGGGCAGATATGAAAGTTTCCTTAATCAATGATGGCCCGGTAACGATTGTTATGGATTCAATCACAAAAATCTAGGATCTGCAAAATTATTTATTGAAGAATTCAAAGTCTTTCGGATTGGGATATCCGCAGGATCATGCTTCAGCAGAAATATATCAACTAAAGATTTTTATTGATTAAAATACTTTTTTACATTACGAAAGGGCCGATTTCAGCGGATGAAGATCAATATTTTGCAGTGCTCACCTGGACAGTATATCATCAATATTAATGAAGGCAAACGCAGAGTGGTTGAGAAATTTACAAAGTTAGAACTTAATAAAAAAACGTCTTTCAGTTATTTGAAAGACGTTTTTTATACAGTTTGTTGATAACTAGTTTGCAGGTACACTATTGAAATTAAGTGCAATTTTAAGGTTCATATCCGAAGTGGTCTGATTTTTCAGTTCATAAACAGTCCTTACGGTAAGTCCTGAACTTTTTACCACCTCATCCAGATATCCGGTATCATTCAGATCCAGATTTAAGCTGGAAGAGTCTGTAGTTATATTGGAACGTGATGCTACAAGCTTTTCACCAGTACCATTAGATGAAACATATACCTTTACAGATTTAACGGCACTTAAATTACCTCCCGATGGAGACACTACGGAAATTTTAGCATCAGAAATTCTGACATCTTTAATTTTAGCATTATTATTTCCTCCAAACCATGTTTGCACATTGGTCGCGGTAGAAGTAGAAGAAACTTCTTTATCTGCAGGCACTCCGGTAGAGACCAAAACACTGGCGGTATAAGGGAATGTATTCTGAACAAGCGACTGTACGGTTCCACAGCTTACTACTACTGTTGCAACCGCCGCTGTCATTAAAAATATATTTTTCATAATTTAAACTTTAGGATTAGTTTGCAGAAATTATACCAAATCGATAAACTTAGTCTACACTTACGTTAAAACTTCCTTTCGTATTTCCGGAAGCCATATTACTTTTACCGATAATAAGCCATACTTCGCCATTTCCTTTGGTTTCATAAGTAATTTCTCTCCCGAAAGGTCCATCGTAGTCTCCGTTGGGAAGTCTGATCTGGTTGAATCTGATATTAAAGTCTTTTTGATTGGTTGAGATTTTGGCTTTAATAGTCGGTTTGTCGTAATGGGTCAGTTTTAAAACGAGTTCCTGACCGTCTTTTGTAAATTCTTCTCCCAATGTGAACGGGAGCTGGGATGCATCTGCTGTTCTTATGATCTGCCCCTCTTTTTCGCTTCTCATTACCCCTTTGCGCAGTACTTCTTTGGTGACGGGAGCATTGTTAATGATTGAATCTTTCTTTCTAAGAGCAGCAGAATCTGCTTTTACGGCAGAATCCGGCATTTCTGTAACTACAGCAGAATCCTTGCTTGGGGTTTCTGTTACGCTCGGTTCTTTTTTACATGAAATAATAATCAAAGGGATTAACAATAAGGATTTTTTCATAATAATTATTCTTTTAATGTTTCATAGTAAAGAATTTTTGAGAGAAAAGACCTTGATCTTTTATCTTCCATTTTTTCTATGGCTCTTTTTTTAAGCTGGGGATCATTTTTATCCTTTGCATACTGAAGTAATCCTCTTTCGTTAAAGTTGATCTGCTCGAGGTGATACTTCACAACAAAATCTTTACGTTTCATATTCTGGGAAGTAATAATTCCGCCCCAGTTGACATAACTGCAAGCCAAAATTGTTCCATAAAAATACCAGATCATCATATTGAACAGGAACGCATTTCTTTTTTTCCGTTGAATTTTAATAAAAGTAAGAGCCAGCCCAATAAGTGCTAACAACAAGAAAGCCATCACCCCCAGCCTTTTATAAGTAAACCCAAAACTTACGATATATTCATAGTTTTTTAATGCCGCAGAAATAACAAGAATGCCATTCAAAATGATCCAGATTTTAGCAAGAATTTTCATCAGCTTTGCTTTGGGATCAAAATTGAAACCGGATTTGAAGTAAAACATAATCACCAAAACTGCCATGATGATTGATATGATGACCGCATTTATTCTTTCGTGGGTTTCTTCCGAAAGCTGAACCGGAGTTTTTGCAACCTCATAAAACTGTTCATAATTGTAGGTGATAATAAAAAATATGAGCAAAATATTCAGGCAAATGAAAGAAATAACGCCGCTTGCCCTTTCTGAATTGAGATCAAGAAAGGAATAGGTTGACTTTGGAGTTTTAAATTGTTCTTCAAAATCATCATTAAGCAGACTATTATTTTTGTAAATGAATCTCTCAACAGCATAGTTCCAGTAATTGAACGCTACAAAAAAGCCCAGAACCGAGAGACACAAAAGCTGCCACAAATTGATATCAAGCTCATAATCCTTGAAAAGGGAAGCAAAGTGATTACTTCCCACAGAATAGATTCCAAAAAACAGAGATATAAACACTAAAGGAATGATAATAAAGGCTAATGTTTTCTGCCATACCCCGGAAACATTTTTTTTAGGCAGCCATTTGTCAAAGCTGAAAAACCTGAAAATAAAGGTAAAACTGTTGATAGCAAAAACAGGAATCAGAAAAAGGATTTTAAGCTTCCGGTTCCTGGATCTGTAAGAAAAAAGAAGCAAGGAACTTACAACCGCCAGAAAAGAAGCAAAATCCCCGTACCAGATAAAAGCTAAACTTGACAGGATGCTTGTAACAAAAAGTATCAACAGAGTTTTTGTCTTGTTTTTCTCCGGAGTTTTGAACAGAGTAAGCAAGGCATAGATAATGCCGAGGATCCCAAGATTCATGCCCATGTCCTGATCATAAAACAGGATAACAAACAGAGCGGTTGTAAGGAATATATAATGATGTGTTTTCATAATTTGATAATTAAGAGATTGAGGAATTTAAATATTCATGCGATAGACGATGAAAAGATAAAGCAGGGTAACAGGGATATTAAGCATAAGCAGCAGCGCGGAATTTCCGGAAGCTTTCCTCTCTGAAACGTCAGTGAGAAATTCTAAAAGTTCATAGAGCAAAACAAGCAGATTGATCACTACTGCAGTGATTAGAAAATAAAAACCTGATATGATCAGAAAATCAGCTCTGCTTACAACATAACTTATCAGAAGAAGTGTTCCGGCTAAGAACGAAACCAGAAAAGTATTTCTTCCTATTTTACTGTACTTCAGTTTTTTCATGATCTTTGATTAATACAATACCTCTGTTTCTTTTTGCCGGATATAATCTTTCAGATGATCGAAATTCTGCCACAGCAGGCTTTCAAAATCCCATTGGTAGAAAGGTCTCATGCTCTGTCCTTTTCTATATGCTTTGATATACAATTTCATATATTCAGGCAGAATAACTGTTCCCAGTACTACTGCCGCAAGGAGATGGGCATTAAGTTTCCCGTTTCCGAGAAGGAGATACTGCATAGCGATCTCATCTTCAAACTGAGTCCCACATCCTGTGATCAGGTGATATACATCGTGATTTTCCATTTTGGGGATCATAGAAAATCCGTGTTTTTTATAGAACTCACCCAGTTTTCTACCCAGAGAATCTTCCTGAAACTCCAACAGCTGTTTCTCATTGAACTGCCATTGTCTTTTTTTCTTTTTAAAATAGGTCCTGTAGAGTTTTTGCGTTTTATCGTAGACAAAAAGCAGAAATTGAACGCGCATTTTTTTCATAATGTATTATTAATTTAGATTAAGCCCTATAAAAGCATAAAGAACAGCAATAGGGATATTGATCATTAGCATACCTATGGCTTTTAGGCAAACATTAAGTTTAGACTGATTGGCAATTCCATAAATCAATAGTCCTATGACGAGAAGCAAGTTGATAAAGGTTCCGAAAATTAAAAGCATATAACCTCCGATGGCAAAAGCACTATTTTTTGTTATTAAATAGCCGAAAAGGCAGATATTTCCAAGGACAAAGAAGAGCCCGAAAAGATATTTTCCAAAATTTATAATTTCATGATCTTTCATAGATATAATATTTAGCTTGTTTAAAGTAAAAGGAGTGATTTCAAGACGTACCCATCATACATTCAAAGAATGCCAATGACGCAATTGTGGTAAAGCATTTTTCAGAAATTCTGCATTATTTGAAGTGGTAGTCAGTGTTTAACTTCCCGCGAATGGGCTTCCGAAAATCCCAACTGCCAATTCGATCCAGATCAATGCAAGAACGATCAATACGAAAACGCAGATCAAGATTCTATGACTTTGTTTTTTGATTTTGCTTCTCACTAAATTGATTAGAAATGCAGTGCTAAAGAGTAAAATCCCTGCGATTAGAAAATCTGAAGCAGACCAATTAATCTCCTTAGAAATTATGTTCCCATCAATGGAATACACAGTAAAACCAATGGAAGAACATAAACTGCGATTGTTTTTTGTTTTTGTGTCATCATTTTATTTAATTTTTTAATTTAAAATATAAAGTACTTTGGAATTCAAAGTTACTTTTCAAAAAAATATAGCTTTTATCTCCCCAATAATTTTTCAAGTCCATCTAAATGTTCATTAAAAGCAGTTCTCCCGTTCTGTGTTACACGGTAAGAAGTTTTTGGCTTCTTTCCTACAAATTCTTTTTTCACTTCAATATAGCCAGCTTTTTCTAAAGCATTGCTATGACTTGCCAGGTTACCGTCTGTAATATCCAAAAGCGACTTCATTTCAGAAAAATCAACCCAGTCATTGACCATAAGAACGGACATGATACCCAATCTTACACGGCTTTCGAATTCTTTGTTGAGTTGATTTATTTTAATCATAATGATGAGGAAATGATTACAGGTTTTTAAAGGCTATCTTACAATCCTGCAAATTTAATCTTTATTTATATTTTTTATGCATGATCAGACCATACACGATGTGTAAGATACCAAACCCAATCGCCCAAAAAACAAGTCCCCAGCCTAGAAAAAAAAGAGAAGTTAGTCCGAGAACAATTTGACAATACCCTAAGTATTTGATATCCGTCAAAGTATATCTTTCAGCACTTACGAGGGCTATTCCATAAAATATCAACGTAGCCGGAGCAATCCATACAAAAAGGTGGTGGAAAAGAAGAGCAAGGCAGAAAATTCCACCCGTTACCAAAGGGACAGCGAAAGTTGCAAGCAGACGCTTGGTTGTGGCATCCCAGATCTTCAGACCTTTCTTTTTGCTTTTATTAGCCGTGAAAAAATATCCACTGAGTACAGCTGTAAGTAAAATGACAGTTCCAATAAGCACAATTTCGTTAATTAATGCAGGACTGAAAAAATTCCTGTTCCCATCAAAATAATCAATTCCCTCACGCTGGAAAACAAAATACACATAGCCTGCACCAATCAGTGCAGCCAGCCCGGCAAAAACTCCTGACAGTCCGCTCAATGAAATAAATCTGGAAGACCGTTCCATCATGGAACGGATATGGGATAAGTCTTCGTGATAATTTTTCGAATCCATAAAAAGAACTTTGAATTACAAAGTTATAATTTATTTTTAATCTGCAAAATATTTTTTAAAATTTTTGATCAAGCAGCTGGTGTTTTTTTATTAACTTTAAGGATATATGATAGTTAAAACTTTAATTAACTTATTATGACAAAACTAATTGACTATTCTCAAATATTCCTCCAAGAAAACATTCCATTGAATGAGGAAGAGATCAACAAGATAGCCGACCATAAAAAAGACTTTTTCAAAGATTTTTCAGGGGCAGTCATTGCTGTTATTATTATCGTAATGCTTATGGCCGCTTTCTTCCTACAAAATGAATTCAAAAATTTCAAATACTATCATTATATTTTATTTTTTGGTGGTGCGGTCGCGTTATATTTATTTTTCGCCCTAGTTCATTGGATTTTATATCAATATTTTAAGGGAAGATGGAAAAAAGATCTCGAAAATGGAAAAAACAGGTTGAGTAGTATGGTTATTTCCCGGCACAAAACTGAAAATGATGAATACATGATGACCTTTGCCGGACGGCACAAAGGTGAAAAAATAATGCTTCCTGTTGAAAAAACTGTTTATTATCAATATGAATTAGGAACAAAAGTGATGGTAACTTATCTGAAGTACAGTAAGGAAATTCTATCTCTTTATCCAATTGATGGCCATATCAATTAAAAAAACCGCTAAAACAATCAGCGGTTATATATAGATTAAAGAATCTGAAGTTTATTTCACTCTTAGTCTTTCTTTAATGGATTCAATATTTTTCTTGGCAGAATCTTCAAGGATCAAACTGGCACTCATATGAATTCTTGCCGGCATCAGTTCATTGAAATGATCTGTTCCTTCCCAGGAAACTTTTTTGATCAATGCCAATGCTTCACTGCTTCTGGAAGCTAATGTCTGCATAAATTTGTCTAATCTGGAATCCATTTCTTCAATATTCTCTGATACAGAATGATAGATGTTATGCTGCTCTGCCCACTCTGCAGATCTGAAGTCTGCATCAATAGCCATTGCAGAGAACTGTGATTTCCCAATCTTTCTTTCTACATAGGGCCCGATCACGAATGGTCCGATTCCTAAATTGATCTCCGTAAGTGCTAAAGCAGAATCTTTTGTAGCGAAACAGTAATCTGCACCACAGGCAATTCCTACTCCTCCACCGGTTGTTTTTCCCTGAACTCTTACTACGACTATTTTACCGCAGTTTCTCATGGCATTCAGAACTTTTGCAAATCCACCGAAAAACTTCGTAGAGGCTTCCAGCTCTTCAATAGCTAAAAGCTCATCGAAACTTGCTCCTGCGCAAAACGCTTTTTCACCATCACTTTTTACTAAAATAGCTTTTACTTCTTCTTTAGCACCCTCATCCAAGATGGTCTGAGCTAGTTTCTCTAAAATGATACCGGGAAGTGAATTGCTTTTTGGGGTTCCGAAAGTGATTTCGGCAATATTATTTTTAATTTCTGATGCTACAAATTCGTTCATTTTTATTTTTATTGGATTCTTACAAAAATACTAAATACCTCTGTTCCGGAGAAAATTACAAGGCATAAATTATCTATTAAAAAACATCCTAAAATATCTGTATCCTTTTTTATTGTAAATCCTTTGTCCATCAATGAAAGTAAATATCCATTACGTAGAAATACGGACTCCTCAATTTGGTATTTTCTACTCTAGTACTGCCTTTCTATATATTGTTCCTTTGGCTTAATAAAAACTAACAATCACAGGCGGAATCTGAAAAGCCTTTAACAGAGTAAGAAAATTTAACAACTGAAAAACTATTATCATGGAAGAATACATGGCGACCGTACAATTATTTGCAGGAAATTTTGCACCAAAAAACTGGATGTTCTGCGATGGAAGATTATTAAGCATCGCTCAAAACTCAGCATTATTTTCATTATTGGGAACTACATATGGTGGCGACGGCGTTACTACTTTTGCCTTACCTAATTTGATTGGGCGCATGGCTTTAGGATCTGGGAATATGAATGCCAATAAATACTATCCTTTAGGTGTGGCAGCAGGAACAGATCAGAATACACTGCTTCAACAGAATCTACCGAGTATCGGAGCAGGATTTCAGTTAAAAGTTGCAAATGCAAACGCTACAGTAGCAGCCCCATCAGCTAACACTTCTATTGCTATCACTGGAAACCAGGTTGGAAGAGATTTCACAGCGGTACCAAGTTTCGTCCAGGCAGATCCTGATACTGCAATCAATGCGAGATCTATCAGCTATACGGGACAAAATCTTCCGGTAAACAACATGCCGCCTTACTTGGGGCTTAATTATATCATTTGCGTAGCGGGAATCTATCCTTCGCGTGACTAAGAACAAACTAAATTTAAAACCTAAATCATGAAAAGATCTATTTTTTTAACCATCTGTAGTCTGCTCATATCTTTATTTTCTTTTGGACAGACCAGTACGGAACAATTTGAAACGGAATCTCACGGAAGTCCTACCTTTACTGATAACGGAGTAATATTCAATATTATCTCTTATGTAGGAACTTTTGATATTCAGGCTAACTATCCGAGTACAGGCTGGAACGGCACATCTGTTGACAACAGGTATATTGACAACTCCAACGATGCTGCATCGCCACCATCTTTCAGCATTAAAACCACATCTAATCTGTTTAAGGTAAACCGGTTCTGGATGTATCTGTCTGCTCTTAATTTAGATTTGACAGTTCAGGGAACGTTAACTGTTACAGGAAAACTGAATGGAGTCACTAAATTTACCCAGACAAAAACCACCGGCTTTGTTACTTCTATGACCCCTACGAATGGGTATACTCTTATTGATCTTACCAATTTAAACGGTCAGAATTATTCAAATATCATTATTGATGAACTTAGGCTTACGTTAGGCGGCAATTATCGCTATGCAGGACTGGATGCTTTCACATGGGTAAAAGATACGGGTATTGTATTGGCAACAAATGAAGCTGCAACTCTTCAAAAAAGAATGAGTATTTATCCTAATCCTACCATCGGACCTCTTTCTATTACAGCGGAAAGCCCTACCCAGGCTGAAATTTACAGCCAGGATGGTAAATTTCTGAAAAATCTTGAAATGAAAAAAGGAACCAATCAGGCAGATATCTCGGAACTTCCGAATGGTGTTTACATCTTAAAAACATCGTCAGGATCTTCCAAGATTATCAAGAAATAAAATTTTCATAAGCGATTTTGTACGCAAAAAAAGATTCTAAATGCATAAATGAGAAATCCCTTGATTATTCAGGGGATTTTTTGTTTTTCAGTGCTAAAATATATTTGTCAATATACAGCTGTTTTTCTTTTGTTTTGTATTGTTGGATATATCTTGGATGCTCAAGAACGGTCATTTTATCAAACAACTGAGCTTCTTTGTTCAATGCCGAAATAAATACTGAATTCTTTTTGCCGAGAACAAAAACCTCTGAAGTATCAACACCTAGGCTGAGGTGCTTTTTCAAGGAATCAATCATAAAATCTTTTACGGCCTCAAAGAGTTTTCTATCATCATAATAATTGGCGTTCAGCCAGCCTGTTTTTGTTTTTTTGACAATGGCCAGCGGAAATGGTGAATTGATGTAAATATCTTTGTAAAATTCTTCTGCACCACCATATTCGGCGATCATATCGTACATGAAAACCGAGGAGACTTCATGGGTCCGGACTGACTGCATTTTAATCCCGCAGACAGCCTCCAGCCTTTTAGTATCGGTAAACGGAACACCCGTAACTCCTGCTCCATGCCGGCTGGGATTGATCCCGATGATGAATTTCCTCCGGTTCTGATCATTATAATATTTGTGATAAAATTCCTGCATGACAGTCATAGTTTCCGGATTGTCCAGATACGGGTTCAATGCCTGAAACGCTTCAGGAAGTTCCCCAGTATATTCTAGATTTTCATTAAACTGAATGACTTTATCCGCAAAAGTTTTATCCATATTTAGTTTTTCAGAAAAATAAAATTTTCAGGTTGATCATCATCATCTTTATAATCTTCCTCGTCCCCTTCTTCACTTAAAGCCAATTCAATATCAATAAATTGAATATATAAGCCACAAATTTCTCCGTTGGCATCATAAGCAAAGTAAACAGGATAGCCTCCGTCCCCAAAACCACTTGCAAACATTGGAATCTGATAATTGGTAACCGGAACAGTCCAATTGATCCAATCTCCGGCTTCTCTCTGATTGTTAGGATTGTCTTTATAGCTTTGTGCAAAAAGTCCGGCAAAATAATCATCGTAAATATTGTCGAAATCTTTTTCATCTACAAATTGGTCTACAAAAGGAAGTACTTCTGCATCAGTAATACAGCCTAAACCGGCATCCACTCCGAAACCAAAAAAATCGTCTTCCGTTATATCCTCCAACTCTTCAATTCCGATGAGCGCTTCTCTGTAAACAACAGGTTTTTCTTTGGTAAATTCAACTTTTACAACGGCATATCTGTCTCCCCAGTCTTCAGATTTTACCACAGCAATGGTGACAGGGAAATTTCCCTTTGGGGCCTGAATAAAATAAGGTGATTGATTGGCATTAAGAGAAACCAATGGATCTCTCACCACCACTTTTCCGGAAGGAAGAGAAACATTTCCAATTTCCATTACTTCCAGTTTTTGCTCCATAATTTCATCTGAAGTAAAATAAGTTTCCAAATCTGTAGGACAGGTAAGAATATCTTTTACCTCTTCCCATTTTTGCATCCAGCTTTCGTTCATTGTTTTGTCTTTTGATTTGTTTTAAAGTTTAAAAGTACCTGTTTATTTATTCACTGTCAAATTCTTCTTCAGATTTCAAACCTTTTATGAAAGTTTCAAAGTCTTTGGCCAGAAATATCTTTTTATAATCAGCTTCCTGATCAATGTGAACCACTTCAGGCTCTCCATCTTTTCCACAATTGGAATAATCCAGCATAACCATATCATGTCCTGCTGAAGGACAGTCACATATATAAACACCGATTGCCGGATATCCCCACTCATCGATCATGAATTGGCTTCCGAGTTCTCCACAAATGGAATAGGTTTTATCTCTTCCGATTCCCATAATTCCGGTAATGGCAATATGATCATCTGCCCAAGAGTTCTCTTCTGATGTGGGAAAACAGAATTTATCAACCAACCCGCCGTTCTGCAATCTCATCAGTTCGATATAAGAAGCCGGAAGTTTGTAGCCAAGCTCTTCTTCTACAGAAGCAATAAGTTCATCATCAGGAAACGGTTCGATATAATCTCTCACGGAATAGCTGCTTTCGTTCCAGAAATCCGTAAAGTCAAAGTCTTTGAAAAATTGTAGGTCCATATCTTGTTTTAAATAATGAGATTCTGATTGTACTGTAAAAGTAATTAAAATCCTTGTCAAGGTTAAAAAAATCCCTTTCAGTAAAAACCAAAAGGGATTATAAATTTATATTTCATTTTGAATTAAATCAATCCAAACTGTTCAAAGTGATGTGTAAAATGCTTTTTATGCATCAGTTCCCACATTTCTTTATTCAGTTTTCCGAATACAAAATTCATATGCTCTGCTTGTGGATTTTCTCTGTAATACACTGTAAATCTTTGTAAGTTATCCAGAAAAGACTGTTTTGCAGCTTCCAGATTTTTATGTTTTAATTCAAGTAAGGTTTCGTCTTCAGCCAGGAATGGAGCGGGGAAATCTTTTGGCATTTTTCTGTGGTTATAAAGTGAATCCTGCCATTTTTCCAACTGTTCTTCCGGTGTGAAACATTTGTCGGCCTCCGGCTCACCTAAACTTACCAGAACACCATGTTCCAGATGTTCCATCATTTGCTGAGGAGACATTTTACCCCAGCTTGGCTGTGTGCTTTCTGTTAAACCTCCTAATATCTTCTGAACATTTTTCACATTCAGATCGATGAAAGGAGAATGTTTTGCCACCAATGTTAAGATCGTTGCTACGCAAACAATTTCATCTCTCTGATTAACGACTTCTACTAACCATTTTACAACGCCGGAAGGGATGTTTCTTCCTTTTACCCCTCTGTTTATTTTTTCTTTTGCCGTTAAATACACTGTGATAGTATCTCCTGCATAAACGGGTTTAAAGAATGAACAGTTTTCCAATCCATAGTTTGCAATAACAGGTCCTTTTTTCCCTGAAACGAAGAGCCCTGCTGCTGCAGAAAGGATGAAATATCCGTGAGCAACTGTTTTGTTGAAAATAGTTCCGGTTAAGCTGGTTGCATCAGTATGGGCATAGAAATGATCCCATGAAACGTTGGAGAAATTAACGATATCCGCATCAGTAACCGTTCTTCCTGCTGTTTCCAAAGAATCTCCTACCTCAACTTCTTCGAAATATTTCTGGAACGGATGTTTGTCTGAGAATTTTTTCTCTGCACCCTGTTGATATACTTTTGTAATCGCCTTCAATACATCAGGAGAACCCTGAATTGCTGTTTTCTGAAGGAAGAAATGAAGACCGTTCAGTCCGCCCATTTCCTCGCCTCCACCAGCTCTTCCCGGACCACCATGCATCAGTGTTGGCAGCGGTGAACCATGGCCTGTACTTTCTTTGGCGTTATCTCTGTTCAGAACAAAAATTCTGCCGTGCTGGGAAGCCATTTTCCATGACGTTTCTGCGATAAAGTTTTCATCATGTGAAATAATAGAACCTACCAAGCTTCCTTTTCCTCTTTTAGCAAGAGCTGATGCTTCTTCGGCATCTTTGTAAGGCATTAACGTAGAAACCGGTCCGAACGCTTCTACATCGTGAGAGATATTTTTCTCAAAAGGCTTATCGTTTAAGAACAGTTTCGGGCTCATAAATGCTCCGTTGTCATAATCTGCATCTACAAGCTCATGTTTTCCGTCGTAAATTAGTTCGGTTTCAGATTTTAAAATATTTACTTTTCTAACGACCTCATCATACTGCTGTTTCCCTACCAGTGATCCCATTCTGGTTTCTCTGCTTAACGGGTTTCCGATTTTGGTTTGATCTAAAGCTTTAGACAAAGCATTCTGAACATCTCCGATGAGGTGCTCGGGGACAATAATTCTTCTGATCGCTGTACATTTCTGCCCTGCTTTTGTGGTCATTTCAGTACGTACTTCTTTAATGAACAGATCAAATTCCGGAGTTCCCGGTTTTGCATCCAAACCTAAAATGGAACAGTTCAGTGAATCTGCTTCCATATTGAAACGCACTGCATTGCCTGCGATGGAAGGCATTGATTTCAGTTTTCTTCCTGTATGAGCAGAACCGGTGAACAGCACAGAATCACCATCCTGGACATAATCCAGGATATTTCCCGGCTCACCGCAAACCAATTGAAGGGCACCTTCCGGAAGCACTCCACTTTCGATCATATCCTGAAAAACAGCATTTGTAAGGTAAGAACCGTAAGGAGATGGCTTTACAATGGAAGGAACACCTGCCAACAGGGATGTTGACAATTTTTCCAGCATTCCCCAAACCGGAAAGTTATAGGCATTGATCTGTATAGAAACCCCTTCACTTGGTGTAAGAATATGAGTTCCCAGAAAAGTTCCGTTGGCAGAGATTTTCTGAGTTTCCCCATCCACCCAGAACGGAGTGTTTGGAAGCATTCTTTTTGCCAATCCGGAATAGGTAAAGAAAGTGCCGAAACCTCCTTCTATATCTACCCATGAATCTGCGTGGGTAGCTCCGGTTTTATATGATAATTCGTAATATTTTTTCTTTCTTTCCAAAAGATAAAGAGCCACTTTTTTCAGCATCTCTCCTCTGTCATAAAACGTCATGGAAGAAAGGTTTTTGTAGCCTACTGTTCTTCCGTAGTCAAGGGCCTGCTCAAAATTAAGCCCTTCTGTATCTGAAACAGCAACCTGCTCGCCTGTAACGGCATTGTATAAAGGAACTCCGTTTCCGGTACCTTCTACCCATTCTCCGTAGATGTAATTTTTCAGTTTTTCCATATTATTTTTAACTTTTTACTGACTTTATTTTTTAATAATGAGTTGTACCATTTTCCTTCCTGCCACAAACAGCAGCAACAGAACAAGGGAAAAATCCAGGATCAGGACTGCATCCACAAACAGGGTATATAAAAAATCCTTCTGTTTCAGCTTTCTGATCACCTGTTCTGATTCTACATGCTCCAACGCATCGGAAATACCTAATAATTCTTTCAGCAAATAGAATCCTGCATAATTGATTCCGATGAGAGCAATGAACAGGAAACTCCAATATCTCTTCAGAAAAGGTATCATTTCAAAGTCTTTATTTCGGTTCCTTGTATGGGAATAGTTTCACCAAACCTTCATACAAACTTCGGTGAAGAATGGTCGCATGATTGTCTGTTTCCATCATTTTATATTCCACAGTCCAGTTCTTTTTACCGGCCTGTTTCAGTACATCATAAAGAGATCCTGCGTCTTTTACCATCACAGGATGTTCGTCTTTTCCTACAGAAACGTAAATAAATTTCTTAGTATCCTGGCTTTTGGAAAGCAATTGCGGAGCCTGTTTTAATAAGCTCTGATCATCCCACCATAAGCTTGGACTGATGATAAAATAGTTATTGAACATTTCAGGTTTTTTCAACAAGATTTCTGTTGCCAGAAGCCCTCCCAGGGACTGCCCGAATAGATATTTCTCTGTTGTTTTATATTGGCTTCCAATGTAAGGAAGTAATTCTTTTTCCAGAAAATCAATAAACTTGTCTGAATGGCCTGTCGTAGGGTAATCTTTTTGTAAATCCTTAAGATCAGTATGAAAGGTAAAATCTCTTTTTCTGTCGATATTGGCAATTCCCACCACGATGGTTTCAGGCATTGCATACATTTGATTAAAGAACTGTACCAACCCAGAAACATGAATGAAGTCTTCATTCATTGAGCCATCCAGCAGATAGATCACCGGATATGACTTTGCTTTATCAAAACCCTGGGGAAGATAAATGTTTAAAGTTCTGTCTTCATTTAAGATTTTAGACTTGAGTGTCCTGACCTCTCCGATAGTCAACGGTTTTGCTTTTTCATTCTGGGCTAAAACCATGAATTGAAAGGCAAACAGCAGGCTACAGGTTATGAGAATCTTTTTAATCATTAATTTTCTGTTTTTAATTTATTTTAAATCTGCCCAAATGCTGTAATCAACAGTTTTGGTAGGAATCTGTTCTACATATTCAGAAAAAGGTTCACATGGAAGAATAGCCTCTTTTCCTTCTCTTGCCAGCTGCTGATAGAGTTTGGTTCCTTCGGTTTTCCAATGGATCATTTCATCGGAAACATCACGGATAATTTTGGCAGGGCTTCCCACGATTAATTTTCTAGGTTCACATCTGAAATTAGCAGGAACAAAAGCCAGAGCTCCGATGATGCATTCGTCACCGATAACGGCTTTATCCATCACTACCGAATTCATTCCTACAAGACAGTTTTTACCGATATGCCCGGAATGGATGATCGCTCCGTGACCAATATGGGCTGATTCTTCCAGGATGGTTTCTATATTCGGGAACACGTGAAGGGTACAGTTTTCCTGAACATTGGCTCCATCTTTAATGATAATTTTTCCCCAGTCGCCGCGGATCACGGCATTGGGACCGATATATACTTCTTCGCCGATTTCCACATTTCCGATGATCACGGCCTGCGGATGAATATAGGCAGAAGGTTTGATGATGGGACGGATACCATGGTATGAGTAGATGTTCATAAAATTTTTTGTTAAAAATTTAATTTAACAATGTATCAATCTAACAGTTTACCAATGAGAAATTCTTCGAAAGGCTCATATCATAGGAATTGTTACATTGTTACATTGTTACATTGTTACATTTCTATATTGTTACATTTCTATATTGTTACATTATTGAAAAAGTTATACTTTTTCAATGACCATTGCATAGCCTTGTCCGACACCGATACAAAGGGTACACAATGCATATTTCTTATCTTGTTTCTGAAGTTCCATAGCGGCAGAACCAATGATTCTTGCTCCGGAAACTCCCAGTGGGTGGCCAATGGCAATAGCTCCTCCGTTTGGATTCACTCTGGAATCATCATCTTTTAAACCTAAGCTTCTGGTCACGGCTAAAGCCTGTGCTGCAAATGCTTCGTTCAGTTCAATGATGTCCATATCGTCCAGAGAAAGATTTAATCTTTTTAATAATTTTTGGGCGGCCTCTACTGGTCCGATTCCCATAATTCTAGGCTCTACGCCAGCTACTGCAGATCCTAAAATCTTCGCTTTTGGTTTTAAACCATATTTTTTCACCGCTTCTTCACTGGCCAGAATAAGAGCTGCTGCTCCGTCATTCATTCCTGATGCATTTCCGGCAGTTACGGTTCCTTCTTTTCTGAAAGCCGGACGAAGTTTTCCTAACCCTTCCATAGAAGATGTAGGTTTAATGAATTCATCCTGATCAAAAATTTTAGGTTCACCTTTTTTCTGAGGAATTTCAACTTTTACAATTTCTTCCGCCAGTCTCCCAATTTGCTGAGCTTTTGTTGCTTTCTGCTGAGACCAAAGGGCAAATTTATCCTGATCTTCTCTGCTGATATTGTGCATATCTGCAAGATTCTCTGCTGTTTCCCCCATTCCGTCTACCCCGTACATTTCTTTCATTTTAGGATTGACAAAACGCCATCCGAAAGTGGTGTCAAACATCTGGCTGTCTCTTCCGAAAGCAGCACCCGGCTTAGACATTACGTAAGGCGAACGGGTCATGTGCTCCACTCCTCCTGCAATATAAATTTCACCTTCTCCCGCAGCAATGGAACGGAAAGCATTAGCCACCGCGGACATTCCTGAGGCACAAAGCCTGTTTACTGTTTCCCCCCCGATTTTGTAAGGCAACCCTGCCAATAAAAGAGCCATTCTCGCTACGTTACGGTTATCTTCTCCTGCCTGGTTGGCACACCCGAAAATAACGTCCTCAATTTCCTCAGCAGGAACTTCAGGATTTCTGTCCATAACTTCTTTGATAACTACTGCAGCCAAATCATCAGCTCTTACTTCTGATAACCCGCCCTGTAATTTTGAAATTGGTGTTCTTACGTAGTCTATGATATATACGTTGTTCATTTTTATTAATTTAACAATGTATCAGTTTAACAATGTAACAATTGAATTGGTAGATTGGTACATTTTCAAATTGGTACATTTTATTTATAGTTCAGTTACTTTTTTTCCGATTTTATAGACGGTCCCGACGAATTTTGCGATCAGTTCACTGTTTTGATTGGTGATCTTTATGTCATAAACGGCTGTTTTTCTGGTATCATTCACCAGAATGCTTTCTGCTCTGAAAACATCACCTTCTTTTCCTGCTTTGGTAAAATTGATGATACAGTTCAGGGCAACGGCCGCATCTCCGGTATTATTGGATGAAAATGCCAGTGCAGAGTCTGCAAAAGCGAACGTCACACCTCCGTGAACCGTTTTAAGCCCATTGATCATCTCTTTCTTGATGGGCATTTCTATTAAGCAATAATTTTCTTTGACCTCGATCATTCTGATATTCATCCATTGGGAAAAATAATCCTGACCAAACATATAATCTGCAATTTGTCTAGGCGTCATTTTTTTTAATTTAACAATGTATCAATGTAACAGTTTACCAATAGAAATTCAAAATACTCAATGGATTGTTACATTGTTGGATTTATTATATTGTTACATTTTATGAAGTAAAGGGCTTTGTCTGTACCTTTCTTCCTGATATTCTTCATAAAGATTCTGCAGGGTTTCGGAAATTTTTGAATACCCGATTTCTTTTCCCCAGCTTAATAATCCTTTTGGATAATTTACTCCTTTCTGCATCGCCAGCTCAATGTCTTCATCGTTGGCAATTCCTAATCTTTTGGCTTCTACGGCTTCATTGATCAACATTGAAATGATTCTTAAAAAGATCTGCTGATATAATGCATCGTCTTTTTCAGCAACCGGTTTCTCAGCACCTTCTGCGTAATCATAGAAACCTTTTCCCGTTTTTCTGCCATGAAGTTTGGCTTCAGCCATTCTTTGCTGAAGCAGAGACGGTTTGTATTTCGGATCGTAGAAATAATCTTTGTAAACGGTTGTTGTTACTGCAAAATTCACATCCACACCAATAAGATCCATTAATTCAAAAGGTCCCATTTTGAAGTTTCCAAGTGATCTCATGGCTTCGTCTACCTGCTCCGGCGTTGCTATATTTTCTTCAACAATTCTTAAACCTTCACCGTAATAGGGACGGGCAATTCTGTTGACGATAAATCCGGGAATGTCTTTGGCAATCACCGGCATCTTTCCCCATTCTTTCATGAGGCTATACATTTTTCCCGGTAATGATTTTTCTGTTAACAGGGATGGAATGATTTCAACCAATGGCATCAATGGAGCCGGATTAAAAAAGTGAATTCCGATGAAACGCTCAGGTTTCTTTAGTTCTGCCCCAAGAGAGGTGATAGAAATGGAGGATGTATTGGAACCGATAATACAGTCTTCGGAAACATAGGTTTCAAGTTCTGTAAATACTTTGGTTTTTATGTCTTTGTTTTCGATGATGGCTTCGATCACGAGATCAGAATCTTTCAGATCCTGTAAAGCTTCACCTTTAACGATATTGTTTCTGATTTCTGTAGCTTTTTCCTGAGAAATTTTAGCTTTAACCACTAATTTCTGAAGTGTTTTCTCTAAGCCTGATAATGCTTTATCAATCTGCGGAGCATTGGCATCGAATAAAACGACCTTGCATCCCGCTGTTGCAGCCACCTGAGCAATTCCTACGCCCATGGTTCCTGCCCCAATAATTCCTATATTCATTTTAATTTGTACAATGTATTTATGTAAAAAGTATTCATGTAAAAGCTAAAAAAACAAAAATGCATTCTTAACTTATTTTCAACCTAAGCCTGCATTAAAGTCATGAATACATTTTACATGAATACATTCATACGAAATTTATTTCCCTTTATAATCAGGTTTTCTTTTCTGTAAAAAGGCGTTTACCCCTTCGATGAAATCTTCTGTCTGTGCAGCTTCCTGTTGTAAATCAGCTTCTAATTCAAGCTGTTCTCTCAGTGTATTATTATAAGACTGAGCAAAAGCTTTTTTAGTTAATTTAATAGCAGCAGTTGGCATATTTGCCATTTTTCCGAGGATCTCCATGGATTTTGGAGCAAATTCTTCTTCAGTGAAAACCTCAGCGACCAAACCGTAAGATTTAGATTCTTCAGCTGACAGTCTTTTGCCTGTAAATGCTAAATAATTGGCCAATTGTCTTCCTAATAGTTTTGGAAGGAAATAAGTTCCACCCGTATCAGGAATGAGTCCGATATTTGAAAAGGCCTGAGCAAAATAAGATTTATCTACTGCCAAAACAAAATCACAGATCAATGCCAACATCGCACCTGCACCTACTGCAGGGCCATTTACCAATGCCACAACAGGTTTTTTACAACGCGTAATCTCTGTAACCAGGGGATTGTAGTAATCCACTACAATTTTTCTGATGATATCGTTATCATGGTGCTCATTGCCCTGTACGAAAGCATCATCCAGGTTCTGACCGGAACAGAAAGCTCTTCCTCTTCCCGAAATCGCTACACATCTTACTGTAGGATCTTCGCTGCATTCTTTAATAAAATCTTTAAGATCTGATAAAGATGGCTTTGTAAGCGCGTTCATTGTTTCCGGCTGATTGAGGTAAGCAATTTTCAGTTTTCCGTCAAAATGCGTTTCAATATCAAGTTGTGTATACATGGTTTAAATTTAAATTAAATGATTAAAGAATTGAAAAATTACACTGCCCTAATTTAACAATATAAAATAATGTGGCAATCTCTGTAGTGTAACAATATATCAGTTTAACAATGTAACAATCAATAGTCTTGCATAACATTAAATAATCTAACAATATATCAATCTAACAGTGTAACAATTATTCCGACATTGGTAAACTATTAGATTGATATATTGGTACATTAATTAGTGACATTTAAAATAATCAAACGGCTCCAGACAGTCTAAGCATTGATAAGAAGCCTTACACAATGTAGACCCGAATCTGCTGATCTGTTTTGAATTGATAGAGCCACAGCGTGGACATTTTTTCGGTTTTCCGATGTGATGTTCGTCTGCTCCTTTTTCGGGAGGTGTGATTCCGTAAATACGAAGTTTTTCTCTCGCTTCATCCGTGATCCAATCTGTAGTCCATATCGGAAACATTTTAGTGACCACTTTGGCATCCCAGCCGTTTTCCTTCATAATCTTCATGATGTCTTCCTCAATGGTGAACATGGCAGGACAGGCAGAATAAGTAGGCGTAATTGTTATTTCACAAAAATTCTCGCTTGTAACTTTCGCTTCTCTTACAATACCTAGTTCCACGATATTAATTACAGGAATTTCCGGATCGGGGACTAATTCTAATATTTCTAAAGGATCTTTCATTTTTAAAATGTCCAATTTGTCAATCTAACAGTCTAGCAATTAATTGTTATTTTGATAAACTGCTACATTATTACATTCAAATATTTACCATGTGCACCCCGGATACGCTCTCTGCATATACTGCAATTCACAAAGCATAAATCCAAAGTATTCTGTGTGATATCCCGTTCTTGATTTAGGCTGCATAAAAGGATTTGCCGGATATTCCAATCCATATTCTGCAAAATCTTTTTGTGTGATGGCCAGGAATTCTTTGTACAGTTCATCTCCATCCGGAGCGATATTTAAAGCAATTAAATCATCCTCGCCATCTACTTTTGCAAATAAACCTTTTGTATATTCCCAGATATTATCAAGAGATTTTACTAAACGTTCACGGCTTTCTTCTGTTCCCTGAGCAAAAATTTTCATCCAGGAAGAAGCATGAGTATAATGGTATCTCACCTCTTTCAAAGACTTCTGGGCCAAAGCTGAAAGTTCTTCATCGGCAGAATTTGATAATGCTTCATACATTAATTTCTGATAGACAGAAAAAACATATACTTTAAGAATGGTCTGAGCATAATCTTCATTAGGAAGTTCAACCCAATGTGCATTTACATATTCGTGCTCGTATCTTAAGAAGGCTATATCATCTTCACTTTTACCGTTATCCGCCACTCTTGATGCATACACATAAAAGTTATTGGCTTGTCCCAATTCGTCCAGCGCGATGTTTGTCAATGCGATATCTTCCTCCAGATAAGGTCCTTCACCGCACCATGCAGACAGTCTCTGTCCCATGATGAAGCTGTCATCAGCAAACTTTAATAAATAATTATATAATGAATTCATTGTTTAATAGATTTCAGATTTCAGACACTAGATTTCAGATTAGACATTGTCTGGTATCTGATATCTCACATCTTAAAGTCTTTATTAATTACATGTTTTTTACATCATTAGGAATATCGTAGAATGTCGGGTGACGGTATAGTTTGTCATCTGCCGGATCAAAGAAAGCTTCTTTATCTACTCCTTCTGACGTCACAATATATTTACTTGGAACTACCCAAACTGAAGTTCCTTCTTTTCTTCTGGTGTAAACGTCTCTTGCGTTCTGCAAAGCCATTTCTGCTGTTGGCGCCTGTACTATTCCTGCGTGTTTGTGGGATAATCCCGGTTTAGTCTGAATAAACACTTCCCACATATCTAAATTTGCCATAGTCAAATTATAAATTTAGCAATGTATCAGTGTAACAGTTTACCAATGAGATGCTTCGAAAAGCTCAGCACGAGAGTGATTGTTACATTTTTACATTGGTATATTGTTACATTATTATATTACTTCTTTTTGTTGTTTTTCTGCAAAAGCTATTGCTGCTTCTTTTACCCAAAGATTTTCCTGCTGTGCTTTTACTTTGGTTTGTAATCTTTTCTTATTACAAGGCCCGTTTCCTTTTAAGATTTCCATGAATTCACCCCATGGAAGCTCTCCGAAATCGTAGTGCTGTCTTTCCTCATTCCACTTCAGATCTTTATCCGGAACGGTTAATCCTAAGAATTCAGCCTGAGAAACGGTAACATCGATAAATCTCTGACGAAGACTGTCGTTACTTTCTCTCTTTACTCTGTAATTCATAGAAATTTTAGAGTTTGGCGAGCTGTCGTCATTTGGTCCAAACATCATTAAAGCCGGCCACCAGAAACGGTTTAACGAAGCCTGAGCCATTTCTTTCTGCTGTTTTGTTCCACGGCAAAGCGCCATCAGAATTTCATAACCCTGTCTTTGGTGAAAAGATTCTTCTTTACAGATTTTCACCATCGCTCTTGAATAAGGACCGTAAGAATTCCCCATTAGCATGACCTGGTTCATAATGGCTGCACCATCTACCAACCAACCAATGGCACCTATATCTGCCCAACTTAATGTTGGATAGTTGAAGATACTTGAATATTTCGCTTTACCTTCCAACATATCTTCATAAGTAGCATCTCTGTCTGCTCTGATAGTTCCGTTACCTAAAGTTTCAGTTGCGGAATACAGGTATAATCCGTGACCCGCCTCATCCTGAACTTTAGCTAAAAGAGCCATTTTTCTTCTCAACGAAGGTGCTCTTGAAATCCAGTTAGCTTCCGGCAGCATTCCGACAATCTCAGAATGGGCGTGCTGTGAAATCTGACGAACCAACAGTTTTCTGTAATCATCAGGCATTACATCTTTTGGTTCTACTTTATTCTCGTCGTGAACGTATTGAACAAATTTTTCTAAATCCATGATTAAAATTTTACAAATTTTAAAATGTAACAATATATCAATCTAACAGTCTAGCAATAATTGGTACATTGATATACTGGTAAATTATTACATTAATTAAACGTCATAATTAAGCATCACCACATTCGTTGTCGGGTGACATTGACACGTCAGAACATAGCCTCTGGCTACTTCGTCTTCGGTAAGCGCGAAATTTTTCTCCATGAAAACTTCTCCTTCCAAAACCTGCGCTTTACACGTACAACAAACTCCTCCTTTGCATGCAAAAGGTACCGGAAGATTGTCTTTTAATGCTTTATCTAAGATACTCTCTTTTTTAGAATTGAGGTGGAACGAATATTCATCATCATCAATGATGACCGTTACCATACTTTCCAGATTGGCTATTGCCTTGAATTCGTCACTCATTTCTTCAGAGTTTTCGTCGTCGGGAGCAGTGAAATATTCAAATAAAACCTGAATAGCAGGTACTTTTTTATCTTTCTTTAAATAATCAGAAATTCCTTTAATCATTTCTGCAGGACCACAGATGAAATAAGTTGATTCTTTTACATCAATCTCTGTATATCTTTCAAATAACTGCTCTAATTTTTCAGCAGAAATTCTTCCTTCAAATACAGGATCTTCATGTTTTTCACGGCTTACCAGATAAATTACTTTCAGCCTACCGCTGAAATGCTCTACCAATTTATCAATCTCACCTTTTTTCATCACATGATTCATGCTTCTGTTGCTGTAAAACAGATAAGCTTTACTGTCCGGCTCCTGATAAAGGCTTTCTTTAATATTGGATAAAACAGGGCTGATCCCACTTCCCGCTGCTAAACCCACGTAGGTTTTCACATTGGTTGGGTGGTAAGAAGTATTGAAACCACCCATTGGGGGCATTACTTCCAGCACTTCGTCCATGTGAAGATGTTCATTGAAATATCCTGAAACTTTTCCACCTTCCAAAAGCTTCACAAGAACTTCCAGTGTGTTGCTTTTTTCACTCGGTGCGTTGCAGATAGAATAAGAACGTCTTTCTTCATTCCCGTCGATCATCATACGGAAATTAAGATACTGCCCCTGCTTGAACCTGAATTTATCTTTCAGCTCCTCAGGAATTTCTACTGCTACGTTCACCGCATCAGAAGTATCTTTCTGAACCTTTACCGTTTTAAGTTTATAAAATGAATTCATTATTTTTTAAGTATTCTATTAATTTTTCCGCCTTCGCACTTCGGCAGGCTGTCCTGGGCATGGATTTTCACTTTTGTAGTAATTCCTACCCTCTTTTTTATTTCGTTTTCTATGTTTTTTCCAAAATTTCCGACAAAATTAAAATAATCATCGGTTCCTGCATTCATTTTTTCAGATTTCACCAATTCATCGTCAATTTCTACATCAATATCCAAAGCGACACACATCTGCTCTTTTTCAATTGGGGTAAGATAATAGTTTGGAACGACTCCCTTCACATATGAAAATGCATCTTCAATCTGGCTTGGATAAACGTTCACCCCTCTTACAATCAACATATCATCTGCTCTTCCTTTCAATGGTCTCATTTTAACCATGTTTCTTTTAGCATTGTCATCATAATAGAGACTTGTAATATCATTGGTCCAATAGCGTAAGAGCGGCATTGCCTTTTTCGTTAAAGTGGTAATCACCAAAACCCCTTCTTCCCCGAAAGGAACCGGTTCTTTAGTAATTGGATCTAAAATTTCAGGATAAAAATGATCTTCCCAAATGTAAGATCCTCCTTTCTCTTCAAAATCCTCCATGGATACCCCGGGACCTATGATCTCGCTTAATCCATAAATATTGGTAGCATGCAGGCCTAATCTTTCCTCAATATGGTTTCTGATAATTTCTGTCCAGGGCTCTGAACCTAAAACAGCATATTTTAAACTGATTTCCTCCGCAGTAATTCCTCTCTTGGCAAATTCATCAGCAATTGTCAGCGCATAAGACGGCGAACAGCATATTACTTCAGGTTTAAAATCAATGATCAGATCAACCTGTCTGGCCGTCATTCCTCCTGAAATGGGAAGAACGCTCATTCCTAATTTTTCTGCTCCGTAATGAAGTCCTAATCCTCCGGTAAAAATTCCATATCCGTAGGCATTATGTAGCTGCATTCCCGGTCTCGCTCCGGCTGCATATAATGATCTGGCAACAACTTCACTGAAAAGATCTACATCTTCTTTTGTATAGCCCACCACCGTTGGCTTTCCTGTTGTTCCGCTGGAACAGTGAATTCTCTGCAGTTCATTTTTTGGAACGGTAAACAATCCGAATGGATAATTATCCCTTAAATCCTGTTTATAAGTTATAGGAAGTTTCGTAATATCTTCAATCGACCTTATACCTTGTGGAGATACTCCCAATTCATTAAATTTCCCTCTATAAAATTCTGATCTCTCTCCAAGATAGCCGACCAAATCTGCCAAACGGCCAGACTGAAGCAGTCTCAACTGGTCGAGTTCTAAGTATTCAACTGAAAAATCCATATCCACTAACTAACATTTGTTAGGTGTAAATTTAAAAAGAATTTCTATGCTGGCCAAATTTTTATGATTTTTGTCATCTTTTGAATGATTCTAAATAATCAAATAGTAATTAGACGAGCTATTTTGTCCGTAAATAAAACAAATATTTAGAGTTGCATGAGAAGAATCTCCATTTGAAACATTAAGATTTTAAGGAGTGAAGAATAATAAAGAAATATCAGAGATATTGTCATTCATACTGAAAAGAGCAACTATTAGGTCACGTCATTTCTGAGTATCCTTGACAAGGTTTAAAACCTTGCCAAGGATAAAAATACGTTTTTCAGCACTAAAACTTTCAGCTTAATGTAAACCTTGTGCACAAAGCTTTTGTGTCTTTTGTGATAAAACAATTATTGTTTCTGATTACCCAACAGCCCATAAAGAAGCTTAGCTCTTATCTCATCTGTAATTTCAGAAGTGGATTCCGTATTTCTTTTGAACCAGAAATATGAATTATTAAGAGTGTGAAGAATGAATCTTGTCGTAAAGGTCGGCGATTTCAGTTCCCAGTTTTCGGCTTCATAGATTTCGGAGATCAACTGTTCTACCTCTTCCTGATAGTTTTTCCGGAGCTCTATGAACTCAGGAAGCCTTTCTTCAAGATGCCGCCATTCATTGGAATAAATGTGGGTAACATCACGGTTTTGAAGAACAACGGATAAATGTTTATCCAGAAAAAGGTTCAACTTATCTTTTGGAGCAATGTCTGTATTTTTTACTTCCTGGAGTTCATCAAAAAATTCCTGTGCGATTCCGAAACAAATCCATTCCAGGATTTCTTCCTTAGAACGGATATGAGCATACAGCGAGGCCGCTTTAATGTTAAGCTTCGTGGCAAGATCTCTTACCGAGCTGCCCATATACCCTTTCTCTTTAAAAAGTTCCACGGCGACGTCTAAAATTTTCCTTTGTTTTTCTTTAAGCTCCATCTGGTAAAATGCAAAAGTAATTATTCTGGGGTTAATATATTCATTTAACATTATGAATTTAAACACAGAAGGGGGAAGTTTTGTTTGACCACCCCGTCAAATGGCAATTTGCCACCCCTCCGGCGGAGGGGAATTTTCGTTTAAGCTTATATAAAAAGCCGTTAATTACTAAAATTCTTCGTTCTCTCATTTTTAGTTTTCACGTAATCTGACGGTTTTTCCATTATTTTAAAATAAAAATGAATGAATCGGAAATTTTGTCAAGTTAATTTAACGTTAAAAATAAACAATCCGGAAATTTTGTCCATTTATTTTGTAAATTTAATAATTGAACAGTTTTTGCGATAAGCTAATCGATTAAATGATAAATAACTGATGACATTAAGAAATTGAGCCTTAAAATTTAGTTTCTTGATGTCTTTTAAAAACTGAACCACAAACAAATTATTACCAAAAACATAAAAAATATGAACTTAAACCAATATACTGTAAAATCACAAGAAGCCATTCAGGCGGCACAACAGACTGCTATGGAATTTGGCAATCAGAGTATTGAACCGCAACATATACTTGAAGGTATTTTTCAGGTAGATGAAAATATTTCGCCTTTCTTACTGAAAAAATCTGAAGCAGATGCCAGCTTGGTAAGAGAGCGCAATCGTGAAAATATTGAAAAACTTCCAAAAGTTCAAGGCGGTAACATCTATCTTTCCCAGTCTGCAAATAAAGTATTGCTGGACGCACCGAATGTTGCCAAGAAAATGGGTGACGAGTATGTAACGATTGAGCATTTATGGTTAACATTACTGGAAACCAGTTCTGAGGTATCCAAAATGCTTAAAGATATGGGCGTTACCAAAAGCCTTCTGGAAGGTGCTATAAAAGAATTAAGAAAAGGAAGCAAAGCTACTTCTGCAAGTTCGGAAGAGACTTATCAGTCCTTAAATAAATATGCCAAAAACTTCAACGAATTAGCAGCTGAAGGAAAACTGGACCCGGTGATCGGGCGAGATGAGGAAATCAGAAGGGTGCTTCAGATCCTTTCGAGAAGAACAAAAAACAACCCTATACTTATCGGGGAACCCGGTGTGGGTAAAACAGCCATTGCTGAAGGAATTGCACACCGTATCATTTCGGGAGACATTCCTGAAAACCTAATGGATAAAACCTTGTATTCATTGGATATGGGAGCTTTGATTGCCGGAGCAAAATATAAGGGTGAATTTGAAGAGCGTCTTAAATCTGTAGTAAATGAAGTAATAAAATCAGACGGACAGATCATTCTTTTCATTGATGAGATTCACACTTTGGTGGGAGCCGGAGGTGGTGAAGGAGCGATGGACGCTGCTAATATCCTGAAACCTGCTTTAGCGAGAGGAGAACTGAGAGCGATCGGTGCTACTACTTTGAATGAATACCAAAAATATTTTGAAAAGGACAAAGCATTAGAAAGACGATTCCAGAAAGTAATGGTGGAAGAACCGGATACCGAATCTGCAATCTCAATTCTAAGAGGGATTAAGGATAAATATGAAGCTCACCATAAAGTAAGAATCAAAGATGAGGCAATTATTGCTGCAGTGGAGATGTCTCAGAGGTATATTTCAGATCGATTTTTACCGGATAAAGCGATTGACCTTATCGATGAAGCTTCGGCTAAATTGAGAATGGAGATCAATTCAAAACCTGAAGAGCTTGATGTTCTGGACAGAAGATTAATGCAGCTGGAAATTGAGCTGGCCGCTATTTCGAGAGAAGGCAACCAGACTAAAATTGATCATTTGAAAGAAGATATTTCAAAAATTTCTGAGGAAAGAAATGAGATCAATGCGAAATGGTTGAAAGAGAAACAAAAATCTGAGGATTTAACCCAGATCAAAAAAGATATTGAATCTCTTAAACTGGAAGCAGAAAAAGCTTCAAGAGCAGGAGATTACGCAAAAGTAGCTGAAATTCAGTACGGAAAGATAAAGGAGAAGGAAGATGCCTTGCAAAAACTGGAACTGGAGATGCAAAATCATCAGAATGAATTAATAAAAGAGGAAGTTACTTCTGAAAATATTTCTGAGGTAATTGCGAAATGGACAGGAATTCCTGTGACTAAACTGATCCAATCTGAAAGAGAAAAATTATTGAATCTTGAAGCAGAACTTCACCACCGTGTTGTTGGCCAGGATGAAGCGATTGGAGCAGTTGCGGATGCGATAAGAAGAAACAGAGCCGGATTGAGTGATGAGAAAAAACCTATCGGATCATTCTTATTCTTAGGAACAACCGGTGTTGGTAAAACTGAGCTGGCCAAGGCTTTAGCGGAATATTTATTCGATGACGAGAATAATATGACCAGGATCGATATGAGTGAATATCAGGAAAGACACAGTGTTTCAAGACTGGTAGGTGCTCCTCCGGGATATGTAGGCTATGATGAAGGCGGACAACTGACTGAAGCAGTAAGAAGACGGCCTTATTCTGTAGTTCTTCTGGATGAAATTGAAAAAGCGCATCCGGATGTTTTCAATACTTTGCTGCAAGTTTTAGACGACGGGCGTCTTACGGATAATAAGGGACGTGTGGTAAATTTTAAGAATTCAATCATCATTATGACTTCCAATTTAGGTTCACACCTGATTCAGGAGAATTTTGAAAATATTACAGAGGAAAACCAGGATGAGATTGTGAGCAAGACAAAAGATGAAGTTTTTGATCTTCTGAAACAAAGTCTGCGCCCTGAATTCCTGAACAGGATTGATGAAGTGGTATTGTTCCAGCCTTTAAGCAGAAAGGAAATCGGAAAAATTGTTCAGTATCAATTGAGAGGGTTCAATGAGATGCTAGGCAAACGAAACATTATCATGACTGCTACTCAGGACGCTGTAGATTATCTGATGAATAAAGGATACGATCCTGCTTTCGGTGCAAGACCTCTGAAAAGAGTGATCCAGCAGGAAGTTTTAAATAAATTATCAAGAGAGATCCTTGCAGGAACTGTGAATGACGGTGACAGGATTACTTTAGATTATTTTGAAGAAACTGGCCTGGTATTCAGACCTGCCGAACTATAAAAAAGTTTTTTTCATATATATTATTTTTGTAAGTAAGTGGTGCAGCCCAATCTGCATCACTTATTTTTTTATTGTTTTTTTTATCATAATCATGTGAAATATTATTACATTTATCACTCATAAAAATTACTAACTAAAACAAAATCAGTATGAAAAAGTTAAAAAGAAGTTCATTGAAAACTATTTTAGGAGGAAAAATTGATTGCAGTTGCAACATATTAATTTATCCTGACGGCTCTACCAGCGGAACGTGCGCTACAGAACATTGTTCACAGATCGACATCAATTGCGGCCAAATCGAATGCAGACCCAGCCTTATTGATTAACCTTTAAAATTATCATTATGAAAAAGTTAAAAAGAAATGATTTAAAGAAAATCAGCGGTGGTGTATCGGCTGAAATCATAGAATGCGATATCGATATGAACTGCCCCACGGGTCTCTGCTGTTCTACAGGAAATATTTGTAGGGATCGCAAAAAATACCCTTGCATTTAAGATACAACCGGAGAAGAAAATCTCCGGTTTTTTATTTTTTATGAAATATAAATGATGGTCTGAAAGCAGAATACGATTATTATAGAATACAGCTACAAGGTTCCCAAATTATTTTGGGGACTTATTGTTTTACAGCCTATCTTGCAATCCGTAAAAACACGGAAAATAAACAGGAAAAAACACATCCGTTTACCTTGAAATTTTTACGAGATTTGCACTACTAACTAACATTCTATTATAAAACTAACGTTATGAAAACAACATCTACTTTAGAGGCGGGAGCATCTGATGACAATTCAGGTAAAAATACTATTACTATTGAGCTTGTTCAGAATCTGATCAACAATTATAGAAACAACCAGATGCAGGCGGTTAATAAAGAGTTAGGAATTACTGATGCTCATGCCATTTGGTTTGATCTTCCTAAACTCAAAAAATTTATTGCCTGTATCGAAAGTGAAGCTCAACAGGTAAACCCAGGAGTTTCTGAGGAAGATTTAGGGATCAGATTTTATTACGCAGCCTATCCAAAAGCGGAAGACTGGGCAATTATGGAAAGTCATCCGGTAGAAAAAGAATATGCAGAAAGACATACTCTGGTTATGGTCCCTACTTTAAAAAAAGAAGACGAAACAGGTGAATTCCTTAACTACGATTTCAGTCCACTTGAAGGAAAATCAGTATTGGCCATGGCAGGAAAAAAAAGCCAGCCAACTAAACCGGAAACGATTGCAGAAAACCATGGGACTTTATCTCCACCACATAATACAAATGCTGAACAATTTCCTTAATAATTAATTCATTTTTACCTTAATTTATATGACTGATTTTCAGAAGATACTTCAGGAGTCCCTTATCTGGGTAGAAGGACTCGCTGCCATTATATCGCTAATTTACTATAATCGTAGTAATAAAGACGATTATTGGAAGTACTTCTCTTTTTATCTTATCCTTATGTTTCTGTGTGAGGTCATGGGAAAGTGGGGATACCTATTTATAGAATACGATAAACCGAAATTTTTCAATTATTTTGTAATTCCCATTGAGTTTCTTTTCTTTTATTGGCTTTATGCAGCAAAATCATTAGAAAAGCCAAAACTTTTTTATGCCTTATCATTCCTTTATTTATTGTCATTTGTACCCAGTGAAATATTTTTTACTACAAAAAAAATAATTTTCTCTTTCAATTATACATTTGGGTGTCTTATACTGATGGTTTTGGTTATTATGGAATATTATAAACAGATCAATTCCACTGAAATTTTAAACTTCAGCAAAAATAAAATGTTCTATATCAATCTGGGAGTTACCTTATTTTATATAGGAACTCTGCCATTCTGGACATTTTTCAGCCTTTTAGCTAAGTATAAAGAATTATGGGATATGTATTTTAATTATTTTCTGGCATCCGGAATTATAATGTATCTTTTATTTTCAATTTCATTCATATGGGGAAAACGGAGCTCATAATAACCATTATACTATTCAATATTTTTTTTGTATTGTTCGTCATTGCCGTGATGATTTATATCCGTAAATACAAACAGCGCAAAAGAGAGTATATGAATGAAATTGAAATAAAAAATGAAGTTCACCAGCGTGAACTCCTGGCGACCCAGCTTGAAATTCAGCAGGCTACCATGCAGCAGATAGGCCGTGAACTTCATGACAATATCGGCCAGAAACTGACATTGGTAAGCCTTTATACACAACAGCTCCTTTATGAAAACAAAGTACCGGAAGTGAGTGAAAGGATCGATCAGGTTTCACAGATCATCAACCAGTCATTACAGGATCTCAGAAGCCTTTCCAAAACGCTCACAGATGACAATATAAATCAAAAGGAAATTGTAACTTTAATCCAGGAAGAGGTAGACAATACCAATGCTTTTAAAAGATGCCATGTAACTTTTGAGCATAATTTTAAACAGCTTGACCTTGGATTTGTGCATAAAAATGTTCTCCTAAGAATTACGCAGGAATTTATCCAGAACAGCATCAAACATTCCGGCTGCAAAAATATTTTTATTAAACTGAACACTTCGGAGGAGATACTCTGGGAACTCGACCTCAGGGATGACGGTACAGGCTTCGACAGCAACGATATAAAATCCAACGGCATCGGCCTTACGAATATGAAAAACAGGGCCGCCATTATAGGTGCCGATTTCAGTTTTGAAAGCAGGAAAAATGAAGGAACTACACTTAATATTATCTTAAAAAAACAGCCATGAAAAAAACTATCGTGATCGTTGATGATCACATTCTTATCGCCAAGGCACTGGAAGGAATCATTGGAAATTTCAGTGAATTTGAGGTGATCTATGTCTGTGAAAACGGCCAGGACCTCATCCAAAAAATTGAAGAAAACAGTACCATTCCGGATATTATCCTGCTAGACATCAGTATGCCGATCATGGATGGCTTTGAAACAGCAGCCTGGCTTTCGAAACATCATCCGGATATCAAAGTAATGGCTTTAAGCATGCAGGGTGATGACAACAGTGTGATCAAAATGATTAAAAACGGCGCTAAAGGTTATTTACTGAAAAACACTCATCCAAAGGATCTTGAAACAGCATTAACGAAATTAAGCTCCAATGGATTCTTCTATCCCGAATGGGCCTCAAAGATTATTTTTTCCAACCTTAACAAAGATAAAGAAACTGAAACTACCGTAAGAATTTCAGACCGCGAAAGAGAATTCCTGAAATATACCGTAACCGAACTGAGCTATAAGGAAATAGCAGACAGAATGTGCTGCAGTCCCAGAACTGTTGAAAGCTACCGTGACCAGCTGTGCGATAAACTGGACTTAAAAACGCGTGTAGGACTGGCTGTTTTTGCCATTAAAAATGGGTTCGCCGGCTAACATGAATGGCATTAAAAATATAAACCATATTTCGCACTAAGTATAATTTTTTTCAAATAAAACAAATCATATAGTAAATATTTAAACACACAATAGTGATATGATTAAAATTCAACAAAACAAAGAATTAAATATGTAATATTTAACAACAACACCGTTTCTTTATATAATAAACAAATATTTGTAAAATATTTTGTCTATTAATTTTTTATACTATATATTAGCAGACCAAACCATTAAATATATATTATGAAAAAAGTTCTTTTTGGAGCCGTTATTTTATTTCTGGCCTCCTGTAATAACGACGTCAACTCTGTAAATGAGCCTGCAGAAGCTGAATCTCAAAATGTGCAGGTGGCAAGTAAAAGAGCCTGTCCATCTGATGAAATCAGAGAAGAAGCTCTTAAAAATGATCCGGCATTAAGAGCCAGATTTAATGCCAACCAATTGCAGTCCGACAATTACTCCAGAGATATCTCAATGGGTAAAGTACTTGCAGACGGAACAGTTGAAATTCCGGTTGTTTTTAATGTGATCTATAACACTTCTGCTCAAAATATTTCTGATGCCAGAATTGCAGAACAAATCGCTGTTCTGAATGCAGATTATGGTGCTACAAATTCTGACGTTTCCAATACTCCGGCAGCATTTCAGCCTTATACTGCTGGTGATGTGAAAATCCGTTTCAAACTGGTTGCTACCAACCGTAAGCAAAATTCAAAAACAGGCTGGAAATCTAACCTTAACGAAATGAAGAAAGCCAGCACAGGAGGCATTGATGCTACTGATGCCACTAAGAACATGAACATCTGGGTAGTAAATTCTATTCTTGATGCGAATGGACAAGCTGGGACATTAGGATATGCCTACTATCCTGAATCTGCAGGACTTTGGTATGACGGTCTTGCAATAGGCTATCAGTATATTGGAAAAACAGGTGCTTCTGCTCCATTTAATTTAGGAAGAACTGTTACTCATGAAGTAGGTCATTACCTGAACTTACCTCACCTTTGGGGATCTACAGACACTGGATGTCAGACTGATTATTCTAATGACACTCCAACTTCTCCTGGTCCAAACTATGGTGTTCCATCTTATCCTTTAAACAGAGTATGTGGTGGAGTAAGCCGTTCTCAAATGTTTATGAATTATATGGATTACGTAGATGACAAAGCAATGGTGATGTTCTCTGCGAATCAAAAGACAAGAATGCAGGCTGTAGTAGCTGCTTCCGGTCCAAGAGCAGGATTAAGATAAAATATACATTCTAATTAACTTTAAATAAAATAGCCTGAAATTAATTTTAATTCAGGCTATTTTTATTTTACATATTATTTATAAGATTAAAATATCAGAAAGATTTTTTCAAAGAGACTACCTATTAAAATTATCTTATTATTAGCTTAATAATAAATAAAATAATTTACATAAAATATGTACAGATTAAAATTACGCTACATTTTTTAAAAAATAATTCAATAAATTCACAATTTTTAAAATTAACAACAATTCATCGTTCCGACAAATTAACTATTAAATACATAATAAATAAATATAATCATTGATTTATTTTTAATAAAATACGGAAAATATCTTGCATAATAATTTTAAATAATATAAATTCACCGTCAGAAATCATAGAAAATAACAGCTTATGAAAAAATTATTATTCGGAGCAATTGTATTAAGCTTCATGTCGGCTTGTAACAGTGACAATATGACCAACCAAAGTGAAAACCCAGCGAAGGAAGATATCTCTTCAGGTGATATGTTTAAAAGAGGTTGTGCCTCTGAAGAGGTAAGGCAGGAAGCATTAAAAAATGATGCCCAGCTTAGACAGAAATTTGTAACGCTTGAAGCCAATACAGAAAAATTCGCCAATGAATTAAAACTTGGAAAAGTTCTTGCAGACGGCACTGTAGAAATTCCGGTTGTTGTCAATGTATTATATAAAACTGCTGCAGAAAATGTATCTGACGCAAGAATCGCTGAGCAAATTGATGTTCTGAATGCTGATTACGGAGGAACAAACACTGATGCAAGCAAAATCCCTGCTGAATTCCAGTCTGTAGGCGCTGGTGATACGAAGGTAAAATTCAGGTTAGTAAATACCATAAGAAAAGCAACAACTAAAACAGGCTGGGCAACCAATGATGATATGAAGAAAGCATCCAAAGGAGGAATTGATGCTACAAGCCCGGCAAATTATTTAAACATCTGGGTGGTAAGTAAAATGACAAGCCAGGGAAGAACTATTCTTGGATACGCTACATTTCCTGAATCTTCAGGATTATGGAATGACGGTGTTGCTATAGCCGCTCCATACTTTGGAAAAACCGGCGCCGCTTCACCATTTAATTTAGGAAGAACCGCAACACACGAAGTAGGGCATTATTTAAATCTTAGACACATCTGGGGAGATGCAAGCTGTGGTAATGACCAGGTTGCAGATACTCCTACACAGACTTCTGAAAATTATGGAAAACCAACGTATCCATTATACAACACATGTAGCGGTGTTCAAAGATCTGTAATGTTTATGAACTATATGGATTATGTAGATGATGCTGCGATGTTTATGTTCTCAGCAGGACAGAAAGCAAGAGTTCAGTCGGTAGTTGCTTCTACAGGAGCAAGATCTGGATTAAGACTTTACTAAAAAAAAAATCGATTTCAATAAAAAAGCCTGAATTTTCTATTCAGGCTTTTCTTTTATAAAGTTTTCTTATTGTTTTCAGGGGTATAATCCATAAAAATATCGCCATCCAACTCTACAGATTTTACTTTCTTTTTAATAGGAATAGCGAGGTCCGCCTGCTTCTGATTTTTTTCCCACAGCGCAGGTGAGAAATGAAGCTTCTCAATAGATCCGTCTTCATAATTTAAAACAGCATCAAAAGGAATGGCAAATCCACCTACATTATCTACATTGATCGTAAGAAGATCATTAAGCTGTGAAGCACCGGTAACTTTTAAATCTATATAATTATTGGTATAAAACCAGTTTTGAAAGAACCAATCCAGATTTTTCCCGGATCCTGTATTCATCGAATTAAAATAATCCCATGGCACAGGATGCTTCCCGTTCCAGTTATCCATATAATGACGAAGTGCTTTTTTGAATAGTTCATCTCCAAGATAATCTTTCAAAGCAAGGTATGACAGGGAAGCTTTTACATAAGAATTGTTTCCGTATCCGGCTCCGCTTACCTGTGTACTCATGGTAATAATGGGCTGATCTTGTTCGGCAGAGGGGTCTTTGATCCATTTTTTGACACGGAAGTTTTTATAAAATTCTTTAGCGGCAGCTTCACCGTTTTCATCAATACCGATCAGGTATTCCAATGTTGTGGCCCAGCCTTCATCCATAAATGCATAGCGGGTTTCATTAATTCCCATGTAAAAAGGGAAATAAGTATGGGCAATCTCGTGATCTGCAGTAAGCCTTGCATCCCGAAGATCATCAGGAATACTGGTATCATTAATCATCATTGGGTATTCCATATCAGCATACCCCTGAATCGCGGTCATTACATTATAAGGATATTCTACTCCGGGCCAGTTCTTTGAGAACCAATCCAGATTATAGCGCATCCATTCTACATAATGTTCAAAATCTTTTGCACCTGCCCTGTATCCGGCCTGAACGCTGGCTCTTTTGGTTTTTAACTGAACGCTTGCTGCATCCCAGACATAATGGCTGCTTAATGCAAAACAGAAGTCTGTAATATGACTGGCTTTAAATTTCCAGATATTCCATTTGTTCTGTTTCGTTACTTTTCCAGAACTCATTTCCTGCTCTGAAGCAATATGAATCAGCTTATCACTTTTAAGAGAAGCTTTATATCTCTTTAAATATTCAGGCTGAAGCACGGCATCAGGATTCAGGAAATCCCCGGTAGCCCAGACTACGAAATTCTTCGGTGCAGTAATAGCAAAATTATAATCATTAAAGTCATTATAAAACTCCTGTCTGTCGGAATGAGGAAGCATATCCCAGCCATTATAATCATCATAAACTGAAATTCTTGGAAAAGAATAAGCTACATAGAAGGTTTCAGGATCTATCTGCCCTTCTCTCCCACTTTGTACGGAAAGCGGGTATTCCCATTCTATTTTCACCTCAGCTTTAGCTCCGGATTTAAGTGCTTTATTTAATTTTACTTTTTCTACTGTTCCCCAGTCATCACTGTTTACTGCATATTTTTCGCCGTTTACAGCAAAAGATTTAATATGAAGACCTGAAGACAGGAAATCTTTTGATACAGATCCTGATCTTGGAGATTGCGGCTTATGAAGGTTGTTCACGAATCTTATCGCCAGCTCCTGAAGCTGATCCGGACTATTATTACTGTACAGGATCGTTTCTTTTCCTGAAACTACTTTGGTTCCGGCATCCACCTTTACTTCTACATTATATATTCCTTTATTCTGCCAATAATTCTTTCCCGGCGCTCCGGAAGTTTCCCGGGTTCCCTTTTCGTACGCTTTTTTTATATTTCTTGGCATATACAGTTCCTGTGCAGAAATCTGTTGGATGGAAACAGCTGCTACCAGGACGTAAAGAAATCGTTTCATATCTCTAATTTTAAAAAATAAATATCAAAATTAGCGAAAATGTAGCACAGAGCGGTTATTTCTTTTATAATAATGTTTTTATGGTTATTAGTTTTTAATTTTTTATAACCTATCCTGCTCTTCTGCTTTCTTAATCGTCCTGGCATTTTTCACAGACTGATTTCCGAAATTAAATTTCAACGAAACTGAAATGCTTTGGGTATCACGGTAATCCAAAAAATAATTATCCTGGTTGGCATATTTTGTACTAATTTTTTCCTTCGATGTTTTAAAGATATCATTAAAGAAAAGGCTTCCATCCAGCTTTTTATTAAAGAACTTCTTATTCATCACCAGATAAGCCGTTGACGAACCGGAAATCCTGAAAGTTCCCTGTATAGATGGCGAATTGTACCGATGACCAATTTCAAGCTTCCAGTCACTGTTTTTGTCCAATGTAAAGCTTGTAGAAATATCTGAAGACAAATTCCATATTTTATTTTTATACAGTAAATCATCAACTCCAATAAAATAATTTTCATTATGTTCAACATTTTCAGAAAGGCTTAAACTCCACCAGGGCTTGATCTGAAAGTTTTTATATAAACTGAATCCATATGCCTGGCCTTTTTCAATATTCGTGAAATGATAAATCAGATTGTTGGTGCTGGGTTCCTGAAAAGAAATTTCCATTGAGGGATAAATCTCCTTTCTGTAATAAAAATCAAGATTCCATTCTTTCCAGGTGTAGGTAAAATTAAGATTATGAATAATAGTCGCCTTCAGCTTTGGATCTCCCTGAAAATAAGAAAACAGGTTATAGTAAGACTTTGCAGGATTCAGCCATGAATAAGAGGGCCTGCTTATACGCTTTCCGTAAGACAATCCAAATTGATGGTTATTTCCTGTGGTATACTGAGCATACAGGGTAGGAAAAAATTTCCAATATTTATTCTTGTTGACTTCATAAGGTTCGGAAACAATTCCTTCAAGATCTGTTTTTTCTGCTCGTAATCCTGCTTTAAAATTCCATTTACCGGGATTATAAGACAGTGAAGAATACAATCCGAGATTATGTTCCTTGTAATCAAAAGCATTGCTTTTATCAGCTCTGTATTGCAGTCGCCCCTTTTCATTATCAGAAAAATCCAACCGGCTATTGGTTTTTACAAGACTGTATTTTGCCCCGGATTCAATTTCCCATTGATCATTTTTCCACTGATAATCTGCCTGTGTAGAATACAGCTGAACATTACTTTTATCATGGGTTATAAAGTTATTGTCTCCCGGAGCCTGGTTGGCAAAATTAAGATAGGTAATTACATTCTGATATTTCCGGGCATTATTTCCGGCGAAATAATTCGTCCATGTCAGCTTACTTTTCTTACTTAATTTTCTATCCACCAGAAAGCTCAGCGAATTGTTGATAGACCTGGACTGATGGTCATTGATGGTGAAATAATCAGATTCTACAACATTTTGACTATTATAAATCAATGTCGGAACGCTATAGGTACCAAAAGATTTCGGACTAAAAAAACCTGAATAATTAAGACTTACATTTGTCAGGCTGTCAATTTCATATTCCATATTAAAATTCAGGGTATTCTGACTTTTATTACGGTCTTTTCTATTCATTATACTGACCCACTCTGTTTGATCTTCTATATAATTTACGTGATCGGTACCTTCCCTATAGTAGGTTCCACTTCCAAGATAATAGCTTGCCATGAGAGAAAGTTTATCTTTTTTATAATATTGAGAAATTCCCGCCACTCCTTTTGCATATTGACTTTGTACATATTTGGAAGAAATAATGCCACGATAGCCTTCTATTTTATTTTTCTTCATGACAATATTCAAAACAGCACTTCCTGAAGCTTCATATTTTGCAGGAGGGTTGGTAATGACTTCCACAGACTTTATCTCATCACCCTGGGTATTCTCCAGTAAGTTTTTCAGCTCATCACCTGTCAGCATTACTTTTTTATCATTAATGGTAACCAAGATACTTTGGCTTCCTTTAATTGCCAGCACATCATTACCTGATGTAACTCCAGGTGTTTTTTTGAGAATTTCCCAGGCATTGAGCGAAGAAATATTACTGTTTTCCACATTGAATTCCAGCCTGTCTATTTTTCTTTTAACCACCGGTTTTTGTTTTGTCATGACCACTTCCTGAATCTCTTTGATATCTTTTTTCAAAACGATTTGCAAGATCTTGTCTTGCTTATCAAGATCCAGTTCTTTTTCAAATTGGGCATATTCCAGATCTTTGACCACTAATTTCACCTCCTTTTCTGAAATACCTTCCAATGTGAAGGCTCCTTCCTCATTGGTCATGATCTTTTTTATTAGGGCATTTTGTGAATTATAAACCTCAATAGAGACCAATGGAAGTTTTTCATTCTGCATATTAACTACCGTTCCGTCAATTTTTTGCTGTTGCGAGAACATCAAAATTGGGAAGAACAGAAAAATCAGAAATTTATACATGATTAATTTTTTTAATAATAAATACTCCTCTGAAACAGCGCAGGGCCGTCACAGAATCCTGATACAAAAATCCGTATTGATTCAAAGAATTTCGGTTAATGAAAGGTTAAAGATGGGTTAACGTCTGTATTACTGATATTCAAGCGTTAATAAAGTTTAAAACAAAAGAAAAACTCAAATAGAATTCTATTTGAGTCTTACGACAATACTTATAATTAAATTACGAATATGGCAGATTGACGATATAGGTTACGATGATATCATTTGTATTTCAACATTTGTGTTTCTTATATTTTCCTTATAAATAAAATTTTCATAAACATTGCTATAAAGTTTAGACTTGGAAGTCCATTCAATTTATAATAATCTCCTGGAGTTCGCATCTCTTCAATAAGACTTTAATCAGCTGTACAAAACTGAGCATTTAATTTAAGAATTTCGGTTAATGAAAGGTTAATGAAGAGTGAGTGGCTGCTGAAGAGATCCTAAAGTTTTATATTTGTTATTATGATCTTGAAAAGTAAAAATCTTATTGCAGTCTTTGCCGCTTTATTCATGCTTCTTTTGGGGATTCAGGCTTATTTTATGTATAAGACCTATCAGGTAAAAGAGCGTGAAATTTATAGAGACGTGCACAGTAAGCTTACAAGATTTACGGATGACCTTGAAGATAAAAGAGAACTAAAAAAGGTATCCGATGACTCATTGCAGTATATTTTTATACGATATAATAACAGGGAGATCAACAAAAAAAAGTTTCTCGATCTTTTTGAACAAAGCAGGATAAAAACTCAGGATCAATTCAGTAATTACGTTGATTATAAATTTAAAAAAGAGGGATATCGGGTTGCAGTAAGGGTTCAATATTTATCCATTATATTTCTTCCCACTAAAACACAACTTATCGACAAACCTATTACCCTTTTTGAAACAAGAAATAAAGTCGTAAAAGCAGGCATTTCAAATACTGGGAATTGGGAAACCACGTCACAATCTACCTCAGATAATGACCATAAAATCATAAAAAATAATAGTTTTCATGTCAAAAGTCAAACTGATTTTGAAATTTTAAATATTAAAAGTATCGTATTTAAAGAACTCACGTTGCTCTTTTTGTGTTGTATTGCAATACTTGCCTGTGTTTTGATACTGTATATTTTTACGGTGAAAAATTTGATTCAACAGCAAAAACAAGTGGAAGTTCTGCATACAGTTGTAGACAATATCTCGCATGAGTTCAAGACTCCAATTGCTACTCTGAAAATTGCTTCAAAAACGCTCGCCAAAGGATGGAACCCGGAAACCTTACCTTTGATCGACCGCCAGATTACCCGCCTGGAAAATCTTATGCTACAGCTCCATAAAGATGAAATGGAAGTAGAACCATTGGGAACTAAGCCTGAAGATTGGAATTTTTTTATTCAGGATCTTACTTTCACTTATCCTAAAGTACAATTTGAGCTCTGCAATGAGATCACCAGGGAACTTCCTTTTGATAAAAATCTTATGGAAACAGTTATTAAAAATCTTTGTGAGAACAGCGTAAAATATGGAGCTTCTACTGTAAAAACCAGCATTGTTCAGCATCAGCAAAATACAGAGATTGAAGTTTCTGATAATGGTTATGGCATAGAGAAAAAAGAGCTTAAGAATATCTTTGAAAAATTTTATAGGGTTCAGTCCAATAATATTCATAATACCAAAGGCTTAGGTCTCGGACTTTATTTTGTTAGAAAGATCGTCACGAAATATCATGGCAACATAAATGTTTCCAGCCGTCCCAAAGCAGGTACCACCTTTAAAATATCTATCCCTTATGAAAACTAAGATCCTTTTGGCAGAAGATGACCCGGATTTCGGAATGATCCTGAAGCAGTATCTTGAACTGGAGGATTTCGAGGTGGCATGGTTTCAGAACCCTGAAGATATCATTGATCTTTTGTCTACAAATTTTCTTTTTCATATTGGTATTCTGGATATTATGATGCCTTCTGTTGACGGATTTTCTTTAGCTAAAATAATTTTAAAGGAGAAAAATAATTTCCCCTTGCTTTTCCTGACCGCCAAAAATCAGAAGATAGATCGCCTGACGGGACTAAAAATAGGAGCTGACGATTATATTGCCAAGCCTTGCGATCCGGAAGAACTGGTTTTGAGAATCAGAAATATCCTTAAAAGAACTCAGCCAGCAGTTTCTCCCCAAATCAAGATCGGCAGCTACTCTCTGGATACTGAAAAACTTTTGCTTTCTCATCCGGAAGGAGATATACGGCTTACGATCCGGGAACGGGAACTGCTTTTGTACCTTCTAAAACATAATGGCACCATGATCAAAAGAGATGATATTCTGGATAGTATCTGGGAAAACAATGATTATTTTACAGGAAGAAGTCTTGATGTATTTATCAGCAGGCTGAGAAAATACTTCATTCACGATCCTAAAATAAAAATCCAATCCCTGAGAGGAATTGGATTTGAAGTTGATTTTCCGGTAAACTGATCCTGAATTAAAAAGAAAGCTCTGCTAAAACCGGGAAATGATCCGACGGATACAGCAGATTGTCTCTTCTGTCATTGATATGTCGCTGGGATTTTATTTTAAAACCTTTTACAAAAATATAATCGATTCTGTCTTTAGGAGTTTCATTGACGTTGAAACCTGTAAATGTTCCTTTTGGACCGTAAGGTTTTGTTTTGGAATGATAAAAGCTGTCATCCAGATTCTGTGAAAGAATTTTTATAGGCTCAGAGTCATCCGTTAAATTAAAGTCGCCACTCAGCGTTACAGGTAAGTTTTTAGGATTGATTTCTTTGATCTTTTTCAGAATAAGCTCGGAAGATTTTACTCTCGCTATATTTCCGATATGATCAAAATGAAGATTCAGGGCTAAGAATTCTTTTTTTGATTTTTTGTCTTTAAAAATGGCATAGGTACAGATCCTATTAAGTGCTGCATCCCATCCCCTGGACGGTTTTTCGGGTGTCTCGGAAAGCCAGAACGTCCCGGACTTTACCACCTGAAGTCTTTCCGTATCATAAAAAATAGCAGAAAACTCTCCTTTTTCTTTCCCATCATCTCTTCCCACTCCTACGTAATCATAATTTTTAAGCCCGGCCTTGAGATCTTTCATCTGCTCCGGAAGTGCTTCCTGAACTCCTAAATAATCGGGATGATAATAATTTAAAAGATCTGCAACATCCTGTTTTCTTTCTGTCCAGGCATTTTCTTTATCTGATGCTACGTTCAGCCTGATATTGAAGCTCATCACTTTAAGATCCTGCGAAAATCCCAATGCAAAGAGCATTAAGGATACCATTGAAAATCTGAAATTCATAACCATAATTGTAAATTAGATCAACAAAAATAAAACATCTTTCTGAGAGGAGGTGAAGGTTTGGAAATACATTACTGTTAATTTGTAAGAAAGGAGGCTGGAAGTGAGAAGTTGGAAGTTAAGGTAGCCGAAAGAAGCAATTTTAGTTTTAGTTTTAGTTTAGTTTTAAATTTGATTATTTATATGTTACTAGTGACGATTGTTGACCTGGAGCTTCAATAGTGCCTCCACCTTCTGACTTCCATCTCCCATCTTCTTTTTACTTCAACAAAAAACCTAAACTTCAAGTTCACGAAGTTTAGGTTTTTTAATAGGAATTAAAGCTGAATTTTATTCTTTATTGAATTCATACTCTCTCCCACCCTGTTTAAAAACAACAGTCTTTTTATCTTTACTGAATACAAGCGTTATAGCAGCTTCTTCAAAAGTAAACTGACTGTCACCTGCATATTGCAGAGGAAATTCCTGCTGATTTCCAGCCTTAGCGTAAAGCTGTCCGTTTTTATCTGTAAAAACCAGTTTGATAGGAGCACTCTTAGTAGAATAGGTTCCTGCAAAATCTTTTGTATTAATCTTATCGACTGGCTTCGTCTGTGCTGAAGGCCAAATATTATTCGCCGAATTAACATCCGGAATCATCCCATCCGGATCCAGCATTACTTCACTGATCTCTTTATTTGAATTTAATTTGAACAGCCATTCTGTGTTTCGTTTCCAAACCTCAACAGGGATTTTCACAATCTGTTTTGTACCGTCTTTAAATTTCACCTGAACAGTTGTAGGCATCGGCAGCTGACCAAGATTTTCAACAGTGATCTGGGCTCCGTTTTTAAAATCGCCATTTACATATTTTACATCTTTAACAGATTGATCAATCTTCCATTTGTTCATGAACCAGCCTCTCCAGAACCAGTTCAGCTCTTCACCGGACACATTTTCCATGGTGTGGAAGAAATCCCAAGGTGTAGGATGCTTGAAAGCCCATCGGTCGATATAGGTTCTAAAAGCTTTGTCAAATTTTTCAGGACCAAGAATAGTTTCTCTCAAAATCTGCAGCCCCATTCCCGGTTTAAAGTAAGCCAGCACTCCAATGCTTCTTTCTTTCATGTTATCCGGTCCTACCATGATGGGTTCAATATTGTCACTCATCATAAAACTTCCGGTCTTGGCAATACTTTTCTTTGTATAATATTCTCCGTTGTTAAAGGCCTGTGTAGACAGCTCATTGATAAAAGTATTGAAGCCTTCATCCATCCATGCAAACAGTCTTTCATTGGAACCTACGATCATCGGGAACCAGTTGTGCCCGAATTCATGATCGGTAACGCCCCAAAGATCTTCCCCTGCAGAATTCATATGACAGAATACGATTCCCGGATATTCCATTCCGCCTTCATTTCCTGCTACATTGGTTGCAGCCGGATAGGTATATTCATACCATTTCTGAGAATAATGCTCAATAGCTGCCTTTGTATATTCTGTAGACCTTCCCCAGGCTTTTTCACCTGCACTTTCTGAAGGGTAAGCTGATATAGCTACAGATTTTTTACCGCTTGGAAGATTTATTTTTGCAGCATCCAGAATAAATGCCGGTGATGAAGCCCACGCAAAATCACGGGCCTGATCTATTTTAAATTTCCATGTTTTGGTTCCTGAAGCCTGGTTCTTCCCAATTTCAGATTCCGGACGGATCATAACGGTCTTATCACTGTTCCTTGCCTGCTCCCAACGGTTATTTTCTTCTTTGCTATATACTTCTTTATAATTCAGAAGTTCTCCCGAGGCAACTACATAATGGTTAGCCGGCACAGTAATATTAGCATTGATATGACCATATTCCAGATAAAATTCTGAAGCACCCACATAAGGAAGGGTATTCCAGCCCATTACATCATCGTAGACACACATTCTTGGGTACCATTGGGCAATGGTAAATATTTTCCCGTTTTTCGTATTCTGAACCCCCATTCTGTCAGATCCGTATTCCGGAGAAACAAATGAATATTCAATTTTAATTTTCGCTACGCCACCTTTTGCCTTCAGCTCTTTTGGAAGGTCAATTTGCATTCTTGTATCGGTAATGGTATATTTTACATCTTTACCATCAAACTTTACAGATTTAATTTTATAGCCACCGTCCAATTCTTCACCGTGAGCTCCATTTCTACTTCCTGATGCCGGAACTACTGCATTGCCACGGGAATCTTTCGCAAATAAATTCTGGTCAAGCTGCAGCCACAGGAAACCCATCTGGTCAGGACTGTTATTGGTATAGGTAATATCGGCCGTCCCGGTTATTTCATTTTTAGCATCATTTAGGCTAATATTAAGATCATAATCTGCTGAATTCTGCCAGTAAGCATGTCCCGGCTGTCCGCTTGCAGAACGTGTTTCTGTCCCCGTTTGAGGATAGAAAAAAGGTTTGAACGCCTCTACATAACTGTATTTTGGGCTTTCCTGGGCTAATGCAGACCCTGAAAACAGGAAGATTGCCGCTGTTGCAACAAGGCTTGGAAGTTTATAATTCATTTGGAATAATTTATAATATTTCTTTGATAAGTTATAAAAAAACCCGGAATCGTTACAAGTCCGGGTTCATTTTATAAAAATTTAATTTTAATTTGCTTTTTTTGCCTTGATCATGGCTTCCAGTGCATCCCACATTTCTTTTGGAATATCTTCAAGCATGTTGAATTCTCCGGCCCCCTGAAGCCATTCGCCACCGTCTATGGTCACCACTTCACCATTCATATAAGCGGAATAATCTGAAACCAGATAAGCCGCAAGATTGGCCAGCTCCTGATGCTCTCCTACTCTTCTCAAAGGAACTTTCTTTTTCATATCGAATTTTTCCTGAAGATCTCCCGGAAGCAGTCTGTCCCAAGCTCCTTTGGTAGGGAAAGGCCCCGGAGCAATGGCATTGAAACGGATACCGTATTTTGCCCACTCAACAGCTAAAGATCTGGTCATAGCCAAAACTCCTGCTTTCGCGCACGCTGAAGGAACCACATAAGCAGATCCCGTCCACGCATAAGTGGTCACAATATTAAGCACTGTTCCAGGACTTTTAGAATCAATCCAGTGCTTTCCTATAGAAAGGGTACAGTTCTTTGTCCCTTTTAAAACAATATCTAAAATAGAATCAAAAGCAGAATGCGTCAGTCTCTCTGTCGGCGAAATAAAGTTTCCGGCAGCATTGTTCAGTAGAATATCAATTCTTCCAAATTCTTTCAAGGCAGCTTCTTTCATTGCTTCCACCTCATCCCAGTTTCGCACGTCGCAGGCAACGCAAAGAACTTTTCCACCGGTTTGCTCTTCCAATTCTTTTGCAGTTCCTTGTAGTTTTTCCAGGTTACGGGAAGTGATCACCACTTTTGCTCCCAGTTCAAGAAAATATTTGGTCATTGCTTTTCCAAGGCCGCTTCCGCCACCCGTTACGATTGCAACTTTACCTTCTAATGCACCTTCGCGCAACATGGGCTGTGTATATAAATTCATATGATTTTATTTTTCCTAAAAATACTAAATATTGAATTCATCCCATTTAAAATAATGGGATAAATAATAATGTTATAAATAGTATACAACTTAAGATAAAAGGAGCTTGTCCAAAGGTTAAAAAAAATGTCTTTTTTTCTACGCAAAGCTTAATCCTTATGCTATATATGACATTTCGAAGTATCCTTCAATATCCATGTCAAGGTTTAAAACTGCTTACTCCCAGAAAAGAGCATAAAAAACAACCTTGTCATTCGTGGCAAGGTTGTTATATTATTATGACCATCAGGTCTTCAAAAATTTATTATGAAACCACTACTCCTTTAAATGAAAGTGTTTTAGGAGTTTTGCTATCGCTGGTAGTTACATTCACTGTTTTCATAAATGCTCCTGCTGCCGCTGCATTATAGCTTGCTTCTACAAAACCTTTTTTCCCTGGGAGGATTGGAGTTTTAGTATAGTCTGCAGTTGTACATCCACATGAAGGTGCCACATTTTCAATTACGATAGGCTTTGAAGAAGTATTGGTAAATTCAAATCTGATCACTTTAGGTTTTCCCTGAGGAATATTCCCTACATCAATAGATTCTGATTTCCATTTAATAGCATCTGCCATTACTTTTACTACTGGAATAGCATCAGCAGGAAATACATTGGCAAAGAACGGAGAAAATGCCAAAACTGCAAGAAGTGCTGAAATTTTCAATTTTTTCATAAGTATAAATTTAATAGTTAAAAATTCTAAGGGGTTGGTAATTGTTTACCGATATGACAAATGTAAAGCCGATTATTGATACAACTTGTTAACTGCTATCAAACATTTGTTAACAAGTTGTTAATGATGAAAGATAAATAGATATTTTTGGATAATATTGCCTGAGAAAGATGGAAATAAAAAAACTCAATATTATTATAACGCTCGGGTTGATTGCTATTATCGGAATTCTGATAGCCCAGCTTTTGTGGACCCGGCAGGCCTATAATCTTGAAGATAAAAAATTTAACCAAACCGTTAATATCGCCCTGCTTGAAGTGGTAGAAAAATTGTCCGGCGGAAAGACCTCCTTTACTGAAAGCCCGGTACAGAACATTTCCAACGATTATTACGTGGTTAATATCAATAATGATTTTCATCCTGCAATGCTGGAATACTATCTGAAAACAGAATTTAACCGTCTGCAGATCAAAACAGATTATGTATATGCTTTATACAATTGCCACAGCGATAAGATGATCTACGGGAAATACATGTCAAAAAATCAGAAACCGCCAAGTGATAAAGTTATTAATTTCCCGAAGCATAAAAACCTTGTCTACTATTTCTCTATACGTTTCCCTGATAAAACCACATACCTGATCAGCTCATTAAGGTTTTGGTATGTGCTTACAGCAGCACTTATTATTATTCTCCTGATCTATGTTTATTCTATATATACGATTATTCAGCAAAAAAAATTCTCGGAACTGCAGCGGGATTTCATCAATAATATGACCCACGAGTTCAAGACTCCTCTTTCTTCAATACTTTTAGCTTCAGAAGCACTCAACAAACAAGATATCATTCAGGGAAACCCTAAACTGCAGACTTATACTTCCATCATCACCAAGCAAAGCTACAAGCTGAATAACCACATCGAAAAAATACTGAATATTGCCCGAAACGATGCTTCCGGACTATCTTTAAAACCTCAGAAAATAGTTTTACTGCCCTTTATCATAGAAATTGTAAACACGATACGCCAAAAGAATGAAAATGTCTCTATTAAGGTAGATATTGATAGCAGTATTTCAATAATTGCAGATGAATTTCATTTTACCAATATCATTTACAACATTCTGGATAACTCCATCAAGTATTGTGACACAATCCCAAATATACTCATTTCAGCAATTAAAGATTCAAAAGGTTTATCTTTAAAGTTTAAAGATAACGGGATGGGTATTCCTCCTAAAAATATTCCTCATATTTTTGATAAATTTTACAGGGTAACAGACAATAGAAGTGATCAAATTAACGGCTTTGGACTGGGATTATTTTATGTAAAAAAAATCGTTCAGCAACATAACTGGAAAATTTCAGTTGAAAATAATCTGGATAAAGGAATTACCATTACGCTGTTTTTACCCTTTTGAAATAATAAGCCACATTATGGAAAAATCCAAAATTTTATATGCAGAAGACGACGAGACAATAGCTTTCCTGATCCAGGACAGCCTGGAAGCTTTTTATGAAATCGACTGCTATTCTGATGGCAAATCGGCGCTGGATGCATTCAACAGCCAAAGTTTTGATATCTGCCTCTTAGACATTATGATGCCCGAAATGAACGGTTTTGAAGTGGCACAGCACATTCGTGATAAGAATTCCGAGATCCCCATTATTTTCATTTCTGCAAAAACTTTAAAAGAAGACAGAATTAAAGGCCTTAAAATTGGCGCAGACGATTATCTCGTAAAACCTTTCAGCATTGAGGAACTGATTTTAAAAATCGAGGTTTTCCTGAAACGCAGGAAGAAAATGAACAGCGCACCGCAACAATATAAAGTAGGGAAATACAGTTTCGATCCAAAAAACTATACTTTACAGGATACTGAAAACACCGTTACTCTTACCCAAAGAGAATCCGAATTGCTTTTCTATTTTATCCGTCACAAAAATACAGTGCTAAAAAGACAGGACATCCTAAAGGTTGTTTGGGGCGATGATGATTATTTTATGGGAAGAAGCCTTGATGTATTTATTTCCAGACTGCGGAAGGTATTTGCAGATGATGAAAGTATTTTAATCGAAAATTTACACGGAATAGGTTTCCGGTTTTCTGAAAAACAATAAATTTTAAATCAATCAAGCGATAAATCATTATTGTTTTTGAATTAATTAAATTTACTCTCCGAAAAAATATATTTATCTATGAAAAGATCAGGAACTGCTGTTTTTCTTTTTCTTCTATTTTTCAGTTTACATCTTAAAGCTCAAAAATTTGAAAAATTAATTCAATATGTAAATCCATTAATCGGTACCGAAAAAATGGGGCACACCTATCCCGGCGCAACTGTTCCTTTCGGGGCTGTACAGCTGAGTCCTGAAACGGATACAATCTCGTATGAACTTAATGGAAAATACAATGGTGAAGTTTATAAATATTGTGCGGGATACCGATATGAAGACAAGACCATTGTAGGCTTCAGCTCAACACATTTCAGCGGAACAGGACATTCTGATCTCGGAGATTTTTTAATTATGCCCACTGTGGGGAAACTACAGCTAAATCCGGGAACAGCATCCAATCCTGAAAGTGGTTATAGAAGTAGATTTTCTCATGAGAATGAAAAATCAGAAGCGGGATATTATAAAGTAAAACTGGATGATCACAACATTCTGGCAGAATTGACGGCTTCCACAAGGACCGGAGTTCAACGGTATACATTTCCAAAATCTGACCAGGCACATATTATTTTAGACCTTACCGCAGGAATTTACAATTACGAAGGCAAAAATGTGTGGACTTACGTTCGTGTAGAAAATGATGGTACAGTAGCAGGCTACCGCCAGACTAACGGCTGGGCAAGGACAAGAACCGTTTATTTCGCTATGAAGTTTTCAAAGCCTTTTAAATCATATGGACAGAAAAACTATGATGGGAAGCAGGTCTATAATGGATTCTGGAGAAAATTTGACCAAACAAAAAACTTTCCCGAGATCGCAGGCAAAAACCTGAAAATGTATTTTGATTTCGACACTGAAGAAAATGAGGCTGTCGAAGTAAAACTGGCTATCTCTCCGGTGAGCCAAGTCAATGCATTGGAAAACCTTGAAAAAGAAACCGCAAACCTCTCTTTTGATCAGATAAAAGCTAAGGCCCAGGAAAACTGGAATAAAGAACTGAATAAGATTGTCATCAAAGGCTCAGAAACAGAAAAAACGAATTTCTATACCGCAATGTATCATACTTTCATCAGCCCTACCACTTATATGGATAGCAATGGAGAATATAAAGGTTTGGATCAAAACATACACAAGGCAGCAGATTTCACGAACTATACAACATTTTCACTCTGGGATACGTACCGGGCACTTCATCCTTTCTTTAATATCATCCAGCCGAAACGTAATAATGATATGGTAAAATCCATGATGGCCCATTATGATCAGTTCTCTATGAAAATGCTTCCAATCTGGTCACATTATGCCAACGACAACTGGTGCATGAGCGGATATCACAGTGTAAGTGTAGCTGCAGATGCCATTATCAAAGGAAATTATACAGGTGATCCAAAAGAAGTACTGAAAGCCTGCATCGCAACAGCCAATAAAAGAGATTATGAAGGAATCGGATACTATATCGACAATGGCTATATTCCTGCCGAGAAAAGTGGAACTTCAGTTTCCAACACCCTGGAATATGCTTATGACGACTGGGCCATTGCCCAATTGGCAAAACATTTAGGCGAAACTGAAATTTATAACCAATTCATCAAACGTTCTGAAAACTGGAAAAATAATTTTGACCCAAAAGCAGGTTTTATGCGTCCCCGACTGGCAGACGGAAGCTTCAAAAAAGATTTCGATGTACTAAGCACTCACGGACAGGGCTTTATTGAAGGAAACTCCTGGAACTACAGTTTTTTCGTTCCTCAAAATCCGGATGAATTAATGAAAATGATGGGCGGAAAGAAAAAATTCGCTTCAAAATTGGATGAATTGTTTACTATGCACCTTCCTGATGAGTTTTTCGCTGACACAGAAGATATAACTCGGGAAGGAATCATCGGCGGATACGTTCACGGAAACGAACCGGCTCACCATGTTGCTTATTTTTACAACTGGGCAGGACAGCCCTGGAAAACCCAGGCCCAGATCCGTCGTATTTTAGAGATGCAGTACAAAGCTACACCGGATGGCCTTGGCGGAAATGATGATGCAGGACAAATGAGTGCGTGGTATATTTTAAGCTCACTAGGATTTTATCCTGTAGCACCGGGCTCAGAAGATTATGCAATCGGAAGTCCGGCTGTGGATAATGCGATTTTGAATCTGGAAAATGGGAAAACGTTTGAAATTGAAGCCATAAATCAAAGTCCAAAGAATGTATACGTTGAAAAAATTCTTCTGAATGGAAAAGAGATTAAAAATTTCAATCTAAAACATTCTGAAATCTTGGCTGGTGGAAAACTGACATTCTATATGAGTAATAAAGCGAAAAAATAGTTTTTCTTCCATCACAAAAGTTCCAAAATATTTGGACACTTAAATTATTTTTAAGCTGATACATTTCGCATAGAAAGAGCACTTAAGTTTTGTGAAAAATTTTGATTTTCATGACACCTACAATTCGTCGGATCAAAATTCCCCTCCTCTGGAGGGGTGGCGAAAATTCAAAGAATTTTTGACGGGGTGGTTTTGCGCATCAATAATCAAAAAAAACAAAAACAAAAAGGGCAATATGTATCAACACATTGCCCTTTCATTTATCTTTCTATTCTCAATTACTCGCCAACTTCAAAAAGTAATCTCTCCCCAAATTTTTCATCTGCAATCTTCCCATTATCATAAACCAGGTTTCCATTCACAAAAGTATGGGTTACCTTAGAATGCAGGTTCATTCCTTCTAAAGGACTCCAGCCACATTTATATAGAAGGTTATCTTTAGCAACTGTCCAGTCTGCATTTAAATCAACTAAAACCAGATCTGCCTTATACCCTTCTCTTACAAAACCTCTTTTTTTAATTCTGAAAAGTATGGCAGGATTATGAGACATCTTTTCAACAATTTTTTCTAAAGAAATTTTTCCTGTTTTATAGTTTTCCAGCATCACAGGCAATGAATGTTGCACCAAAGGAGCGCCGGAAGGACATTTTGTATATGTATTCTGCTTTTCTTCAGCTGTGTGCGGCGCATGATCTGTAGCAACGACATCAATTCTACCATCGAGAAGCGCTTCCCAAAGTCCGTCTTTGTCTTTCTGCGTTTTTACAGCAGGATTCCATTTGATCAGAGAGCCTTTCGTTTCATAGTCATCATTGGTAAATGTTAGATGATGAACGCATACTTCTGCTGTAATCTTTTTATCCTTTAAAGGAATATCATTTCTGAATAATGCTGTTTCCTTTGCCGTTGAAAGATGGAAAACGTGAAGTCTTGCTCCCGTTTTTTCTGCCAATTCAATTGCTTTGGAAGAAGATTTGTAACAGGCTTCCTCACTTCTGATCAAATGGTGAAATTTTACAGGAATATCTTCTCCATATTCATCCAGGTATTTCTGAGTATTGGCCTTGATGGTCGCTTCATCTTCACAGTGAACAGCAATCAGCATTTTGGTGCTGCTGAAAATATTTTCCAGGGTTTCAGGATTATCTACCAGCATATTTCCCGTAGAAGAACCTAAAAATAATTTAATTCCCGGTACATTTCTGGGATTGGTTTTTAAAACTTCTTCAAGGTTATCATTCGTTCCACCCATCATAAAACCGTAATTGGCGTATGCTTTCTGAGAACCAAGTTCATATTTATCAGCCAATAATTCCTGGGTAACCGCATTGGGAACCGTATTCGGTTGATCAATAAAGCTTGTTATTCCACCAGCAATGGCAGCCCTTGATTCACTTTCAATATCACCTTTATGTGTCAGACCTGGATCTCTGAAATGTACCTGGTCATCAATCACACCCGGCAAAAGATATTTTCCTGAACCGTCTATGATCTGATCTGCTTCTTCAGAAATATGGGATCCTATTTTAGAAATAAGGTCATTTTCTATTAAAATATCACTTTCGAATGTCCTACCTTCGTTTACGATTTTTACATTTTTAATTAAGGTCTTCATTTTTACTTTAGAAATTAGATGTTAAAGATGAGAAGTCAGAAAATATTAGAATTAAAAAAATAAGAGTACAATTTTTAATTCAAGCATCTCAAATAGCAAAATTAAGGTTTATGAATGAATTTTAATGTCGTCGATTATAAATCAATTTCTAAATATTTACATTTGCATAAAATTTCACATTTTGAAGAAACTTCTCAACGAGACAATTATATATGGAATTGGAGCCATTATGCCAAGGATAATTGTTGTATTACTTAATTATTTGTTTATTAAAAACATTAATAACAGTGATTTTGCAATATTCACCAATCTGTATGCATTAATATCATTTGTAAATATTGTTCTTTCCTTTGGTTTTGAAACTGCCTATTTCAGATTTTCTTCAGATAAAGATAATGAGCAGAAAGTTTTCAATACATCATTTTGGTTTCTGACAGGCCTATCCACCATTTTTTTAGTACTTGTCTTATTATTTAATCAGCCCATTGCTAATCTTTTCGGATATGAAAAAACGCCAGAGTTCATCAAATGGTTTGCCTGGATTGCATTCTTTGACAACCTTCTCGTTATTCCTTTAGCATGGTTCAGATTCCATAATAAACCTATAAAATATACTGCCATTCGGGTAATACAGGCTGTATTTCAGAGTATTTTTGCGATTGCATTATTCCTTTATATTCCTCAGGAGTTTTCATTTAAATTAGGGTTAAAAGAAAAAGTCTCCTATCCTTTTTTCAGTAACCTGGCTGCAAGTGCTTTAGGATTCCTACTTGTTTTACCAATTATTTTAAAAGTAAAATTTCAGTTTTCAAAAGATCTTTTCCTGCAGATGATTAAATACTCATGGCCAGTAATGATTGCAGGATTAGCTTTTATGGTGAATGAAAATTTTGATAAATTTATTCAGAAATTCATTATTGATGACGCTGAAGCAGGTGCTTATGGAGGTTGTTATAAAATGGCCGTGCTCATGACCCTTTTCGTTACAGCTTACAGAATGGGAATTGAACCTTTCTTTTTTAAACAGATGCAAAATGAAAATGCCAAACTTACCTATGCAAAAGTGACTGAATATTTCTCGTTTTTCGCTTCTGTAGTTGCCTTGGGAATTATTGCTAATGTTTCATGGATTAAACTTTTACTGGTTCCCAACAGCAGTTATTGGATCGCCATCAATATCATCCCTATCATTGTAATCGCCAATTTATTCTTTGGAATCTATTATAATCTTTCAACCTGGTACAAGGTAACCGATAGAACAAGAGTAGGAACTTATATTTCATGGACCGGTGCAATTATCACGATTGCCCTTAACTTTTTACTTTTGAGAAAATATGGCTTTATGGTTTCCGCCTGGGTAACTTTAGCCGCTTATTTTGTCATGATGGTTCTCTCTTATTTTTTAGGTCAGAAATACTATCCTATTCCTTACCGAATGAAAAAAATATCATTTTTCATTGTTCTGCTTGCAATCTTCAGTTATATGATTGTAAAACTATTCAATTACAATTTCTGGGTAGGAAATCTACTATTCTTGCTTTATGCAGGAATTTTGATCTATTCGGAAAAAGATATGTTGCTGTCAAGAATAAGAAAAAATTGATTCTGGCCTCTAATTTGATGCTATTGAGTTCTTTTAAAAAAAATTAAACACTGGTTTATAAAGATGATAAATATTATAATCAGAAATGGTTTTAATTATTACCTTTAGCCTGATCAAAATAACACTAAACACTAACAACTAAACATTATCATATAATTTATGAAAATAATTGTTCCTATGGCTGGACGCGGTTCCAGATTACGTCCACATACACTGACCGTTCCAAAACCTCTTATTCCTATTGCAGGAAAACCGATCGTACAGAGATTAGTAGAAGACATTGCTAAAGTAGCCGGAGAAAAAATAGAGGAAGTAGCATTTATCATTGGAGATTTTGGACCGGAGATTGAAAAATCTTTACGTCAGATAGCCGAAAAACTGGGAGCAAAATGCAGTATATACTATCAGACCGACCCTCTGGGAACAGCCCATGCCATTAAATGTGCGGAGGATTCTATGCAGGGAGATGTAGTGATTGCCTTTGCAGATACTCTCTTCCGTGCAGATTTCCAGCTGGATAAAAATTCAGATGGAGTAATCTGGGTAAAAAGTGTTGAAGATCCTTCAGCTTTCGGGGTGGTAAAATTGGATAACTATGGTTTTATTACCGATTTCGTTGAAAAACCTGAGACTTTCGTTTCAGATCTTGCGATCATTGGTATTTATTATTTCAACAGTGCAGAGAAGCTGATGAATGAGATCAATTATATTATGGATAATAATATAAAAAATGGTGGTGAATATCAGTTGACAACCGCCTTAGAAAACCTGAGAGCAAAAGGTGCAAAATTCTCTTTAGGAAAGGTAAACGACTGGATGGATTGCGGAAACAAAAATGCAACCGTAGAAACCAACAGTAAAATTCTTGAATATGAAAGAGAAGAAATGCTTAAATACCCTGCATCAGCAGTGATTGAAAACTCTTTGATCATTCAGCCATGCTTTATCGGTGAAAATGTAAAGATTTCCAATTCTAAAATAGGACCAGGCGTTTCATTAGGAAATAATACAATTATCGTTAATTCCAATATCGAAAACTCCCTGATCCAGGAAAACACAAGAATCAATCATGGTAATCTTTCCAATTCTATGATCGGAAATTCTGCACAGTATTTTGGAGTTTCAAGAGAGATTTCTTTAGGAGATTATTCTGTTTTAGATTTTTTATCTAAATAAGATTAGAAATATTTAATATAAAACAAGATACACTCAAACCACACAATATTTTTTGTGTGGTTTGGCTTTAATATTGCAGCGTATTTTTTTTAATTGAAAGATAAATACATGAAAAACTGGATCCCCCTACTTCTTATACTTCTTACCCTTGCATCCTGTAAGACAAGGAATGCCGCTAAAAAAAACAATAGCAGCACTCAGGACAGTACCGTGATTGCAGATGATAACAGGAATCCCAAAGATGTCAACGAGCCGGTGAGAGATAAAATTACTTTCTACGAAAATGTACTTATACCTCCAAAGTTTGATCAGATCAAGATCAACACTAAAGTAAATGTAGAAACAGGAAATTTTATTCCAACGCTTGATGCTGTTATCTATATTGAAAATGATAAAAAAGTATACATGAACCTTCAGGCATTCTTCATTGGAGTAGCCAAAGGGATCGCTACCCCAGAAGGAATCAAAGGACAGGACAAAACCAGCAAAACCTACATTGATTCAGATTTTGATTATTTAAATAATTTACTGAACGTCAACTTCATCGATTATAAATCGCTGGAAAAGATATTAATGGGCAGAACTTTTGTAAAGATCAGTGATTCCCAATTTACGCTGACGAAAAATATGCAGGGATTTAAAATGGTTTCCAACAGCAATCAGAAAATTGTTACCGACCAAAAAACAAGAGAATATAAAATCACCCTTCAGTATGACACCAATTATGATCTTCTGAGTGTTAATTTAAAAGACGTTTTAACTCCTGACGAACTGGAAATCTCTTATAGTAACTGGGGCGAATACAATGGAATCCGACTTCCAAAAAATGTTAAAATAATTATAAAAGGTTCAAAATCCAGTCAAATTTTACTGGAAAACACGAAATTTGACTTTTCGAGGATGGAAACACCTTATTCTGTACCATCCAGTTATAAGAAAATTGAGATTAAATGATTAGAAAATTTAGCTTTTTAATAGGTATTCTACTGTTCAGCCTGCATCAGGGACAGCAGAACAAGGAACAGCTTCAGAAACAGAATGCCGATCTTAAAAAACAAATTGTACAGATAAACAACGATTTAGCTAAAACCAAAAGCGAATCTAAACTTTCAGTGGCATATCTTACCAACGTCAATAAAAAATTAACTTTACGAGAAAAGGTATATACCAATACTCAGAAAGAAAAAAGATTTATTGAGGATGAGATCTATTTACGCCAGCTGGATATCAACCGCCAAAACAAAGAATTAGCCATTCTTCGAAAGAATTATGCTGATGTTCTCGTCAATGCTTACAAAAACAAAGGGGTACAAAATAAAGTAACCTTCATTCTTTCATCCAAAAATCTAGGGGAAGCCATAAGAAGAGTACAATATCTGAAACAGTATGCTGACTATCAGGATAAAAAAGCGGCAGAAATAACCAATGCAGCTAACCAGATTAAAAAATCGATCGCTCAAAAACAAAATTCCGCCAGAGAAAAGGAAAGTCTTCTTGTCAATCAGCAGAAAGACCTGGCAACCATTAATGCAGAAAGATTGCAGAAAGAACAGCTGGTAGCGGATTTCAAGAAAAACGAAGCAAAACTTACTACTGAACTGAAGGTAAAGCAAACTCAATCTAAGGTTCTGGAAGGACAAATCAGAGCGATTATCGCCGAAGAAATAAGAATAGCAAAAGCTGAAGAAGAAGCCCGTAGAAAGGCTGAAGCAGAAAAAATACGTCTTGCCAAACTGGCTGCTGAAAGAGAAAAAGCCAGAATTGAAGCTGAAGCTAAAGCAAGAGCTGAAGCATTAGAAAGAGAAAGAAAACTGGCCGAAGCTGAAGCTAAAAAAACAGCTGATCTTGCTGCAAAAAGAGCTGAAGAAGAAAAAAAGCGTAACGAAGAAGCTGCAAGAGCTGAATCCAATGCAAAAGACGAAGCACGAAGAGTAGCCGCGAAAAAAGCATCTGACGAAGCAAATATCAGGGCAAAAGAAGCATCAGATAAACTTGTTGCCGCCAGAGCAGCAGAAGCTGCTTTGAACAAAAGAAAAGAAGAGGAGAAAAAAGCTGCAGAAACTAAAGCAATGACCAGCTATGGAGTGACAACATCTACCGGAAGTAGTTTTGCAGACAGCAGAGGAAAACTCGGATATCCTGCAGACAGAGCCGGACAGATCACCCACCGTTTCGGAAGACAGCCTCACCCGGTTTTTAAAAATATTACTGAAGAAAATAACGGTATTAAGATCTCTGTACCTTCAGGTACAAGGGCAAAGTCGGTATTTCCTGGCTCAGTGTCTTCAGTACTTGCCAACAGTGACGGAACAAAAACGGTCATGGTAAAACACGGAAATTATTTTACGATCTATTCTAACTTAGGAAACGTAAGTGTTTCCAAAGGACAGCAGGTTTCTGCCGGTACACCGGTAGGTACAATCGCTCAGGATTTCGATGGTTCCTATACCCTTGATTTCCAAGTATGGAACGGAAATTCACCAGTTGATCCATTAGGTTGGATTTCATACTAAAAAAAGCTTAACTTTGCAAAAATCTTAAGAGATGAACACACTAACAATACTTGCCTTATCTTGGCAGCACATCCTTATCGTAGCGATCCTTTTAGTATTGCTTTTTGGAGGAAAAAAAATTCCGGAATTAATGAGAGGAGTTGGTTCAGGAATCAAAGAATTTAAAGATGCAGTGAAGGAAGAAGACAAACCAGGTTCTGAAAACAAAACCTCTTCCAACAATAATAATACTCCCAGCAACTAAATTCTTCAGAATTAATGAATTTCACTGAGACTGCATGGAAAGTCTTCAATCAATCTATTGAAGACTATCACGTGTCCGATGACGTTAACACTCTAATTAATAACCCGTTCGAAAAAGACAGTTTGGAACGGATTTTGTATGCAAAGAACTGGATTGATACCGTTCAATGGCATTTGGAAGATATTATTAGAGATGAAAATATTGATCCCGTTGAAGCTCTTCAATTGAAGAGAACGATAGATTCTTCTAACCAGAAGAGAACAGATCTGGTAGAATTTATCGACAGCTGGTTCCTTACAAAGTTTGAAAATATAACTCCAAAACCTGATGCAAAAATCAATACAGAAACTCCCGCTTGGGCTGTAGACAGATTATCAATTCTTGCATTAAAGGTTTATCATATGTCACTAGAGGCCAATAGAGAATCCGCTTCGGAAGAGCACCGTGCAAACTGCCAGATAAAACTGGATGTACTGCTTGACCAAAAGGAAGACCTATCTACTTCTATAAATCAGTTGCTTACTGATATTGAATACGGTAATGTTAAGATGAAGGTATACAAACAAATGAAAATGTATAACGATGATAGTCTTAACCCGATCCTCTATCAAAAGGGGCAACAGAAATGAGAAAACTATTTTTTTTTGGAGTACTAGTATTAATTATAACTTCCTGTGCAACGGAAAAGCTTAATCTTTCTCCGCTGTCTAATAATTTTTATAGCGAAACTAAAGGTTCTGATTCCGATAAAGGGGCAAAAAAAGGCTTTGATATCAATATCAAAGAAAATGTGAATGCATCTGAAATTTCTAATCTGATTTCTACTTTTCCAAAGTTTAAGAATAACAGTTTAAATGAAGAAATTACCAGCTTGAAATACAGCCTTCAGAATTATTTATATGCTATTGATGCCAACAACCCGGCAGGAAAGAACAGAGCAGTTAAAAGCTTCGAAAAATCATATAAGAAAATTCAAAAACTCAGACAGCAGCTTGACAAAGATGATGATGAAGTTCTTAACAGATACTTGGTCCGCTTAAAAACCAATATTTCTGTAATCGAAGATTCTTTAAAAGGAAATTAAAAAACTAACCACTATTAATGATTAAAATTCAGGCAGAAGCTAATGTTCCTACAGAACACGGCTCTTTCCGAATGATCGCTTTCTCCGAAAACGAAAATGACTGGATGCCACACATGGCCATCGTTGCAGAAAATACAGATTTTTCAAAACCGGTGAACGTACGTTTCCACTCAGAATGCATTACAGGAGAAGTTTTCCATTCAAAAAAATGCGAATGCGGCCAGCAATTAGATGCCGCAATGAAATATACCCATGAACACGGAGGAATTATTGTTTATCTCCGCCAGGAAGGAAGGAACATAGGGATTATTAATAAGCTAAAAGCTTATTCACTGCAGGAAAAAGGTCTTGATACGGTACAGGCGAACCTTGAACTGGGACTTCCTGCTGACGACAGAAAATTCGGTGTTGCCATCGATATTTTGAACCTGCTTGATGTAAAGGATATTAACCTTTTAACCAATAATCCGGAAAAGGTAAAATACGTAGTAGACAGCAATATTCATCTCAATTCCAGGATACCATTACGGATTCCGGCCAACGAGATGAGTAAAGGCTATCTGCAGACAAAAAAAGACTTCTTTGGTCATTTACTCGATGATAATGATAACTAGATAAAATAAACTCCAGGAATTTCTTCTGGAGTTTTTTATTGTTGCTTTTTATTTATTGTTTGGTCACATTCCAGTTACCACTCCAATTCTGAATTTTCCAAGATCCAGACTTCGTTTGCAAACTTCCATATAAAATGAAACCTTTTGGAGAAGGAGCAGGGTTTAGCGCTCCATTTGCAGCTCCTTGCAGGCTAGTATAATAAACTTCCTCCACATTGCTATTTACAGTTCTTGTTACCTCCATACCGCCACTTTTAGTTACATTCATGATCAAAGTTCCACTTACCTCACCTGAATAGGTACCCACCCACTTTCCCATGTAAGGAGAAACATAGTTTTTCTGCTCCTGATTTTGATGTACATTATCAATAATCTCACTACATGACGATAATAGGAATAATGAAGCAATCATTAAAAATTTAAAGTAATAATTTTTTATCATGGTAGTTTCTTTATCTAAGTTTTATAATATGATAAAATTAATCTTTTTCATTTCTCCCAAAAGAGTTTTAAAGATTATCATAAAAAAAGCTTCAGGATTGCTCCCGAAGCTCATAATAATTATAAAAAACTGAAAAGATATTCTTATTAATTAACCTTAATATTCTGTACCTTAGTGTCATCTATTTTGTAGTACTTCACTACAGCATTATAATCACTGTAGTCTACACTTGCATTTTTACTTTTAGCACCACCAACACCTGTAGCACTAGCAGGAACAAGTACTATTCTAAAAGTTTGATTATTTAAGTATGAACTAATCTCACCAGAGGTAAGATCTGATGGCAGATTAAAATTCTCGTCATCAATCCTGATCTGTACTTGTTGAGAATTAAAAACAAAATTATAATCAAATACTCTGTTTGTGGGCTTACCAGCTACGTCCGGTAAATAAACCGACTTTGGAATCTGCTGCCAAGCATTACCTCCAACCAATCTGTAAACTAAAACTACATCAGTACTTGGAATATTAAGACCTTGAGAAATAGTGTAGTCACCAGTACTTGAAAAAGTTCCGGTAATATCTTTCACTTGAGAAATTGTATCATAATCTACTCCCTGTACGACATCATCATTGTTGTCACAGCTATAAGCGGTAACGCCTACAGCACCCAGGAATAAAAATAGAAGTATTTTTTTCATTTTATAAAGTTTAGTTATTATTCATAAAGCGTATTCAAATCATATACCAAAAATTGCAAAAACTTTGTTTTCCTCATTTTTTTAATTGTATTTTTGTTCTTATTCAAAAGATCATGAAGAAATTGCTATATACTTCCCTCTTTATTTTTTCATTACTAAGCTTTACAGTTCAGGCACAGTACCAGCCTAAAGACCTTTCTAAAGATGACTTGAAAAAGGCTCATCACTGGGTGGACAAAACCTACCGATCTCTTTCACAAGACGAAAAACTGGGACAACTGTTTATTGTAGCGCTTTATACCAATAAAGGTGAAGACTATATCAGCCAGATAAGAAATATTGTCGTTAATGATAAGATTGGAGGTTTGATTCTAATGCAGGACGATGCTGCCAGAGAAATTAATCTGGTCAATGAATTTCAGCAGAAATCAAAAATTCCGATGATGATTGGGATGGATGCAGAATGGGGATTGTTTCAAAGGATAGCTACCGCTCATAAATTTCCATGGGCAATGACTTTAGGTGCAATACAGGACAAGAATCTTATTTACCAGATGTCTGCAAAGATTGCTGAAGACTGCCACCGGATGGGGATCAACTGGGATTTTGCACCGGTTGTGGATGTAAATACAAATCCAAACAATCCGATTATCGGAAACAGAAGCTTTGGTTCTGAGGTAGAAAATGTGATCAGTTCTGCTTTGTCTTATTCCAACGGACTTCAGGACAATACAATCCTTGCGGCTATCAAGCATTTTCCGGGACACGGTGATACGAGTACAGACTCACATCTGGATCTGCCTGTGGTTTCACATAATCTGGAAAGATTGAATACTGTGGAACTGGCACCTTTTAAAGCTTTAATGGATAAAGGGATCGGAGGCGTAATGGTAGCACACCTATATGTTCCAAGTCTGGAATCAGGAAAGGGAATTCCAGCATCGGTTTCAAAGAATATCATTACAGGATTATTAAAAGATAAATTAGGATATAAAGGCTTAATTATCACTGATGCTTTGAATATGGGTGCAGTAGCCAATAAATACAAGCCAGGTGAACTGGATGCTCTTGCATTTAAGGCAGGGAATGATATTATGCTTTTTTCCCAGGGCGTTTCGGAAGGAAAAAAATTGATTCAGAAGGCTATTCAAAATGGCGAAATTCCACAGTCGAGAGTAGAAGAAAGTGTAAAGAAGATCTTATTAACAAAATATTTTCTCGGTCTTGATACATACAGTCCCAAAAATCCTGAAAACATCAATAGCGATATTAATAATGATTCTCACAAAGTACTGGTACAGAATCTTTATGCCAATGCTTTGACTTTGTTAAAGGATGACAAAAAACTACTTCCAATTGCCGGAAAACAGATATATTATGTTCCGTTGGAAGAAGCTCCTTATCAGACTTTCGCCAACCAAGTGGGACCTAATGTGATCATTAAAAAAGCAAATGAGATTAATACAATTCCTGCAGGATCTACTGTAATCGTAGGATTCCACAAGGATAATTCAACGGCATATAAACCTTATAAAATTTCCGCAGAATCTAAAAAAGTTCTCGCGGACCTTACCAAAACCCAGAATATTATTTTAAATGTATTCGGAAGTGCTTATGCATTAAAGGATATTGATATTTCAAAAGTATCCACAGTCCTTGTATCTTATGAAAATAACGACGATTCTATGACAGCTGCCGCTAACGCGCTGAATGGAAAAACAAAGATATGGGGCAGACTTCCTGTCCTGGTAAACGACCAGCTGAAAGCAGGACTGGGAATGGATTTAATTCCGGTTTCTAATATGAACACAACAGTTTCTACAACATCAAAACAACAATAATCCAATGAAAATAGGCATCCTTTGCTATCCCACATACGGCGGAAGCGGAATCGTAGCAACAGAACTGGGAATGTCTCTTGCCAACAAAGGCTATGAGGTTCACTTTATAAGTTCTGCGCTCCCCGCAAGATTAGATATTACTAATCCCAATATCTTCTTTCACAGGGTCAATGTACAGACTTATCCGCTTTTTCAGTATCAGCCTTATGATATTGCTTTAAGCTCAATGATTTATAGAGTAGTGAATCTTTATAAGCTGGATCTGTTGCATGCTCATTATGCTATTCCTTATGCATACGCTGCATTTACAGCTAAACAGATGCTGAAGGAGGATAATAACGATGTCCCGTTGGTAACAACCCTTCACGGAACAGATATCACTTTGGTAGGCCAGCATCCAAGTTATAAACATGCTGTGGAATTTTCAATCAATCAGTCGGATGCGATCACTTCTGTTTCCGAAAGCCTGAAAAAAGATACCCTGCAGTTTTTTAATATTAAAAAGGAAATCCAGGTAATTACCAATTTTATTGATAATTCTGAATTTGATGACTGTACGGAATGTCAGAGAACGCAGTTTGCCAATCCTGACGAAAAGATCCTGATCCACGTATCTAATCTTCGTCCGGTAAAACGTGTGGACGAAGTTCTGCAGATTTTCAAAAATGTTGAGAAAAAAGTAAAATCAAAGCTGATCATCATCGGTGAAGGTCCTGATATGGAAAAAGTGAATCAGTTTCTGGAAGAAAACCCAGAACTGATCTCAAAAATTAGGCTTTTAGGAAAGGTGAATGATCTTTACAAGATCTTACAGCTTTCAGATGTATTTCTTCTTCCTTCTGAACAGGAAAGTTTTGGACTTGCTGCTCTTGAAGCCATGGCTGCCTACACGCCTGTCATCAGCTCCAATGCAGGAGGAATTCCTGAGGTGAATATCCAGGGAGAAACAGGATTTTTAGCTGAGATTGGAAATGTAGAAGCAATGAGCAACTATACGATCAAACTTCTAAGCAATGACGAGCTTTTAACCAAAATGAAAGAAAATGCGAAAGAACAGGCTATAAAATTCGATTTGAAGAATATTCTTCCTATATATGAAGAAATGTATAGAACGACCATCGAAAATTTTAAAAAGGAGCTGACGAAAGTATAATATTTCTGTTATATTTATCGTCACACTATGACGGAAAAACTACTTCAATATCTTTGGAACTACAAAGTTTTCAAACATTTTGACTTCAAAGATATTGAAGGGAATTCCGTTGAGATTATCAACTTTGGAAAATGGAATACCAATGCGGGACCGGACTTCCTTGATGCAAAAATAAAAACTAAAGGTCTGCTCATTGCCGGAAATATAGAACTGCACATCCGCACTTCCGACTGGATCTTCCACAATCATTCCCAAGACCCCAATTACCAGAATATCATCCTACACGTTGTTTATCAAAATGATGCAGAAATTGATGACCTCATCCGTAAAAATGTTCCTACGCTGGAACTGAAAGATTATATTGATAAAAATATTCTTTGGAAATATGAGAAACTGATCAATGGAACTCAATTTATTCCATGTGAAGGCATTTTTGATTCCAACAAAATACCAATCAATTTTCACGAAACCAATGTTCTTAAAAAGCTTGACGAAAAATCTCAGGAACTGGAAAAAAGCTTAGATCTGTACAAAAACAATTTTGAGGCAATCCTTTTCCAAAGCCTGGCCTACTCTTTTGGCTTAAAAGTAAATGCTCATATTTTCAGACAGATTGCTGAATCAATTGATTTTAGTGTAATTAATAAGATCAGGCAGAATGAATCGCAGCTGGAAGCTTTGTTCTTTGGCATTTCAGGATGGCTGGAAAACCCGGGTGACGAGCAGATGATGATCTGGAAAAGAGAATTTGAATTCATCAGAAAAAAATTTAGTATTCATGATCTGAAATTACATCCGAAATTCTTAAGGCTTCGCCCTCCCAACTTCCCTACGATTCGTCTTTCCCAATTGGCAGATCTTTATTACAGGCATCAAAATTTGTTTTCAAAGATCGTCAAAGCTGATACTGCTGATGGGCTGTACGACGTTTTTATACCTGTAAAAGCTTCAGAATATTGGGACTGTCATTTTAATTTTGGAACTGTTTCAAAGTTTCAGCCTAAAAGATTGAGTAAAGATTTTATTGAACTGGTCATCCTGAATACGGTACTTCCTTTAAAATATACCTATCACAAATACCAAAACGAAGAAATAGCAGACCAAATCCTTGATCTCTACAAAAATACCCCTGCTGAAAAAAATTCTATCACTGCCGGATGGAAGAAAATGGGCATGAATATTAAAAATGCACTGGAAAGCCAAAGCCTGATTTATCACTTTAAAACCTCGTGTGAAGAAAAAAATTGCTTAAATTGCGGTATTGGATTTAAACTTTTAAAAGAATCTTCAGATGTTTGATAATATCCGCCACAAAATGGAAAGAGAATGGTTTGGTGTTCTTACGAGAACAGGCGCTAAACTGGGGATCCCTGTGTCTAAATTAAGGATCTTCTTTATCTATTCTACTTTTGCTACAGCAGGTTTTTTCTTTTTAATTTATCTGGGGCTTGCATTTACACTTTGGATCAAAGATATTTTCATCACCAGACGACCAAGCGTTTTCGATTTATAACTATGGAATTTTTACCGATCACTTCTGCCGAAGACTATAGAGTCCAGGAGATCTATAAGTCTTACTCCAGCACATTCCCTGCAGACGAACAAAGGGACTGGAAACAATTTACCGACTTATTTTCAAATCCTCATGTAAAGGTAATATCTGTACTGCATGAATCACAGACCATCGGCTATCTGATTATCTGGGAGCTGAGTTCTTATGTTTTTGTAGAGCATTTTGAAGTTTTTGAGGCATTCAGAAGTCAGAAACTGGGATCCCATATTACAGGCTATCTGTTTGAAAATTATCCGAGAATTGTTTTGGAAATAGAGCCTGATCATTTGGGTGAGGATGCTAAAAGACGTTATTCTTTTTATCAGAAAAACGGATTCACCTTAATTGATGAAATGTATATACAGCCAAGTTATGGTGAAGGTAAAAAGCCTTTAGATTTATGGCTGCTGGCTAATTACACTCCTGAAAATCTAAAGAGTGTTAAGGAGGAAATTTACGATACTGTATACCATTAAAATATAAAAAAACCGCTGGGAAATTTCCAGCGGTTTTTACTTTACGATCTCATCAGATCGGTCGTATTGCAACTATTTTGATCTGCCTAATTTGCTAAATCTGCGCGAGAAACAATCTTTATTCTATTACCATTGATTTTCACGGGTAATTAATTGACTTCGTATTCCAGTTTTATAGTAATATTCGCTTCTTTTTCTTTGGAAGAAGTATTAAATGTCCCTCCGTAGGAATAGTCTTCGTTGGAATTGGGTTCCGTAATCTGAATGACACCCATTGTAGCCTTCTTAAGGTTTCCAAGGCTGCTTCCTGAGTTTTCTGCAATTTTCTCAGCTCTTTCTTTAGCATCCTTCGTTGCACCGGCTATCATTTCCTGTTTTACACTTGCCAGTTTGGTATAAAAATAAGATGGTGCTGAAGAAGTAAATTCAATACCCCGATTGATGATCTCTGTAATATTTCTCGAAAGGTTTTCAATCTTTACTACTTCTTTGCTTTCAATGGATACTTTTTGAGTGAGACTGTAGCCTGAAAATTCACCCTGTACATAATTTCCGTTTGAATCATTATAACTTCTGAATTGTTTCTGGATATCCACCGAAGAAAATACAATCTCATTCTGCTTAATTCCTTTTGACAAAAGATAATCATTGATTACCTTTCGGTCTATAGCCAGCTCGTCATAAGCTGCTTTTAAATCTAAATTATTTTTGGAGAAGCTTCCGGACCACGTGATCAGATCGGAAGTAAAATGTTTGGTTCCCAATCCTGTTACGGAAATGGTATTTTCAGATCTGTTCCTGTTTTTAATTGCATTTCCCAAAAAGCCGAGCCCAAGGACAAATCCCAATGCTCCTACTGCTACTGCAATAATATTCTTATTCATAAAATGGTGCTATATTGATTCTGTGTACAGGTACATCAATTTTCATTCCGATTTTAAGAATTCTTTAACATTATTTCTGCTCTTTCTTCTGCTTTAATCTTTCTAAATAAACAGGCATGGTTTCTTCCATTCCAAGCAGTACCCCGGATAAGTTTTTCGCTTTCACAAACATCCTGACCTGAGGTTTAACTTCAAAAGAATATTGTATAAATTCCGAGATCCTTCCTCAGGAATTCCTGCCTTTGTAAAATATTCATTATCTACCCTGTTCCTTACCCACATGATATGTTCCTGAAGGTCATCATACCTGTACTGACGTTTCTGCCGTCTGGCCTTTCCGCTGATCAGATCATAGGCTCCCTGCACATCCAAGCTTCCTAAAAGTATCGGAAGAAGAACCTGCTTTACTTCAGCGGGCTTCTCACGCATCTTTCCAACAGGTTGCGGCAGACCTACTGCCTGTTCTACAATCTCTCCTTTATCAACTCTTGCAGCCAGCCTGGAATCTGTTTCAAGGTCACCAGTTGGTTTTTTAACGATTTTCACCTCTCCAACATCTCTGGGTATTGGAATCAAAGTCACCAGCAGCTGCGGATTGTACCCGCCTGTAAGAACCCTTGCGGACACTCTTCCGAAATCTGCCTTTACAAATCTAAGCTCATCATTGGGAGAAGCTTCGATAGCGAACATTCCCATAGAATTGGAGTATGTTTTCAGATCGGTAGACATATTGATAACGACCACCGAATTTAAGTTTTCGCCACTATCATCAGTAATACGCCCTGTCACCGTCTGCTGTGAGAAGAAATGATTGAACAGAAAAATGAGAAGAAATGAAATTTTTTTCCAGTCAGCAATACCAATATTTTTAAATTCAAAATTCATCCCTATCCACTAAAATTAAAGATTATCCAACTTATGGGTTTTCTTGTACTCTGCAAAAGCTACTTTTAATTCAAACTCCACAACATCCATCTTAAAATTTTTTCTGTATTTTTTTGCCATTGTTCTGGTATCATTGGCATAGATGAGAAATTTATCAATCTGTTCTTCATCCATCCCGAATTTCTTCAAAAACTGTAAATCAACTTCTTCTTTTATTCTTTTAATAAAATCCTGTGTTTCTAAATAATTCGCTTTGGTAATTTTAAGTTCAGTAGCTTTTTTGAAAAGACCTACAGCAGCATCTAAAACGCCTAAAAGGCTTACCTGCCCTACATGATAATCATGCCCTGTAAAAGTTTTTGAAACCGTATTATCCGGTAAGGCTTCAATAAGTGGACTTTTCATGTATTCATCCAACTCAGATCTTAAAGAAACTATTTTCCTGGATTCGTTAAGATGTCTGTTGTCTCTCTCAAGGTTGCCAGTGGGTCTATATGCAATCTTGACTTCAGGAATTTCTATTTCTGCTTTTTCAAGACTGATCATTAAAGAAGAACCGAAATCTTCTTTCTCGATTTTTTTATCAATGCGGTAATATCCTTCTTTTACAAATCTCAGTTCATCATTTTCTGATGCTTCTATGGTAAACTGTCCTGAAGCATCACTCAGCGTACTTTTATGAGTGGAAACATTGATTACTAAAACCGGATTTATCATTGTTTTGTCAGTACCCGTTACGATTCCTTTTGCCTGCTGCTGGGAAAAAGCTTCTGCAGACACAAAAAACGGAACTGTATAAAGACTTTGCTTAAGGTAAGTTCTCATCGGTGTTTATTTTTGAGTTTGTGGGGCACGGTAAGAGGAAATTCTTGTCAGTACAAACCTTTGGAATCTGTACAGGTCTGCATCACTACAGAACCCATATTTGAGAATAGTCTTTCTTTCAAAACCACCTGCCAGAACATACGTTATAAAGTGATCTATCTGAGGTTTCTCTATTTTAAGATTGATGAAATACTCATCACTCAATGCTGTATGCAAATAGCTGATCAGATCAATATCATCCCACTTATTCTTTATCTTTCCAATATAGAATCCTTGTCCCTTCGGTTGTACGAATTCTCCCGGTTTTGCTGCAAGGATCCGTGGATCTGATTTTTGAGAAATATATTGATCTAAGTCTTTGATCAGTTTTTCTACTTTTTTAGGTTTGTTAAGGTTTTTTGCATCGATCTTGATATTCCCTGTAATTCCCTGCTTGACCTCTACTTCAGGAATCAGTATGGTAGCTCTTGCCAAAGTAATATTAATGGGAGATTCTATATTTTCCTGAGAAACTTTTTTGCCTATACGCTCGTAACCGGCCTTTACAAAACGTAACTCATCACCAGCCCTTCCGGAAATCATAAAATGTCCGTCCCGGTTAGTGACTACCATTTCATCCGTTCTGATATTAAGTACAGCTACATCCTGAATTTCAGCATTATCTTCAGAAACCACTTTTCCGAAGATATAGTTTTGGGCATTGGCCTGAATGAAAAAAAAGGTAGTTAAGAAAAAGAGTAGTTTAAGTTTCACGGACAGTTTTTTATAGAGCAAATCTAAAATTATTTTTAAACAAATACACAAGTTTAACCACAGTTAACGTGTTTTGGGATTTCTTTTTAATTTTTGAGGATCAAACTGTTAAATCACCGCTCCAAATTGTTAAAATTTCACTTAAAATTTAGCTAACTTGCAGTCTCAATTCTAAATTCAGCAATGCAAAATTCTTATACAGTGATCAATGCTTCAGCGGGCTCGGGGAAAACATATGCCCTTGTCCAGAGGCTTCTGATGATCTGTCTCCGCTACCCTAATCAGCAGCAATCCATCAGGAATATTCTTGCGCTTACTTTTACCAATAAAGCAGCCAATGAGATGAAGGAAAGAATTCTGTCCTGGCTTGGAAATTTTTCCGCAGATAACTATGCTGAGAATGGTGATCTAAAGAATATCCAAAAGGCATTTGAGGCTGATGGCTTAAAAATTACGATTGATGAGCTTCATCATCGTTCCAAGAAACTGCTTGATTATGTTCTTCATAATTATTCAACGCTGAATATCGGAACTATCGACCGCTTCAATTCAAGGTTAGTAAGAAGCTTTTCTTATGAACTGGGTTTAGCGAAAAATTTTAATCTTGAAATCGATGCAGAGCCTTTTCTGATTGAAGCTGTGGATAAAATGCTTGATCAGATCGGGGAGAATGATAATATCTCCAATTCTTTCATGGATTATGTAGATTACAGTCTGGAAAACAATGAAAGAATCAATCTTAATAAAAATCTTTATGATTCAGCAAAGGAGTTTGTGAAAGATATTCATTATGAACACCTGAAAAGCAATAAAAGTTTTGACGATACGAATTATGAGAATATAAAAAATACACTCAGAAAAGAGATTGTTCAGAATAAAAAACAGTCTGCAGAGATTGCCAAAAGGTCTGTTGAACTGTTTCAGTCCAGAAATATTGAAATTGAAGATTTTGCTCAGGGTAAAAATGGGATTGGAGGTTTTTTCACTAAAGTCCTTGATTTTTACAATCAGAAAAGACCGGGGTTTCCTTTTCCTACAACACTGGAAGAGTCTGTAGTAAATAATTACAGAAAGGGAGCTTCTTCAAAATCGAAAAGTAAGGAACCTGAAATTCTGGAAATTCTGGATCAGCTTCTTGACAACAGGATGCAGCTGATTATTTTATATATTGAAACGCAAAAGAAAGAAAAAATTCTATCTGCACTTCTTCCATTGAAGGTAAATAAAGATATTCAGGATGAATTAAAGAAAATTGAGGAAGAGAATGATCTGGTCCTGCTTTCAAAATTTAATATCCTGATCAATGAAAATCTTAAAGATGAACCTTCAGCTTTTATTTATGAAAAGGTAGGTTCACAATTCCAGCATTATTTTTTTGATGAATTTCAGGATACTTCAGAACTGCAGTGGCAGAATTTTGTTCCGCTGCGGGATCATAGTGTCTCCACAGAATATACGTCTTTTACGCTGGTAGGTGACCCGAAACAGAGTATTTACAGGTTCCGCGGTGGAGAAAGTAAACTGATGCTGGACATTATCAATAAGAAGGAATTCTCGCCTAAGGAAGCGGATCTTCTTGTTTTGAAGGATAACTGGCGGAGTGCAAAGAATATTGTACAGTTCAATAATGAGCTCTACCGTTACCATGCAACAGATTTGGAGGAAGAACACCGGAATATTTTTGGTGAAGATGCCGAGCAAAGCCCAAGATCACAAATCGATGGTCGTGTAAAAGTGAGCCTGATCGAGAATCTGACCAATGAAGATTTTTATAATGATACTTCCGAAAAAATGCGGAAGGATATTCAGGAAAGCCTTGATAATGGTTTTAAATTTTCTGACATTACGATCTTATGCCGTGGTAATTTTGATATTTTCAGCTATTCTCAAAAACTGGGGAATCTGAAAGTGAATTATCGTGGTGAAGAAACAAATATTAAAACAATTTCTGACAAAGGGCTAACGCTGGAACTTTCCAATACTTTAAAAGCGGTCGTAGAATTCCTGCAATGGGAAATCAATCCTAAAAATAAAGCAAATCTGATCATGATGATGTATTATCTGAATACACTGGGAAGAATTCAGATGACAGATTTTACGCTTGAAATGAAAGAAATTCTGGAAATAGAAACACATGAGGAGATTCTTCAGTTTGTTCAGAACAAATATGCCCTGAAGCTGAAGCAGGAAAACTTTCCTAGGTTTAACCTTTACAATTTTGTAGAATATTACATCAACGAGTTTGCTGTAGAGAATAAGGAAACGGATTTTCTTCTGAATTTCCTTGAAATGCTTTTCAACTTTACACAGAATGCCGGAGCCAGCACAAAAGAGTTTTTAAAATACTGGGATGAAGAGGCCTCTGCTTATACAATCCAGGCATCGGAAAATATTGACGCAGTACAGATCATGACGATCCATAAATCTAAAGGACTGGAATTCCCTATCGTCTTTATACCCATGATGAATAAAAACCGGGACAATGAATTTACCAACTGGTTTGACACGAATAATAACGATGCATTAAAATCGGTCAATATTAATCAGTTCAGCAAAAATCTGGAAGTCTATGACGAGGAGATTGAGATATTTAATAAAAAGAATTCTTATAAAAATCTCATCGACAGGTTATGTCTTCAATATGTAGCTACGACACGCCCTGTGGAACAGCTGTTTTTCTATCTTCAGAAAGCGAATAAAACATCCAATAATCTTGAACTTCTGGAATTCTTTAACGGAAAAAACACAGAAGGAGCAGATGAGTTCGACCTGTATGAAGTACATCCCGAGATGCTTAAAAAGCATTCTAAGGATAAAACATCATTATTTAAAACCAAGGATATTCAGAACCTTAAAAACATCAATGAAAACAGATCTTCAATAAAGGTAGCCACTCCGTCCAAAAACTATCAGGTACGAAATGAAAAAGTAAGAATCGGGCTTTTCGTCCATGAATTGCTGTCAAAGATCAATACCGAGAAAGATACAGCCAAAGTTTTGGAAAGCTATGTCCTGGACGGGCAGATCACTTTGGAGGAGAAAAATGAGATTCAGGAAACCCTGGTTCAGATCATTCGAAAATATGCGGAGTTCTTTGATGAAAAATGGGAAGTGATCAATGAAAAAGACATTATGATCTCTGAGAGAGGCCAAAGCCGTATTTTCAGACCGGACCGTATACTTAAAGGAAAAGAAGGCTATGTTATTGTTGATTTTAAAACGGGAGAACAGACTGAAAAGAACGAACAACAGATCGAAAGGTATAAAAATATCCTGGAAAGTTTGGGAAGAAAGGTTTTAAAGACGCAGCTCATTTATCTTTAATCAGGTTTTCCACATAGTTTTCCACAATCTCATGTTGATAACTTAAAAAGGCAAATCAAAACTCTGATTATCAAATCAATATATCCAATAAAAAAGTATAGATATTCTGCATAAGTCTACGGAATCCCTGTTAATTACTGTGGATAACTTTAGATGTTATTAACAATCTCTACCATTCGTTTCAGTGAAAACAAAACAGCCCGGGCGTTCTCCGAACGCCCGGGCTGTTTTTTATAATATAATTATTAAGCTTTTGTAGCTGGTACAAATACCCTCTGAGATAACTCCTGATCAAAAAGGTATAATGCAGATGGATTGTCGCAAACCATTTTGATTTTTGTAACGTATTGTGAAGCACTTGCCTCTTCTTCTACCTGTTCGTTGATGAACCATTGAAGAAATGAAGTTGTTGCAAAATCTCCCTCATCATTAGCGTTTTTCACAATATTGAAGATACTTCTTGTTACTTTTTTCTCATGCTCCAGTGCTTTTTCGAAAATATCAGTTGCATTTTCAAACTCATGTGGAGGTTTTGCAATCTCTCCGATGATAATCTCTCCGCCTACATCATTTAAAAAATCAAACATTTTATCTGCATGCATCAATTCTTCTTTGCTCTGTACTCTGAAGTAGTTTGCAATTCCATCAAGGTCTTTTCCTGAAAACCAGGCGGACATTGAAAGATAATATTGGGCCGCATATTGTTCGTGAGCTATCTGTTCGTTAATTAACGTTGCAATTTTTTCGCTGATCATAAGTATAAATTTATAGTCAAAAATAAGCAATAAAAGCCCTAAATCAAAAGTTTAATGAAAATTAATACAAAAAGGACGGGTAAAATCCCGTCCTTCTTACATTAAAAAATCAAAATTATGAACTATTATTTCATTTCAGGAGCTGCAGTATTCATCGGCTTTTTCATCATTTTTCTATCTTTCATTGCCGTCCTTCTCTGCTCCATTTTAGCTTTTCTGTCAGCTTGCCATTTATCATACTGATCCGGAGTCAGGATTTTCTTCATATCAGCATCCATTTGTGCTCTTTTTGCCTTCATATCCTCCATTTTAGCCTGTCTCATATCTTTGTTTTTTTCAAAGTCAGCTTTCATTTCAGACTTTCTCTTTTCATGGAGTGCTTTTATCTGAGCTACCTGGGATGGGTTCAGGTTAAGATCTTTTTGCATCTGATCCATATGTTCCTGTTGTCTTTGCTGCATTTTTTGCTGCATCTCTGCTCTTCTTGCCTGTTTATCCTGTGGAGTTGTTACTGTTTGTTGCGCCATCGCAAAACCTCCAACTCCAATAAATGCTATTGCTAATACTAATTTTTTCATCTTAAAAAATATTTAATTAATTGTTATACATATCTTTGATTATTAGTTAAAAGATAAGTTAAACCACAATATTCATAAAAAATGTTAAATTTTAGTATTAAAATAATAAAATTAAAAATAAAAAAAGGACAGATCCTAAAATCTGCCCTTCACACCACTTAAATATAATATATGAAATTATTATCTACTGCTTGCCAATCTGCTTCTGAAACCTCCGCCATTGTTATTACGTGGGGCAGAATTCGAATTCTCAGATCTGGAACCTCCATTGTTACCTCTGAATCCACCTCCATTATTTTCTCTTCGCGGAGCACTTTCTCTTCTCACTTCACTATTTCCTCTGAAACCTCCATTATTTCCAACACTGCCTCTTGTTCCGTTATTTTCAGAACTCCCTCTAAAACCACCGTTGTTTCTTACTCCACTGTTTTCGCTGCGGAAACCTCCGGAATTCTCGTTAGACCTCCTGTCATTGTTTCCAGCCTGACCTCTAAAACCTCCGGAATTGCTTCCGTCTCTTACAGGTCCTCTGAATCCACTATCAGATCTGTTACTGGATCTAATCACATTAAAAGTTGGATTATCCATTCTGCGGAATCTGGATCTGTCTACTCTATACACATTGATATTCACATTTCTATATCTCGGCATTACTGCATATCTAGGTGCATAATAGCTTCTTCTGTAATTCTGGAAATAAACGATCGGACTTGCACCACGGTAATAATTGTTCTGGAAAACAACAAACACTCTTGGTCCTAAAATTCTTTCCAAGGCATAGAATCTGTCATAATACCATCTGTCCGGATTATATCTGTAGAAATTATCCCATGTAGAAAAATTCACATACAGGTTATTAAGACTTAAAACCTGATCTATCTGCCAGCGGTTCAGCCTGTTTTCTCTGAAGAATACATTCCAGTTGATATTTGTAATACTGTTTCTGTAGTCATTATAATATCCCTGATAGTAATCGCTTGGGTAGTAGTCCTGAGGATAATTGTAATAATAATCGTCGGGAAAATAATTTCTGTCATCCTCATCACTGTAACCTCCATTATTCTGATAATATCCGTCATCTCCCCATCCGTTATTTGGATACTGCTGAGCGGAAGAAAAAACTGCCAGTCCCAGAGCCAATCCCAAAAATATTTTTTTCATCTCTATAGTCGTTAATTGGTTAGTGTATAGTAGAATATCTCTATTCTATCTTTTGGATATAAATAAAAAAAAGAAGTTAAATCCTGAGATTAAACTTCTTTTAAATTATAGTTAACTGTTTGATAATCAAATGTTAAATTTACAACCTTCCACTATCTTTTATCCAATAGGCAATTTTTTCATTGAAGTTCTGCTTTTCTTTAAGATCTTCGAGCTTCAGATGCATTCTGTAACGCCAGTAATGAGGAAATACCGCAGGATTATTGATCCTTTCATTATCCATATCAGGATTGGTAAGTTCAGGATCAGTTGCCAGAAATTCCTGGATCGGAAAAATTGCCAGCATTGCATCATTATAAAGATGCTGTTTCATTATAATCTCTGCCTGATGAGAATCCATTTCTTCAGGAGCTTTTCCATATTGGATCAGCTGTTGGTTAAAATATTTCTGTGTCAAAGCAGAATCCTCTTTCCACCATTGTCTCAGCGTTGAACTGTCATGGGAAGAAGCGGTAACCACATTCATATAATCTGCATTTTTAGGATTATAAAACGGAATATTATCTGACGGCATCCGCTGTACTTTCAGAGCAATAATAGCCAACTCATCCATTACAACAGGTACACAGGCAGGAACCATTCCCAGATCCTCTCCGCAGATCAGCATTTTTGTAGCATTCAGAATAACAGGCAGCTTTTCCATCGCTTTTTCGTACCAAAGATGATCCTGTCTTCTGAAGAAATAATCGTGATACAGATCATAGATCGCTTTCTGCTCCCATTCAGGAAGATATCTATAAGAATCAGTATTGTAAACACTAAATCTAGGGTGATATACCATTTCACCGTTTCTTTCCTCAGTCAGAAACAAAACATTAGCACAGAGAGAAACAAGCTTTTCTTCAATAGCACCTTTCGGATTCTTTTTGAAAAAATCTGTCAGCTTTCTTTGGGTATTAAATTCTTCTTTAAATGAATAAGTACCATCATTATTATTGCTAATAAATTCAAGTGCTTTATTACTTTCTTCACCGAAATATTCCCAAAGAATTCTGTCATTAATGAAAGGCTTGCAATACCTATTAAAATCAAACGGAATATGTCTTGCTTTGAACTCATCCAAAACAATAGGAACCGCAGGATAAAAATATCCTAAAATACCCTGAGTAGCAGAGATCGGCATTCTCCATATCCTGAAAAACCCTAAAATATGATCAATTCGCATCGCATCAAAATATTGCTCCAATGCTTTGAACCTGTTTTTCCACCATCGGTAATCATCTGCCTTCATTGCTTCCCAATTATATGTTGGAAATTCCCAGTTCTGTCCGAGTTCTGTAAACTGATCCGGCGGTGCACCAGCCTGGAAATCCATTCCGAAAAGCTCGGGTTCTGTCCAGGCTTCTACAGAATATCTGAAAATCCCGATCGGAAGGTCACCTTTTAGCGAAACGCCTAAATTGTGGGTATAATCAACAGCATCTTTCAACTGTAGATGAAGCTGATATTGCACCCACGCATGAAGCATAGAAGCATCATAATCTTTACTTTTTGGGGTAAAGAACTGTGAGATTTTCCCGGCAATATACTTTTTGTGAGTTTTCCAGTCGTTGAAATTCGGTGTTTTATATTTATCCCTGAGTACACAAAATGCAGCATAAGGAATCAACCAGTGATCATTGTCTTTTATAAATTTTTTGAAATTCCTGTCTTTATAAATCTTTTCTTTTTCAATAGTAAAAACTGCCTTTAAATACTTCCATTTACCAGCAATTACTTTTTCATAATCAATAAGATCAAGGGCATTTAATGCCTGTTTTTCAGACTGATATTCAGAAACTAATTCTTCCGGTAAAGCAAAGTCAAGATTTTCCAATGAAATATACTGTGGATGCAGCGCATAAACAGAAACTGCAGCATAAGGATAAGAATCCGTCCAGGAATAATTAGCAGTCGTATCATTAATCGGGAGGATCTGGATAATTCCCAGATTCGTTTCGCTTGTCCAATCAGCCAGCTTTTTAATATCTGAAAACTCTCCTACCCCAAAGCCGTTCTCACTTCTCAAAGAAAAGACAGGAACTGCCACTCCCGCATCATGGTACATCTGATACGATTTGAACTTAAAATAATGATTGGAAACAATCTGCAGGACATCATTAAGCGGATTAGCAAGGGCAAATCTATTCTCGCCGGTCTCAACATCAATGACACGTCCTTCTTTTTTGTCGTAAATACAATATTTGTATTGGATAAATTCGTTTTCAGGAATTTCTACGGAAGCTTCCCAGATTCCAAAATCGGTCTGCGACAGATGAATTGCCTTTTCATAATTCCAGTTTCCTAAAGAAGCTGTATTGCCGAACAGTACAATTTTCCAGTCCGGATTATAGACCGGTGCTTCAATTCTGAATAAATGAGTATGCTTTTTTAAAACAGTTACTTTTTCAGGAACAAACTGATTGAGTTTATTATAAAGAATCTTATTGTTTAAATAATTTTCAGGGAAGTTTTTATTGTTCCATTCATCGAAAATAATAAATTCCTTGTAGTTATGGGGAAAATTAAGATGATGCTGAACAAACTCCTCCCTCAGGACATTCCCTTTTTCGTCTATGAGCTGATATTTATATGAAATTGATTTTGAAAAATAATCTACCTCACATTTCCAGAGGCCGTTTTCTGCATAAAACAGGATATGAGATTGGGCAACAGCGCCTTCATCATCTACAATCAGCAGTTGCAGATTCTGTCCGGCCTTTGCATTATATCCTACATTAAAGTATAGCTTCATCTATATTTTTTTATAAAAATACATTTTAATCTCGAAAAATAAAATTTATTGAAATCAAATAATCATTAAAAAAACCTTTCCAAAAGAAGTTGGAAAGGTTTTAAGTTTTATTAGAGTTAAAATAAAATCTACGTCAAGATTCAGGCAGTTTATTGGGTAACCAGAATTTTTTTGCTCAAAAGAATTTTTCCGGATTCACTTGTAATGCTTACAATATAAGCTCCGTTTATCAGGTCTTTTAAATGGATCTGCTGGTTGAGCGACCCGTCCTTTATTGAAAGATCTTCCTTCATTACATTTTTCCCTGAAAGGTCAAAAATGCTAAGTTTAAGATTTCCTTTTACAGCCTTGTCATTCACATTCACGTTCATCAAACGTTCATCAACTCTTGTTGGGTAAATATCAATATTAGCCAGTGTATTTACTACTGTTGTCTTGTCGTTGGCAAAATATTTACTTGCAAGGTCATAAATATGCGGTTTTTCTCCACCCGGAAGAGCTTTTGCCTGTAGTGCTCTAAGGTCTACTTCATACAGAGTATCTCCTTTAGCACTTGCAATCACTACTTTTCCTTTGGCATTAACTGCAGATCCATTCACTGAATAATTTTCAGGAAGACCTGATATTTTGCCTACAAACTTTGCTTTTAATTCTTTGGTCATTACTTTAAAGACATTTCCTGAAGCGGAAAAAACATAGAAGTTGTTTTCAGCATCAGCAATCATATCTCCGCCAAAACCGGTTTCCATTGCTGTAAAGGAATTCTTTCCGTTTGAAGAATCATCTTTAATAATCCCAAGATCGCTGACGGCATATTGATTTCCTTTTTTGCTGATTTGCAGCAATTGGGTTCCTGCATTATTAAGTGCATAAATATTTCCGTCATATCCGGCTGTCATTCTTGTGATGTGGGAATTGATGTCACAAGAAGTTACCTTTGATACTGCATTTTCTACCAGCGTTATTTCTTTCGTCTTTGCATTTAAAATGTAAATATTGGAAGAAAACATGGGCATGTACACAAGATTATTATTCATCGGATCATAAGCCAGAGCTGCCATGGTAACCGCCTGAGAATTACCATAAGAATTTTTATCTTCTGAAACAGCGCCTTTTCTGTCCTGTGAAAATACTTTTGCGACCGTATCAGCCGTGAAAATTTTTTCACCGGAAGTACCGTTTGTTACATCCATCACCCGGAAATCACTGAAGATAATACTGGAAGTATCTTTTCCGGCAATGGCAAAAAAGTCCTGCTGTGCCTGGGCATGTGCACCAAATAACAGCAGGAAAAGAGGGAATAAATGTTTTTTCATACAATGTAGAATTTAGATTCGTAATTATAATAACTAAGTTACATAATTTACAAATAGAATCATAAAAATTTTATATCATCTACATAATATTTATAATCATTTTACCTAAACATTGATATTATGATAATTCATCTTCAAAATAGCCAGTCTATTTACATAAAAAACTCCCGCAGATCACACGAATTACAGCAGATTTTATGGTCTGCAGAATCCACGCTATCTGCGGGAGCTATATTTGTATTTTGAAGATTAATTCAGAACATAGGTTGTTCCGTCTCTTCCGTCTTTTAATTCAATACCTTCAGCAAGCAGCTTGTCTCTGATCTGATCTGAAAGGTCAAAGTTTTTTGATTTTCTTGCCTGATTCCTTAGTTCTATTAAAACTTTTAAAGTCTGGTCAAGCTTCTCATTATTATTTTCTTCAACATTCTGAAGCCCTAAAACATCAAATACAAAAGCATTCAAAGTTGATTTTAAGTCTTCAAGATCTTCCGAAGAAATTGTTTCTTTGCCATCATTTAAAGCGAAAATGTATTTTACAGCTTCAAATAAATGAGCAATCAGAATCGGAGAATTAAAATCATCAGTTAAGGCATCATAAGCTTTATTTTTCCACTCCTTAAGGTCAAAACCAGACTGTTTTTCATTATCCGGAGTAACAGCGTTTAAAACTTTAATAGCTTCCATTAATCTGATAAAACCTTTTTCACTGGCAATCATCGCATCATTGGAAATATCCAGCACACTTCTGTAATGCGCCTGCAGGAAGCAGAACCTTACAATGGTGGGATGGAAAGGTTTTTCAAAGAAATCATTTTCTCCTGTTACCAGCTGCATTGGAAGAATATAATTCCCGGTAGATTTGCTCATACGCTGGGAATTCATGGTCAGCATATTGGCATGCATCCAGTAGTTCACCGGAGCTGTATCATTGCATGCTTTTCCCTGTGCAATTTCACATTCGTGGTGTGGAAATTTCAAGTCCATTCCGCCACCATGGATATCAAATTTTTCACCTAAATATTTCGTGCTCATGGCAGTACATTCAAGGTGCCATCCCGGGAAACCTTCGCCCCAAGGGGAATTCCATCTCATAATGTGTGCAGGAGATGCTTTCTTCCATAAGGCAAAATCCTGTGGGTTTTTCTTTTCGCCCTGTCCGTCAAGGTCGCGCGTGTTTGCAAAAAGCTCTTCTATATTCCGTTTTGAAAGTTCGCCATAGTTCATGCCCCTGTTATTGTATTCCAGAACATCAAAATAAACAGAACCGTTGCTTTCATATGCAAAACCTTTCTCAATAAGCTTTTGTGTAAGCTCGATCTGTTCTACGATATGACCTGTTGCTGTAGGTTCGATATTCGGAGGAAGCAGGTTGAACATTTCCAAAACTTTATGAAAATCCACGGTATATTTCTGTACGATTTCCATAGGTTCCAGTTTTTCCAGACGGGTCTGTTTCACGAATCTGTCGTTCTCTACATTTCCATCGTCTGTAAGGTGCCCTGCATCGGTGATGTTTCTTACGTATCTTACTTTATACCCTAAGTGGATCAGGGTACGGTAGATAAAATCAAAGGAAAGGAAAGTTCTTACATTTCCCAAATGCACATTGCTGTACACGGTAGGGCCGCAGACATACATACCGACGTTTCCTTCTAAAAGGGGTTTAAATATTTCTTTTTCTGCTGTGAGGGAGTTATATAATTTTAATTGCATTTTTTTAAATTAAAAGATTCAATGATTAAGGATTTAAAAATTAGTTAAAATAATTCTATCCACAACAAATAATTGTTGTGAGAAAAATTTTATTTGAAACTTTTTTAAATATTACCATTATTAAATTGCTTTTAAGTGATAGTGAAGATGATCAATATAATCCTGAATGATATATTCTAATGTAAAGGCCTGAGGAACTGTTTTTGTTGTATCACAGGTTCTTTTCAAGGCTTCGTCCGGAATATTTTCTACGGTATAAACGATCTGAAAATTCAGAGATTTCCAAAGACTAATAATTTCTGAAACCGGAATATTCTGATAATTCTGCGCTTTCACCCAAAAATCCTGATCATAAACAATATTGTCATTTTCTCTATACTGAGTCACTACAAATCTTCTGATATTGGTAAGTGCACTATCACAAAGATGACCTAAAATTTCTTTTTTAGACCATTTTTCAAGTGAAATTTTATAGTTCCAATCTTCTTCAGAAATGGTTTCAAATCTCTGAAGCTCGGCATCAACAATATCTTTAAGAATCTGATAGTTCATCTATTTACTAATAATCAAGTTTAGCATGGCTTCCTACATAATGGAGGAATTCCTGTCTGGTGATGGGATTGGTTCTGAAAATACCACTCAATTCTGCTGTAATAGTAGAACTCGCTGTATCTTTTATTCCTCTGCAGTTGACACATAAATGTTTTGCATCGATAATACAGGCTACATCTTTGGTGCCTAGTGCTTCTTTCAAAGCATCTACAATCTGCATTGTCAGTCTTTCCTGAACCTGCGGTCTTTTTGCATAATAATCCACAATCCTGTTGATCTTGGAAAGGCCAATCACTTCGCCGTTTGAAATATAGGCAACGTGGGCTCTTCCGATGATCGGCAGAAAATGATGTTCACAGAAAGAATAAACGGTAATATCCTTTTCCACCAGCATCTGACGGTATTTATATTTATTGGAGAAAGTGGAAATTCCCGGCTTATTTTCAGGAAGAAGTCCTCCAAAAATTTCATTCACATACATTTTGGCAACACGCTTCGGAGAATCTTTTAAAGAATCATCCGTCATATCCATCCCCAGTGTTTCCATAATTTCACCGAAAAGTTCGGTGATTTTTTCTATTTTTTCCTGTGGCGATTTATCAAATGCATCTTTCCTAATAGGCGTATGTTCTTTTCCAGTGAAAATATCATCGTCGTTATCGGTAAAATCAACCATTTTTATTTAATTTGCAACAAAAATACGGATAAAATCTGTTCATCGATTTCAATTTGAACGAAAAACATTATCCATTCTCAACTTAGCCTATGATTATTGTCGAAGAAGTGCAGAACGAAAACCAAAAAAAGGAATTTTTAAAATTTCCCGCAAGACTTTACCTGCACGACAAAAACTATATAAGACCTTTAGACAAAACGATCAATGAGATATTTGATCCTGAAAAAAATATAACTTTTAAAAATGGTATATGTACCCGGTTTTTGTTTAAAAACAAGCAGGCTAAAACAGTAGGAAAGGTCGCTGTTTTTATTAACAATGATTATGAACAAAATCAGCCAACAGGAGGAATAGGATTCTTTGACTGCATTAATGATCAGACAACCGCAGATTTTATTTTTGACCACTGTAAATCATGGCTTCAGGAAAGAGGTATGGAGGCAATGGATGGGCCTATCAATTTTGGGGAACGGGATAAATTCTGGGGACTTCTGATTGAAGGCTTCGGTGAACCTCTTTATGGAATGAATTATAATTTCCCTTATTATAAAGAGTTGTTTAAAAACTATGGTTTCAAAATGTATTTTGAACAGTTGTGCTTTTCACGACCTATTTTTGCTGAAGTATCAAGGATTTTCACATTAATGCATACGAAACACAGCAGAAATCCTGCGATCTCAGCAAGACCAATGAAAAAGAACAATCTTCCAAAATTTGCCAAAGATTTCACAGAAGTCTATAACCAGGCCTGGGCAGCGCACGGTGAAGGTAAACAGCTGGAAGAAGCAAAGGTTCTGAAAATGTTTCAAACGATGAAGCCCATTATTAATGAACATATTTCATGGTTTGTCTACGAAAATGAGAAGCCCATTGCCATGTGGATGAATCTTCCTGATGTGAATCAGTGGTTTAAATATCTGAACGGTAAATTCGGTATTGTGGAAAAGCTTAAATTTTTGTGGATAAAACAATTCACAAAAAATGAAAAAATGGTAGGCCTTGTTTTCGGTGTCGTTCCGGAATGGCAGAAAAAAGGTATTGATGGCTATATGATCTGGGAAGGAACACAGCATCTGAGAAAACATACGGATTTTAAAACTACAGAACTTCAATGGATAGGAGATTTCAATCCGAAAATGATCAAAATAGCAGAGAGTCTTGATACAACTGTTACCAGGAAGCTGGCTACGTACCGATATTTATTTGATCGTGAGAAAAAATTTGAAAGGCATCCTATTTTATAATAAAGCCGTATTAAAAAATAGAACACGGCTTTTATATATAGATGCAGAACTAACGCAATCTTTGTATTAAAATCAAACTTCTGAATGAATTTCCACTTCCCGGAGAAGCATTAGAAGAGGTGGTAAATGTGCTTCCGGTAGGTGATACTGTAAAATCTACAGTCTGTGCATTTCCTGTAATGTTGATATAATCATCAAAGTAATATACTGAAGTCTGGCTGGTATAATTTGAGATATTTACTAAAGAATACTCATTGTTGTTAACGATACTTTTCAGGAAAATAGTATTGTTTGTGCTTAAGCTAGAAAAATTCCCAACCAATCTTACCTGCAATTTGTACACTCCAGGCTGTAGGGTAATCTGATCTGTAGTTCTGCTTGGCGCTCCCTGTCCTGACCCTACAGCTATATTATCTGTTATAGCAGCACCTACAATTGTGTTGATAAAATTAGGAGCACCGTTGGGAGCATTACCCATTTCTGCAGCACTGTCAACCGAACCGAACCGAAGCCCTGCTTCACCAGAGGTCAAGTAAGTTACCCCATTAAGACCTATTCTTAAGATTTGTCCTTCTACAGATACTGTATTGTTCTTATAAATATCTCCATTAGCATCAATTACCAGCCCTGAAGATGATATATTGGAAGGCACCGTTGCCAGATTTTCAAATCTTACCGAGCTAGTGTTTGCATTAACGTGAAGTGGCCGTTGGGGAGCAATAGTACCTATTCCGACCCGATCATTTAAAGCATTGATTGACAGAGTAGATCCATCTACAGAAAATGCATTCACATTTGTGGCATTGAAAGCTAATGTAGAAGCCCCTTGTGTCACAATTCTGTTTTCAGATAACGTACCGTCATTGGCATAAATACTTGTATCTGCATTATTTCCCATTTTTTTCCAGATACTTCCGTCGAAATAGTAGTATCCTGTATTAGTAATTTCAACAACCTGAGCAGCACTTGGAATAGTACCTGCAGGAGCAGCTGTATCATTAATATATACTATTGATCCCGTTTGAAGCGCTGTATACACTCCTGTGGATTTTGCCGCCAGCTGCTGTTTGGTTAGTCTTGGCGCAATAACTCCGTCTGCTGCGCTAATAACAGAAGCTTTACCCGTAATATCAAGTGTAGATGCAGGGGTTGAGTTACCTATACCAACCTGCGCATGAATACATACAGGGAACACAAAAGTTCCCAGAAATAAAATAACTTTTCTCATTAGATAATGTTTTTTTTCAAAAATAGAATATTATTGGTATAACTGATTAAAAAACATAAACTTTAACACGAAATATCAGAATATTCATTAACGGCAGCATCGTACTGAAAATTAAACGGTTAATTAATCTGATTAATTAAACTGAAAATAAAAAATCCTGCATTCAACAGCAGGATTCCTTTCATTTTGATACTCTATTAGAATAGCTCACCGGCTATTTTTTTTATGTTATCACTTTTCCCCATAGAGTAAAAGTGCAGCACAGGAACTCCAAAATCCAAAAGTTCTCTGCATTGATTGATCGCCCACTCTACTCCGATCTGTTTTACAGCATCGTTGTTTTTAGCCTTTTCCACCTCATTGATCAGGTCTTCCGGAAGATCAATCTTGAATATCTGTGGCAGAATTTTTAAATGCTTTTTCGTGGCAATAGGTTTGATCCCCGGGATAATAGGAACGGTAATTCCCATTTCCCTGGCTTTTGTCACAAACTCAATAAATCTTTTATTGTCAAAAAACATCTGGGTAACGATATAATCTGCTCCGGCATCTACTTTTTGTTTTAACCATTTCAGATCATAATTCATAGAAGGCGCTTCCATATGTTTCTCAGGATAGCCGGCTACTCCTATGCAAAATTTATTAAGTTCATCGCAGATTGTTTCATCATTGTGAAGGTATTTTCCTCTTCCCAGATCATTAATCTGATGAACAAGATCCATGGCACTTGCGTGGCCTCCCGGTGTAGGTTCAAAGTACTGATGGCCTTTCATGGCATCTCCTCGCAAAGCCATGATATTATCTATTCCCAGATACATACAATCTACCAGAAGGTATTCTGTCTCTTCTTTGGTAAAGCCTCCGCACAGAAGATGGGGAACGGTATCTACATTATATTTATGCTGGATTGCGGCACAAATCCCTAAGGTTCCGGGACGCATTCTGGTAATACGGCGTTCCATAAGTCCATTTCCTTTATCAAGGTAAATATATTCTTCTCTGGAAGTGGTGACATCAATAAAAGGGGGCTTAAACTCCATAAGCGGATCTATATTGATGTACAGATCTTCGATTCCAATTCCTTTCTGGGGCGGAACGACTTCCAGGGAGAATAGGGTTTTCCCGTTTGCATTTTTTATGTGTTCAGTGATCTTCATTCTAGTTTAATTACTTAAAAAATTTTATCAGTTTTTGTAAATCCAATCTGTAATTAAATTTTCGCAATTTTTATATTTATTTAGCGGAAAACTTATTTTAAATCGGTACTTCAAATTATTATGTTCTTCAAAAAAATTCACGTTTTCCAATACTTCAAAATCAGATTTGATGTTTACTTTATATTTAAAAGTTTTGTTACTTTTTAAATTTTTCATTTTATCTGGTTTGAAGCAATCTATATCTTTATTTGCAAGACTCATCTTTTCATAAGTTTGAGTTTTGTTATTGAATAGTTCCAACTCAATCAAGCGAATATTACATAAATCAGTTTTCTTTGGAATTTTGAATGATCCGCTTCCAGTATTTGTAACCGACAGTGTAAAGTATCCTGTATCTTTCAAATGATCGTTGTTAATTTTCACAGAATAGCGGCAATTAGTTTGTCCGAAAACAATTGTCGAAATACAAATAAGGAAAAGTGATAATATCTTCATATAAATATTATTTTTAAATTCCATCTGCTAAATTCGGGTTCAGCCATTTTTTTGCTTCCTGTAAAGAGATTCCTCTTCTCTCTGCATAATCCCTGAGTTGGTCTTCTGTAATTTTTCCAAGACCAAAATATTTAGCATGTGGGCTTCCGAAATAATATCCGGAAACTGCTGCCGTTGGGAACATGGCGAGGCTTTCGGTAAGGAAAACACCTGTATTTTCTTCTACTTTTAAAAGATCCCAGATGGTCTTCTTTTCCAAATGATCAGGACAGGCAGGGTAACCCGGTGCAGGACGGATTCCTTTGTATTTTTCAGCGATCAGATCTTCATTGCTCAGGCTTTCCTGATTGGCATATCCCCAATATTCCGTTCTTACTTTTTTGTGTAAAAATTCGGCATAAGCTTCTGCGAATCTGTCGGCAAGGGCTTTTACCATGATGGCATTATAATCATCATTAGCTTTTTCATATTCTTCAGCGAATTCATCTGTCCCGAAACCGGTAGTCACACAAAATGCTCCTACATAATCTGTTTTACCGGAACTTTGTGGAGCAATGAAGTCACTTAATGCTAAATATTCTTTTCCTTTTGAACGCTGTGCCTGCTGTCTTAATGTAAGAAATCTGGCCTGTTCTTCATTATTTTCGTCAAAAATCAGGATATCATCCGTTTCATTGGAATTGGCTTTAAAAATTCCAAAGACAGCTTTTGCCTGCAGTCTTTTTTCATCAAGAATTTTATTTAAAATGACCTGCGCATCTTTAAATAATTCTTTGGCTTGAGCCCCTACTACCTCATCTTCTAAAATATTCGGGTATTTCCCGTGAAGATCCCAGCTTCTGAAGAATGGCGACCAGTCGATAAACGGAAGCAGTTCTCTCAGATCCTGATCTTCAAAAACTTTGACACCTAAATTATTCGGTGTAAAGATATCTTCGTTTTCCCAGTCGATACTCAAATGACTCTTTCTGGCTTCTTCAATGGAAACATAGTCTTTATCAACCTGTCTGTTCAGGAATTTTTCACGGAAATCAGAATATTCGTCTTTCAACTCTGAAACATATTCTTTGTTTCTGTCACCAAGCAATGAGCTCACCACATTGACTGCCCTGGAAGCATCATTAACGTGAACGACTGCATTTTTATATTTTAAATCTATTTTTACAGCGGTATGTGCTTTTGAAGTCGTTGCGCCACCAATCAGCAATGGAAAATTAAGGTTCTGTCTTTCTAATTCCGACGCGATATAAACCATTTCATCAAGACTTGGCGTGATCAACCCGCTTAATCCAATGACATCTACTTTATGCTCTATGGCAGCCTGGATGATTTTTTCGGCAGGAACCATTACTCCGAGATCCACAATTTCGTAATTGTTGCAACCCAGCACAACACTCACAATATTTTTACCAATATCATGAACGTCCCCTTTTACGGTAGCCATCAGAATTTTACCGTTGGCTGGTCTTGACCCGTCCTTTTCATCTTCAATAAAAGGCTGAAGATAGGCCACTGCCCTTTTCATTACCCTTGCAGACTTTACTACCTGTGGAAGGAACATTTTTCCGCTTCCGAAAAGGTCTCCCACAACACCCATTCCGGTCATCAGATTAATTTCAATGACATGGAGCGGTTTTTCGGCCTGCTGTCTGGCTTCTTCCACATCTTCCTCTATAAAACGGTCGATTCCTTTAACCAAAGCATGGGTAATTCTATCCTGTAAAGGTTTTGTCCGCCATTCCAGATCTTCAATGATTTCTTTTTTGACGGATTTATGTCTTTCGGAATAATCTAAAAGTCTTTCTGTAGCATCCTCCCTTTTGTCAAGGATCACATCTTCCACAAGTTCCAGAAGTTCTTTATTGATCTCGTCATAGACTTCGAGCATAGCCGGATTTACGATCCCTATATTCATTCCGGCCTGGATAGCATGATAAAGGAATACGGAGTGCATCGCTTCTCTTACGGTATCATTTCCACGGAACGAGAAGGAAACATTGCTTACGCCTCCACTTACAGATGCATAAGGAAGGTTTTTCCTTACCCATCTTGTCGCTTCAATGAAATCTATTGCATTTCTTCTATGCTCTTCCATTCCGGTAGCAACGGGGAAGATATTTAAATCGAAAATGATATCTTCTGCGGGAAAACCAATCTGATTAACCAAAATATCATACGACCGTTTTGAAATTTCAATTCTTCTGTCATAATTATCAGCCTGTCCATCTTCATCAAAGGCCATGACAATAACTGCAGCACCATATCTTTTGACGGCTTTGGCCTGCTTTATAAATTCTTCCTCACCTCCTTTGAGACTGATGGAATTGACAACAGATTTTCCTTGAGCTACCTGTAATCCGGCTTCAAGGATTTCCCATTTTGATGAGTCTATCATCAGTGGAATCCTGGAAATATCGGGTTCGGAAGCTATTAAGTTCAGGAATTTGATCATGGAAGCTTTACCATCAATCAATCCGTCATCGAAATTGACGTCAAGAATCTGCGCCCCACCTTCTACCTGGTGGCGGGCAATATCAAGTGCTTCAGAGAATTTCTCCTCTTTGATTAATCTTAAAAATTTTTTGGAACCGGCAACATTGGTTCTCTCACCAACATTGATGAAATTACTTTCCGGTGTTATAATAAGAGGCTCAAGGCCTGATAATCTTAAATATTTCATTAATTTTTATTCTTCTAAAATATAATAGGCATTGTTTGCATTCTGCCGCAGCAGGTCTACATGCTTGCCTAAAGCAGTAAAAATTGGAAATCTTTTATAGGCTAAGTTGTGTTCTTCTGCAAATTTTTCAATCTCATCTGTGATCTCGTTATAATACATATAGCTATAATTCGGGAAAAGATGATGGGCCACATGAAAATTAAAGTTTCCTAAAATATTTCTCACCAGCCAGTTATTTTCTTTTAAATCATTGGTCACCTCAAACTGATGACGGAGCCAGCTGAAGGGAAGTCCGTTTTTTGTATCCAACTTTGGAAAAGCATTGTCAGGAAGCGGATGTAAAGGCAACAATACGAACAGTGCAAAAATGCTCGCAGCAATCACCTGAAGTCCCCAAGCCCCCAAAGCCAAACCTATAGATACTTTAAAGAACAGAACAGGAACTACAATCTGATAAAAGAAATAGAACAGTTTGTAGATCACCATTTTTATTTTTTCAATCACAGGAATTGAGCCCTGTGTCTTTAAAATCACTCTTTCTTTATCAAAAAAATCTCTGAAATCCCGGATAAACATCCAATTAAACAGGTAAAGAGGATATACCAAAAAGAAAAAAAAGTGCTGGAACTTCTGAACGCCTTTTGCCTTAACCCAAGGGACAATCAAAAGCAGACCGCTCTGCTCTATATCTGTATCCCATCCATCCACATTGGGATATGCATGGTGGCTGGCAATATGTCTTTTTTTCCAGATGTATGAATTGGCTCCTACAAAATCAAAAATATGCAGTACCAGCGAGTTTAGTCTTTTACTTTTATAAATGTTATTATGGGCCGCTTCATGAATCAGGTTTAAATAAATCAGCACCAAGAAAATCCCCATTAAAACAAAGCTTCCGATATACATCAAGGATTTGTCAGCGTTAAATAAAGCAAAGAAATACAATGCAAAATAGACCAAAGGCAGGATAACCGCTTTGATCTGTATATAAATATCCCTGTTTTCGGGAATTTGTTCTAAACGCTGATTCACTTTCTTTCTTAGTTCATTAAAAAGTCTTATATCCTCTGAATTTTTCAAGTAACTTGGCTTTTCCATAATGTTAAATTTTGTGACTTATTTAAAGATAACATTTATAATCAAGCACTTACCCCATATTTTAATTAAAAAAATCTATTAAATCAGACAAATTTTTTCAATTTTCTTGGAGAATATTCTGCTACCAGATCTGCAATAGCACTGATGTGATCAGGTGTGGTTCCACAGCATCCGCCGATAATATTGATCAATCCTTTTTCCACATATTCTTTGATTTGCCTTGCCATATCTTCCGGCGTTTCATCATATTTTCCGAAAGCATTGGGTAAACCGGCATTGGGATAAGCTGATACAAAGAATTCAGAATTGTGTGCTAAAGTTTCCAGATAAGGGGTAAGCTGATCAGCACCTAATGCACAGTTGAAACCTACACTGAGTAAGTTTAAATGTGACACTGAAATGAGGAATGCTTCTGCAGTCTGCCCGCTCAGGGTTCTTCCTGACGCATCGGTAATGGTACCGGAAACCATGATCGGAATTTTTATTTTTCTTTCCTCCTGAATTTCATCAATCGCAAAAAGAGCTGCTTTTGCATTCAGGGTATCAAAGATAGTTTCTACCAGAAGAATATCCGAACCACCATCAAGCAAAGCTTCGCATTGCTGTTTGTAAGCTAATCTTAATTCTTCAAAAGTAATTGCTCTGTATCCCGGATCGTTTACATCCGGACTTAAACTTGCCGTTCTGTTAGTAGGTCCTATGGAACCTGCTACAAATCTGGGTTTATCAGGATTTTGAGCTGTAAATTCATCACATGCTTTTCTGGCAATTTTCGCTGACTCATAGTTCAGTTCGTATACCAGTTCTTCCATATGATAATCTGCCATCGCAATGGTAGTTCCGGAGAATGTATTGGTTTCTATAATGTCTGCTCCTGCTTCCAGGTATTTTTTATGAACTTCCTCAATTGCCTGAGGTTGTGTGAGAGAAAGCAGGTCATTATTTCCTTTCACCGGATGCTCCCAGTCTTTGAAACGCTCTCCTCTGTAATCTTCCTCTTCAAATTTATAACGCTGAAGCATGGTTCCCATGGCTCCATCCAGAACGAGAATTCTTTTTTCAAGCTGAGCATTGAGTGATGACTGAGCGTTTTGTATATTATTTTTCATTTTCTATTTCTTATAATAATTGATAAATCCGTCGATTAACTTTTTACACAAAAGAATTTTTGAATTGACCTTCCCAAAATCCTTCTTAGAAATATAGTTTTCTTCCAGGGATAAATTAAGTTGATTTTCAAGTTTATACAGCGATTCTACGGCACTATTCATAAATTGCAATGTTTCTTCCGAATTCTGTTTTCTACCTCCTTCCGCAATATTAAGACTAAGCGAAGCAGCAGCTTTCCTGATCTGGCCAGATAAATCAGATAATTCTTTTTTAGGATGCTTCTTGGTATAGCTTTCTACCAGAACAACCAATTTTCTCCCTTCAATCCAAACTTCCAGCTGTGTATAATCTCTGTTCTTGTACATAACCTTTCAATGATCAATTAATCTAAAGCCTGTCTAAGATCTGCGATGATATCATCTACATATTCCAAACCTACTGAGCATCGCACAAGGCCTGCTGTAATCCCAACTTCATTTCTTTCTTCGTCAGTAAGCTTTGAATGCGTAGTTGATGCAGGATGGGTCACAATAGTTCTGGTATCTCCAAGATTGGCAGAAAGGGAACACATTTTTATTTTATCTAAGAAGTTTCTTCCGCCTTCTATTCCCCCTTTAATTTCAAATGCTACGATATTTCCCCCAAGCTTCATTTGTTTTTTGGCAATTTCATAGCTTGGATGTGATGGTAAGAATGGGTATTTTACAAGTTCCACATTGGGATGATTTTCTAAAAACTCAGCTACTTTCAATGCATTTTCACAGTGCTTTTCAACACGGATCGCTAAGGTTTCCAGGCTTTTTGAAAGTACCCATGCGTTAAATGGTGACATTGCCGGGCCCGTATTTCTAGCAAAAAGATAAATTTCTCTGATCAGATCAGCTCTTCCTACAGCTACTCCTCCTAAAACTCTTCCCTGACCGTCAATAAGCTTTGTTGCAGAATGAACAACAATATCTGCACCATATTTAATAGGCTGCTGAAGATAAGGTGTTGCAAAACAGTTATCTACAATAAATATCAGGTTATGCTTTTTAGCAATTTGCCCGAAAAACTCCAGATCAAGAATTTCAATGGCTGGATTGGTGGGCGTTTCAAGATATAAAATCTTAGTGTTGGGTTTAATATATTGTTCTACATTCTCTGCATCGCCGGCTTTGAAATAAGATGTTTCAATGTTCCATTTTGGAAAATACTTTGTAAACAGAGTATGTGTAGATCCGAAAACGGACTGACAGCTTACAATATGATCCCCGGCATCCAATAAGGCTGCAAACGTAGAATAAATGGCAGCCATCCCTGTTGCAAATGCATATCCTGATTCTGCACCTTCCATTTTCGCAATCTTATCTGTGAACTCCGTAACATTTGGATTTGAAAAACGGCTGTAAAGGTTTTTAGGCTTTTCTTCAGCAAAGCTTGCTCTCATATCTTCTGCATCCTGAAATATAAAACTGGACGTAAGATATAATGGTGTTGTATGTTCATCAAACTGCGTTCTTTCAGTCTGGGTTCTTATTGCGGTGGTTTCGAAATTTTCCATATATATTTAATTTACCAATGGAACAGTGTATCAATGAAACAATAAAATCCTTCGCTTCGCTCGGATATAATAATCATTGGTACAACTGTTAAATTGTTATATTGTTACATTAATTATTTTGTTTCACTTACTCTTAAGATATCACCGAAAACACCTCTTGCCGTTACCTGGGCTCCGGCTCCGGCTCCCATTATTACAATTGGGTTTTCTCCATAACTTTCTGTATAGATCTCAAAAATTGAGTCTGAACCTTTCAACTGACCTAGTGCAGAGCTTCCCGGTACAGAAATCAGTTTCACATCGAGCTGGCCTTTATCCTTCTGAAGATCGCCATGAAGATCACCTACATAACGCAGTACGTGTCCAGGCTCCTGACCTTCTTTAATTCTTTGGTATTCTTCATTCAGTTCATCCAGTCTTGAGATAAATTCATTTTTCTCTACTGCCAGAAGATTTTCAGGAATTAAATTCTGGATGTTAATATCCTGGAATTCATTAATCAGGTCTAGTTCTCTGGCAAGGATCAGAAGTTTTCTGGCCACATCATTTCCTGACAGGTCTTCACGGGGATCAGGTTCTGTAAAGCCTTTTTCCATTGCCTCTCCGATAATGGTTGAAAATTTATCATTTCTTACAGAGAAATTATTGAAGATATAGCTTAATGATCCTGAGAACACTCCTTTTATTCTTGTAATATTTTCTCCTGAAAGGTGTAATAATTTGATGGTATCAATTAACGGAAGTCCTGCTCCTACATTCGTCTCGTACAGATAGCGTCTGTTATTTTTACTCAACGTATATCTTAGTTGACGGTATTCTTCAATCGGAAGCGTATTAAAAATTTTATTGGAAGAAACAAGGTCAAAGCCATTTTCAGCAAGAGCATGATAGTTTTTCACAAAATCTTTGCTTGCTGTATTATCTACTACGATCAGGTTTTCCAGCTGGTTTTCTTTCGAGAAATTGATGAGTTCCTGAACGTTTGACGGATGTTCCGCTGTTAAAACCTCATCGCTCCAGTCTGCATTAAATCCTTTCTTATTAAAAGCAATTTTCCTTGAATTGGCTACTGCCACTACTTTAAGGTCTATTTTTTTACGTCTTTTGATTTCTTCTGAAGATTGTAAAACCTGTTCAATTAAAGTCTTTCCTACATTTCCATGACCGATAATAGCCAAATGAACGGTTTTTGGCTTTTTGAAAATTTCAGATTCAATAACATTCTTCGTTTTCTCATCCTGAGAGGAAGTCACGACAATATTGACTCTTTTTTCACTTGAAACCTGGTTTAAAAGAAGTGGAAAAACATTATTTCTGGCAAGCTCGGCAAGAACTTTATTGAAATCTTCCGCGACAAAACCAAGTACGGAAACATTATTGATGCTGTAAATCTGTGAAACTTTTCCTGATCTTCTTTCTTCCACAAATTCATCAATCAGACAGGCTACGGCTTTTTCGGCGTCTGCTTCATTTACCAAAATAGAGATTCCATTTTCAATTGCCTGTTGGGAGATCACTCCTACACTGATACGTGCTAAGGTAAGCGCTTTGAAAATTCTTCCGTCTATCCCGATTTCACCTAAGAAATCTTCCCCTTCAAATTTGATAATTGATCTGTTCTTTAAAAACTTAATTTCGTTAGCATTTTTCATTCTACAAAATATTTTTTATGATATTATTTAATTGTTTGTATTCCATTAAGAAGGCATCGTGCCCGTGAATTGACTGTATCTCGTGATAGAAAACCTCTTCTTTTCTCTCTCTCAGCTGTTCAAAGCACATTCGGATTTCTGAGGCGGGAAAGAATAAATCTGTATCTACAGCGATCAGATGCATTCGTGCAGTAATCTTTTCCAGCTGATTTTCTTCAGTATTGATATTCATCAGCAAATGATTCATGAGCTTATAAGATTTTAAACTAAATCTTTCGTTCAATGCTTTTCCATGGTAAAGAAGCCAGTCTTCTGATTCTAACCGATGGTTCTGATGATGATATTTGTTTTGAAATCTATCGTTTAAGGATTGAGGAGTTCTATAACACAACATAGCATGAATCCTGGCTTTTTGCAGGGGTTCATCATTTCCGTTCAGCAGAAATTTCTGAACCAGACACTGTGCATGAAGCCAATCGTGGGTCTTAAGATCGCAGGCAATAGGAATAAATATCTCCGCAAGCTTTGGCTGCTTGGCCAGCATCTCCCAGGCGATCCCGCCTCCTAGAGAGCCTCCAATAATGGCATATAATTTTTTGATATGTAAAACTTCGAGGCCTTTCAGGAATATTTCTGCAATATCTGAAGGGGTGAAATCTTCGTATTCGTCAATTAAAAAATGATCATATCCGTTTCCGGGAATATTGAAACACAGAACGGTATATTGAGCCGTATCAATGATCTGATTTTCACCAATCAGCTGTTTCCACCATCCTTTCTCTCCGGAAACATTTGAATTTCCGGTCAGGGCGTGATTGATCAGTATAATGGGTGCTGTAAACAGGTCTTTCCCGAAGAACTGGTAGCTCAACGGGATATGATATTCCTTTTGGGAATGAGTATGATACGAAAGATTAATATAGTTTAGTTCTGTTTTCAATTCTATTATTATTTAATACAATTGAAAATGCCACAGGAAATGGCTGAAAAGAACTTCAGTAAGTTATCTGTCCAAAATAAATTTGGTAGAACGTAGCACCTTCTTTGCTTGCACAAAGGGTTGCTAAGGTTTCATAGGGTCTAATCCCTCAACCTTTCTTGATAACATTTTCAATATTTGAATGAACGCTCTGCAAAGATAGGTGTTTTCTTTTAAATTTTTCAAAAAAAATATTTAATATTAAAAAAGCCCACAATTACAAGTGTTTCAGAGCTATATTAAGAATTATTCAGATGAAAGGAATTGGAATTTTTTTTCAAAAAAACTACCTTCGTACTGAAAAATGATGAGATATGAGTGCTGAAAAAGAGCGATTACAAGATATAAAATGGAAAAACTGGGGTCCTTATGTAAGTAACAGGCAATGGGGAAACGTACGTGAAGATTACAGTCCGGACGGAAATGCCTGGCATCACGCCAATCACAACAATGCAGAAAGCTACGCCTACAGATGGGGCGAAGAAGGGATCGCAGGCATCTCTGATGTAAAGCAGATTTTCTGTTTTGCCTTTTCATTTTGGAATAAAAAGGACAAAATAATAAAAGAGCGTTTCTTCGGACTGAGCAATCCTCAGGGAAACCATGGCGAGGATATCAAGGAAATCTTCTATTACCTGGATAATACACCTACCCACAGCTATATGAAAATGGTGTACAAATATCCTATCAATGCATTTCCATATGATGATCTTGTGGCAGAAAACGGAAGACGCAGTAAAAAGGAACCTGAATACGAGATCTTTGACACCGGAATTTTTGATAACGATGAGTATTTTGATATTTTTATTGAATACTGTAAGGCCGATCACAATGATATTCTGGCAAGGGTAACGGTTCATAACCGAAGTAAACAGGATGCCCCGATCGTCATAGCACCTACAGCTTGGTTCAGGAATAACTGGAAATGGGGCTACAATTCTTACAAGGCACAATTGAATGCTTCTTATGATGGATGTATAGACGTAAATCATGACAGTATTTCTATCAAGAAATTTTATTCAAGAAATTTGGCAGCGAAAAGCGCTTTCTGTGAAAATGAAACCAACACTCCTAAATTATACGGAAGTCCGTACCCGGGAAATACTTATTTTAAGGATGGAATCAATGATCATATCATTTACGGAAGCAATACGGTGAATCCTGAAAAACGGGGAACTAAGGCTTCTTTTATCATTGATGAAATTATTGGTGCAGGACAGTCTAAAACATTTGATTTCAGGTTGTGTCCGGATGAAGTTGATGAACCTTTTGAAAGATTTGATGAGATTTTTAATAACAGAATTACTGAAACGAACGAATTTTATCAGGAGATTCAGAATGAAACCACGAATGAAGATGAAAGAAATGTACAGAGACAGGCTTTTGCTGGACTTCTCTGGAATAAGCAGTTCTATCACTATAACGTTGGAAAATGGCTGAAAGGTGACCCCAATCATCAGGCACCAAGAAATTTCAATGAATATGTAAGAAATACGGAGTGGAACCACCTTCACAATAAGGATATTATCTCTATGCCAGATAAATGGGAATATCCGTGGTATGCAACGTGGGACCTGGCATTTCACTGTGTTCCTTTTTCTATTATTGATGCTGAATTTGCAAAGGGACAGCTTCTTCTCCTGACGAAGGAATGGTATATGCATCCGAACGGTCAGCTTCCCGCTTATGAATGGAATCTGAGCGATGTAAATCCACCGGTACATGCATGGTCTTGTTTCAGGGTATTTAAAATTGATGAAAAACAAAACGGTAAACCCGATCTTTTATTTCTTGAGAAAGTTTTTCAGAAACTTCTCCTGAATTTTACCTGGTGGGTCAATCGAAAAGATAAAAGCGGTAACAATATTTTTGGTGGAGGCTTCCTGGGGCTTGATAATATCGGGGCTTTTGACCGTAATATGGTACTGAAAGACGGGCAGCATCTGGAACAGGCTGACGGAACCAGCTGGATGGCTATGTATGCGCTTAATATGATGCGTATTGCTATGGAATTAGCTCAGTATTACCAGGTTTACGAGGATATGGCGATTAAATTTTTTGAGCATTATTTGTATATCGCAGAGGCAATGGAGAATTTAGGGGAAGGAAAAGAAGGGTTATGGAATGAAGAGGATGGCTTTTTCTATGATGTTTTGCAGTTGGGTAACGGAGAAAGTGTTTCTTTGAAATTAAGAAGTATTGTAGGACTGATCCCGATGTTTGCCGTGGAAATCATAGATCATAAGTTACTGGATAAAATGCCCAATTTCCAGGCAAGAATGGATTGGGTGTTGAAGAATAAGCCGGAACTTACGAAACTTGTTTCCCACTGGGATGAGGAAGGACAGGGACGAAAGCACCTGATGAGTATTTTACGTAAGAACAGACTGACTAAGGTTTTAAGGCGAATGCTTGATGAGAGTGAATTTTTAAGTTCCTACGGAATCCGTGCGATGTCTAAAATTTATGAGGAAACCCCTTTTGTTTTCTCAGTTCACGGTACAGAAAATGTGGTGTACTATACTCCTGCGGAAAGTGACAGCCGGATGTTCGGGGGCAACAGCAACTGGAGAGGCCCAATCTGGTTCCCAATCAATTTCCTGATCGTGGAAAGCTTACAGCGTTTTCATTTTTATTATGGCAACAGCCTGAAAGTGGAATTCCCAACCGGAAGCGGCGAGAAGAAAAATCTGGATGAAGTGGCACAAAATATCAGCCGCAGACTCTGTTCAATATTTTTAAAAGATGAGAACGGGCAGAGACCCTTCAACGGAGGAAATGCCAAGTTTAATTATGATGAACATTTTAAGGATTATATTACTTTCTTTGAATATTTCCATGGAGATAATGGCCGCGGTGTTGGTGCTTCTCATCAGACAGGATGGACAGCAACGGTTGCCAAGCTTATGAAACCGAGATTAACAGTCTAGTATAAATGGTAGCGGCCGGCCCAAATGGGCCGGCCGCTTATATTCAATTAAAAAAATATCTAAATTTTTTCTCCATTCACAAGCACTTCATACCCAATTTCTACATTCGGCTCTAAGGTTTTTGATACGGAGCAGTATTTATCAAAAGACAGCTGTGCTGCTTTTAATGCTTTAGTAGGATCTATGTTTCCTTCCAAAAGGAATTTCACCTTGATCGATTTAAAAGGTTTTGCATCTTCTACCTGAATTCTTTCTCCTTCAACTTCTGCCTGGAAACCTGTGATTTCCTGCCGTTGTTTTTTCAGAATAGAAACCACATCTATTCCGCTACATCCGGCTACTGCCATCAGAACGCTTTCCATTGGAGATACCCCTTTAGCTCCCGGTTGTGAAGTATTGTCCAAAAGAATGGAATTTCCCTGGGAATTGGTACATTCAAATAAAAAATCGTCGTTTATTCTGTTTAGTGTTATTTTCATTTTAAATTGTATTGTAAGATTATTTGGCCCGTTTCAGAATGACCTGAGTCCTTTAGATTTATTATCAGTGCAAAATTATAAAATTCCCCGGGCTTTTATCTCAAGATATTTATTGATAACGTCAATATTTAAATTTTCAGGCAGAGTATATACGGTGTAAATTCCATATCTCCTAAGCTCCTGAATGATCAGTTTCTTTTCAAATTCAAATTTTTCCGCGATGATCTCATCATAGATTTCCTGCATACTTTCCGGATTTTTATGGATAAGCGTCTGCAATTCTGAGTTTTTGAAAAATACAACAACGAGCAGGTGATTCTTGGCAATACCACGGAGGTATTTTAATTGCCGGTTTAATCCGTCCAATGTCTCAAAATTGGTAAAAAGCAGGACAAGACTTCGCTGGTTCAGTGAATATTTCACATCCTGATAAAGGCGGTTAAAATCACTTTCAAAAAAATCGGTCTTAATATTATAGAGTGCTTCCGAGATCTTTTTCAGCTGTCCGGACTTATTTTCTGCGGCGATTTTATTCTCAGTCTTTTTGGAAAAAGTCATCATTCCGGCACGGTCACCTTTCTTCAGGATAATATGGGACAAAGCCATAGCAGCATTGATGGAGTAATCAAGCAAACTAAGACCATTGAAAGGCATTTTCATCGTTCTTCCTTTATCAATCAGGATAAAAATACGTTGTGACTTTTCATCCTGAAACTGATTGACCATTAAACGGTTGGTCTTAGACGTAGCTTTCCAGTTGATTGTTCTGATATCGTCTCCGGGAACATATTCTTTAATCTGCTCAAATTCCATGGTATGACCCAGCTTTCTGATCTTTTTAATTCCGCCAAGCATAAATTCACTCTGTAACGCCATCAGTTCATATTTTCTGAGGTGTACAAAAGACGGATAGGCAGGCAGCATAGCGTCTTTCTGGAAATTAAACCTTCTAGATACAAATCCTAAAGGTGAAGAAGCATATATATTCAGGTTTCCAAAGCTGTATTCTCCTCTTTCTTTAGGTTCAAGGCTGTATTGGAAATAAGTATTTCTACCGGATTCAATATCTTTTGTAATTAAAAAATCTCTTTTCTGGAACTGAAACGGAATTTCGTCAATAATCCTTGTACTGATCTTAAAGCTGTAATTATTTTTAATATCAATCTTCACGAAATTCTCATCACCATTGGACAGCTTTTCCGGAAGTATTCTTTGGGCAAGCACCGCATTCTTTTGATTAAACAATAAAAGATAATCTACCATTGCTGCCAGAAAACACAAGAGTAGAACAATGTGAGCCGCCCACATCAGAACAGGAAAGAAAAATGCAAGGACATACACTATTCCCACTCCGATGAGCGCAAAGAAAAATCGTGAATTGATGTATAGGTTTTTCATTTTTTAAGGGATTAGGGGATAGGATTTAGGAATCAGGGATTAATTGTGGCGAAACAACTATTGTCTTCTGTTCCTTACATCCAAATCACTACAACCTATCTGGGAATCTCTATTCCCTCTAAGATCTGGCGTATAATTTCATCCGCAGTCAGGCCTTCCATTTCTCTTTCCGGAGAAACGATTACCCGGTGTCTTAATACGGCATAACTTGCTTCTTTGATATCTTCAGGGGTAACGAAGTCTCGTCCTCTAAGCGCTGCAAAGGCTTTGGATGCTGTAAGCAGTGCTAATGAAGCTCTTGGAGAGGCTCCAAGGTATAAAAACTGGTTTTCTCTTGTATTGACGATAATTTTAGCGATATACTCCATGAGATGAGTCTCTACAATGATTTCTTTTACAAGATGCTGATAGTTTTTCAGCTGAGCAGCAGTAATAACCCGGTTTACGCCTTCTGTTTTATCTTCTTTTTTGCTTTCATGCTGATTTCTGATGATAGCAATCTCCTGCTCAAGATTAGGATATCCCACAGTGATTTTGAATAGGAAACGGTCCAGCTGCGCTTCGGGAAGCCTGTAGGTTCCTTCGTGCTCTATAGGGTTTTGAGTAGCTACAACAAGGAACGGTTCATCCATAACATAACGGGTTCCGTCCATTGTAATCTGTCTTTCTTCCATAACCTCAAACAGGGCAGCCTGGGTTTTTGCAGGCGATCTGTTGATCTCATCAATTAATATAAAGTTGGAAAATATCGGGCCTTTTTTAAATTCAAATTCTGAATTTTTTACACTGAAAACAGAAGTACCCAGGATATCCGAAGGCATAAGATCAGGTGTAAACTGGATTCTACTGAACCCTACATCAATCGTTTTTGCAAGCAGTTTTGCCGTAATGGTTTTTGCTACCCCGGGAACACCTTCAATCAGGACATGTCCGTTTGATAGAAGGGCTGCGATAAGATGCTCAACCATGCTTTCCTGACCAACAATCACTTTGGCTATTTCAGCTTTTACTTTCTCTAAACTGGTACGAAGCTCAATCATATCAATTCTCGACTGAAACTGATCTTCATTTTTATTGAGATTAATAGAACTTTGATTTTCTGTATTTTCGTTTTCAGGGTTTTCCATAATTTTTTGTTTTTATCTGATCGGCTTTGTTCTGTCTTTTATTAAATTGTCCCTTTGGACACTGTCATTATTGTAATAGATCGTCGAGAAGTTTATTCATTTTTATGAGGTCTTCTTTCATCACATTGGCGTAGGGATCCTGTCCTTTTCTGATTAGGGAAATAGCTTCGTTGATCATTTCCATAGGTTTTCCTGTTTTCAGATGAAGTTTTTTGGCAAATTCCGCATCCAGATTCTGGGTATCAATCAGGAGATCCATTCTTATTTTATTCAGGAAATATTGAGCTTTTTTAGCCATCATATCGTGAAAATCACCTTCCTGAAGATAAAGATTTCCAATGCTTTTTACAAAGTCTACTGAAGTATTTCTCAGCGGCTCTTCCACAGGAACTATACGCTGTTTTCTTTTAGCATTAAAGAAAATGAACAGTACAAGCCCTCCTAACAGCAGCCACCAGGCATATTTCAATGCAGGGTTAGACAGAACGAATCTCATGAAAAAGCGGGAAACTTTTGTATCATTTTTTATAAACCATACCGTCTCTTTATCCGGAAGATACGAAAAAACATCCTGTGCGTATTGTATGCTGCCCTGCTTCAGAAGATAATAATTGGTAAGAAAAAGAGGCTCACTATGAACATACACCGTTCCTTTTCCAAAGCTTGCTTTAATAAAGTTAGCCTGATCTGAGTTATTTTTCTCGATTGTTTTCCCCAGCACTTCAACCTTAGGCTTAATGTATGAAAATCCTCTGCCGGATGGAAATTTATCCAACTTAATAAAATCGTTTTGATATTTTATATCCGTCAGCTTCATTATATTCTCCTCTGCAAAAGAAATATCTGCAGCATAATAACCAATACTGTCTGAAATATCTTTAGGAATGCTGCTTACCATAATCATTGCATCTGAACCTTTGGAGACCTGGTCCAGGATTTTCTTCCAGGATTCTTTATCCAGATCATTTTCAATGACAATAATATTGTGGGCTCCTTTTTTGTGCTGGCTATAATAGTCGTAAGGAGTCTGTTCTATTCTTTTCAGATTATTTTTAAACAGGTCTTTCGCTTCATTATTAAAAACAAACAGGCCGAACGGAGATTTCTGGTTGATATTAAAATTTTTACGCCAATCTGTTGTTTCAGTTTTATTGACTTCAAGCAACGCCAGAATAAGCATCACAACGATGAATATCACAGCATATATTTTGAAGGTTTTGTTCATGGTTAATTAATTTAATTAAGATTTAAATGCCTGGTATTGGTTTTTAAATTTAAGATAGCTCTGTTCATTAATGTTGAATTCTCCATACCAAACATAGTCGAAGATATAGGAAAGACCAGTGAATTCATTTTTCAGATGTCTGTCTTTCAGTTCTGAGGCATAATCTTTATTTGTTTTTTCAGGATTCCAGTTGATCTGTTTTTTATCGCTCAGTTTTTTCAGGATAAATAAGAACTGATAACGAACTGCTGACCGGTAATCTCCTTCCCTTTCAAATTTCGCAATGCTTTCAGAGAAATTGATTTCGTGGATATTTTCATGAAGCTCTTCCGCATTGATATCTACTTTCTTATTTTTCTTTCCAAAAAAGAGATTCCCATCTTTCCCAACTAGAAATTTAATAATAAAATAAAGAAGAAATCCTACGAGAATAATAGCAAACAGACGGATAAGGATCGTAGTGATTTTTGCAGAATTTGTAAAAACCGTTTCACCAAAAATACTTTGCAGGATCTTATCGATCTTCCGCATCAGCTTTTGCAAAAAGGATTCTCTCGGCTTGGTAATGGTATAATTGAATTCGTTGCCTTTGTATCTGGATTGCAGATTTTCTTTAAACTTTTTAGGATAGACTGTATTTTCTGAAACAGGTTTTCGAATCAGCACAGAATCAGCCCTGAGCATATTCCTGTAATGCCCGGTTACCAGAGAATCTCCAATATAATCTTCCACTGTTGTGGGTCCGTTGTCATTCTGTGCACAGACGGAACCTATGGAGAAAAGGAACAGTAGAAAGAAAAGGAATTTATTCATTAATACCAATAGTTTCTATTTCTGCAAGTTCAACTTTCTGGTGAAGGTCTGTCCTGCTGTCGTAATACATTAATCCTGCATTGATGTACATCAGATTGGAAAGTAAGAGTGAAACAAGCATTGAAATTCCATAAAATACAAAGAAAATAATCCCTACTGCTCCTGTAAACGGATTTTCTTCAAAATTACCGTCCGGAGTACCTGTAAGAAGTGATCCGTAGAAAAACATCAATGGAACAAAGGTAAATACCGATGTGATCATATACATAATAATGAACATAATTAATGATCCTCCCCAATATTTCCAGTACGGAGATTTCTCATTTCCGTTTGGATAGGAAAACTGTGCCCGTATGGAATAACTCAAACTTTCTAAAAACCCTCGTTCAGTATTAAAATAATCATACATCAAAAATGCCGTTACATTAAAAGCTGTCGGATAAACAAGCAGGATAAGGAAGAAACCGATAATGATAAGCAGCAAAACATATGAAAATCCTACGATGATCATCGTTATAGGGAATACAATAAACAGCATTCCAATACACATTTTGAATATCCTTCCTCCGTTTCTTTTGAAATCCCCTAAGATCTCGTCCGTTTTAATTTTTTCAGCTCCCTGGGCTATTCTTTTCATATAAAAAACAGGATAGAGATAATTGACAATCGCAAGAATAATAAAAAGTACAAATACCAGGATCCCTGTCACGATAAGCATTCCCGAGTTTTCTGAAAAATATCTTTCAAAGTAATAATTTTCTCCGCTGAGATTGGATCCTAATAGCTGCCCGAAGATCTCCCTAAATCCAAAGATCACGATGGCAACTGTTAAAATTAGCAGCAGACCGTTGATCAGCAGATAATTTTTGAAATAATTCTTCCCGTACAGTTTGAAAAAATTAAAGCTGTCGCTGATAAAGTTTCCAAATTCTCTTTTCTTATAAAACTGCATCATTGCTTTGATTATTAATTTTTTTATGAACTACCGAAGGATAAACAAAATAGTAATATCCTATAATGGCAAGTGAACTGAATATAATAGCAAGATTGACAACCAACGGCATTTTCAAAGCATGCCTGGTTACATAACCTTCAATAATTCCGGCACAGATGGTAAACGGAATCGTGCTCAGGAAAATTTTAAAGGAATCTTTAAATCCTGTTTTAAAGGAATTGAATCTCGAAAATGTTCTCGGAAACAGAATGCTTGCTCCGAGGATCAAACCACACATCGCTTCCACAACCATAGCAAAGATCTCAAAAACTCCGTGAAGCCAGATTCCTCTTGCACTGTCTTTTAAAGCTCCGTAATCATAGAAAAAGTATTGAAAGGACCCCAGCATGACACTGTTGGAAAGCAGGGCATATAAAGTTCCGACTCCTCCCAGGATTCCATAAATATACAGCTTTGCCCCGACTCCGATATTATTGAAAATAATTCCTATAGTGCTTCCCCACGTAGAACCGCTCTGGTAAACACCTACAGCATTTCCTTTTTTAATGTTTTCTATGGTTTCGTTTACATAATCTTCTCCCAGAATAATATTCGCAAAACCTTTGTCATAAGCCCCGGAAAGAACTCCAATTGAAGTAAAAAGAATGAAAAACAGAAAAGCATACATAAGATATCTCCTGTACTGGTAGACCAATAACGGGACCTCTGTTCTGAAAAAATACATCAGCCTGTTCTCTTCTACCCTTTTGGTCTTATAGATCTTCTGAAATATCTGTGACGACAAATGGTTCAGGTATACTGTAGTATTACTTTTAGGATAATAGGTCTGTGCAAATGAAAGATCATTGATCAGGTTGATATACAGCGAAGACAGGTCATCAGGATTTTTTTTTATTTTCCCTTGAATAACCTGTTCAATTCCCAACCATTTTTCTTTATTTTGTTTAATGAAATAAACTTCTCTCATAATTGTAAGGCTAAAATAATAAAAAATATGTCTCAAATTGCGATAAATACCTCACAAAATGTAAATATTAATTTTAATATTTCAAGTGTAGGTGAAAGAATGCTTGCCTTCATTATTGATCTTTTAATAAAGGTCGCTTATGTCGTTATTGTATTATATCTTTTCTTCAACATTTTTGATCTTGGGTATTTATTGAATGGGCTGGATCAATGGTCTATCATGGCAGTTTACATTGTCCTGACTTTTCCGGTTTACATCTATCCTCTGGTTCTGGAAAGTCTTATGGAGGGCCAGACTCCGGGCAAAAAAATCATGAAAATCCGGGTGGTAAAAATCGATGGCTATCAGGCAAGCTTCGGAGATTATCTGATCCGCTGGATGTTCAGACTGATTGATACTTCAGCAGCCGGAGTCATAGGTCTTATCTCTATGATTGTCTCCAAAAACAACCAGCGTCTGGGGGATATTGCTTCCGGTACCGCAGTCATTTCTTTAAAGAATAATATCAATATTTCCCATACAATCCTGGAAAACATCCATGAAGATTATGTTCCATCCTTTCCTCAGGTGATTGCCCTAAGTGACAATGATATGAGGATCATCAAAGACAATTATACAAAAGCGCTGAAAGTAGACGACCGCCAGATCATCAGCAGGCTTTCGGAAAAGATAAAAGGTATTTTAAAACTGGAAATAGATCCGGCTAAAATGACAGAACGACAGTTTATTAATGTAGTAATCAAAGATTATAATTACTATACAGGGAAAGATAGCTGATGAAGCTATGATTGATGCATGGCTATGGTGAATGGCCGTTTGATTATCTTCAAATTCACCAATCTAAAATTGCCTTCGCCGTTCACTATTGACATTTTATCCGTCGGTGCAATTTTTGTATCTTTAATAATAAAGCTTTGAATTATGAAATTTGAAAATAATAAATCAGGAAACGGAGGCGTTCTTACGCTCAATAATGATATAAAAGAAGTAGGAAGATTAACTTATACTATTTTTCCTGAAGAAAATAAATTTATTATTTCTTTCGTTCTGGTTCATCCGGAATTTGAGGGAAGAGGAATGGGGAAATATCTCGTGGAAGAAGCTATAAAATTTGCAAGAGAAAATAACTGGAAGGTATATCCTCACTGTTCCTATGCAAGAGCTGTAATGACGAGAATGAGTGATGTGGATGATGTATTTCTAAAGAATTAAAACATCCTTCACCAGGATCTCTTCAATATCATCCGGATAATCTACTTTCAGGTGATGATCTGAAGCAACCCAATCCATGATTTCCTGAACTTTTAAAACTTTAGAATTAGGGATTCCCATAAGATGTAAGGCGCTGGCATTGCATTCCTGCTCATATTGATTATGGATAGGGATTACAAAGAGTTTCTTATCCATGAAGAGTGCTTCTGCAGGAGATTCGAAGCCGGCATTGCATAGGAGCCCGTCACAGCTTTCAAAGCATTTCAGATATTGTGTTTCATCGATAGGGAAAATTTCTACATTTTTTACTTTAACCTGTACTTTACTGTATTTTGAGAATACTTTCCATTGTACAGGAACCTGTTTTAAAACTTTGATGATATTTTCGTCTGCAAAGCTTGGAAGGTAAACCAAATAATACCCTCTTTTATCCGGATTAAGATTTCTGATCTTATGTCTGATGACCGGCTTCTTAATTTGGGGATGATAATTTTCAAAATGAAACCCAATCTTTCTTTCGCTGGGAACGTAGTATTTTAAGATCAGTTCCCCAAGAAAGCCTTTCTTTTCCGGTTTTGGTGTTTCTGCAAAACTCATGGAAGCCTGATGGCTTAGCTCAATCAGTGGTAATTTTTTCAGCTTGGCAGCCCATCCAGTCAGAGGCTCATAATCATTAATGATCAGGTCATATTGGGAAAGCTCCAATTCTCTGATTGTTTTTGCAGCTTCAAGGAATTTATTTTCAGTAAAGGTTTTACGGTAGGATAAACCGCCTGTTTTGTTATAAAGCAGGGAAATACCTCTGTATTGAAAGTTGAGGTCAAAATCAGCCTTTAATTGTGACTGATGACCGCTGATGAGTGTGTCGACGGAAGCATATTTTTTGAGAATAGGAATAATTTCCTGTGCTCTGGCAACGTGTCCGTTCCCGGTTCCTTGAAATGCATACAGAACTTTCATTTAAGAGAAATTAGTTACTATTTTCAGAAGTTCAGAGTGGTCCATATCCGTGATCTCTTCTGCCTCATCATCTTTAAGTGAATCTTTGTGATCGTCGTAATAAAATATTTTCCATTCCTTATCATGGTATTCCAGCGCTGTCAGGTTTTCAATCCAGTCCCCGGAATTCAGATAGGTGCAGGAGCCTTTTTTATTGATCACTTCACGGATCTGAGGCTGATGAATATGCCCGCATACCACGTAGTCATAATGATTGTCTATAGCCAGTTCAGAAGCAGTAAGTTCAAAGTCACCTATATACTTTACCGCTTTTTTTACGTTGTTTTTTATTTTCTTCGAAAATGAGTATTTTTCTCTGCCCATTTTCTCCAGAAACCAATTGACAACATTATTGATTACAATGAGAAGATCATATCCTTTTCCCCCTAACTTAGCGATCCACTTTGAATGCTGAACGGATGCATCAAAAACATCTCCATGAAATATCCACGTTTTCTTTTGGTCTATATTCAGACAAATCTTATTGCAGACTTTTAGCTTTCCCAGTTCAAAGTCTGTAAACTTACGGAACATCTCATCATGATTTCCTGTAATATAATACACTTCTGTATTTTTAGTCGCCAATGAAAGGATCTTCTTGATGACTTTTAAATGAGGTTTAGGGAAGTAAGACTTTTTGAACTGCCAGATATCAATAATATCACCATTCAAAACCAACGTTTTAGGCTGGATAGAATTAAGGTATCTCAACAGCTCTTTAGCCTTACATCCATAAGTTCCCAAATGAACATCCGATATCACAACTAATTCAACGTTTCTTTTCATAGTTTTATACAAAGAAACTAATTGAAAGTTAACTGTATATGAATGCTATATTATTTTATAGTGAGTTCATGAGCTCTTCAGAGATTTCCATGTTGTGGTAAACGTTCTGAACGTCGTCGTCATCTTCAAAACGCTCAAGCATCTTCATATTCGCTTTGAACTGATCTTCATTTACTTCCTTTATGTTATTAGGAATTCTTTGAAGTTCTGCACTTTTTGCTTCAATTTTCAACTCATCCAATTTGTGTGATAATGATCCAAAGTCTTCAAAAGCAGTGGTGATCATTACCTCATCTTCATCTTTTTCCACATCTTCAGCACCTCCGTCAATCATTTCCATTTCAAAATCATCCCAATCCATTTTGATTTGAGACAAATCAAGGGTGAAAATTCCTTTTCTGTCGAAGATAAATGCAAGTTCTCCATTCTTCCCCAAATTTCCATCAAATTTATTGAAGATTGCTCTTACATTCGCTACAGTTCTTGTTGGGTTGTTGGTTGTACATTCTACGAAAAATGCTACACCACCCTGTCCATATCCTTCGTAGGTAATTTCTTCATAGTTCTCAGCATCAGCACCACCTGCTTTTTTGATGGCTCTTTCTACGTTATCTTTAGGCATATTGGCCCCTTTCGCATTCTGGATGCATCTTCTTAAAGCCGGGTTGGCTTCAGGATCTGTTCCTCCTGCTTTTACTGCCAGTGCAATATCTTTTCCAATTTTAGAGAAAGTTTTGGCCATTTTATCCCATCTGGCCATTTTAGAAGCTTTTCTATATTCAAATGCTCTTCCCATTTTTATTTTTAAATTTTCAACAAAATTAATTAAAAGTCAACAAAAAAAAAATACCCCCAAAAAATTGGAGGTATTTATTATTTAGAAAAATTAATTATTTTTTCTTTTTAACTACTTTTTTCTTAGCAGTAGCTTTTTTAGTAGCTTTTTTCACTGGAGCATCTTCGTAATCTTTTTTCTTGATTGCGTTCCACTCGTTAGCATCTTCAACAGCAGTTACAACTACTTTTCTATCAGCTTGTCTTTCAGCATCAGAAGCTTTTTCAGAAACTGTAGCTTTAGTTTCACCAACACCGATTGATTTAAGTGCACTTACATCAACTCCTCTAGCTTCTAAAGCACTTACTACTGAAGCAGCTCTTTGTCTAGAAAGTTTCAAGTTGTATTCTGCAGCACCTTTAGCATCAGTTTGACCTTCAACTAGGTAGTTACCACCATCAGTTTTGATGATTTTAGCAGCATTGTCTAGTTTAGCACTAGATTCTGGTCTGATAGTCGCTTTATTGAAATCAAAGAAAATTCCTTTAAGAGCATCTGTTGTTTCAATAGCCGTTTGTTTCTTAGGCTTAGGACATCCGTTGTATTCTGGAAGACCTGGAACTGTAGGACAAGCGTCATCTTTATCTAAGATTCCGTCACCGTCTGTATCTGGCCAAGGACAACCGTTGTTTTCTGCAGGACCTGCAACTGTAGGACAAGCATCATCTTTATCGATAACACCATCACCATCTGTATCTGGCCAAGGACAACCGTTGTTTTCAACTGGACCAGCTACTTCTGGACATTGATCGTCTTTATCTGGAACTCCGTCACCGTCTGTATCAGGACATCCCTGGAATTCTGGTAAACCTGGAGTATCTGGACAAAGGTCATCTTTATCTAGGATACCATCCTTATCTCTGTCTCTGTTTCCGAATCTAAATAGAATAGATGCAGAAGCTTGCCAAAAGTTAGCAACGTTAGATTTATCACCTGGAGTTGATACATAGTCACCCTGGATACCAAGACCGAAGTTTTTAGTCACCCAGAAGTTAGCACCAGCACCTGTAGCAAGTGCAAAGTGATTAGCTTTACCATTTTCGTTACCACCATCTCCATTTGTAATATACTCTCCATTAGCATCTGTTCTTGGGAAAGTAAGTGCAGTATAGTCATGTCTTAGATAGTTAGCACCGACTCTCAAATATGGATCGAACCAAGATTCTTCATCCCATAGAAGGCCAGCTGCTTTAGCTTGTAAACCAAGACCAGTCATTAGGAAAAATTCTTTTCCCATGTTGAATCTCTTATTATCTACATTACCTACGGAAGTCTGCCAGTCAATAACTAAACCTTTACCGATGTTTCTAGCAACTGTTAATTTAGATAATGGAGGTGTAATTGAGAAGTTGTTCATATTGAACATTGTCTTCGTCAAATTTTTAGCAGCAAAGGTATTACTGAAGGTATTTCTCTGTGCCATATGGTTTTCCGCATGAGCACCAACTCCGATTAACCACGGATTGTTGGTAGTCTGAGCGAACACAGTAGAAGCAACCGTAAGTGCCAATGCTGAAATTCCTAATTTTAGATTTTTCATAGAATTAAATGATTAAATAATTGATAATGCAAAATAAATATAATTTTTCTTTATAAACAAAGTTTTTTGAATGATTTTTAACTTTTCTTTAATATTCTATCCAGGTTACGTTTATTTTCTCTATCTTTTATCGCTTCCCTTTTATCAAAGAGTTTTTTCCCTCTGGCAAGGGAAATCAGGACTTTCGCCTTACCCTTATCGGTGATATATAATTTTAGAGGTATAATAGTATTACCTGCATCCTTTAACTTTTTTTCAAGTTTTTGCAATTCTTTTTTGTGCAACAGCAATTTCCGTTCCCTTTTTGTCTTGTGATTATAAAAAGTGCCCAATTTATACTCATCAATCATCATATTTATAATGTACAATTCCCCATCAATAAACTGACAGAAGGATTCTGTAATGGATGCTTTGGACGAACGTAAAGATTTTATTTCTGTACCCGTTAAAACCATCCCCGCTTCAAATTCTTCAAGGATTTCATACTCAAAACGAGCTCTTCTGTTTAATATACTAACTGTTTTTTCGATTTTCATTTTAAAAATTCGTGTGATTATTTAATTAAGGAATCTAATTCTTTATTAAATTTACTATTCAGGGGCTCCTTAATATTTTATTTTCATTAATGAAATATAGAAAAAATACCTCATATTTAAAAACTTGACTTTTACATTATTACGAAATACCCAAATTCTTTTCGTAATTTTGCGCCAAATTTACAAAACTATATGTTAACAGTATCTAACTTATCTTTACAATTCGGGAAAAGAGTTCTTTTTGACGAGGTAAATATTATGTTTACCAAAGGAAACTGCTACGGGATTATCGGAGCAAACGGTGCGGGGAAATCTACATTCCTTAAAATACTAACGGGAAAGCAGGATCCAACTACAGGACATGTATCTTTGGAACCAGGAAAAAGAATGTCAGTTTTGGAGCAGGATCACTTTGCCTACGACCAATATACTGTTCTTGAAACTGTATTGAGAGGAAACAAGAGATTATTTGAGATAAAAGAGGAAATGGATGCGCTTTATGCGAAAGAAGATTTCTCTGATGAAGATGGTATAAAAGCGGGAGAATTAGGAGTTATTTATGAAGAAATGGGGGGATGGAACTCAGAATCCGATGCTCAGAGTATGCTTTCTAATGTAAGAATTAAAGATGATATGCACTGGCAGATGATGAGTGAACTTGAGAATAAGGACAAAGTAAAAGTTCTTTTGGCTCAGGCACTTTTCGGAAATCCTGATGTATTGATTCTGGATGAACCTACGAATGACCTTGATATTGATACAATTTCATGGTTGGAAGATTTCCTTGCAGACTATGAAAACACGGTGATCGTGGTTTCTCACGACCGTCACTTCCTTGATACGGTTTGTACGCACATCGGAGATTTAGATTACGCCAAACTTAACCTTTACACAGGTAACTATACATTCTGGTATCAGGCTTCTCAGCTAGCGACGAGACAAAGAGCTCAGGCTAATAAGAAAGCTGAAGAAAAGAAGAAAGAACTTCAGGACTTTATCGCAAGGTTTAGCTCTAACGTTGCAAAAGCTAAACAGGCGACTGCCAGAAAGAAAATGATCGATAAACTTAATATTGATGATATTAAGCCATCCTCAAGAAGATATCCGGCCATTATTTTCGAAATGGAAAGAGAGGCAGGAGATCAGATCTTAGATGTAAAAGGTCTTGAAAAAACAAAAGACGGAGAATTATTATTCTCAAACATCGATCTAAACCTTAAAAAAGGAGACAAGGTTGCTGTACTTTCTAAGAACTCTTTAGCGATCACAGAATTTTTCGAAATTTTAGCAGGAAATGTTCAGCCTGACAAAGGAGCAGTAGCCTGGGGTGTAACTACCAATCAGTCTCACATGCCTTTGGACAATACCAATTTCTTCCAGGAAGATCTAAGCCTGGTAGACTGGTTAAGACAATTTACTAAAAATGACGAAGAGCGCCACGAGGAATTCGTAAGAGGATTTTTGGGAAGAATGCTTTTCTCAGGTGATGAAGCTCTAAAATCTTGTAAAGTGCTTTCCGGAGGTGAAAAAATGAGATGTATGTTCAGTAGAATGATGCTTCAGAAAGCAAACGTTTTATTATTGGACGAACCTACCAATCACTTAGATCTTGAAAGTATCACGACTTTGAACAACTCATTGTCTAACTTCAAGGGAAATCTTTTATTGGCATCTCATGACCACGAAATGCTTCAGACTGTCTGTAACAGAATCATCGAGCTTACTCCTACAGGAATCATCGACAGAGAAATGACTTATGATGAATACCTTGGGGATAAAAAAGTAAAAGAACTTAGAGAAAAAATGTATGCTTAATTTTTTGAGCCGACATTAAAATTCACCATAACAAAATACCCTCCAATTAATTGGAGGGTATTTTTATTTTAAATAAAAAATTATTTGGTAAGCTTCGTTTTAGGAATAGTAATTGTTCCCGGATCTTTCCATAGGCCATCTTTTTCAGCCCTTTTCTTAATTGCCTGTGCTCTTTTTTCACTGTCAGGATGAGAATTGAACATTTTTTCAAAACCTGTCTGCGTACTTCCTTCTGAAAGTAATGCCAATTTTTTGAATGCGGAGTATGCTCCTACCACATTGTAGTTATTAGCCTTCATAAAGTCGTAAGAATAAGTATCCGCTTCAGATTCCTGTTTTTTGCTGTGAGAAGCATCAAGAAATTCATTGGCCATTTTCCCTACCTGACTATCATTTAATGCGGCTACAGTTCCTGATGCAGATGATGCTGCATCTAGTGCTGCTGCTTTCAGATAAGCAGATTTAATGGCATCTTTAGTATCCTGATTCTTTACGTGTCCAATCTCATGTCCGATTACTGCTAATAATTCGTCATCCGTCATGATATCCATTAACGAAGAAAAAACACGAACACTTCCGTCTGCACAAGCAAAAGCATTGATATCCTTCACTTTATAGACTTTATAGTTCAGAGCAAGCCCATCCTGTGATTTGTGCTTTCCAAAAAGCTTATTCAGCCTTACCGTATAAGGATCTTTCGGGCCTGCCACCTGGTTATTCTTGTCCATCCAGTCAACAGACTCTTTTGATAGTTTTACGGCATCTTCGTTGGTAAAAGTAAGGGCTTTTGCTCCTTTTGAAACAACGCCTACAGCTTTTCCAAGATTGATTTTCTGCGCTGTAGCAGCATTCATTGCCCCTAAGAATAAGAGGCAGATAGTAATTTTTTTCATAATCTTTTTTAATTTGGATGGCGAAGATAGATATTTTTTTTAACAATCAGCAAGTCAACTTCATCGCCTAATCATTTCAAAATGCTGTTTTTTTTCCTTATTTTTGTGAAATGAGTCAAAAATGGATTTATAAGCCTGAACCTGATGAGGAAGTTGTGGACAGATTGAGTTCGTCACTTGGATTTGGCACTTTTGAATCTAAACTCCTCGTTCTGAGAGGAATTGACAATTATCAAAAGGCCAGAGAATTTTTCAAACCTAACCTCACCGATATCCACAATCCGTTCCTGATGGCAGATATGCAGAAAGCGGTAGAGCGTATTGCAACAGCTATTGAAAACGGAGAAAAAATATTGGTGTATGGAGATTATGATGTAGACGGAACCACGGCTGTTGCCTTGATGTACCTATACCTCAGCAAAATTGTTGAGAAAAAATATTTGGACTATTATATTCCGGACAGAAATTCTGAAGGATACGGAATTTCTACCGAGGGCATTGATTTTGCCAAAGAAAACGGCTTTTCACTGATCATTGCTTTAGACTGTGGGATCAAAGCCGTAGACATGATTAATTATGCCCAGGAAAAAGGAATAGATTTTATCATCTGTGATCACCATCTTCCTGGTGATGAGATTCCGAATGCTGTAGCAGTCCTTGATCCAAAGAGACTTGACTGCAGGTATCCTTTCAAAGAGCTTTCAGGATGTGGCGTTGGCTTTAAACTTTGCCAGGGACTGAACACCATTTATAAATTACCGGAAGCTGAATTATTTGAGCTTACGGACCTTTTGGCTATTTCTATTGCAGCAGATATTGTTTCGATGACTGGTGAAAACAGGGTTCTTGCTAAAATGGGATTAAAAGTTCTCAGAAAGACAAGAAATCTGGGATTAAGATTATTGATCCCTGAAGATAAGCTCTCTCATTTTGAAATTTCAAATATTGTTTTTGAAATTGCACCAAAGATTAATGCTGCCGGAAGAATTTCCCAGGGAAAGGCAGCGGTTGAGCTCATGGTTTCAGATAACCTGAAGCATGCCAATCAGATTGTTGGCGACATCATGAATCTTAATGATGAAAGACGTGAGCTGGATATGAATTCTACTCTTTCTGCTTTGAACCAGATCATAGAATCTCAGCAGGAAACCAAACATTCTACGATTGTCTATCATCCTGAATGGAACAAAGGCGTGATTGGAATTGTAGCCTCAAGACTTATTGAAACCTATTATAAACCAACGCTGGTATTTACAGACGGTAATAATGGAGAAATGGTAGCTTCTGCCAGATCAGTTTCTGATTTTGATGTGCATGAAGCTCTTGATCTCTGTTCTGAATATTTCCTGAAATTCGGGGGACATCATGCTGCGGCAGGGCTTTCCATGGAAAAGGATAAATTTGAAGCTTTCAAAATTAAATTTGAGAAAGTAGTTTCAGAAAAGATTAAAGAACATCAGCAGGAACCTTCTATTACCATCGATTCTGAAATTAAAGTGGATGAGATCAACCGTGAGTTTATTAATTTTCATAGAAAGCTGGCTCCTTTCGGACCTCATAATATGAAGCCTATTCTTACACTCACAGATCAGAAACTTTCAGGGTATTTAAAAACTATGGGTAAAGATAACAATCACCTTAAGTTTTATATCAAGCAGGAATCTACAGGCAGAAATATAGAGTGCGTAGGCTTTAAACTTGGGCAATATGCTGAAGATTTTAAAACTAAAAATTTCGATCTTGCTTTTACCTTAGAGGAAAATCACTGGAAAGGAAATGTAACGCATTATTTGAATATAAAAGACGTAAAATTCAGAGATTAGGGAAACCCAATCCATTATTGCAAAAAATTTAAATTATTTAATTCTTGAAGAATTTGAAAATTTAAGCGGTAACACATCTGAAATATCAAAAATACTCAATGCTATTATTACAAAACTGCAATCTAACCCTAAGCCCTAATCTCTTAAACCTAAGCCCTCAAAATCAATGAAAAAAATCGGCTTATTTTTCGGTTCTTTCAATCCGATTCATATCGGACATTTAATTCTGGCTAATTATATCCTGGAAAATTCTGATATGGATGAATTGTGGTTTGTAGTAAGTCCTCAGAATCCTTTTAAAGATAAAAAATCGCTGCTGAAAGATCACAACAGATTGGATATGGTGCAGCTTGCCGTGAAAAGTTATCCGAATATGAGAGCTTCCAATGTGGAATTTTCTCTTCCAAAGCCCAGCTATACGATTGATACCCTCACCTATCTTCATGAAAAGTATCCTGATTACTCTTTCAGCCTGATCATGGGTGAAGATAATCTTGACAGTCTTCATAAGTGGAAAAACTCTGATCTGCTGATCAAAAATCACCACATTATTGTTTATCCGAGAGTTTTTGAAGGGGAAAAGAAAGATTCTGAATACCTGCAGCACGAGAATATTTCTATGATTAAAGCTCCTGTTATTGAACTTTCTGCTACAGAGATCCGGAATATGATCAGGGATGGAAAAAATGTACGCCCTATGCTCCCACCGGAAGTTTTTGAATATTTGGACGGAAGCAGTTTTTATAAGTAATTTTGCAATTAAGACGTTAGAGAGCTATACCTCAGAAGTTAGTAAGGGTAAATATAATCACTACTCGGCTTTTAACTCTTATCTTATACCTACAACATGGAATTCATCGAAAAATATTTCTCAAAATATCCTCAGGAAAAAATCATCAAATGGTTTAAACAAATTTGTTTGGCGGAAGCTATTTCCTGGTTTTTTCTGTTCACAGCCATGACTTTGATACGCATTGATCCTGAAGGTATTTTTGCAATCATCTACATCAGTACGATTGGTAGTATTCACGGATTATTTTTCACACTTTACCTGCTTTTTTTACCTTCTGTAAGAAAAATATACACGTGGGATGACGAAGATAGTGTCTTCGCTTTAATTGCTGCATTTTTTCCTTTTGCTACCATTTGGATAGATAAAAAGCTGGCCCGATTCGACCGGGAATAATCTTATTTTTCATAAAATTTATATTCTGCTGTAACAAAATTATTGTTACAGTTGTCTTATTATGTAGAAATTCAAAAGTATTTAAATTTTTAATTTAAAATTTATTATCTGTAAATCAGAAAGTTACATTTGTTTTAAAAATATTTCAAGTACTTTGTATTGCATGATACTAAATTTATTATATATCTTTGCTATGTAAAATAATAATTCATACAAGCTATTAAACAACTAAAAAATAATAATCATGAAAACTCAAATTCTAATTGCCGCCATATTTTTCAGTGGATTCGTTGCCGCTCAGCAAACAAAAGATACCCTGAAAATAAAAAATATTGAAGCTGTCAATATCAAGAAACAGGTTTTCAAAAAGCAGAGTGATCGTTTCATTTACGATGTAGCATCTTCACCGATTGCGAAAGGAACTAATACTTTCAACCTGCTTAAACAAACTCCAATGATTTCAAGTATAGACGGAAAATCTCTGAAGATCATGGGAAAATCTGATGTGGTCATCTACATTAATAATAAAAAAAGCAATATGGATGCTGAAGCATTAATAGAAATGCTGAAGGGAACACCATCTGAAGATATCCAGAAAATAGAAGTGATTACCACTCCGGGAAGCGAATTTCAGGTAGAATCTAATGAAGGAGTGATTAATATTGTGATGAAGAAGAAAAAAAATGATGGCTACAACGGAACGCTTAAAATGAATAATGAGCAGGCTTATTATAACAATCCTTCTGCCGGCGGCTCATTTAATTTCAGAAAAAACAAATGGTCTGTGAATTCCAACTTTAATACGGGAAGCTGGACAGACAGAGAAAGATACACGCTTTCTAACGGAGATTCAACATTCAGAAATGAATCATTAGGATACAATTCTGATCCAAATAAAAATGTGGGTGGAAGCGTAAATATTGATTACGAGCTAAATAAGAATCACAGTTTAGGTTTTACTTATAATATGAGGTATAATAAGAGTTTCAACTCTATCCTTGATGTAACGAATTGGGAAAATGGAACTCTGAAAAACAGAACGATCAACCATGAAGATGCACAGACGAGAAACCACTCTTTCAATCTGAATTATGAAATAAAAACAGATTCTATCGGAAGCAAACTTACATCCAACGTTTCGTATTTGTGGTTTAACAGGGATAAAATGAGCATTAATAAAAGTTATCCCCTCACCAATAGTTCTGATATTGATGAAAACAGCAAATATGGTGCATTGAGACAATCTGTGCCGCAAATTATTAATAATTATGCAGCCAATATCGATTATCTTAAGAAAACTGCAAAAGGCTACACATGGCTGATGGGAGTGAGCTACAACCACACGAATACAGATAATGACACGAGACAGGATAACCTGGTAAACAATAGCTTCGTCAATGATATTAATCAAACGAATCACTTTATTTATAAGGAAAGAATACTTGGAGCTTATCTGACCTATGAAAGAAAGCTGAGTGAAAAACTTTCAGGAAAAATAGGAGCCCGTTATGAAATGACCAAAAGCAGCGGTGAGATCCTGGGGAAGACAAGCTTTGACAGAGATTACAACAATTTGTTGCCTTATCTTAATTTAAATTACACGATCAATTCCGATCACAATCTTACTTACAGTTTCTCAAGCAGGATCAGAAGACCAAGATTCTGGGAACTGAATCCTTCACGAACTTATTTCACTCCTAATAATTATACACAGAACAATCCATTTGTATTGGCTTCTAAGTTTTACAACCAGGAGGTCGGCTATATGTACAAGAATGCATTTTTTGCCAACCTGAGCTTTAATTATGTGGAAGATGCATCAAATCAAATTCCGCTTCAAGGAACGATCACAGGACCTGAAAAAGATGAGAAAGGAAATATCATATACGGCCCTAACGGGGAAACAAAATCGGTTACCACTAAATTTTTAAGATACATCAGAACGAATTATGGCAACAACAAACAGTTCGGTCTGACCTTAGGAATGAATAAATCATGGTTCAAAGAGATCTGGACAACCAACTATTCTGTGAATTTAGGATATAACATTTACAAAGGAAAAGTATTGGAAGATCCTACGACAGTTCCGGATCCATTATATACAGAAGTTGTTAGACCTTATATACTCAATTTTAAAAACTTTAATATTTCCGGTAATATCAATAACAACATCCGTCTTTCTTCCAATAAAGACTGGTTCCTGGGAGTGAATTACTACTATGGCAGCAAAATAAAGATTGAAAGCGGAACATTAGGGGTAAGACAAAGCTTTGATGTCAGCTTAAAGAAAATCATGGGCAACTGGACTTTTGTAGCTGAAGTATATGATTTATTTAATCAGAACTATAACAGCATTCAAGGAATACAGCCAGACGGAAGCTATAATAATGTAACCAACTTTGAATTTGCACGGGTTCTGAATATTGGAGTTACCTACAACTTCGGAAACCAGAAACTGAAAAAGGCAAGAGAAATGAAATCTGCTAATGATGCTATAAAATCAAGAACCTAAGCCTATTATAAAAAACATACAACCACAACTATACTCCACTTAATAAAAGAATCATGAAAAAGATCATCATATTAGCAGCAGCTATTTCAGGAACTGTAGTTTTTGCACAGGAAAAGAAATCCGACACGGCAAAAACGAAAGCTATAGAAGGAATTACAATTACAAAGCAGGTCTTTAAAAAACAGAGTGACCGTTTTGTTTACGATGTTGCAGCCTCACCTGTTGCAAAAGGAAATACAACATTTGATCTACTGAAGCAAACGCCACTTCTGTCCTCTACAGATGATAAAACACTAAAGATCGCCGGAAAAAACAACGCCATCGTCTACATCAACGGAAGGAAAACGAATATGGATGCTGAATCTCTAGCTCAGTTTCTAAAAAATACACCAGCAGAAAATATTCAGAAAATTGAAGTAATAACAGTTCCGGGGAGTGAATTTCAGGTGGAATCTTCGGACGGGATCATCAATATCGTCCTAAAGAAAAAAATGAGTGATGGTACCAGCGGGAATATGAGAATGTCTAACACTCAGAATAAATATAATGCCAGCCAGGCAAGTTTCTCTGTTAACTACCGAAAAGATAAATTAGGAATCAGTGCTAACCTGAATGGCGGAGAAAATATTTCACCTCAATCTTATATCCTTAGAAATGGAACTGATCAGATGCAAAACGAATCTGTAGGTGATATTGATGATCCGAATAAAAACATCGGCGGTTATTTAAATATCGATTATCAGCTTAATGATAAAAACAATTTAGCCTTATCATGGAATTCCTGGGCTAACAAAAGTTATAATTCAACAATCGACTTGTATAACACCCTTACTCAGCCTGATAAAGATGGAATAATGACAACTTCTCATACCCGTACAAAAAACAGGGAGGATGCAAGAAATTATAATAATTCTGTTAATTTAAACTATGAATTAAAACTAGATTCGCTGGGAAGCAAACTGAATGTAAATGCAGCCTATCTCATTTATAAAAGGTTTCAGTTTTCAAAAAACAACACGATGATTCCGTATAAAAATAGTCCGGATGATTTTTCAAGAACGGGAAAAACGATTGTTCAGGATATTCCGCAGATCATTAATAACTTTTCCGGAACGGTAGATTACATCCAAAAATTAAAAAATGACTTTACATTCTCAGCAGGAGGAAATTTCAATAAAACAAAGACTGATAATGATACAAAAAATCTTACCTACGATTATATTTATAATAAAAATGAAGAATTAACCGGGATAAAAACTACACCGGAACTTAATCATTTTATCTATGATGAGAACATTTATGGGTTATATTTAACTTTTGAAAAGAAGTTCTCTGATAAATTCTCCGGAAAGGTAGGCGCAAGATATGAGATCACCAGAAGTTTAGGAACTGCGGACAGTCCTACTCATATCATAGAATCTCAAAAGCATCAGACCATTGAAAGAAATTACAATAATTTCTTACCGTATTTAAGCTTCAATTATGCCATCAATGATAAAAACAATATTTCCTATTCATTCTCAAGCAGAATGAGAAGACCGAGCTTCTGGGAACTGAATCCGGTAAGAAATTATATTACAGAAGTCAATTATACTCAAAACAACCCTTTTGTGAAGGCATCCTCCACTTACAATCAGGAATTGACGTATATGTATAAAAACTCTTATTTCCTGATCTTGAATCACTCCTATTTTAAAGATCAGATCACTCAGGTTCCTTTGCAGGGTTTTACTAAAGGTACAGATGGAAAAATAAGTGATCAGAGTGTGTTACGTTATATCAGAACCAATTTTGGAGATAAGCAGGAAATGTCTGCGATGGTTGGTATTCAGAAAACATTTTTCAAGCAGTATTTAACATTGAATTTCAATGCAGGAATTCAGCATAATATCAACAACGGTTCTCTGGCTGGAGATCCTACGACCGGTGAAATTTTTGTAGATAAAGATGGAAAAGCTATTGTTTACACTAATAATGTAAGATCTACAAGTTTGATCGTCACCAGTAATAATACACTTCGTTTAGACAAAAAGAAAACATGGTTCTTAGGTGTCAATTATTTCTTTGTAGACAAACAGCAGATTGAACTTGGAATGCTGAAGAACCTGATGAGTCTGGATCTGAGCATTAAGAAAAACTGGAACGACTGGACTTTTGCATTGAATCTAAATGATGTCTTAAGAACCAATGTTGTAGAAATCGAAGATTATCAATCTAACGGAAATTACAATTATATCAGAAATGACCAGTACAAAAGAAGCGTAACAGTGAGCCTAACTTACAACTTCGGAAATCAGAAGGTAAAAAAAGTAAGAGACATCGAAGGAGCATCTGATGCTATTAAGAGCAGAACAAGATAACATTTATCTTTCTTCATATTCAATTATTTTGTGGTAAGGCCCGGCGGAAAATCCGCCGGGCCTTTACTTGTCATTTATCCGTTTGTATCTGGAAATACAACCCACCGGTTCCGTTTTAAAATTTATAGGCAATGCTTCCTAAAACCTGAGTTGGATTTTGCGGAGTTAATCTTACAGACCAGGTTTTTTCATTAGTTAAATTATTCACTTTTATTCCTGCTCTGAAGTTTTTATGATCATAAAATAACGTGGCATCTAAAGTCGTATATGCGGGAATGATTACCTTTGAAGTTGTTGTATTTGTCTGGAAAGAATGATTTCCTTTATTTCCTCCAAAACCAATTCCCAACCCTTTCAGTTCTCCGCTCATCATCTGATAACTCATCCAAAGATTATATAAGTTGGACGGCCCTGAAAGTGCAGGACGAAGACCATTGATTTTATCATCTGCTTTGGTCATTTTACTGTCATTATACGCATACCCTGCAATAATGTTGAATCCTTTTAATGGGTTGGCAGTGAACTCCAGCTCGAACCCTTTGCTTCGCTGACCTCCATCCTGAATAGAATATAAACTGTTGACAGGATCCTGACGTACCATATTTTTGACATCAATATCATAATAGCTAATGGTTCCTACGAGTTTGTGGCCGAAAAGGTCTCCTTTTACTCCCAACTCTTTTTGATTGGCCTGTTCCGGCTTAAAAGTATTTCCGGAAATATCGGCGCCACCTTTATTGGTAAAGCCGTTCATATAGTTCCCGAAAACTGAAACCTTATCTTTTACGACCTCGTACACCAATCCAAATTTTGGAGAAAAATTGGTCTGCCAATAATCTCCCGTAGTTACATTTTGAGCAATATTGGTCACTCCCATATTTTGATAGCGGTCTGCCCTTACACTTACCATGGTCAAAAACCGGTCTGTAATATTGAAAACATCTGATACATAAACAGCATAACTGTTGTCGCCATTTTTCTCAATTCTTGGAGTCCCTGATGCGGCAAGATTATCAATAGCCGCTTGATTTACGGAGTAAGGGGTAGTTCTTGTAAAATCAAAAGGTGACCCATTGATAGTGACCCTGTCAAAACTATTGGCATTATTATAATAATCCAAACCGACAATCAGCCTGTTTCGGTGCCCTAATATCTTGAAATCCCCAATAAAGTTCTGCTGAATATTGGTAGCAATGAAGTTGGTATTTCCTTTCATTACCTGCAAACGGGCAGTGGTATCAGAAGCTCCGTTAATGGCTGTAATATATCCGTCGATGGTAGATTTTGCACGGGATACAAGCGTCTGTGAAGTCCAATTATCAGAAATTTTATAATTCATCTGGGCAAAAATATTCATCATTTCAGTTTCATAAGGAATGCCGTTGCTTCCAAATAATCTGTTGTAAGGAAATCCCATATCTGCTATGGATTGTACTTTATTGCTTCCTAAAAAGGGATTAAATCTTACCACCGATGTTGCTTTTTCGTGCCCGTATTCTATATCAAATAAAAGAGAGAGTCTGTCATTGATCTGATATGAAATTGACGGAGCTATCGAAAGTGCGTTGCTAAAACCGAGATCCTGAAAACTCTTTTGAAAAGTAGCTGCACCATTTAATCTGAAAAGAATTGTTTTATCAGTATTTACAGCCGTATTCACATCCACTGCAAAACGATTATAGTTCCAGCTTCCGGCGGTATAAGATATTTCACCGCCAAAACCGTTAAATGGTTTTTTGGTCACCCTGTTGAATAAACCTCCGTACGTAGAAAGATTAGAACCGAATAATGTGGCTGAAGGTCCTTTTATAGCTTCTATCTTCTCAAGATTGGCAGGATCAATGGTGGTATAAGCAAAACCGGAGATCCCATTTCTCATCATAGGCTCAGTGGTAAATCCACGGGAAAGAAAAGTAACTCGTCCCTGATTGGCCAGCATAGGAATACCAGCACCGGGAATATTTTTGGAAATACTTCCGAGATTAACCGCAATCTGCTCCTGGATCAGTTCTTTAGGAACACTGATGTAAACCTGTGGCGTTTCTATATTTTTTAAAGGAAGTTTTGATACATAAGGGCTTTCTTTTTTAGAAAACTTATTGACATTGCTCGACAGTGTAATTTCCTGAATGGCAGAAATATTTTCTTTCTCAAGTTGGTAATTGACTACAGCAGGCCCGTTCTGAACTACTTTAACTTCAATGGTCTTCTCTGCCGAACCGATCACCTGGATTTTGATGTGATAATCACCATCAGTAAGATGCTCAAAACTAAATTTTCCGTCCTGGTCTGTAAGCGTATGTTTATTGATCTCTACCAGTTCCACTGTTGCTTCCCGAAGAACTTCTCCGTTATGTTGTTTGAGAACACCAGAAATATTCCCGGAGTTTTGGGCAATGGCCCATCCTAAACCTCCAAAAAGGAAGACTGCAGTAGCTATAAATTTCATTCAGTACAATTTTTCAGGTGCAAATCTATAGCTTTATTTATACTAAGTAAAAATAATAATTCACTTTATTGATTAATATCATATTTAATCCTGACCTGAATAACTCTAAAATTTCGAATTCTCGCTCTTGATTACAATTAAAATATAACGTACACACTGTATGAAAATTATCTTTTATTTTCTTATCTTAAATTCATAAAAACCTAATCTTTAATCTTTATTTTGATGCTAAGAAATTATGTGTTCAGTATTATCAAATGCTTAGTTATTGTGCTTTTTATTTCCGGCTGCAAGGAAAAGAAATTGACGCTGGGTAAGGATATCAGTTTTGAGAAGGAAGAAAATGTCCGTTATGGAAATAATCCCGAACAGGTCCTGGATCTTTATCTACCTCATTAGGAAACATCGGAAAAGAAAGATGTTTTTCTTATCATCCATGGTGGAGGCTGGCGTGGTGGGAATAAAACTGAACTTACTTTTTTCACACTCTCGATGATGCAGAAATTTCCGGATCATATTTTTGCAAATATCAATTACAGGCTTGCAACAGCAACCAGTGCAGGGATACCAAACCAGACAGATGACATTGGGACTGCTATAAAATATTTAGAACAAAAGCTGAAGTACAATCCCAGATTTATCCTTCTTGGTAACAGCGCCGGCGCTCATTTATCAATGCTATATGCTTATCATTTTGATGCTCAAAAAAAGATAAAAGCTGTAGTAAATATTGTAGGGCCTTCCGATTTGTCTGATCCCGGTTTTGAAAAATATCAGGATTACTCCTTTGTTAAAAACTATCTTATCGATCCCAAAGCCGTTCCAACAAAAATGTCTAAAATCTTATTCGCCAGCCCGGTCAGCTGGATAGACTCTGCTTCAGCGCCTACCCTTTCGTATTACGGAAACAGAGATCAGATCATACCTTTATCTCAAAAAAGAATATTGGATTCTGTTTTGATCCGAAATAAAGTCATACACGAAACCTATGAGTTCAACGGCGGGCATCTGGATTGGGACAAAGCTCCTAATGATCTATTTTTAATCGATAAAATTGCTACATTTTTAAGGCAGTTGGACAAAAAATAAATGCTTTGAAAGTTTCAAAGCGCTTATTTATATTTTATTCAGATTTTGAAATCTCCGTTCTCTCTGAAACTCCATTAGCATTGAAAGCCTCAATCTGGAAATAGTAAGCATCCGTTCTATCGGCTCCGGTAAAGAAATATTCATTCTTTCCATACACCATTATGCTGCCGTATAATTTGTCAGGAGATTTCCCCCAGTAAATTACATATCCATCAGCCTCCTGATTCTGCTGCCATTTCATCCAGATGCTTCTTCTTTCTCCATATTTTTTAGGATCAGCCCGTAAAGGAACAAATCCTTCTACTTTCTTTGGCTTTTCCCCCGCTCCTTTTCCAAAAACCCTGAAACCGCTCAATGCGAATTTTCCTGTAGGCATTTTCAGGTTTTCCATTTTAAGGAATCTTGCCTTTGCCGGTTTTTCAAGTTCTACATAATCGTGGGGAACATCTTTCGTATTTTTGCTTTTATCTACAACAACGTTCCATTTTTTACCGTCATTCGATCCGTAAATTTTGTACTGATGTATTTTGCCTAAAGTTTTACCCATAAATTCTGCATCCTGATCCGCATAGTTGATCTGAATTGCATTAATGGTAGAAACTTCACCAAGATCGGTCTGAAACCATTCTCCTGAATTTCCTGTTTTAGCACTCCAATACGTCTTGATATCTTCATCTACCGCCAGATTGGGTTGATAGCCTCCTAAAGTTGAGGAAACCTGCACGGGTTTATTATAATTCAGCAGCATCCAGCCTGCAAAAAGGCCTTTTGAAAAATCTTTGCCCTGTGCATACTGCGGAAGGAAGGTTGGATAATCTCCATAAGCGGTATTGGTATACATCACATCATCTTTGTCAAAACCTGCAGGCCAGATCCCAAGTCTTCTTTCAAAATTATTTTTAGTGGAAATAAAAATGGTCGAAACATGCCACCAGTTCTTAAAATTATCTTCAAAAGTAGCGCCATGACCCGCTCCTCTAGCAAAACCTCCCGGCTTGTAGGAAAATGGATTGTGCTGCTGATACTCAAAACCTTCCAGAGGGTTTTTGCTTACATATACTCCATCAGAATATCCGCTGAATTCAGTGGCAGGAGCACCGTATTGCATATAATACTTTCCATTGTGTTTGGTCATCCAGGCTCCTTCTACGAAAGGCTGGAGGAAAACATTATCATTATACTCCCCGAATCTTTCCCAACCATGGTCTTCAGGTTTTAATTTTATAATGGGTTTTGTAAAACCTTCAGACTGGAGTGTTTTAACCTTCACTTCGGTTCCAAGCAGTGGCCATTCGTTGCTGGATCCCCAGTACAGATAAAGTTTGTTTTTATCTTCATCATAATGGAACGCAGGATCCCACGCACCGACTTTTAAAGTGTCTACAGCAATTTTCCAGTCATCTTTCGTAGGATTGGTACTTTTCCAAATCGGAAAGTCCTGTTCCCAGGTAGATCCGTACACATAGAGAGTATCTTTCATGGCCCAGACTGCCGGAGCATTCAGGTCATGGATATATTTATTGTCTCTCAGAAATTTTCTTTTCACAAATTTCCAGTCCAGCATATCGTCGCTATACCAATAGCCTTCCTGATTAGTGGAAAAAAGAAATAATTTATTTTTAAAATTGACAATTACCGGGTCCGCTGTTGCCCGGTGCTTCCCTTGTTTTGAGAAAACTTCGAACGGTGTGTAACCATAATCGATATTAATTGGGTTACAGAATGTTTTCTGCTGGGCACCTACCCATATCCCGAACAGAACAGCGAATGTTAAAAAGTACTTCTGCATCTTCATAATTTTTGCTTAATGAACAAATTTAGGTAACTTTTTTGTCTTTTGTCTTTTGTCTTTTGTCTCAGGTTGAATAAATGAAACTGATCAAAAAAATTCCGGCTTTAAAACAAAGCCGGAAATAGAGTTTAAAATAGAGTTTATATTTCTTACTTTTTCGGAAGAAAAACCTCAGCAAGCATACATCTTGCGCTTCCTCCCCCATTCACTTCAATGGTATTCAGGTCTGAGTAAATGATCTCACAATATTTTTCTATAGCTGCAATCTGTTCAGGGGCCAGAGACTGATAAGCAGTCTGGCTCATCACCAGGAATTTCTGTCCATCTTTATTTTGAACCTGAAGCATATTTCCTGCAAACTGCTGCATTTGCTCTTCTGAAATTTCTATGATCTGTTTTCCTGAGTTTTTGATAGCTTCTATTACCTTTTCTCTTTCGAGTTCATCATCGATACAGTCCAGACAGATAACCACAAATTGGTCGGCTACACACATCATTACATTGGTATGGTAAATAGGAAGCCTTTCCGTTCCTACTGTTTGATAAGAATGGAAAACCATCGGTGCAAAACCATACTTACTACAAAATTCTCTGAATAATTTTTCATCCAGACGTAAAGAAACTGAACCATAGGCGATTTTATTATCGTGATCGAAAATCATACTTCCGGTTCCCTCCAGGAAATGACCCTGAGTTTCCGGAAAAGACCAGTCATCAATTTCAGATACTTCAAATCCTTGGTTTTTTATAGTTTCCAGGATGTCTTCCCTTCTTTCCACTCTTCTGTTTGAAGCGAACATCGGGTATAATACCACTTTTCCATCTTTATGGAAACTTACCCAGTTGTTTGGGAAAATAGAATCCGGTGTGTGTGGGTCCAATGTATCTTTTATCGTAATCACATTCACTCCTTTACTTCTGAGTTTTCCAACAAAAGTGTTGAATTCTGCCAAAGCTTTAGATTGAATATCAGAACCTTTCTGTTCAACCTGGAAATAATTGTTTTCCGCTGTTTCAGCGTTGTAACCGAAAGCAATCGGCTCTATCATTAATACGGTATCTGTTGTTTGCATTGTCTGAGTTTTTTGAGTTGAAGAGTCAGAGAGTATTAGTGTTTATGAGTTTTCTTCACGCTTATTTTCCGGAGAAAATGAACACCAGCTTTCAGACTGATTCATCATATTGACTAACATCCCTATTATTTGATTGTATTGATTATTTAGATTATTAAATTGTTCTTCATTAATATAATTACAAGCTAAAGCAAATTGAAGCCAGGTTTGAGTTTCTCTAGCCTCTCCTTCTGAATCTGTAAGTTTAGCAATAAAAGATTTTTCATATTTTCTTTTTCCCCAGGCTTCACTTATATTAGCTAACACTGATCTTGATGATCTCCTGATTTGATCTGTAAGGGAGTAGAGCTCTTCTTTAGGAAAGGATTTTGAGAGTGTGTAAATCTGCATTGCTATCTCAAAAGATTGTTGAAAAACTTTTAAATCCTGATGAAACTTAACTGTCGGCATAATTATAATTTATTTTAATTAAATGTAAAACAAAAAATACTCCCACACTCCTACTCTAATACTCTAAAACCCTTCTATTCCCTCACAAGTGGCATTGTAGAACATCTCAACAATCCGCCCATTTTTGAAATTTCTCTGTAAGGGATTTCTTCGACAATCATTCCCCACTCGTTTCTCAAGTGGTTATTCATTCTTGTGAATGTTTTATCTGATACTACGACCTCCGGGGAAATGGAAAAAATATTCGGGAACATTTCAAACATTTCCTCATCATTGATGTGAAAACAGTTCTCTTCACCGAAAATATCAATGATCAGGCGATAATCGCTTTCATCAACAAAACCGTTTTTATAAATAAGACATTTATCTTTTCCTACCGGATTGAATGTGCAGTCAAGATGTAATATCCCTTCAAACGGAATTTTATCGTTTTTCTTAAGCTCGAGATCGATGATTCTTTTTTTCGGAAAGTATTCTTTTAAAATTTCAATGGCGTATTCGTTGGTTCTTGCTGTTTTATAGTTTCTGTAATCTTCGCTGAAGCAGGTTCCTATAAAAAGAAAATCGTCCCAAACGATCACGTCTCCACCTTCAATGTGTGCGGTTTCCGGAAGGTTGATGATTTTTCTCCAGGCTACTTTTTCAAATACTTTTTTGTAAGCCTCCTGCTCGTCTGCTCTGTCTGCGATCACGTTTGAGATGATCATTTTATCGTCGATCACAAAGGCTACGTCTCTTGAAAACACCTGATTGTAATCTTTGATAATGCTTGGGCGAAGTACTTCTACATCATACTTCTTCAGCACTGCTTCAAAGGCGTTCATTTCGTTGATGATATCCTCTTCTACCGGATACATATTGTGTTCGATTGAGTAATATGACTTGGCGTCATAGCTTTCCTCAAGTGTGGGAATGGGTCCCATTGAATTAGGCTGGCCTAAAACCACCGATTTTAGCCTGCCCGTTTCATTTTTAATATTTAGTCTCATAAAGATTTATGCAATACTACAAATATAAGTAAAGGTCTCTATCTGGAAAACTTTTGAATTGTTTTATCTATCAAATTTGCTTTTTATCCGCTTAAACATTCAAGCAATACAATCTATTTTATGCCTAAATTTCATTTTAAATCCAACAACAACATTATATTTTAACTCCAAATCATCTACAACTGACTATTTTTCATCTACATAAGTAATATAAAATTATAAATCATATAAAATAAATTCCTAACTTAGTGATATAATTCAATGGAATTATACAATTAAAACTTACTTATTAACATCAAAAAATCAAAATCATGAACAAGAAAAATCCAGTGCTGAAAAACGCACAAAAATTAGGAAGAAACGAGCAAAAATTAATCACAGGAGGAGGGATAAACAGACCTAGATACTGCTGTGAATGGAACGACGATGGAAGCTGCAGAATCTGGACCTGTGGAAACTGCGTTTGTCCTTAGCCCAATTAATAAACCTGCTTTTGATAAGCAGGTTTTATTTTTTTAACGGGCTCTGTTTTCTTCTTCTGTTTTTTGAAGCTCTTTGGTCTGGTATTTTGAACTTCCAAAGCTATAACCTATTGACAAAATCAGACGACTGCTGTCCCACCAATGAACCAAACGGTTGTCCATGATCTGTTTATGCCTGAATTCTAATTGTTGATTATAAGAATCAAAAATATTGTTATACCCAATCTTTGTATTCAGTGTATTGTCAAACCATGATTTTTGGATTGACAGATCTACAGTGTATCTGGGTTTTATAATGTACAGACTATTTCCGGTTTTAGATTCGTAGTTGGCAAAGATATTAACGGTATATCCTTTTGGTAAAGAGAAAACCTGATTTACTCTTACTTCATAATTATAGACCTTTAAAGCAAAAACTTCATCTAGGTACGGTCTATATTCATCATTATAATATCCTGCAAGCTGAGTAGTGACATTCCACCATTTTGTCAACTTTACAGGAAAGCTGGTTTCTATAGAAGCAAATTTCCGGTAAGGAAGATTGGCTCCAAGATATTCCAGTACATTGGTTTCCGGATTGTAAATGGGATAACGTGTCATGACATCTTTTTCTTTTCCCGCAGTAAAGCTTGTAACCCAACTCTTATAACGATAGGTAAGTTTGATCTGACTGGTAAAAGATGGCTGCAGATAGGGATTCCCGATCCAATAATTCAGCGGACTGAAATAAACCCGGAACGGATTGAGCTGTGAAAACACAGGCCTTGTCATTTTCCTGCTGTAGGATAAAGACAATTCATTAGATCTATTAAAAGTATAGGATGTACTGAAAGACGGCAGCCATTCCAGGTAATTTCTTGACACTACGGAATCTTTAATAACAGCATCTGAAGTGCTTTGGGTATTCTCAAATCTTAATCCGGCATTCACCTGAAGCTTTCCGAATTTCTGTCTGTAAGATACATAACCGGCCCAAATTTTTTCTTTATATGAAAACATATTGCTTCGCTCGGGATCAACTACAAAATGGTCATTTACAGACAGCGTATCATATCGAATATTATTATTCGTATCAGAACTGCTATACTTTATTCCAGCTTCAATATCTGCGCTCTCTATTTTTTGAGAAACATCAATCTGGGCGGTTTGGATAGCAATATCATTACGCATGTCAGATTTCCAGTAAGATAAAAGCTGAGTCGTGGATCTGTCTCTATTGATAAAATCATCTTTCTGCCTATTTTTGACGGTGAGATAATTGCCTAGAAAATTGAGTTTAAGTCCTTTATTTTGAAATGAATAATCAGCGGTAAGGCCATAGTTTTCCTGGGAATAATCTATCGGATTTTCACTTTCCGTATTAAAGATCTCTTGCGAACCATATTGATTGGTTGTATAAAGGGAACCTGAGCGGGTTCGTTCACTTCTTCTGAAGTTCCCTCTTACATTTATGCCTATCCTGTTTTTATTATTAATCCTGAAATCGGCTCCTAGCTGAATACCGGATACTTTCCCTTCATCTTCCTGATTTGTGCTTGTCCGCATCACATTGGTATTCGCCAGTCTTTGTAATGCATTGTACCGATAGGTTGAAATCCCGTTATTATAATTTGCCTGCAGGCTATACGCCGTTTTTTTAGAATTATAATAAAGATTTAAAGCGTTTTCCCGGTAACTAAATTTATTTACATAAGAATTTCCACTGTAATTTCCTTTCCAGCCAAGGTTACCATTCCTTTTCAGTTTAATATCGATAATTCCTTTAAATTCGGCATCATATTTTGAAGATGGATTGCCATTTACTTCAACAGACTCTACCATTTCAGGAGACAATGACTGAAGATAAGCCTGTAGTTCCTGGGCACTCATAACAATTGGTTTTCCATCAATAAAAACTGCAGGAGTAATTCTTCCACCAAGAAAAATAGTGCCTTCCTGATCTATGGAAACGCCGGGAGTTCTTCTTAAAACTTCCAGAAGATTAGCGGATGTTTTAAAATCTTTATTTCCGGAAACACTCATCACTATATTTCCATCATTCAGTTTTATTCTTCTGGCTGCTCCCCGAATTACTACTTCGGAAATATTCTGTGATGCAGGTTTCAAATGAATTAATGAAAGTTGCTCTGCCGCTTCAAATTCTTTCGTTTCATAATCTTTTTTCTGAATGATAAAGTAAGAGTCTGCAGCTAAATGATGAAGCTGAAAAGCTCCTAAAGAATCTGTATAAACTTTTTGAATGATTCTTTGATCTGATTTATTTAATACTGAAATTTCGGCAAGAAAAATTTCTTTTTTCGTCTCCGAATTCAATATTCTTCCTTTTACCGTTTGCTGAGCTTTGCCTGAAAACGCAAGAAATAACATCAACAGGAAAATCAATAGTTTGATATTCATAAATTTAAAATTTTATGAAACCAAAAGTATCCGGTTGTCAAAAAAATAAGGTTTTGAAGTTTAAATTCCGCAGTACGAAATTATAATTCTGAACTCTGAAACCTGGTCTCAGAAGGAATTTGAGACTGTTTGTATAAAAGAGGAGTTGTGTTTTTTATTTTTTTGAATGTGGAAAAGAATGTAGACTTGGAGTTAAACCCAACCTCATAACCAATCTCTTCAATCTTCAGGAAAGAACCGTTTTCTATTTTTTCGCAAGCTTCGTTGATCCTGTATTCATTGATATAGGTTGAAAAACTTTTACCCAGATTGTCATTCAGCAGTTGGGAAAGCTGGTGGGCAGATATATTCATTTTATTGGCCAGATCACTTAATTTCAGGTTTGGGTTTTTGTATAATTCTTCGGCATTCATCAGTCGTTCAAGTTTTGAAACAAAACTATCTGCCCGTTCTTCTGAAATTCTTTTATTGGTATATTTTGGAGCTTGCTTCACATATTCCTGATCATTCTTTTTACTGAATATAATTAAAAAATTAGCATACAATACAAATGAAAACACAAGACTTCCACCAGCGCAGTAAATTTGGACCCAACCTGTAGAAATTAACTGATATGTCAGGAAAATAATCACATTGCTAGCGAGTACCGGAAGAATAAATTTATTAAAATGGTTAGTCGTCTTCTTTGAAAGAATATAATACTGATATACAGAAAGCAAAACATATACTGACCAAACGGTATAAATAAGGGTTCCGAAATATTTGTCCCAAGAAACCGGAAAGAATAAATACAGTACACCTATCACAGCAAGAAACAGTGTTAACACCCCGAAAGAAATTCTGCATTGTTTTAAGTCAAACTCTTCCTGCAAAAATGATGATCTGATGTAATAATATAAAGCGGGACCTGTAAAAAACAGTGCTGCCATTCCGAAATGGGGAATAATTCTCGGCAGGTCCGGATAGAAATAAATACAAACGGAAATCCCAACTCTGATGCTTAACGTCAATAAAATTAAACCTAGAAAGAAATACGGAAGGTATTTGAGCTTTTTGACAAACAGAAGATAGATCCCGAGCAGCAACCCATTAAAGGCACCTACCGCGCTGAAGAAAAATAACATCTGCTGTCCGAAAGTCATTGTATTTGTTTTTTAATAAAGAATTATTATTGGGTTTTAGCTAAAACTTATTGAAAGGTAACAGCTTATGAGGGTAAATTTAATAAAATTATCAATCCCATTTTCATAAAAATAAAAAAAACCCAAAGCAAGCTTTGGGATTTTAATTATGATAAAAACAGTGATTATCTGTTTGTAATATCGATATAATCTCTTTTCTGAGCACCTTGGTAAACCTGTCTTGGTCTTCCGATAGGGTCTCCTTTTATTCTCATTTCTTTCCACTGAGAAATCCATCCCGGAAGTCTTCCTAGCGCAAACATTACAGTAAACATTTCTGTAGGAATTCCTAACGCTCTGTAGATAATACCTGAATAGAAATCTACGTTTGGATATAGTTTTCTTTCGATGAAGTATTCATCTTCAAGAGCTACTTTTTCTAACTGCATTGCAATATCAAGTGCTTTATCCTGAATTCCCAATGCGGCAAGGATGTCGTCTGCTGCTTTTTTAATGATCTTCGCTCTTGGGTCAAAGTTTTTGTACACTCTGTGTCCAAAGCCCATTAGACGGAAGCTGTCATTTTTATCTTTTGCTTTCGCTACCCATTTATTAACGTCTCCTCCATCTTTATCAATCAATTCAAGCATTTCGATCACCGCCTGGTTAGCACCTCCGTGAAGAGGACCCCAAAGTGCGGAAACACCAGCAGAAATAGAAGCGAAAAGACCTGTATGAGCAGAACCTACCATTCTTACAGTAGAAGTAGAACAGTTTTGTTCGTGGTCTGCATGAAGGATTAATAGTTTATCAAGAGCATCTACCACTACAGGATTCATTTCAAATTCTTCATTTGGTAGTCTGAATGCCATTTTGTAGAAGTTCTCTACATAGCTCAGGCTGTTGTCACCGTGGTTAAGCGGAAGTCCCTGAGTTTTTCTGTAAGTCCATGCACACAGATGAGAGAATTTAGCAATCATCAGTTCTGCAGCATGATCCATTTCTTCTTTAGAGTTTACATTAACTGCTTTCGGGTTGAAAGCTGTCAAAGCGGAAGTTAAAGAAGATAAAACTCCCATAGGATGAGCAGAACGAGGAAAAACATCAATGATCTTTTTCATTTCGTCTGCTATAAAGTTATATTTTTTAATATTGTTGTTAAAAGAAGTAAACTGATCCTGAGTAGGTAGGTCACCATGAAGTAAAAGGTACATTACTTCTGAAAAGTTAGATTTCTCAGCAATCTGTTCGATTGGATAACCTCTGTAGAATAATTCTCCCTGGTCTCCGTCTAAGTATGTGATGTCGCTAATGGTAGCTCCGGTGTTCTTGTACCCTAAATCCAGAGTGATCAAACCTGTCTGGTCTCTTAATTTTGAAATATCAATCCCTCTGTCTCCGATAGTACTATCCACGATTGGATATTCATATGAATTACCGTCGTAATTCAATATTACTTTGTTGTCTGACATTTATTTATTTTTTTCTAAATATACTACTTATTACAAAATACGGCAAACAAAAATTATCGTTTGCCGTCATTTATAAATTCAATTATCTTTTAATTTTAAATGCTTCTAAGCCTGGGAAAATTGCAGTATCACCTAATGCTTCTTCGATTCTCAAAAGCTGGTTATACTTCGCCATTCTGTCTGATCTTGAAGCAGATCCTGTCTTGATCTGTCCACAGTTCATCGCTACTGCTAAGTCTGCAATCGTTGAATCTTCCGTTTCTCCTGATCTGTGAGACATTACTGAAGTGAATTTGTTATTCTGAGCCATTTGTACCGCATCCATTGTTTCAGAAAGGGAACCGATCTGGTTTACTTTTACAAGGATTGAATTGGCAATTCCTTCTTTTACCCCTCTTGATAATCTTTCTACATTGGTTACGAATAAATCGTCACCTACAAGCTGTACTCTGTCACCGATTTTATCAGTAAGCATTTTCCAACCTTCCCAGTCATTTTCCTGCATACCGTCTTCAATAGAAATGATTGGATATTTAGCAGCCAATTCAGCAAGGTAAGAAACCTGCTCGCTGCTTGTAAACTGAGCAGCATCCGGAGTCTGGAATTTTCTGTAATCGTAAATTCCGTCTTTATAAAATTCTGAAGCTGCACAGTCAAGAGCTAACATAATATCGTCACCAGGCTTATAACCTGCTTTTTCGATAGCCTGAAGCAAGGTATCCAAAGCATCCTCAGTTCCTTTGAAAGTTGGCGCAAAACCTCCTTCATCACCTACAGCCGTAGAAAGACCTCTTGAATGAAGAATAGCTTTCAGATTGTGGAAAATTTCAGTTCCTTTTCTCAATGAATCAGAGAAAGATTCTGCTTTTACCGGCATTACCATAAATTCCTGGAATGCAATAGGCGCATCAGAGTGAGATCCTCCATTGATTACATTCATCATAGGAACAGGAAGTGTGTTTGCATTTACACCTCCTACATATTTATATAAAGGAATTCTTAATTCAGCAGCAGCGGCTTTTGCCACAGCTAAAGAAACTCCTAAAATTGCATTGGCACCAAGGTTTCCTTTGTTGGCAGTTCCATCAAGATCAATCATGATCTGGTCGATAAAGTTCTGCTCAAAAACCGGCTGCCCGATTAAGTTTTCTGCAATTACTTCTTTTACATTTTCAACAGCTTTCCTAACCCCTTTTCCCATGTATTCTGAACCACCGTCACGTAATTCCACTGCTTCATGTTCACCTGTAGATGCTCCTGAAGGTACAGCAGCACGTCCCATGGCCCCGCTTTCCGTAAATACATCTACTTCAATGGTAGGATTACCTCTGGAATCCAAAATTTGTCTTGCTTCTATGAAAGAAATTGCACTCATATTGTTTAGTTTTAAACCATCCGCAAATGCTTCAGGCTGTTTTATTAATAATTATACTTGAACACAAATTTAATGAAAAAACTCACCTGATGAAAAAAGTGAGCTTTAATATTTGGTAATAATTCAAAAATTCTCCAATCTTATTGATCGGAGAATGGGTATTTAAAATTTGGCGTTAATTTCTTTACTTTATTTATTGCTTTTTTCACTTTTTATCCAAAAGCTTTAGCATTTCCTGAAACTCCTTTTTTTCATCTTCATTAAGGCCACTAAGCTTGTTTACGATTTCTTTTTCATCTTTTGCTTTGGCTGCTTCATTTTCACTTATCTCAGAAATTTGTTACTGAAGTCTTGTAACGGATATCACAACTTTTCCAATACAAATCTTCAGGACAATGATCAGGAAAATTGACACAATGTTCTTCCATTCTATACAAAGCATCTCTAAGCATATTAACAGGAGCGGTTCGTTCTCCGGGTTTAGATAATATTTCTGTAATTTTAGTCCTATTTTTTCCTGAGACACTGTCTCCTGATTTCAGCTTAGCCATTAGTCTGGTGATAATTTCCCACTTTGTTGCGATCGCAGCATCGGGCTGAACCTCTTGCATGAAGATCCCAATGAAGTAAATACGATGTAATTGTTTTCATGATTATTATTTTTTACATTTTGTTATTCAAAGTTGTTCTTTAAAGTGAATAAAGTCAATTACATAAAAGGATGATTAACAAAAAGCACCACTTAAAAGTGATGCTATCTATTTATAATTATAGTTAAATAATTGTTTTAAAAAGAATTTCTGTTCCTGGCTTTTCTTTTAAAATATGACATTCACCGTTCTGCTCCTGCATTCTTCTTTTCATATTCCGGAGACCGTTTCCTTCAGTATGTCCCTCCGGTATTCCATCACCATCATCTGAAATTCGCATAGAAAAAACATTCTTTTCCTGTAAGAAAGAAAGCTTTAATGAACTTGCGTGGCTATGCTTATAAGCGTTATTAATAGCTTCTTTTAAACATAGAAACATATTCCGTCTCAATTCGGTTGAAATAGGAGTATCTGAGATGATATCAATACTTTCTGACCATAATTTTATTTTCGTTTTTTTTAGAAAACCGTCTGCATACGGTATGGCATAATCAATAAAACTTCCAAGGGTATCATTTCCAGAATTCAGGCTCCATAGCATTTCGCGCATGGAAAGGTTCATTTCTTCTGAGGTGTTTAAAAGCTCATCTATGTCACTTTGCAGATCATCATTTCCGGCCTTTTGTTTGAGAAATTCCGCCTGTAACTTCAGCGCTGAAATACCTGCTCCGAGGTCGTCATGCATATCGTGGGAGATGCGTTGTCGTTCCGTTTCAATGGATTTCTGTTTTTCGAGTTCTTTCTGGAGAAGCTGATTTTGATATTCTGCTTCTTTGAGCTGCTGCTCTTTTAGAAATAGAAGTTGTTTTCTGTTGTACATCAAAACAATGAGAACAATGAAGGTAACAAAAGTTATCAGTAGAATAACTGCAATAATATAAGCTAACCTAATTGTATCCGGCAACTGTTTCATGGCTGTCTTATTTTACTTCTATTCTCAAATTTATTCAAAGCTATATAAAAGATTCCATACATCACAGTATTCACGCCATATTGGATTGTTTTAAGAATATTTAGAAAAACAGGGTCGTTATCTTTTAGAAAAAACATTGGAATAGACCTGAATATAAAAAAGATGCTCCAAAAAAGTAATCCGCAGGAAACCCAGAAATGAGGGTCATCAATGATTCTTTCTTTGTCAAAATTTTTAAGTCTAAGGTAAAGCCATACAAGCGCATTAATAATAAAGTAAAAGCAAACCAGTATTCCTAATTGATTCGCGTAATTCTGTCCATAAAATTTTGTGAATAAACCTATATATAGCAATAGTGATGCAACAATAAGTAATGAAATTATTTTTAAGCTTTTTGGAAAAATTATATCATAATATCTATAAAAAAACAGGATCAAGAAAATACTGTAGTAATTGAAGAGATAAGCAAAATCAAATTCTCCGACATATATTTTATAATGCCCATACAGCTCAAGAGCAAGCGAAATAAAAAGATAAACAACAATATAGTTTTGGCTGGAAAGACCTTTCTTTCCAGCTAAAACTATAGCTTTCACAGTATCTATGAAAAGTACTGTCATATATATGAATTGAATAAGCATATTATGGATATAGAGAGCCCATATCAAAATTTTTATTTGCGCTTATCTGTTGTCTGCCTACAGCTGTATTATTAGTCTGAAAAAACTCTCCAACTATTGTCAACTGTTTTTCTCTACCACTATACGCAAATTTATATTTATCGCTATCTAATTGTAATTGAGGATTTTTAATTATGTACTCTTTAATAGTTTTTATATCTATAATTTCTGCTAACTTAAATTTGATATTATCATATTTATTGTTATCACAAAATTTATTTATATTATCTCGTATGTCTCCCCAAGAATAAAAAATAGAAATTGTATTTCCATTATTATTTCTGGAATAATAACTTTTAAGAGAGTCATAAATTTCACTATTCTTTTCAGTAAATTTTTTTATTAATCTGTCATATTCATCATCCTTCATTATGGAGGTCTTAAGGTCAAAGGCTTTAGATAAATTAAACACTAAATATTTATTCTCTTTTCCTACAGGCTTTCCATCTGTATCTACAGGTACTGCTATAAGATATAGGAAATTACTGTGATTAGATCCCACATCTATTAATCCATAGCCCTGGTCAAGTTCGACAAAACAAAATTTTAGCCCAACACTATCTTCATGCTGATTGTCATATAAGGTTTTAAACGTTGAAGCAGGAATATTATACGTATCAAAATACATTTTTTCCCCGGTAGCTTTATTTAATTTTAACAAGGTTCCCTTTTCCGCAGAGGAAATAAACTGACCTGCTAAATAGTTATCTAACTTATCAGCTGTAAAAATTTTCGGACCGCTTTTTTGCCTATTTGTTATAATACCTGCCAGCTTATTACCCCTAGATTCTGCAGAATATTTTATTGTATCACCTCCTTTCTTTTCACTTTCATTCTTGTCTGAAATTTTGTCATTTTGCTTTTTACATCCTATTAGAAAAAGAGCAACTGACAAAAAAATTAAGATGTTAATAATTCTCATGGTTTCTTAGTTTTTAAAATGGTTAAATTTATTGATGGCTTCTACTTTATTGCTGACATGCAGCTTTCTGTAGATGTTTCCTACATGTTTTTTTACGGTATCAATGCTGATGAACTTTCTGTCGGCAATTTCTTTGTACAGAAGGCCTTGGGAAAGGAGTTCCAGAATTTCCTTTTCACGCGCAGTAAGTTCATCAAAGTCTTTAATTTCAGGAAGTTTTTTTTCAAAGTGGCTTAAAACTTTTCGGGCAATAGAAAGGCTCATAGGAGCTCCGCCATTGTATACATCACGGATGGAAGAAAGGATCTTGTCCATACTTTCTCCTTTGATGAGATAGCCCATTGCCCCAGCTTTTAAAGAATTAAAAATCTTTTCATCATCTTCAAAACTGGTACACATGATAAATTGTGTATTTGGCATATCTTTCCTAAGCTTTTCAATAATTTCAATACCCAGCATATCCTGTAACTGAATATCCATCATAACGACATCGGGGGAAATATCGGAAAGATTTTTCAGCGCAGTATTCCCATCAAAAAATTGACCTACTACTTTCATATCATCCTGATAATTGATGACTTTCTTCAACGCATTGTTGTAGTTTTTTTCGTCTTCTACTATGGCGATGGAAATGCTCATTGTTTTTTTGTTTAAGACAAATTTCAGCAGAAAACAAGACGGAAACAATTACACTTTTGTGTAATTTAGGGACTTGAGTTCAGGGTTATTGGTTTGTTTTTTGTTTCTATTAATTTACTTAAATTTCTGTTACAATAAAACAACAATTAATATTCCTATACATTAAAAAATAAATATCATGAGAAAAAGCCTTTTAATCGCAATTTCAGCTGTGTCATTATTATTAACAAGCTGCAAAAAAAGTGAGAGCGGAAACAAAAGCATAATCAAAACGGACAGTTCAGAAACTGTAATTACTGATAACAACGGAAAAATTGATTCTGTAACCCAAAGTTCTTCAACCACTGAAGTGAATGGGCAGAAAACAGAAAAAACAGATTTTGTGTATAAAGCAACAGACGGAACACTAGTAAAAGTAGTATTTAAAAATGATCCTAAGGAAAGTAACGTTGCCATCACCAGCAACAAAAAAACTTTTACACTGCCTAAAACGGAGGCAAAAGATGGTGAAACGGTTTATAAAAAAGATGGCATGACCGCAAGGGTAAAAGGCGATAGCCTACATCTTGAGCAGGGGAACAATGTGATTGAACTGAAAAGAACGAAAATATAAGCCGGCTTCGGATCTGAAATAACAGAGCTAAAGTTCCTGATTTAGAAAATAAAAAAACCGTTCAGATTTCTGAACGGTTTTTTATGTATATCTGAGAATATATTATTCTGCAGTTTTTTCCTCTGTAGAATCAGTTGCTTCTGCCTTAGGCTCTTCAACTTTTTCTTCTACTTTAGGAGCGTCAGCAACTACAGCTTCTTTTTTAGCAGTTGTAGCTCTTCTACTTCTTCTAGTAGTCTTTTTCTCTTCAGCATTAGGATTGTAAAGTTCGTTGAAATCAACTAGCTCGATAAGAGCCATGTCAGCAGCATCACCTTTTCTGAATCCAGTTTTGATGATTCTTGTATAACCGCCGTTTCTTTCTGCGATTTTAGGAGCTACTGATCTGAAAAGTTCAGTAACCGCTTCTTTACTTTGAAGATATGAAAAAACAATTCTTCTATTGTGTGTAGTATCTTCTTTTGCCTTTGTTAATAGAGGTTCAACATATACTCTTAAAGCTTTAGCTTTAGCTACAGTAGTGTTGATTCTTTTATGCTCAATTAGAGAACAAGCCATATTAGAAAGTAAAGCACTTCTATGAGAAGTTGTTCTTCCTAAGTGATTGAATTTTTTACCGTGTCTCATTATTAATTATTTATCAGCGTCTAACTTATATTTTGCAACGTCGAAACCGAAGTTAAGACCTTTTGAATGCACTAATTCTTCTAGTTCTGTCAAAGATTTTTTACCAAAATTTCTGAATTTCATCAAATCAGACTTACTGTAAGAAACCAATTCTCCAAGAGTTTCTACTTCAGCTGCTTTTAGACAGTTTAGGGCTCTTACAGAAAGATCCATATCTGCTAATTTAGACTTAAGAAGTTGTCTTGTGTGAAGTGTTTCTTCATCGTACTGGATAGATGCTTTTACAGCTTCGGTTTCCAATGTGATTCTCTCATCAGAGAACAACATGAAGTGATAAATTAATATCTTAGAAGCTTCTGTTAAAGCATTTTGAGGACTGATGGAACCATCAGTTTCTATATCTAGTACAAGTTTTTCGTAGTCTGTTTTTTGCTCTACACGATAATTTTCAATACTGTATTGTACTTTCTTGATTGGAGTAAAAATAGAGTCAATAGCAATAGTACCTACTGGTGCATTGTTTGACTTATTTTGTTCTGAAGGAACATACCCTCTACCATTTTCAATATTAAAAGTAATTTCGAAAGTTACATCACTGTTTAGGTTGCAGATCACAAGATCCGGGTTTAGCACCTCGAATCCGTTGATAGACTTGCCTAAATCACCAGCAGTAATAACCGTCTGACCTGAAACTTTAGCAACTACCTGCTCGTTGGCCTGGCCTTCTGCTGAAGCTTTTAATCTTACCTGCTTAAGATTAAGAATAATTTCGGTAACGTCTTCGATTACTCCTGGAATAGTTGAAAATTCGTGCTCTACACCTTCTATTTTGATAGATGAAATAGCGTATCCTTCCAGAGAAGAAAGCAACACTCTTCTCAAAGCATTACCGATTGTAAGCCCGAAACCTGGTTCTAATGGTCTGAATTCGAATTGACCTTTAAATTCATCAGAGTTAAGTAAAATTACTTTATCGGGTTTTATGAATTGTAAAATTGCCATATTATTGGGTTGAGCAAAAATTTGATTAAAAAATTATTTAGAGTAAAGTTCGACGATAAGCTGTTCCTTGATGTCTTCCGGAATTTGGATTCTATCAGGAGCAGATATGAAAGTGCCTTCTTTTTTCTCGTCGTTGAATTGTAACCACTCATAGTTTGCTTTAGAAGCTAATGCGTCAGAAACAACTTCAAGAGACTTAGACTTTTCTCTTACAGCGATTACATCACCTGCTTTTACTAAATAAGAAGGGATGTTAAGAATCTCACCATTCACAGTGATGTGTCTGTGAGAAGTTAACTGTCTTGCACCAGATCTTGTTTTAGCAAACCCTAATCTGTATACAACGTTATCCAATCTTGATTCACAAAGCTGTAATAGAACTTCACCTGTTACACCTTTACTTCTGTGTGCTTTTTCGAATAGGTTAGCAAACTGTTTTTCTAAAATACCGTAAGTATATTTAGCTTTTTGTTTTTCAGCTAACTGAACTGCATATTCTGATTTTTTAGCACCTCTTCTTTTGTTAGGACCGTGTTGTCCTGGCGGTTGGTTTTTTCTTCTTTCGAAGTTTTTGTCATCTCCGTAGATTGCAGCACCAAACTTTCTAGCAATCTTAGTTTTAGGTCCAATATATCTTGCCATAATGGGTAAATTCTAAAAATTAAACTCTTCTTCTTTTCGGTGGTCTACATCCATTATGTGGCATAGGAGTCACATCAATGATTTCGCTAACTTCAATACCTGAATTGTGAATTGTTCTGATAGCAGATTCTCTACCTGCACCAGGACCTTTCACATACACCTTTACTCTTCTTAATCCAGCTTCATGAGCTACGTTAGAGCAATTTTCAGCTGCCATTTGAGCAGCAAATGGAGTATTCTTTTTAGAACCTCTGAAACCCATTTTACCGGCAGAAGCCCAAGAGATAACTTCTCCGCTTTTATTTGTTAAAGAAATGATGATGTTATTGAAAGAAGCCTGAATATGCGCTTCACCAATAGCCTCAACTTTTACTTTTCTTTTTTTAACTACTTTACTTTGTTTTGCCATAATTCCTAACGATTATTTACTTGCCTTTTTCTTGTTAGCAACAGTTTTTCTCTTTCCTTTACGGGTTCTAGAGTTGTTTTTCGTTCTCTGGCCTCTTAAAGGTAGTCCTAGTCTGTGACGTATTCCTCGTTGGCATCCTATGTCCATCAATCTCTTGATGTTCAATTGCACTTCAGATCTTAATTCTCCTTCTACTTTTACGTTTTCTAAGATATAAGTTCTGATTGCAGCCAATTCATCGTCATTCCATTCGTTGACTTTCTTGTCTTCGCTGATACCGGCAGCCTTAAGGATTTCAGAAGAAGTACTTCTTCCAACTCCGTAGATGTAAGTTAAACCGATAACACCTCTTTTGTTTTTTGGTAAATCAATACCTGCAATTCTCGCCATAATTTAATGTTAGCCTTGTCTTTGTTTAAATTTTGGGTTCTTCTTGTTGATTACGAATAGCACACCTTTTCTGCGTACAATCTTGCAATCAGCGCTTCTTTTTTTAATTGATGCTCTAACTTTCATTTGAAATATTTATTTTTTTTACTGACCAATGGAATCATACGATTTCATTTTGATAGTATTTATTTTTCAACAAGAGCCAAATGGAACATACATTCCATCTGGCATTTTGTTTTAATATCTAAATGTGATTCTCCCTTTCGTTAAATCATAGGGAGACATTTCTAGTTTTACCTTGTCTCCAGGTAAAAGTTTAATATAATGCATTCTCATTTTACCGGAAATATGAGCTATAAGTATATGCCCATTCTCCAGCTCTACACGGAACTGGGCGTTCGAAAGTGCTTCCGTTATAACGCCGTCTTGTTCAATATGTTTTTGTTTCGCCATAAATTAATATCCAGTCGTTCTTGACAATTTAGACTGCATTAAGCCATCATAATGATGGTTCAGCAGATATGTATTAATCTGTTGAACAGTATCTAAAATTACTCCCACCATAATTAATAGTGATGTTCCCCCGAAAAATAGGGCAAACGCATCTGTCTGAACAAAGCTTCCATGCACTATTGCTGGAAGGACTGCAAAGATAGACAAAAATATTGCACCTGGCAAGGTAATTTTTGATAAAATATCATCTAAATAATCAGCTGTCTCTTTACCGGGTCTTACTTTCGGTACTAAACCTCCATTTCTCTTCAAATCATCAGCCATTTGGTTTACCGGAATTGTAATTGCAGTATAGAAAAATGAGAAGATAATAATTAATAGCGCAAACAATACGTTGTACTGCCAGCTAAAAACATTCTTGAAACCTGCAAGAAAAGTATTGGACTCATCGAATTTGGTCAATAATCCTGGCACGAACATCAATGCTTGCGCAAAGATAATCGGCATTACACCAGCAGCATTCACTTTCAATGGAATCCATTGTCTTGCTCCCTGCATAAGATTTCTGTTTACACCTCCTCTTGCTTGAGCTCTGCTTACATATTGAATTGGAATTTTCCTAACAGCAACAGATAATACTACTGCTAAAAGAACTACCAGCATCCAGAATATTACTTCAATAAGGATCATAATAGATCCCATTCCTCCTTTTCCGTTCTGCACGGCCATTTCCTGTACGAATGCTTCCGGTAATCTTGAAAGGATCCCCACCATAATCAGGATAGAGATACCATTTCCGATACCTTTGTCGGTGATTTTCTCACCTAACCACATTGCGAATACTGAACCGGCAACCAAGATTACAATACTTGGCAACCAGAACATGATGGAATTTGGCTCTACAAAATATGCAGACTGGAACTGAGCATACGGTAAGAATAATTGAGTAATAGATGTTAAATAAGAAGGGGCCTGTACTAAACAAACTCCGATCGTTAACCATCTTGTAATTTGATTCAATGTATTTCTACCTGACTCTCCATCCTTCTGAAGTTTCTGAAGTTGAGGAATAGCCATCCCCATCAACTGAACAATAATAGAAGCAGAAATATAAGGCATGATTCCCAACGCCATTACGGAAGCGTGGCTGAAAGCTCCTCCCGTAAACGACGAAAGCAAGCCAAGGAGACCTGCTCCTTGCTTGTTACCGCCTTGATTTTTATAATGCTCTAAGAGATCTCCCACCTCTGCAAGGTTAATTGCGGGAAGTGAGATATAAGATGCGAATCTATACACAAGGATAATACCTAACGTAAAGAGAATTTTATCTCTTAATTCCTTTAGGCTCCAAATATTTTTAAGTGTTTGTATAAATTCTTTCATTAGTAAGTATTATAAGGTAATTGCTTTTCCACCTGCTTTAGCAATAAGCTCTTCAGCAGATTTAGTGAACTTGTCAGCAGAGATTGAAACCGCAGATTTCAATTCTCCTCTACCCATAATTTTCACTAATTCATTTTTAGAAACTAAACCGTTTTCTACTAAAACTTCTTTCGTGATATCTCCAGTGATGGATTTGTTCTCGATTAAAATTTGGATTGTATCAAGGTTTACTCCTCTAAACTCTTTTCTGTTTACGTTTTTGAAACCGAATTTAGGTAATCTTCTTTGTAAAGGCATCTGTCCACCTTCGAAACCGATTTTCTGAGAATAACCAGCTCTAGCTTTTTGACCTTTGTGACCTTTCGTAGAAGTACCTCCTTTTCCTGTACCTTGTCCTCTACCAATTCTTTTTGAATTGAAAGTAGATCCTGCAGCAGGTTTTATATTATTTAAATTCATTTTAATTTCTTTTTTAAAAATTATTTTTGAACTTCAAGTAAATGACTAACTGCAGCTATCATTCCTAAAATAGAAGGCGTAGCTTCGTGTTCTACAACTTGGTGAAGTTTCTTAAATCCTAATGCTTCAAGCGTTCTCTTTTGGGTTTTTGTTCTTCCAATAGCGCTTCTTACTTGCTTTACTTTGATTGTTGCCATTGTTCTAATATTAACCGTTAAACACTTTACTTAGAGAAACTCCTCTCATTCTTGCAATTTCTTCAGGTCTTCTGATATCCAGTAACGCTTTGAAAGTAGCTTTCACTACGTTGTGTGGGTTAGAAGATCCTTTAGATTTTGAAAGGATATCGTGAATACCAGCAGACTCAAGTACCGCTCTTACCGCACCACCGGCGATAAGTCCTGTACCGTGAGAAGCAGGTCTCATGAAGATATCTGCACCACCGTATCTGGCAGTAGTCTGGTGAGGAATAGTGTGGTTCATTACAGGAACTTTTACAAGGTTTTTCTTAGCATCTTCAACTGCTTTAGCAATTGCAGAAGCAACTTCCTTAGATTTTCCTAAACCGTGACCGATGATACCGTCTTCGTTACCTACTACAACAATAGCAGAAAATCCGAAAGCTCTACCTCCTTTGGTTACTTTTGTTACTCTGTTAACAGCTACGAGACGATCTTTTAATTCTAATCCTCCCGGTTTTACTCTTTCTATATTATCTAGTCCTAACATATTTTCCGAAATTTTTATGATTAGAATTTAAGTCCTCCTTCTCTCGCTCCATCAGCAAGAGCTTTCACTCTTCCATGGTAAACGAAACCGTTTCTGTCAAATACAATACTTTCGATTCCTGCAGCGATAGCTTTAGCAGCGATAGCTTTACCAACAGCAGCAGAGACTTCAGTCTTAGTACCATTAGCATCTACCCCTTTCTCTCTTGAAGAAGCCGAAACTAAAGTTGTACCATTTTTATCATCGATTAACTGAGCGTAAATTTCCTTATTACTTTTATATACAGATAATCTTGGCAATTCAGAAGATCCAGAGATTTTCCCTCTTACTCTTCTTTTTATTCTTATTCTTTTTTCTAATTTACTTAATGCCATAATACTTATAATTTATTAAGCAGATTTACCAGCTTTACGTCTAACAATTTCTCCTAGGAATCTTACACCTTTTCCTTTGTATGGCTCAGGCTTTCTGAAAGAACGGATCTTTGCTGCCACCATTCCAAGAAGTTGGTTGTCATGAGACGTTAAAGTAATAATTGGGTTTTTACCTTTTTCAGTCAATGTATCTACTTTTACTTCACCAGGAAGTTCTAATACGATACCGTGAGAGAATCCTAAAGCTAACTCAAGTTTTTGACCTGTGTGTGAAGCTCTGTATCCTACTCCTACTAGTTCCAGTTTCTTTTCGAAACCTGTATTAACACCAGTGATCATGTTGTTGATCAACGCTCTGTAAAGACCGTGAAGTGCTTTGTGTTGTTTAGAATCAGATGGTCTGTTTACATTAAGCTCGCCATCTTTTTGTTCTAAAGTAATTCCTGCTGTAAGCTCCTGAGAAAGTTCTCCTTTAGGACCTTTTACCGTTACAACACCGTTATTTTCAGTGACTGTAATTCCAGCTGGAATTGTTATAATTGCTTTACCAATTCTTGACATTTTCCTCTGATTAAAAATTAATAAACATAGCAGATTACTTCACCGCCTACTTTCTCTTCTCTAGCTTTCTTGTCAGTCATTACTCCTTTAGAAGTAGAGATGATAGAAATACCCAAACCGTTTAGTACTCTTGGAAGTTCTGTAGAACCTTTGTACTGTCTCAAACCTGGTCTAGAAGCTCTTTGGATAGACTTAATAGCTGGTTTGTTGGTTTGCTTGTCGTACTTTAAAGCGATTTTGATCGTTCCCTGAACAGCGCTATCTTCAAACTTGTAGTTTAAGATATACCCTTGATCAAATAAGATCTTAGTAATCTCCTTTTTGATTTTCGATGCAGGAATTTCCACCACTTTGTGGCCTGCGCTTTGTGCGTTCCTTACTCTTGTTAGGAAATCTGAAATTGGATCTGTTACCATTTTTCTATTTTAAATTATTGGTTAAAGACAATCAGTTTTGCAAAGACTTGAAGAATAAAATATCAGACTTCAGAAATTCTTGGGTCTGATATTTTTATCTTTAGTATCTGAACAACTTAATTGTCCTGATTAATTAGTAATTATTACCAACTAGCTTTTCTTACACCCGGGATAAGACCGTTGTTTGCCATTTCTCTGAAAGTTACTCTGGAAATACCAAACGTTCTCATGTATCCTCTAGGTCTACCTGTTAGTTTACATCTGTTGTGTAATCTTACAGGAGAAGCGTTTTTAGGAAGTTTTTGAAGTCCTTCGTAATCACCTGCTTCTTTAAGAGCTTTTCTCTTGTCAGCGTATTTAGCAACTAGTGCTTCTCTTTTGCGCTCACGCGCTTTCATTGATTCTTTAGCCATTTCTTAGTTCTTTTTAAATGGTAAACCGAAGTGAGTTAATAATGCTTTCGCTTCTTTATCTGTTTTCGCACTTGTAACGAAAGTGATGTCCATCCCTTGGATTTTTTTCACTTTGTCAATTACGATCTCAGGGAAGATAATCTGCTCAGTAATACCTAAGTTGTAGTTACCTCTACCATCGAACCCGTCTGCTTTGATACCAGAGAAATCTCTGATACGTGGTAAAGCAGAAGCAGTAAGTCTGTCTAAGAATTCATACATTTTATGAGCTCTCAATGTTACTTTAGCACCTACAGGCATACCTTTTCTCAATTTGAAAGCCGCTTCGTCTTTCTTAGAGATAGTACCAACTGCTTTCTGGCCAGTAATCATTGTTAATTCTTCTACAGCATAATCAATGATTTTCTTGTCTGCAGTGGCATCACCTAATCCTTGAGATAGGATGATTTTTTCCAATTTAGGTACCTGCATTACAGATTTGTAACCAAATTCTTCCATCATTGCAGGAACAATTTTCTCTCTGTAAATATTTTTGGGTCTTGCTATAAATTCCATGTGTTAATTCAAATTATAAAGTTTCACCCGTTTTTTTATCGATTCTCACTTTCTTATCTCCGTCGATTTTATAACCAACTTTCACTGCTTTACCGTCTTTACCAACTAAAGCAATGTTTGAGATATGAATAGAAGCTTCTTTTTCAGTGATTCCACCTTGTGGGTTAGAAGCTGAAGGCTTAACATGTTTTTTAACGATGTTTAGTCCTGCAACGATAACTCTAGGATCTCTTCCTTCTTTTTTGATCACTTCAATAACTTCACCTGTTTTACCTTTGATATCTTTCTTACCAGTAGTAATGATGACGTTATCTCCTCTTTTTATTTTTAACTTTGACATTTTCTTTTAAAAATTTTTAAAATTAAAGTACTTCAGGAGCTAATGAAATGATTTTCATATATTCTTTGTCTCTCAACTCACGAGCAACAGGTCCGAAAACACGTGTTCCTCTCATTTCTCCTGCTGCGTTTAGTAATACACAAGCATTGTCTTCGAATTTGATGTATGAACCATCTTTTCTTCTAACTGCTTTTTTAGTTCTTACTACTACAGCTTTAGATACCTGACCTTTTTTAGCGTTTCCTGATGGTGTAGAATCTTTGATAGTAACAACGATTTTATCACCAACTGAAGCATATCTTCTTCTAGTTCCTCCTAGAACTCTGATTACTAGTACTTCTTTCGCACCAGTGTTATCAGCAACTTTTAGTCTTGATTCTGTTTGTAACATTATTACTTAGCTTTTTCAATGATTCTTACTAATCTCCATCTCTTGCTCTTGCTCAAAGGTCTAGTTTCAGTAATTAAAACTGTATCTCCTTCTGTGCATTCGTTATTCTCGTCATGTGCAGTATATTTTTTCGTTTTTAGAACGAATTTACCGTACATCGGGTGCTTTACTCTCGTAGTCTCACTTACAACAATGGTCTTTTCCATTTTATTGCTGGAAACTATTCCGATTCTTTCTTTTCTTAAGTTTCTTTCCATAATGTATGAAAATCTTATTGTTGTTTAGTGGTTAACTCTGTGTTTAGTCTAGCGATCGATCTTCTCAAATCTCTGATTTGAATCGGGTTTTCAATTGGACTGATCTTGTGAGCCAATTTCAGTTTTGAATATTGAGTTTTCAATTCAGCAAGTTTTGCTTGAATATCACCCGCGCTTAAATTTTTAATATCAGCTTGTTTCATAGTATCAAAGATTATAGAGGTTTAACAAAATCGTTAGCAACTACGAATTTAGTAATTACCGGTAATTTCTGTGCAGCAAGTCTTAAAGCTTCCTTAGCGATTTCGTAAGATACTCCTCCGATTTCGAACATAATTTTACCTGGTTTAACTACAGCTACCCAATATTCCACAGCACCTTTACCTTTACCCATCCTTACTTCGGCTGGTTTCTTAGTAATAGGCTTATCCGGGAAGATTTTGATCCATAGCTGGCCTTCTCTCTTCATATATCTTGTCGCAGCGATACGAGCAGCTTCGATTTGTCTTGCAGTAATCCAAGCACCTTCTATAGCTTTGATTCCAAATGTTCCGTAAGCCAGTTGATTACCTCTTTGAGCAATCCCCTTCATTTTCATCTTGTGAACTCTACGGAATTTGGTTCTTTTTGGTTGTAACATAATTTCTAAATTTTAGATTTTAGATTTTAGATTTTAGATTTTTTATATTTTAAAAAAGTAACGGTAATTTAAAATTCAAAATTTCTAACCTAAAATTTTTAATTATTATTGTTATTATTGTTATTATTCTTTCTAGGTCTTCTGTTATCACGGTCTCCACCTCTGTTTCCACCTCCTGCAGGACCTCCTTTCTTCTGTTGTCCCACTAGTGGAGAAAGTTCTCTTTTACCGTAAACTTCTCCTTTCATGATCCAAACTTTCACTCCTAATCTACCGTAAGTAGTATGAGCTTCAGCCCAGTGATAATCAATATCAGCTCTGAAAGTAGACAAAGGAATTCTTCCGTCTTTGAAAGATTCGCTTCTTGCCATTTCAGCACCGTTCAATCTACCAGAGATTTGAACTTTGATACCTTCAGCACCCATTCTCATTGTACTAGCCATTGCCATCTTCACAGCTCTTCTGTAAGAGATTCTGTTTTCGATTTGCTTAGAGATACTGTCTGCAACTAATACTGCATCAAGTTCAGGTCTTTTGATTTCGAAAATATTGATTTGAATATCCTTACCTGTAAGTTTCTTCAATTCTTCTTTCAATTTATCAACTTCCTGACCTCCTTTACCGATGATAAGTCCCGGTCTAGCAGTAGTGATTGTAACTGTTACTAATTTTAATGTTCTTTCAATATAAATTTTTGAAATCCCACCTTTAGATAATCTTGCTTCAAGGTATCTTCTGATTTTGTAGTCTTCAGCGATTCTGTCTCCATAATCTTTTCCACCAAACCAGTTTGAATCCCATCCTCTGATGATACCTAATCTGTTACCAATTGGATTTGTCTTCTGTCCCATACCTTGATTAATTTTCTTTATTACCTAAGATTAGTGTAATGTGGTTTGATCTCTTTCTGATTCTATACCCTCTACCTTGTGGAGCTGGTCTTAGTCTCTTCAATTGTCTTGCACTGTCTACAAAAATTTCTTTAACGATAAGATTAGCTTCTTCGATATCAGCACCTTCGTTCTTAGCTTGCCAGTTGGCCATTGCTGAAAGTAAGACTTTCTCTAACTTGTTAGATGCGTCTTTCTTTGAATATTTTAGGATGTATAAAGCTTTGTCTACTTCTACCCCTCTGATGATATCAGCTACTAATCTCATCTTTCTTGGAGAAGAAGGGCAATCGTTATGTAATGCTTTTACTACATCTTGATTTGTTAATTTACGTGCTAATGCACTTTCTCTTTTTCTTGATCCCATGATTATCTACTTCCTTTGTTTTTATTACCACCATGACCTCTGAAAGATCTTGTTGGAGAAAATTCGCCTAACTTGTGACCAACCATGTTTTCTGTAACATAAACAGGAATAAAAGATTTCCCATTGTGTACAGCGATAGTTTGTCCTACGAAGTCTGGAGAGATCATAGACGCTCTAGACCAAGTTTTAATAACTGTCTTCTTACCAGACTCTATGTTTGTCTGAACCTTCTTATCTAAAGTATGATGAATGAATGGTCCTTTTTTAAGTGATCTTGCCATAATTATTTACGTTTAGATATGATATGACGGTTAGACGCTTTATTTTTCTTTCTGGTTTTGTAACCTTTAGCAGGCATACCATTTCTAGATCTTGGGTGACCTCCAGAAGAACGACCTTCACCACCTCCCATTGGGTGATCTACAGGGTTCATTACTACTGGTCTAGTTCTAGGTCTTCTACCTAACCATCTGCTTCTACCAGCCTTACCTGAAACAGTTAACTGATGATCAGAGTTAGAAACAGATCCAACCATTGCATAACATTCAGTAAGGATCATTCTAGATTCTCCTGAAGGCAATTTGATGATTGCATATTTTCCGTCTCTTGAAGTTAATTGAGCTGAAGAACCAGCACTTCTTGCTAAAATTGCACCTTGTCCAGGTTTCATTTCAACACAAGAAATAACAGTACCCAATGGAATGTTTTTCAATTTCATTGCGTTACCGATATTCGGTTCTACGCTTTCTCCTGAAACTACTTTTTGATCTACTTTGATACCGTTTGGAGCGATGATATATCTCTTCTCTCCGTCTGCATACTCTAATAAAGCGATAAATGCAGTTCTGTTTGGATCATATTCTACAGTTTTTACCGTTGCTTCAACATCATGCTTGTTTCTTTTGAAGTCGATAATTCTGTATTTCTTTTTGTGTCCACCTCCGGTGTAACGCATGGTCATTTTACCAGTTTGGTTACGTCCACCTGACTTACTAATACCAACTGTTAGAGATTTCTCTGGTTTGTTGGTAGTAATTTCCTCAAAATTGTTTACAATTCTGAATCTCTGTCCTGGGGTGATAGGTTTTAATTTTCTAACAGACATTACTATTATTTATAATTAATAATTAATTTACAGCAAAAATATCGATTACTTCCCCTTCAGAAAGAGTGATAACCGCTTTTTTCAATTTGTTTGTCTTTCCTACTTGAAGACCTTTCTTAGTATGCTTTGAAGAAACTTTAGGCGCATAAATCATGGTTCTAACGTCTGCTACTTTCACACCGTAAGCTTGTTCTATCGCTTTTTTAATCTGGATTTTATTCGCCCTAGGATCAACTAGGAAAGAATAAGCACCTCTTAAATCTGTAAGATAGTTAGCCTTTTCTGAAATAACTGGTTTAATAATAAGTGACATGATTTATTTCTTTAAATTTTCCTGGAATTTTTCAACTGCACCTTCTAAGAATACGATCTCACCTGCATTCATTAAGTCATATGAACTAATTTCGTTGAAGTTCATTACTTTAGTTTTAGGTAAGTTTCTTGAAGATAAATATACATTCTTGTTAGCTTCAGGAAGAACGAATAGAGACTTCTTATCATTCAATGCCAATGCATTCAAGATAGAGATGAAATCTTTAGTTTTAGGAGCGTTTAAGCTCATATCTTCCATTACTCTAATGCTGTTGTCTCTCATTTTCTGAGATAAAACAGATTTTTTAGCTAATCTCTTAAGAGCTTTATTCAATTTGAATCTGTAGTCTCTTGGTTTTGGTCCGAATACTCTACCTCCACCTCTGAAAGTTGGAGATTTGATATCACCATATCTAGCAGAACCAGATCCTTTTTGCTTCTTAAGTTTTTTAGTAGAAGCAGTAATTTCGCTTCTTTCTTTTGATTTATGAGTCCCTTGTCTCTGAGCGGCAAGGTACTGCTTAACTTCTAAGTAAACCGCGTGCTGATTTGGCTCAATTCCGAATACTGTTTCGTCTAGAGTTACTTTTCTTCCGGTCTCTTTTCCTGATGTATTTAATACTACTAGTTCCATTTTCTGATAATTACATAAGAATTTTTAGCTCCCGGAACAGCACCTTTTACTACTAAAAGATTTTGTTCTTGATCCACTTTTAATACTTGAAGGTTTTGTACAGTTACCTGCTTACCTCCCATTCTACCCGCCATTCTCATTCCTTTGAATACTCTTGAAGGATCCGATCCAGCACCGATAGAACCTGGAGCTCTAAGTCTGTTGTGCTGACCATGAGTAGCTTGCATTACACCTCCAAAGCCATGTCTTTTAACAACACCCTGGAAACCTTTACCTTTTGAAGTTCCTGTTACGTCAACAAATTCACCTTCAGCGAATAGATTAACTTTTACTTCTTCTCCTACTTTTACTTCGTCTACGAATTCTCTGTAGAATTCTACCAACTTAGCTTTTGGAGCAGAACCAGCCTTTTTGAAATGGCCAGCTAACGCTTTACCTACGTTCTTTTCACTCTTGTCATCGAAACCTAACTGAACTGACTTGTAGCCGTCCTTTTCTATGGTTCTGACCTGTAAAACCGAGCACGGACCGGCTTGGATAACTGTACAAGGAATATTCTTTCCTTCTTCGTTAAACAAAGACGTCATACCGATTTTTTTACCAATAATACCTGACATTGTTTATGTATAATAAAATTTATCTTTCTAGTTTCTACATTTTTAGGAGGTCTGAAGTAATTTCTACTTTTGATATAGGCATACTACGCCCCTAAAATGGAGTGTGCAAATTTATGAATATTTTTATAACTGACAAATATTTAGAGTAAAATATTTTGATTTTTAATCAATTAGCCATTACTGATCAAAAACTATCCGAAATTTTGAAAATGTTCTTTGAAGTTTAAAAGAAAATCATTAATGTACTTTTTTCCGAAATCCGATTTTCTCACTACCAGGTAATGCTTTCTTTTTAAGCCTTGTTTTCCAATTTTTTTAAAACTCAATTCATCTGACAGCTTAAATGATTTCAATGTCCATTTCGGCATACAGGTTATTCCTATGTTAGCTTGCACCATTTCCAAGGCAACTTCCGTTAAAGGAATCGCAGAAATTTTCGCAGGCATTACCCTGTTTGGGTTTAGAAATATTTCATAAACGGAAACCGTTTTTAGTGGAAAAGAATGAATAATCAAATGAAGATCCAGAAAATCATGAACATCCAGATATTCAGAGTCATTTAATGGATTCTCCCGATGAAGCACAGCAAAAATCTCATCTTCAAAGATTTCAATACTTACCAATTCCTTATCAGAAGGTTTTGAAGTAACAATTGCAATATCAATTTCATTGGCCATTACTTTCAAAACAGGGTGATGGGTAGCTTCCAACACCAAATCCACCTCAATTTCCGGATACAGAACACCCAATTTTTGAATAAAGAAAGGCAGCCCCTGATAAAATGAATAACATTCTGTACTTACCTTAATTTTACCTGCGGCTCCTACCCTGATTTGTTGAATAGTACTTAACCCATCCTCTATACTGTCAATGACTGTACATGCAGTTCTGTAAAGCACGTTCCCTTCTTCAGTCAATTCCCATTTGTTTCTTGTTCTGTAAAACACCTTAAAACCAAGCTGAATTTCAAGATCCTTAAGCTGATGACTTAATGCCGATTGCGTTAAAAAGAGTTTTTCAGAAGAATTGGCAATACTTCCCTCTTCTGCAATTGTTTTAATAAGTCTTAAAAACTTGATTTCCATAATGCAAAGTTAGCAATCTAATGAAAACTGATATTTGAAAATATTTCAATTAAAGCTGTAAAGCAATCAATTCCAACTTTAGCAAAAGAAAAGCCTTGAGTATAACTTTGCATATAAACAAATTTAAAATTATGCAAGAACAAATTGAATTCTATCAAAGAAAATTAAAGTATGAAATGGACCCGTCAGACCTATATGAGGCATTTCAAAACAGCACAGATTATATCGCAGTAGATACGCGGAAAACAATCGGATATGACAAGGAACATATTCCTTCTTCCATTAATCTGCCACACAGAGAAATGACAGAAGCAAGCACTCAACATCTCAATAAATCAAAAATTTATGTCTGCTATTGTGACGGGATTGGCTGTAATGCTTCTACAAAAGGAGCTTTAAAAATGACACAATTAGGCTTTAAAGTAATTGAACTGATGGGAGGAATTGAATGGTGGAAGTTTGACGGCTATGCCACAGAAGGAATCACCCCCACAAAAGGAAGCCAATTTGAATGTGCCTGTTAATTCAAAAAAACATGAAAATAAGATTTGCAGAAAAGAAAGATCTGAGTTCTATTATTGAGCTATGTAAAGCTCATGCCCTCTATGAAAAAAGTAATTTCAATGAAAACAACAAAAAGGAACAACTCTCCAATCATCTTTTTGAATCAGAATCTAATTTAAAGTGCTTGGTTGTTGAATCCGGTATTGAAATTGTTGGTTACGCCACATTTTTCAAACAGTTTTCAACATGGGATGCAGGATATTACATTTATCTCGATTGCCTGTTTCTAAAAGAAAAAGCAAGAGGAAATGGAATTGGCCAGCAAATAATGGAAGTGGTGAAAAAATATTCAAAAGCGGCAGATTGCTCAATTATTCAATGGCAGACACCAGACTTTAATACAAAAGCAATTAAATTCTACAGTCGTCTCGGAGCAGAAAGAAAAGCCAAAGAAAGATTTTTCTGGAAAATATAGATTTACTTATCCTTATTTATAGTAGAGGCGTTCTGTTTTCAGAAGGTCTCTATTTTTAATAATATCAATTCTTAAACTTCACAACTATCTTACAATTACCGTAACTCCTTTTTCCTCTAAAGCCACTCTATTCTCATCACAAATATCACTATCTGTAATAAGATAATCAACCTTATCTAAAGGAGCAATTTTCCCAAAACCTTTTTTATTCAGCTTAGAAGAATCTCCAAGAATAACAACTTTTTCAGAGCATTCTATCATCAGCTGATTCAGGTGAGCCTCTGCCGCATTGGACGTACTGATCCCAAAATCAATATCAATTCCATCAACGCCCAGAAAAAGCTTATTACAAGAGAACTGCTTGAGGATTCCTTCAGAAATAGATCCGACAATAGATGTAGAACTCTTCCGGACTTCTCCCCCCAATTGTATAATATTAATGTTTGGATTATTACATAACTCTATAGCGACCCTTAAAGAAGAGGTCAAAACGGTAAGCGGACCAAAATTCACAAGCATTCTAGCAAGATAATGCATGGTAGTTCCTGAAGCCAGAATAATACAGTCATTCTCCTGGATAAGCTGCAAAGCTGCCTTGGCAATATTCTGTTTCGCTTCTACATTAATGTTTTCTTTCTCGTCCACATTCCTTTCATATGCATAGCGCACATGCTTGCTTGCCCCTCCATGATTTCTGAAAAGCAGCCCTAAGCCTTCGAGATAGTTCAAATCCTTTCGGACCGTAACTGACGAAACATTTAATTTCTCGCACAGATCCTGTACAAGAACATGCCCCTTTTCGTCCAGTTCCTTTAATATATCGTTATGCCTTGGTATTAACTTTTCCATTCTGATTCTTTCATCAAAAATACCATTTTTTTCCGAGACCAATAAAATTTCATTTATTTTCTTTTTAGTTTCATTTTTAATTTATACATTTGAAAACGAAACATAAACGAAACATTTATGAAACGAAACGAAGAAATAAGTAAATTAGCAGTTATCCAGGAATGGGACTTTATTGTTATTGGTGGTGGTGCCAGTGGTTTAGGATCTGCATTGGATGCAGCCAGCAGAGGATTTAAAACTCTTCTCCTGGAATCACACGATTTCGCAAAAGCAACATCCAGCCGAAGCACAAAACTTGTACACGGCGGTGTAAGATACCTTGCACAAGGCGATGTAGGACTTGTAAAAGAAGCCCTGAAAGAAAGAGGACTGCTGGCTCAGAATGCAGCACATGTAGTCAAAAATCAGTCATTTATTATACCTAACTATACTTGGTGGGGAGGAATTTATTATAAAATAGGATTGTCTATCTATGATTTCCTTGCAGGAAAATTAAGCCTCGGGAAAACAAAATACATCAGCAAAGCTAAAACTGTTGAAAAGCTTCCAACGATTGAACAACACAACCTTGCGAGCGGTGTAGTTTATCAGGATGGACAGTTTGACGATGCGAGATTAGCCATCAACCTATCCCAGACTCTTATAGAAAAAGGAGGAAGTGCGATTAATTACATGAAAGTAACCGGACTTCTGAAAAATGATTCCGGAAAAATAAATGGTGTAAAAGCGGAAGATCAATTTTCAAACCAGCAATATGAGCTGCGTGCGAAAGCAGTGATCAATGCAACCGGTGTATTCACGAATGATATTCTGAACATGAACAATCCTAAGCACGGTAAATTTGTCGTTCCGAGCCAGGGTATTCATTTGGTTTTAGATAAATCTTTCCTGAAAAGCGATGACGCTATCATGATTCCAAAAACTTCTGACGGCAGAGTTCTCTTTGTTGTTCCTTGGCATGACAGAGCATTAGTAGGAACTACAGATACTCTTCTGGAAAGTCCTAGTTTTGAACCGCACGCTCTGGAATCTGAAATAAGCTTTGTTTTAAATACAGCCAGACAGTATTTAGCAAAGAAACCGACAAGAGAAGATGTAAAATCTATGTTTGCCGGACTAAGACCGCTCGCTGCTCCAAAAGAGGGAGGCAAAAGCACCAAAGAAGTTTCCCGAAGTCACAAAGTCATTGCTTCTGATACAGGATTGGTTTCCATCATTGGCGGAAAATGGACTACCTATCGTAAAATGGCAGAAGATACTATTGACAAAGCGGTAGATATACTTCATTTAAAGGGAGGTCCTTCACAAACAGAAAACATGTCTATTCATGGAAATATGAAAGCAGAACTGGTTGACCGCAGCAGTCACCTGTATGTTTACGGATCGGATATCCCTGCCATAAAATCATTGCAGAGCAGCGATCCTCAATATGCACAAAAGATTCACCCGGATCATGCTTTCACAATCGCAGAAGCAGTTTGGGCTATAAGACATGAAATGGCCGAAACTATTGAAGATATTCTTGCCAGAAGAGTCCGTCTGTTATTTTTAGATGCAAGAGCCGCCATCGACAGCGCCCACACCATCGCACAGCTTATTGCCAAAGAAAAAGGACATTCCCAGGAATGGGCAAATGAACAGGAAAAAGAATTTATTGAATTAGCAAAAGGATACTTATTGACTCCTTACTCTCCCAAAACTATTACTCCTAACTAAAAATTTGCAGTATGAAGGAAAAATTAATTCTCGCTCTGGACCAGGGTACAACTTCCTCTAGAGCCATCTTATTCAATCACAGCGGAGCTATAGAATATGTCTCCCAGAAAAACTTTGAACAGATCTTCCCTACTCCGGGATGGGTAGAGCATGACCCCAACGAAATATGGTCATCTCAGATATCTGTTGCCGCAGAGGTTATCGCTAAAGCTGGCATTTCCGGATTGGAAGTAGCTGCCATTGGCATCACCAATCAACGTGAAACAACCATTGTTTGGGATAAAGAAACCGGCGAGCCTGTTTATAATGCTATTGTATGGCAGGACAGAAGGACATCTAAATATTGTGATGAACTGAAGGACCAGGGCCATGCTGAAGTTATCAAAGAAAAAACAGGACTTGTACTGGATGCTTACTTTTCGGCAACCAAATTAAAATGGATTCTCGATAATGTAGAAGGCGCAAGAGAAAAAGCAGCAGAGGGAAAATTATGTTTTGGAACCGTTGATACATGGCTGGTATGGAAGCTTACCCGTGGAAAAATGTTCATCACCGATGTTTCCAACGCCAGCAGAACCATGCTTCTGAACATTCATACGTTAGAATGGGACCAGGAACTTCTGGATTTGTTTGACATTCCAAGATCTGTTCTTCCTGAAGTAAAGCAGAGCAGCGAAATCTACGGAGAAACAGCAACCACTTTATTTTCCACGAAAATTCCAATTGCAGGAATTGCAGGAGATCAGCAGGCAGCATTATTCGGGCAGATGTGCATCACCCCGGGAATGGTAAAAAACACTTACGGAACAGGATGTTTCTTATTGATGAATACAGGAAAAGAAGCTGTTTCATCTAAAAATAATCTGTTGACAACCGTTGCCTGGAAGATTAATGGAGAAGTAAACTATGCACTGGAAGGAAGTGTCTTTGTAGGTGGTGCAGCGATACAATGGCTAAGAGACGGACTGAAACTTATCCGTACATCTGAAGAAGTAAATGATCTTGCAGCAAGTGTTGAAGATAATGGAGGGGTTTATTTTGTTCCTGCACTCACAGGATTGGGCGCACCTTATTGGGACCAATACGCCAGAGGAACTATCGTAGGAGTAACCCGCGGAACAACGAACGGTCACATTGCGAGAGCTACTTTAGAAGGTATTGCGTTTCAGGTTTATGATATTGTAAAATCTATGGAAGCTGATTCCGGTAGACCAAGTTTGGAACTCAGAGTAGACGGTGGTGCTTCTGCCAGCGATCTTTTGATGCAGATTCAATCTGACCTTTTCAGTGTTAAGATCACCAGACCGAAAACTCTTGAAACAACAGCGTTGGGAGCAGCTTATCTTGCAGGATTAGCAGTAGGATATTGGAAAGACATCAATGAGATTCAGTCTCAATGGGTGGTAGACAAAGATTTCCATCCTCAACTGGATAAAGAAAAAGCAGACCATATGATCCATTTCTGGAATAAAGCTGTGAAGCGTTCCCAAAGCTGGATCGAAGATTAAATCCTAAAAAAACTATTTATGACCCCATTTACCGCAGAACTTATAGGAACAATGCTTCTTATATTATTAGGCAACGGCGTTGTGGCCAATGTTGTCTTGAAGGATACTAAAGGAAATAATTCAGGATGGATCGTCATTACGACCGCCTGGGCACTTGCAGTATTCGTAGGTGTTACAGTTGCCGGCCCGGCAAGTGGTGCCCACCTGAATCCAGCCGTAACATTAGGACTCGCTGTTGCGGGAAAATTCTCATGGGATCTGGTTCCTACTTATATTGCAGCGCAGATGCTTGGCGGAATGCTGGGAGCTTCCCTTGTATGGCTGTTTAACAAAGACCATTTTGCCATTACGGAAGATGAAGGTGCTAAACTGGCCTGTTTCAGTACAGGGCCCGCAATCAGGAATACTTTTTCCAATCTTATCAGTGAGATTATCGGAACATTTGTACTGGTTTTTGTTATCTTTCATTTCTCTGATCCCAGTATTTCCCTGAATGCTGATCCCACGGCTAAAGTAGGACTCGGTTCTGTAGGAGCACTTCCTGTTACTTTACTCGTTTGGGCTATCGGCTTATCTTTAGGTGGAACTACAGGTTATGCCATTAATCCGGCCAGAGACTTAGCCCCAAGAATTATGCACGCTATCCTTCCCGTAAAAGGAAGCAGTGATTGGGGATATGCCTGGATTCCGGTAGCGGGTCCAATCCTGGGTGCTGTTGTCGCCGCCGTACTTTTTGGAATAATACATTAAAAATACCCGATGAAAATTTTAAAAATTGCATGCCTGATTATTTTGGGCACAGGAAAGCTATTCTCTCAGGAGAATGAAGAACCTAAAGAGAACAACAGGCTGGACTTTACCGTAAACATTCAGAATAACCATTTATGGAGAGGCTTAATTATTACAGATAAACCTGTAGTAATGGGAAATCTTTCATACGCTTTAGATTCTGAAAAGAAATGGAAAGTAGGTATCTGGGGGGCTTCGGCATTAGCGGATGATAAAGACGGTACTCATTATAAGGAGATCAATTATTACGTTCAATATTCTCATAACCGTTTTTATATTGGATTGTGGGATCTGTATAATTCAAGAAATATTAATACAGCTGTTGCTGCAGATGATATTTTCAGTTATTCACAGAGAAGAACAGCCCACATCATTGATCTTAGAACCAATTACACTTTCGGACCTTCTTTTCCGCTTAATATTGAAGCTGATATTATGCTGTACGGTGGAGCTAATGCGGGAGAAGTGGTGTTGGAGCCTGATGGAAGTTATAAAAAGAATAAATATTCTACCTATGTTCAGGTAAGTTACCCGGTGATTGCAGGACAGAAAGTGAATTTAGATGCTTTCGTAGGTGCAGGATTTGCCCTCAACGACACTCGCTTTCTTTACGGAAACGGAACAAACAGTTTTGATATTGTCAATGTAGGGATAAAAGCCGGCAAGACGCTTAAAATTACAGATCATTACAGCCTTCCGGTTGCTATGATGGCCATGTGGAATCCTGCTAATAAATATGCAAGAATTCAGCTGGCGGCTACTGTTTTCTAATGTGAATTTAACTTCACTATATAAAGACCATTCCATCTCGGAGTGGTTTTTCTGTTTCCAGTGGTTAAAAATTTAACCACAAAAGCTTTTTTACTTCATTAAGTTGCTACTATTATGCGAAGGCATTACCTCGAAATTGTTCTCAGCTAAATAAAAAACTGCAGCAGTTTACCTCCCACAGGCAATCACCGGGTTTTTACGGTTTAATTTTTGCTTAAATATTTTTACTTTTGAAAAAAATTATATGAAAAAGATTTTAACCTTAATTATCTTATGCATCAGTATTTTATCTTTTGCCCAGACCACAGCACCATTTGTGGGGCACAGAAGTTTTGATATTGTTCAGGGATTCAGTGGATCCGGAGCCCCTCATTATTATCTGGATGCCAAGAAAAACGGAGATATTTATTTCGGGTTTGTTCAGGTGAACCAGGCAGACGGAAATGAAACCATGGAAGAAGTAAACGCCGGACCATATAATCCAAAAGTAATGAAGGTGGAGTTCAAAAAATGGGGCGAAACTTTCTATGTTAAATTTGACAAGGACAACATTTACCTTACTGATAAAGAAGGTACAGTTCAGAAATCAGAGGATTGCTGTTCTGCAAAGGAAAGCGCTACCAGCAATACCTGTACCTGTGAAAGTAAACTGTATTTCAGAGAATGAGAATACTAAAGTTTCTGCTCGTCTTCCTTCTCGTAATTTCGTGCAGCAGGAAAGAAAATCATCCCTATACTTTTTATTACTGGAAAACACATCTGAAGCTGGATCAGGAAGAGAAAAAAATATTGGATCATGCCCCGGTTCCATATGTATACACAAGATTTTTTGACATAGACAAAGCTGCTGGAAAATTTCTGCCAATTGGTGTTATTACCGAAGACAAGAGTTTTCAGACTGAGAAGCAGATCGTACCGACAGTTTTTATTACTAACCAATCGATGTACCGTATCTCGGCAGAAGAAATCCGGTTTCTTGCGAAAAACATTCATGATCTGGTTCAGAAAAAAGCCAAAGAATACCATTTAAAAGTAAACAATGAAATTCAGATCGACTGTGACTGGACAGCAGGAACAAAGAATGATTATTTTAAATTTCTAAAGGAACTGAAAAGGGTTTCCGGAAAAGAGATCACCTGCACGCTCCGCCTCCATCAGGTAAAAGATAAGAGCCAGACAGGAGTTCCACCTGTGGAGAAAGTATACCTGATGTGCTACTCTACCTCTTCACCTTTGGAAAATTCCAATAAAAATTCCATTCTGGATGTTGTCACTTTAAAAAACTACCTCTCAAAACTGGAAGACTATCCTGTAAAAAAAATGGATGTGGCACTGCCCATTTATTCTTGGGGAATTGTCACCAATCATCTTGAGAAGCATAAACTGATCAATGCTTTATCGCGAAAAGATCTGGAAAATCCCGGTTTTAAAAAAATCTCAGATAACAAGATTGAAATCATTAAAGACGGTTTTTACTTTGGAAACTTTTTAAGCAAAGGTTTTAAAATAAAGGTGGAAGAAATATCCGATGAGCAACTTGAAGAGGTAACCCATTTTCTGGAGAAAAAAATACCACATTTTAATGTAATTTATTATCAATTAGATAGTAAATTTGTAAGTAACCGAAATTTTTAAAGTTTTAAATCACGATAATTGAACATATTACGAGATTGAAATTTAGAAATATTTAATTATAAATAAAACACCTATCAACTATATGAAAAAGCATATCCTTTCATTGGCGGTTCTATCACTTTTTTATACGAAATCTGACGCCTGTGCGTGGTCAGATCCCGATTATGAGTATTTCAACCTCTTTACACAGAGTATTATCAAGGATAAATCTTATCTCCCTTTCCTGCTTACGTATTCCAATGCGTTCTATGGTAATTATAAAAGCAATGTGATTCCTGATGATAATATCGAGACGTGGAAGAGATTCTTCAACAACCGGCTGAATTATGCAGAAACAGAAAACCTGGTGTACAAAATAAGTATGAACGACCTTAATGCTTTGAAAAACGGAGCTCCCTCCAATCCTCTTTTACAGAAATTGGGCACGGGATTCTACCAAAAGTATAAGGAAGGAATAGATTATTTAATTGAAGCGAAATATCTGGAGCCTTATATGAGCATTAATTATGTGGAAAGCCCGGATTCATTTTATAACAACGGACCGTCAAAGGATGTCAATGCTACTTCGATTGACTATGCAAAAACTGTGAATGCGCTGACTTCTTTATACAACGCTACCAGAAACCCGGAGATTAAGCAGCGTTACGGATATCAGCTGGTACGTTTCAATCACTATACTAGAAATTATGATGCCGCACTGGAGGCCTTCAAAACATATATAGAACCGATCAAGCAAAAAGGAACAGTGTATTTTATGGCACTTGACCAGCTTGCAGGAGCACAGAGGGGAAAAGAGATGAACAGTGATGCGAACTGGAACTTTTTCCAGGTTTTTATGAACAGTAAAGACCGTAAGGAATCTGCTTTTGTATCGATGAAGCTTTCGGATACGGCTTCTTTCAGCAATATCATGAAAAGAGCGGGTACCAATGATGAAAAGAATATGGCCTATTTCCTTTTAGGCTATCAGGGTTTCAACAATCCTATTCCGATCATGGAAAAAATGTATGACATCAATCCGGATTCTGAGATTCTGAAAGTCATGGCGGTGAGGAGCATCAATGAGCTTGAAAGAAGCTATCTTCCGATTTATTATTATAATTCTGATGCCTCAGACAATGTGTATATGCAGAAAGGAAATGCAGATGATCACGACAAAACTTCCAAGGATACAAAATCCGAAACTGTAGAAGTGAAAAAGGAGGAGGAGCTTTCGTTTTGGCAAAAGATCGTAAGATTTTTTAAAAATCTTTTTGGAGGTTCTAAATCTGACAGTGCGAATGGGGATAAAAATGATCAGAATGATGATGAACTATTGAACAATCCGGACAGAATTCCATTCTATACCAAATCCAGCTATGGCTATGATGAGAAAACGAAAGATTATCTGGACGACCTGGAAAAATTCACAGAGAAAACTAAAAAGGTATCTAAGGATGAATACTGGCAGATTGCAGATGCCTATCTTAAATTCCTGAAGAAGGATTATAAGGCAAGCTCGGAAATTCTGGAAGACATCAAAACGACCAATCCGGAATATCTTGAGGAGATAAAAAGAATGAAGGTGTTAAATGATATCGTTTCTCATCCTAAAATAGATGCAGAATTTGAAGATCATCTGATGAAAGATTATGCTGATTATTTTGTAAAAAAAGAAGTAAAGAAAGACAGCACTGCAGGCAATGACTTTGATTATTACGGTGAAGTCCCATCTACAGTAGATTTCCTTAAAGATGTCCTTGCAAACCGGTATTTTCTGCAAGGTGAAGATGGAAAATCTTTCCTGATGAGCAACAAGCTTTCGGACCTTCAGTATAACCCTAATTCAAGTCTGGTAAAAAGTGTTGAAGAGTTCTACAGAAAACCAAATAAGACACAGTTTGAACAGCAGATTATTGCCAAGAATATGGATAATGTAGGAAACATTGATGCGTTCTTCAGTACAATCTATGGAGACCGGGCCATGAAGCTGGCAGATTTTGAAAAGGCCAAATCTTATTATGAAAAAGCGAAAGGCTTTGCGGGAATTCCAAGAATGGATTATGAATGGACGGATAAGGGTGAAAAAATCACTCCAAAACAATATACGCCAGGAGAATATGATGGGTTCAAAGGTATTTCAAATCTTGTTTTCGGGCATAATGTATGGGAAAGTTTCGGAAGTGCGGAAACAGAAAGCATGGAAGCTGAAGACTATTCTGTCTTCCCTTTTATCAAACCAAGCATGAATAAACTGGAATTGGCAGATGCTCTGATTCAGCTTAAAAAATTGAGTGCCGGAACGGATGAAAAGGCAGCCAAGGCCAGTCAGCTGATTGGAAATTTACTGTACAATACTTCCAGTTTAGGATATTACCGTCAGCTGTTCGTAATGGATATTGACAACAGTAACGGAGGGAAATATGATTTCTGGAATACGGACAGGAAGAATCCTTACAAGTATTATTATAAGAATTTCCTTTATACGACTTATATTGAACCTGATAATTTTGATCTGGCGATCAATTATTACCAGAAAACATTGAAGCTTTCCAAAGACAAGGAGCAGAGAGCAAGAGTTCTTTTCCAAATGGCCAGCGCAGAACAGGGGAAATATTATCAGTATGAAGCTAAGAATGCAGCTAAGATTGATTATTCTGATCCTAAATATTCCGAAAAGGAGCAGGCACACCAGGCTGAACTGGATAAAATCAGAAATGAAAAGTACAGAACTTCTTTTGCCCAGCTAAAATCCCAGTATGCAGATACGGAAACGATGAAAAGTCTGGCAGGAAGCTGCAGTTATTTCGGGTATTTTCTGAAGAAATAATTTTTGACATTTAATTAAACAAGAAAAAGGAATCATTACGATTCCTTTTTTTGTTCTTTTTTCTGAAGCCATTCTTCATGTTTATGCTTAAAGAATTCATATTTATAATCCTGATTTCTCTGGGCAGCATCTATAGAATGGGAAGTGTGGATATCTGCATCTTCTTTGGCGAACTTGGCCAGTTCTTCATAATAGCAGTGAAGCTGATCCAGCTCCTTTTCGGTAAGATCTTCAATATCTACAATTCTGTTGCTTGCTTTTTCATGGGCGGCAATCAGTTCGTTCAGTTTGATCTGTATGGCTTTTGAATCTTTGTTCTGTGCTTTCTGAATAAGGAATACCATGAGAAAGGTAATAATAGTCGTTCCTGTATTAATCACAAGCTGCCATGTTTCCGAATAGTTAAAAACAGGTCCGGAAGCTGCCCAGACTACGACTACAAGCACTGCTCCGATAAACGCATATGAACTTCCTGTAAATTTGGTTGCCCAGTCTGAAAATTTTTCAAACAGATTATTGTTTTTATGGCTCATAATTTCAATTCTTTTAATGAATAAATGTATTGAATTAACTTGAATCGGGAAATAAGAAAGTTCGATTTAAAAGAAGTACAGGAGAGTGATCATGAAACTTTTGAATGGATTAAAGAGGTATAGCATCTCTCTCTCTCTCTCTCTCTCTCTCTCTCTCTTAACTTGTCATTTAAGATGGATGAAAAACAAAAACATTAAGACAGAAGTACTGCCTTAATGTTTTCTAATTAAAATTTGATATGAATGAATTGTTTTTATCTTTCCTAAATATTAGTCTTTCGGGTTATTGAAAGCTTTGTAAATTGGTTGAAGGAAGATCTTTCCCGAATTGTATCCTTTTTGTGCCCTGCATTCCATTATTCCAGGTATTCTGTGGCCAGTTGTTCCATTGGTATGGACTGTGATATTTCATTGCTTCATTGGCTGCTTTTATTTCTTCCTCTGAAAGATCCGTATCGGAAGAACATGAAACCGGCGCTATTGCCAATACCAGAGCGGATGCTATTATTTTTATGTTTCTCATAATGAATAATTTGTGGTTAGAATTTATAGTTTACCTGTACAGCAAAGTTCCTAGGCTGGATCTGGTCTATATAACCGCCTCTGAAGTAAGAGCTGTATCCTACAGAATCAAAAATATTATTCATAAATACTCTTAAGCCCATTCCATTTTTAAGGGTATATCCTACCTGGGCATCTACGGTAGTATATTCCGGCATATCGAAAGGTTTGTCTCCTGCTTTTACGCTGTTAAGGTGACCTGCAGTAAAGGTTTTCTGAGTCCATTCGTCAACCGGTCTTTTTCCTACATAATAAATTCCGGCTCCAACATCCAGACCTGTTAAAGCTCCTGTAATAAATTTATAATTCAACCATCCGTTTGCAGTATGCTTCGGAGCATTCATCGGAGCAGAACCGTTGATGTAAGCAGGGCTGTCCTGATATTGAGCATCCAGATACGCCCATCCGGACATTACCTGAAGATTGGGTAAAATCCTTCCGATAAGTTCTACCTCCATTCCCTTTCTTCTTAGATTACCGGCAAGTCCGTAAAGAATATTGTTTTTATTGTCCTTTATCGGCTGATAATTTGCATCAAGAATCTGGAATGACAGGTTATCTGTATTAATATCAAACAATGTAACATTGAATCTTAAACGTTCATTGAACCAGTCTGATTTAACACCGGCTTCCCATTGTTTTGTGTGCGACGCTCCTACCAGTCCGCCTACCTGCAGGACATTATTGGAAGCTCTTAAAGAGGTGGTGGTAGTGTATGATCCGAAAACGTTGATATTCTGAATGGGTGAAACAATCAATCCAAAAGAAGGGTTCCAAGTATCCACCGTTTCATTAGCAGATCCGTTCAGTCTGCTGTATCTTATTCCCAAATGGGCTTTCAAATATTTACCGATAGACATTACATCCTGCGCCATGGCTCCGATGCTTGGTGTAAGTACAGGATTGGAACGGCCAAGGTTTTTATAGATCACATTTCCTGGAATCTGGTTCGGTATTGTTCCGTTTACAACATCAAAAATATCCAAAGGATTGGCATCATAGTTTACACTTCCTATTTTTGTTGGCCGTGCAGTAATTAAGTTTTCCGGAGCAATAGAGTTTTTATATGCTTCATAAGTCACAGAAGATGTTTCCGTCTCTCTCCAGTCGAAACCAACCTGAAAAGTATGATTAATGAAACCTGTTTTAATCTGTTCACCGATAAAGTCCAACTGTAAAACTTTATTGATATCTTCTCCTTGAGATTTTCCGATGGTGTGCTGTCTTATATTATAATTCGTTTCTCCGGTTGGTAACGATATTGAAGAAGCCTCACTGTCTGAACTGCTTGTAGAATTAATAAATGCTGCTCTTACCTTTAATTTATCAGTAAGTTTACGAACCACAGTTGTAGCAAAATTAAAGGTTTCTGTTTTTGAGTAATCAGAAGTGTAACCTAAGAATTTACCTTTGGGCATATGATATAATGCTTCTACATCGCCAGGTGCCGTATTAATCGTTCCTCTGTCCGGAGTACGGTTATCATGAAGATAATCCATCTCTACATTGATTTCAGTTTTATCATCAGGACGGTAAGATACGGATGGATTGATGTAAATTCTCTCTCCCTCAACATGCGACCTGAAAGAATTGTTCTTCTGATAAGCCCCATTGAACCTCACGGCTACTTTACCCTGAGAATCAAGGACCCTTTGAAAATCTACTGTCGGTCTGTAAAAGTCCCAGCTCCCATAACGAAATCCTACGTTAGTCTGATCAATAAACTGTGGTCTTTTGGTTACCACGTTAATAACTCCTCCTGCAGAACCTAATCCGTTTCCGATTCCCTGACTTACGGCTGCTGACCCTTTAATCACCTGGATGCTTTCAACACCCTGCATATCCGTAATCATTCCTGCAGTACGGAAGTATGAATCCATCTGAACTCCGTTTTTCAATACAGGTACTCCCCGGTATCCTCTGACGGACATACTTTCACTGCCTCCTCCATAGCTTGAGAATAGGGTTACACCCGGTACATTTTTAGCAACATCAGTTACGGTAAGCGCTCCCAGCTCTTCAATTGCCTTATGGGAAATCACTGAAATACTCTGGATCTGATCTCTGGTTTTCAAAGGAAGCCTGGTAATAGCTTCCAGGCCTACAGGCTGCTTCTTTTTTTCACCAAATAGTTCTACTTCATCAATCTCTTTTGATTTTTTAATAGAATCATTCACTTGCTGTGCGTTTGCAAAAACCCCACCCAATACAAGCAGAGAAAAGGATACTACTTTATTCATCTGATATTTTTTTACAAAATTATTATTTTTATTAATTCTAAATAAATAAAAACAGGTGACATATCTCACATTGATGGGGCCAATCATTATCAGATTATAAATGGCTCTGGAGATGTTGTAAAGATCCCTTAATGATACCGGAGCATCATTAAAAGGTAGCCTATAAAGTAGACTTATCTGTAAAAAAGGCGAAATGAAAAAAGAAAGAATAAACAATAACAAGTTTACTTCTAAATATAAGTTCTAAGTTTCGGAAGTTGAAATATTTTTAATCTCAAACTTTTACACAAAAAAATCCGTCCCTAAAAAGGAACGGATTCTATAATTATTGCAAGTATGCAATTATCACACTTTAATTTCAACGTCTACACCGCTTGGTAACTCTAACTTCATTAGAGCATCAACAGTTTTAGAAGAAGAAGAGTAGATATCCATCAATCTCTTGTGAGCAGAAAGTTGGAACTGTTCTCTAGCTTTCTTGTTTACGTGAGGAGATCTCAACACAGTGAAGATTCTCTTATTAGTTGGCAATGGAATTGGTCCGTTTACAACAGCACCAGTAGCCTTTACCGTTTTTACGATTTTCTCAGCAGACTTGTCTACCAAGTTGTAATCGTAAGATTTTAGTTTTATTCTGATTCTTTGTGACATTTCTTTAGTTTAAAAAATTAACCTTTTGCTTTAGCAATGATTTCTTCAGCAACGTTTTGTGGAGTAGCCTGGTATTTCTCTAATTCCATAGAAGAAGTAGCTCTTCCTGATGAAAGTGTTCTTAGAGTAGTTACATATCCAAACATTTCAGAAAGTGGAACAGAACCTTTGATTACAACAGCTCCGTTTTTCTCTTCCTGACCACTGATGGTACCTCTTCTCTTGTTAAGGTCACCAATGATATTACCCATATATTCTTCCGGAGTTACAACCTCCAATTTCATAATAGGCTCCATGATTACTGGCTTAGCAGCACGTCCCGCTTCTTTAAATCCTAATTTAGCAGCCATTTCAAAAGAAAGTGCATCAGAATCCACTGCGTGGAAAGATCCGTCTTTAAGAACTACTTTAATACCTTCAACTTCGAAACCAGCCAAAGGACCGTTTTTCATTGCAGCTTTAAAGCCTTTTTCAATAGCAGGAACAAATTCTCTAGGAACGTTACCACCTTTGATCTCGTTAATAAATTCAAGACCTATTTTACCTTCGTCAGCTGGTCCAAGTTCGAATACGATATCAGCAAATTTACCTTTACCACCAGATTGTTTTTTGTAAACTTCTCTGTGCTGAGCAACTCTTGTAAGATTTTCTTTGTATTCTACCTGAGGCTGTCCCTGGTTAACTTCTACTTTAAATTCTCTTTTCATACGATCTACAAGAATGTCAAGGTGAAGTTCACCCATTCCTGAGATAATCGTTTGACCAGAAGCTTCGTCAGTTTTAACCTGGAAAGTAGGATCTTCTTCAGCTAGTTTAGCTAGAGCGTTACCCATTTTATCCTGGTCTGCCTTAGTTTTAGGCTCAACAGCGATACCAATTACCGGATCAGGGAAAACCATCGATTCAAGAACGATTGGGTGTTTCTCATCACACATTGTATCACCAGTTTTGATAGATTTGAAACCTACCGCTGCACCAATATCTCCTGCTTCAATATATTCTACAGGATTTTGTTTGTTAGCGTGCATCTGATAGATTCTTGAGATTCTTTCTTTATCTCCTGAACGAGTGTTCAAGATATAAGAACCTGCATCCAGTCTTCCAGAGTATGCTCTGAAGAATGCCAGTCTTCCCACGAATGGGTCAGTAGCAATCTTAAATGCCAAAGCCGCGAAAGGCTCGTTTACGTCTGGTTTTCTTGTAATATCAAGATCTGTTCTTGGATCAGTACCTTTGATATCATCTTTATCTAATGGAGAAGGCAAGTATTTACATACTGCATCCAACATAAACTGTACTCCTTTATTCTTGAATGAAGAACCACAAGTCATTGGGATAATAGAAAGATCAATAGTAGCTTTTCTAAGAGCTTCGTTGATTTCGTCTTCTGAGATTGAATCTGGATCTTCGAAGAATTTCTCCATCAAAGTATCATCATAATCAGCAACAGCTTCAACTAATTTCTCTCTGTATTCCAGAACTTCAGCCTTCATATCTTCAGGAATTGGCACTACTTCAAAAGTAGCTCCTTGTCCTGCTTCGTCCCAAACGATAGCTCTGTTTTTAATTAAGTCTACAACACCTTTGAAGTCTTCTTCAGCACCGATTGGTAAAACGATTGGAACTGCATTAGATCCTAACATAGTCTTAACCTGGTTTACCACGTTAAGGAAGTCAGCACCTTGTCTGTCCATTTTGTTTACAAATCCCATTCTAGCAACTTTGTAGTTGTCAGCAAGTCTCCAGTTTGTTTCAGACTGAGGCTCTACTCCATCTACTGCAGAGAACAAGAATACCAATCCATCCAATACTCTCAAAGATCTGTTTACTTCTACTGTGAAGTCAACGTGTCCCGGTGTATCGATGATGTTGAAGTGGTAAGATTTACTTTCAGGTAAGATTTTACCCTGATCAGTTGGGAAGTTCCAGTTACAAGTAGTCGCTGCAGAAGTAATAGTAATACCTCTTTCTGCTTCTTGCTCCATCCAGTCCATTGTAGATGCACCATCATGAACCTCACCAATTTTATGGTTAACCCCTGTATAGAATAAAATTCTTTCTGTAGTGGTAGTTTTACCGGCATCAATGTGCGCAGCAATACCAATGTTTCTTGTAAATTTAAGATCTCTACTCATTTCTAATTAGAATTTAAAGTGTGAGAAAGCTTTGTTAGCTTCCGCCATCTTGTGAGTATCAGATTTCTTTTTGTAAGCAGCACCTTCTTCTCTTGAAGCGGCTACTACTTCGTTAGCTAATTTCAAAGCCATAGACTTATCATTTCTCTTTTTAGAGTAGCTAATTAACCATTTCATTGCCATAGAAATTTTTCTATCAGCTCTGATTGGCATAGGGATCTGGAAGTTAGCTCCACCTACTCTTCTAGAACGTACTTCTACGTGAGGCATAACGTTTGTTAATGCATCTTTCCAGATTTCAAGGGCTGTTTTCTCAGTTTCACCTTTTTTAGTTTCTACGATATCTAATGCATCATAGAAAATTTTGAATGCGATTGACTTTTTACCGTCAAGCATTAAGTTGTTTACGAATCTCGTTACCAATTGATCATTAAACTTCGGATCTGGTAACAACGGTCTTTTTTTCGCTTTTGTCTTTCTCATTGCTTCTGTACCTTATTTAATGATTATTTTTTCTTTCCTTTTGCAGGTGCTGCAGCAGCTTGTCCTGGTTTAGGTCTCTTAGCTCCGTACTTAGATCTTCTCTGAGTTCTTCCATTAACACCAGCGGTGTCTAATGCACCTCTTACGATGTGGTAACGTACTCCCGGTAGGTCTTTCACCCTTCCGCCTCTAACCAATACTATCGAGTGCTCCTGAAGATTATGTCCTTCGCCCGGGATATAGGCGTTAACTTCTTTACCGTTAGAAAGTCTTACCCTTGCTACTTTTCTAAGTGCAGAGTTAGGTTTCTTTGGTGTAGTAGTATATACTCTCGTACATACACCACGTCTTTGTGGACAAGAATCAAGGGCAGCCGATTTGCTCTTCTTGGCAAGCGTGGCTCTTCCTTTTCTTACTAATTGTTGAATAGTAGGCATTTAATTGCTTTTTATTTTAGGGTGCAAAAATAGGAATATTTTTCCAATCTACAAAACTTATAGAAAAATTAAAATCAAACACTTAGATGAAAAAGATCTTGTGTCTTAACAGCAAAATATGAGACTGCTGATGTATATTGAGAAAATGCAAAAAAAGAAAGGACATTTTCTCTTTAAAGACTATCTATTAAATAATTGTAAAATTTTATTCTATTATTTTTACCTGTATGTTTGTATTCCAGTGAAAGCTCTTTACATTTTGTTTTAAGGAATAATGAATATTGGGGTCTACTGAATAGATCGATAAATGATCCCTCCCTAAAACAGCATTTACATCTTTTATTTTTAAAATAGCGACCTTCTTCCAGTTCTTGGGAACATGGCCATTCAACCATTCATCATATATTATAGCAAGCTGATAATGATTTTGTGCAGAAAACTGCTTCAGGAATTCTTCAAATTGATCATCTAGCCCTTTTCGTTTCACTTTAAAAGGAACCATTTCTTTTGAGCCTAATCCAGCAACATCCAGTAGATGAATATCTGTAAAATAACATATAGCCCCTATATCATTGGCAACAACTTTTGAATTGTTGTAATATTTTTTTAAAAATCTTGTGGACTGAATCTGCTGTTCGTAGATATTCTTGCTTCCTGTTATAATCAGCTTATTGACCAGACTTACTTTAAGAACCAGTGTCATCAATATTAATACGATTAAAATTACAGGAATCCTGTATCGTTGTAATAAAAAGTTTTTCTGAACAAACAAGCTCTTTACTTTTGGAATAATAACCATTGAAAAACCAACCAACAAATAAGCTTCATATCTATAGAAATTAGTAAACTGTCCAAAAACAGCCTGGATAAATAAATTAAAAATTAATACAATCAGAAGAAAGTTATTTAAAACTATATCACGGAAGGTTAATTTATTTTTATAATCCTTAAAAAGCAAAAAAACAGCAAGACATAGTGGAAAAAAAGCTGCTAGCTGAAAATAAGGTTGTTTTATTAATTTATATAAAATGATATCTGTTATCTGCTGCAGTAAATCTCCGGTTAAATCCAGCTTGGTTCCTTTAACCATCACAGAATTAGGAAGAAGATAACCGGTTTTCTGATAAGTAAAATAACAAAAAACCAAAACCGGAAGAAAGCCAAAGAATAATAACAGGCTACTTTGCTTAAATTTTTTCAGTAAAAGAAAAACAAAGGCAAGCGATAAAAAATAGAACATACTTTCAAAACGGATCAGCCCCAGTAAAGCAAGTGTACAATAGAACCAGGCTGAATAGGATGATTTTTTGAAATCACATATTCTCCACTTTTCAAAGAAGTAAATATTAATAATAAAAACAAGTACCTGAAGCACATGCTCCATTCCCGAAAAAATAAGCAGATGAATGGAAGCAAATAAAAGAGTGAAAATATTCGCAAAGACAATAGACATATTCTGTTTAAAAAGATCAGAATAATATCTGTTCAGAAAATAAATAATAAAAAAGGTACACCCAAAGTTAAATATCAATGGTAAGAGCTCATGATTTCCAAAAATAAAAATCAAAGCACTTAAAACAAATGTAAATAAGGGTGATGATGAAGACGAAGAATAAGAATATTCCGTTATACCCCACATACCATGAAAAGCAAAATTTTTAGCCATTGACAGATGAATATAGGCATCATCTAAAACATAGGTGAAATTGTTTTCAGTTCCGGAAAGCATTAACAGAATATAGATGAAACATATTCCAAAAAAAATTGATGCTGTTATTAAAAAGCTTTTCATAACCTGCAATATTAATACTTCCAAACTGTTTTTAAAAATTTTCTTATAGTTATCTTCTATTAGGATCAGGAGCTCTTTGGCATAAAATTCACTAAATTTGTAGTACACATTAATAAACTACTTAGTAATATGAAAAATGCAAGCATTATAGGCCTGAAAGAAGCCGACTGTAAAAACATTTCAGAAAAATTAAATATTCTTTTAGCCAATTATTCCGTATTCTATCAAAACACCAGAGGTTCGCACTGGAACATAAAAGGAGATCAGTTCTTTACCCTTCACCCAAAGTTTGAAGAACTCTATAACAGCCTTGTTCTGAAGATTGATGAAATAGCAGAAAGAATTCTCACATTGGGTGCAACACCAGCTCATAATTACTCTGATTATCTGAAGGTATCTACCATTAAAGAAAGTAAGGAGGTTACAGATGGTACAAAAAGTGTTGAAAATATTTTAAATTCTTTTAAAGTGGTTCTGGATCTTCAAAGAGAGCTTTTAGACATTACGGATGCAGCCGGAGATGAGGGTACCAATTCTCAAATGAGTGATTACATTACAGAACAGGAAAAAGAAGTATGGATGTACAACTCTTATTTAGGGAAGTAACCTGGAAAAATCACCCAAATAATAAAAAATCGTCTTACATTTAGACGATTTTTATTTTAAATCACTATATTTGCGTTAAAATTACACATATTATGTACGACGTTAGATTAAACTCTATTCTGGATAACGATTTCTATAAAATAACCATGCAGAACGCTGTGGTGAAATTATTCCCTAGCTCTATTGTAAAATATGAATTCATCAACAGGGGGAAGCATCAGTTTCCGGAAGGATTTGACGCAGCTTTAAAAGAAGCTGTAAATAAGATGGCAGAGTTAAAGCTTACGAAGGATGAAAAAAAATTCATGGCGAAAACCTGTCCTTATATAGACCTTCCCTATCTTGATTTTCTGGAAGGCTATCACTACGATCCGTCTGAAGTGAAGATCCATCAGGAAGGAAGTGAACTTTCAGTAACCGTGGAAGGACTTTGGTACAGAACAATTCTTTGGGAAGTTCCTTTACTTGCCTTAATCAGTGAGCTGCATTATGAGATGAATCATATGGAAAGAGATTCCAATGATATTGTAATGAGCAGAACACTTGAAAAAGCGGATGCATTGGCAAGGCTTGGGGTGAATTTTGCAGAATTCGGGACCAGAAGAAGGCATTCCTATAAAGTACAGAACCTGGTCATGGAAGCAGTGACACAGAAAAAAGACTCCACCTTCATAGGAAGCTCTAATGTACATTTTGCCATGAAATATGGTGTAAAGCCAATCGGCACCCATGCCCATGAATGGTTTATGTTCCATGCAGCAGAATACGGTTTCAAAATGGCCAATGAACTGGCACTTGAGCATTGGGTAGATGTATATAGAGGCGATCTGGGAGTCGCATTATCAGACACCTACACTACCGATGTTTTCTTTCAGCAGTTTGACAAGAAATTTGCAAAACTGTTCGATGGTGTTCGTCATGACAGTGGTGATCCACTGGAATTTGCAGACAAAACAATTGCTCATTACATCAACAACGGGATTAATCCTTTATTTAAATATATTATCTTCTCTGATGCTTTAAATCTGGAAAAAGTAGAGGAAATCACCAATTACTGTAAAGGAAAAATAGGCGTTTCATTCGGGATCGGAACTAATCTTACCAATGATGTAGGTTTAAAGCCTATGAATATCGTAATGAAACTCATCGGCGTACAGGCTCCGAACAAAGAATGGATTGCTACGGTAAAACTTTCTGATGAACATGGTAAGTATACGGGAGACCCTAAAATGATCGAGCTGGCGAAGGAATTTTTGAGGATAAAAGATTAGAATTATTTCAGATATCAGAGATAAAATTTTAGATACCATACTTATAATAAAAACCCATTGCTATGAAATTAAAAATTTATTCATCCCTAAGTCTTTTAATGGCAATTTTATCTTTCGGCCAGGAAAAGAAAGCAGAAAAGGTGAAATTTAATCAGGAACTGGCCACATCCCTTGGAGCAGATCAGTACGGAATGAAAGCCTACACTATGGTAATGCTTACCACTGGCAGCGCAAAAATTAATGACAAGACCAGAATGAACGAACTGATGAAAGGGCATATGGCCAATATCGGAAAGCTGGCCGATCAAGGAAAAATTGTAGTAGCCGGACCATTTTTAGAGAAGAATAATGAAAACTACCGAGGTATGTTTATTTTCAATACAAAATCCAAAGAGGAAGCCGAGCAGTGGGTAAAAACAGATCCTGCAGTACAGGCAGGCGTTTTCAGCTATGAGATTTTCCCATGGTATGGATCTGCTGCCTTGCCTTTATATCTGAAACATCATAAAGAAATATCTAAGGAAAACCCATAGACATGGGTTTTTACCGTAATTTTTCAGAACAAGACCTGATGGACTCCTACACCAATCAAATGGATTATCAGGGTAAGGCAGATCAGGAAATTTTAGACGAAATCTTAAGCAGAAGCTCCCTGGAAAATTTTCAAGCTAAAATCAAGGCACAAAAGTTCCTCATAGATGAACAAAACCGGGTAATAAGAGAAATTCATGGACATTATATGAACAGTAGATCAAAAGAAGAATGCTTAACATTAATCACTTCTGATCTACTGCCCAGTGAAAGCATCAAATTTCTGATTGAAAAAAAATACATTCAAATCCATCAGAATGTTGAAAATATAAAAGTTGATTCAGATACTTTAATGCACAGCATTTTCGGAACTATAGTAGCTTCCGTTGCCAGCTCAATTATTATACTGGTGGTTATTTACAGTTTTCCATTCTTATCAGTTTTCGCTTTTTACCTTCTTATTCCGGTTTACATCATTAATTATTGGATCATCAGATTATTTACCGGTAAAACACGGGCAAATTTAGCGGTATTTATTGCATCATTTGTGGCTACAGTGCTTAATTGCCTGTACTTCTTTTTCTTCATTACATAAACATAGCTGACTATTGGAGAAAATTTAAAAAACCAAGTCTATCAATACATCACTAATTAAACCCTGATAAGTCATTATACTGTCAACTAACAATTAATCATTATATTAGACAAACCTTTCAGAACAGTCAAATTCATATTAATTAAGATAAATCTAATGAACATAAATAAGCTTGGTTTTTTATTTATTATATGTAATGCCATTCTGTTTTCCTGTTCTGCAATAAGGAGATCCAATGTAGTAAAGAAAGAAGATATCCTACAAAAAAGTTCAGATCCACTGTATCAGGAAATTCAAAAAGTCGGGGTAGAAGCCTCCAAAAGAACTCACGTTCCAGGAGTAGCAGTCGCTGTGATCCAGAATGGAAAAATAGCATGGATACAATGCATAGGCTATGCTGATGCAGCCAGCGGAAAACCCGTAACAGCAAAGACTATTTTTAATATAGGCTCTATTTCAAAATTAGTTTCTTCATGGGGCTTTATGCAATTGACAGAAAAAAAACTAATTACATTGGATGAGCCTGTCAATCCTTCTTTAACCCGCTGGAAGCTTCCTTCATCTCCATACGATGTATCTAAAGTTACCTTAAGACGGATATTAAGTCATACAGCCGGACTTTCCGTACATGGATATGGAGGATCAGAACAAGGCACTCCTCTCATGACCCTGGAAGAATCTCTTAACGGAAAAACTAAAAGAAATGGCGAAAGTGTACATCTTATAAACGAGCCGGGAACACAATGGAAATATTCCGGCGGTGGCTATACACTTGCACAGCTACTTCTTGAAGAAAAAACAAAAGAAAGCTTTGCTGGTTATATGAGGGAAAATGTCTTCCAACCCTTAGGACTAGCTCACACCAGTTATGAATGGACTGAGGAGATGAAGGCCAACTCTTCAACAGCTTATGACACCCTGGGAAACCCGGTTAAAAACAGAATATTTACAGAACAAGCTGCTGCAGGGCTACAGACAACAATAGCAGATCTGGCCCATTTTGCAGAATTATCTATTACAACTGATCCCAAGGCATTAAACAACGTTTTAAATCCAGAAACCATCCACCTGATGGAGCTACCCGTCGTCCCCTTGTCTAACGATGGAGAAAGCGGTCTGGGATACAGGTTCATGAATTTTGAAGGACTCCGAACTATAGGCCACACAGGTGAAAATATAGGCTGGAGCGCCGGAATGTTTTTACATTTACCCACCAAAAGCGGTTTGGTAGTACTCACCAATGGCTCTAAAGGTGATAATGTCTGGTACTCTGTCTATATGAGTTGGGCAAAAACAATAAAGGAGATACAAACCCATCATTAAAATAAACATTATTTTTCACTCCTACATCTGCACGACCTGAAGTTTACTATTCTTATTTCTAAAAAATAAGCCACACTGTTAGTGAGAAAAATCTCTCTGCGAAAATATTCTATAATTTAAAATAAAATCACTATATAACCTCATAGTGATTTATTTTTATTATATTAGTCTTTCATTTTCAGAGCAATACAAATTACTAACAAAAAAATTAAACCATGAAAAAAACAAACTTAACAAAGATTTCAAGAACAGAACTGAAAAATGTATTCGGCGGGTATTTATATCCGGCACAATGCCCGGGAGGATGCCCTGGCGAGGCCATGATCAGATGCCCCGACGGCTCCACCACTATGACTAATTTTATATGCATGGGAGGAAGATGTGAAGTCGCTGCAATGTGCAAACCATTGGTTCTCGAGCCTTTTCCAGATCCGATTACCATCACTCCATAATCTGATCAACAAAATAAAGTGAGCTTTCCAGCTCACTTTTCATCAAGTTGAAATAAACCATTATAATTGCAAAATTCAAAATATAAACAATTGATAGTCTTAAGATAATGAAGCGGCGGTTTTTACTGCCGCTTATTTTTTTCAAACTAAAGACATTCTGAAAAACCTTGTTATCAGCTCTTTAAATTTTGATGGGTTCCCGTAAAAGAAATCAATTTTTCTTTTTGTAATTTTGAAACATGGAGATGACCTATTTAATTATCGGATTTTTTGTCGGCGGACTTTTGGGAGCCGTTATTTTATATTTTATTTTAAAATCGTCCACGGTTTCAAGAAGTTCTTATGATGAGCTGAATAATCTGCACATCAAAAACAATTCTGACCTGGAAAACCTTAATCTGAAAGTTCAGGAGCTAAGTCAGAACATCAATAAGGAGAAGGAACAGAATCAACAGCAGGCCGACCTTATGAGCGATCTGAAAAATGAATATGCAAAGATTTCTGCAGAATACGCTTCCTTAAATTCTCAATTTCTGGAACAGAAACAGCTGAATTCTAAACAGACTGCACAAATAGAGAATCTGATTTCCGAGAAACAGCATATTTTTGCTAAAAATTCTGAGCTTTCTGCTAAAAATGATGGACTTCAACAATCTCTTGATACCCAGAAAGAAGAAATTACCAAGATCCAGGAAGAATCCAAACTACAGTTTGAAAACCTGGCCAATAAAATTTTAGAAGAGAAAACAGAAAAATTTACTACTCTAAATCAGAATAATTTAAAAAATATCCTTGACCCCTTCCAGGAAAAAATTACCGATCTTAAAAACAGGGTGAATGAAGCCTATGAAAAGGAAAACAAAGAGCGGTTCTCCCTGGCTGAAAAAGTTAAGGAACTGGCAGAACTGAATCAGCAGATCTCTGAAGATGCAAAAAAACTGACGAGAGCATTGAAAGGAGAAAGCAAAACCCAGGGAAATTGGGGTGAAATGATCCTTGAAAGCATTCTTGAAAAATCCGGATTGGTAAAAGGCAGGGAGTATTTTCTCGAACATGAATTGCGTGATGAGGATAATAAAGCGCTATTCTCTGAATTCTCCGGTAAAAAAATGCGTCCCGATGCAGTTATAAAATATCCCGACGAGAGGAATGTAATTATCGATTCTAAAGTATCCCTCACCGCCTTCACAGAATTGGTAGATGAGAATGACCAGGATGTTTATGTAATGAAGCTTAATCAGCATTTAGGCTCTATTAAAAACCACATCCTTCAGCTAAGCCAGAAGGCTTATGATGATTATGGAAAATCTTTGGATTTCGTAATGATGTTTATCCCGAGCGAACCGGCTTATATCGCAGCCATGCAGGCGGACCAGAATCTTTGGAATTTCGCTTATGAAAGAAGAATTCTGCTTCTTAATCCAAGCAACCTTATCACTTCCCTGAAACTTATTGCAGACTTATGGAAGCGTGAATATCAAAACAGAAACTCTATGGAAATTGCAGACCGCGGAGCCAAGTTATATGATAAGTTTGTAGGTTTTGTGGAAAACCTTGAGAAGGTCGGGAAAAATCTTGACCAGGCTAAAAACGTATACAATGATGCTTATAAACAGCTTTCTACCGGAAATGACAACTTGGTAATCCAAACCCAGAAACTGAAGTCTCTCGGCATTAAAAATAAAAAAGACTTACCCCAGAGTGTTATTGACAACAGCAACTTTTTAGAGACGGAAAACTAAGAAACACATTATTTTGCATAATTTTGCAGCATGTTGATAGAAAGTTTTCAAAACGAAAAAATAAAAAACGTCACCAAATTACTGGCTGACAACAGGTTCCGTAAAAAATCAAAAGTTTTTGTTGTTGAAGGACAGCAGGAAAATGAGAGAGCTATCCAATATGACTTTGAAGCTGTAGAATTTTTCATCTGTGAAAATATTTTTAAAGGGAAACTTCCTGAAAGCAAAATACATTACGTAAGTGAAAAAGTTTACGAAAAAATAGCCTACAGGGGTAGTTCTGAAGGCATTATCGGAATATATAAAACCAAAGACAATCTTCTTTCATCATTTATTCCAAAAGATAATTCCACTGTCATTATCGTGGAAGGAGTAGAAAAACCCGGTAATCTTGGCGCTATTTTGAGGAGTTGCGAGGCATTTGGAGTTGATGCTCTGATTGTTGCGGCCGGAAAAGCTGACTTTTACAATCCAAATGTAATTAGATCGAGCGTAGGTTGTCTCTTTGGAATGGAAGTGTATGATGCTGAAAATGAAGAAACGCTTGAATTTTTAAAGAAGAACAACTTCAACATCTACACAACATTAATGGATGAGACTGCTGAAGACCTTTATAAAAGAGATTTCACACAGCGCTCTGCCGTATTATTCGGAACTGAACATTCGGGATTAAGTGATTTCTGGTTAGGAAAAGGAAAAAATACTTTAATTCCGATGGCCGGAAGCATTGATTCTTTAAATCTGAGTAATGCAGTAGCGATTACCTGCTACGAATCTTTGAAACAGAAAAAAGGATAATAACTTTTGTAATGGGAAGCTTGAAGTACGAGGCGGCAGTTTTTAGTTTAGAGATCCATATAAACCAGCTTTGAAACATTAAAGGGTGAATAGTAACACTCATCTTCCTTCCTCAAATCTTCCAACACCTAAAATATAAGGTATAAAAAAACCGTCTCACTAGGTGAAACGGTTCTTTTATTGTTAAGCCTTATGCTAGAATTATTTCTTAGCAGCATCTTTAGCAGCATCAGCAGCTCCTTTAGCAGCATCTTTAGCAGCGTCAGCAGCACCTTTAGCAGCATCAGCAGCTCCTTTAGCAGCGTCTTTAGCAGCATCAGCACCAGCAGCAGTTGTAGCAGCAGCAGCATCTTTAGTAGCGCTTACAGCAGTAGTAGCAGCAGAATCGATTACTTTAGCAGCAGAATCAGAAACTACAGCAGCAGAATCAGCTACGTTAGCAGCAGCAGAATCAGTTGCTCCTTCAGTAGAAGTAGCTTCAGTTTTTTTACAAGCAACTAGAGAGATTGCAGCGATAGCAGCTACGAATAATGACTTTTTCATAATAAATTAAATTTAATTTTGTTAATATTGTTTTATAAATTTCTTTCTGTTCTGTTATTTGAACAAGACAAAGGTAGACCAGATACAAAAGTTGTTTATGAAAAATAATTGTAATACATTTGTAAAATAGTTTTACAAATAAATAAAGCTGATAATCAACAATTTAATTATTTAATAAAAATTGACAGATTTAGATCTATTGCATTTTGAACAGCTGAAAAAAGACGTTCAGGCAGAATATTTAAAAGAATCTACTCCTTCCTATGATGATATTTCAAAATGGAAGGGGATAGATATTATATATTTCCAGGAAGACCTTCGCAAAAAAGCCAAAGGCAACATCAGTGAAAAGTCATTTTACACCTATTTCAAAACTTCACCGGTTACCAAATTACCCAGAATAGATATGCTCAATTTATTGAGTATTTATGCTGGATACGACTCATGGTATGATTTTAAGAAACAGCATCTTTTTGCAGGTGAATTGCTTCAGGAAAATGAAGATTCTGATACTGAAGAAATCCAGGAACTGGAAAAAACAGTTTCCAATGCACCGGAAATTCAAAAAAATGAAATTCCTGCCAAAAAAATTGAATTTCAGCCTCAGGAAAACATTGATTTACAAAAATCAAATACTGATAATCAACCAAATACGCAAAAATCAATTACAGCATACGACAACCAAATACAACCTATTGCAGCTAAGAAAAATTTCTTCAAAAAAAATGCATGGGTAATGGTTACTTCTATATTAATTGCTATTACCGGGGTTCTTGGTTTTAAAGACGAAATTTTTTCCAAAACTTATAAATACTGTTTTACGGATAAAGACCGTGGTGTTTCTGTGATCAATACACTTGAAATAAGGGTGATCAAAGAAAACGAATCTCCCCTCCTCTATAAAATAAAGCCGGGCGAGTGTTTTTATTATTCCACGAAAGATAAAAATATCAAAATGCAGATCAGCGCACCTTTCTACGAGTACCTTGAGGTGAACAGAAACCTGGAGAACGCCCCGGAAGAAGAAATGATAGAACTGAAACCCGATGATTATAAAATGGCAGTCAATTACTTTTCTGTAAAAGATGCCAATGGAAGCCCGGAACTGATCAGGCAGAAGAGAAATCAACTTGAAAATTTAATAAGCAATAGTGCGGTTATTTATCAGGTCTATGACAACAAAACCTACGGCATAGAAAGACTTGATAAACAGAAATACATCACTTTGGTAACAACACCTACCACTTCCCTGAAAAACCTGAATGTTATAGAGATGAAGAAAGACATTAAAGGAAAAATCATATCTATCAAATTTAAAATTGCATCTACAGATGAAGAGAATAAATAAGTTTTTAATGTTCACCGTACTTTTTTTAGCATTTGTTTCCTGCAATAATAAAAAGACGGAAATAAGCGATCTGGATACCCTGAGAAACAGCAACAACGTAAGAAGTTATCCTGTTGTTCAGATGGATAGTATGCAGGCCATCAACTCTATTACCAAGCAGAAAGTACAGGAACTTCTGGACCTTTCTACGCTATACCTGTCCGGAAAAAGGAATACGGAGGTCGATACATTTATTTATTCTCAAATGGAAAGCTATTTCCATAAACCGGATTCTCTGACGTTCAAAAACCTGTTCAGAGAATTAGATAGTCTGAAAGTGAAGTCTGTGAAGGTAAACAGCCTGAATGTTTATAAAGAATTCTATAAAAAGGACACATTGGATTATGCCAGATTCAATGTAGAATATTTCGATGAAAAAAATAAATCATTGGGAGCCTTTGAGAAAAATGCTCAGTATATTCTAATGTCGACCCCGATGATTAAGAAAGAATTTAAATTCTATTTTCTGGACTTCTACTCTGCTCCTTTGAAAAAAGACACCACTTCTGTAGGCGTTACGAGATAATCTAAAGGAATATCATTTTCCCAGACATCATCGATATTTTCATCAGGACTGAAGTAATTGACGCCAATTTTTTGGCAAGATGCAGATATACTCCGGAAAAATGCATCATAAAACCCTTTTCCGTAACCTATTCTGTTGCCATTGTGGTCACAGTATAACAAAGGAGTGATCACATAATCAAATTGAAGTTCTCCTGAATCTTCATTGGAAACCGGTTCCTCAATTCCCCAGCTGCTGGTTTCAAATACTGTATTTTTATTAATTTGCACTGAGATCAGATCATTTTCAACAACCTTAGGCACAAATACCTGAATGTTTTTGTTTAAAAAAGCATCAATAAAAATCCCGGTATGGATTTCATTAAATTTCCTTATGGGCATAAATAGGTGTATCTTCTGCCCTTTCTCAGGTTTAAAACGGCCCAGAAAGTTGTCCAGTATTTTTTCAGATAACAGGAAAGCCTCATCATTGGACAAGGCTTTTCTTTTTTGCATATATTTTTTCCTAAGCTCAGCTTTCAGCATACTTATGATGCGTTTTAAGAAGGTTGGATAATTTTATATAATTTGTCAGACAAGCGAACTCTAAATGGAAGTTCAAAAGTAATCTGATCTCCTTTTTTAGCCGTTTCACAGGGGTTTCCATTAGCGAAAATTTCAGTGATCTCAACTTCCTGTTCACCGGTTGTAGGTCCTGAAATCAACACTTTATCACCGACTGAAAGTTCTTTGTTTTCAATTAAAAACTGCGCAATTTGTGATTTTGTATAATAATGTTCTGCCTTTCCAACCAGCACTTTCTTTACCGCTATTTTCTTACGAATATTTTTTGTTTCAACTTTTGGTAAAGGCGCGTCCGGCAATTCTCCTGAGTTTTTAAATTTCAGAGCCTCAGATTTTCCTTTTCTAAAAACCTTATTTCCAACCTGTAATCCTTTTCTTAGGCTTAATTGTTCCGATAAAGGTAAGTGAATCGTTTCTAAACATTCTGTAGAACAACAATTTTCCATTGCTGTTTTACATTCCTCACATTGGATAAACAATAAATGACAGGCATCATTAGCACAGTTGGTATGGTTGTCACAAGGTTTGCCACACTGATGGCACTGGGCAATAATATCGTCTGTGATCCGCTCTCCTAACCTGTGATCAAATACAAAGTTTTTACCGATGAATTTACTTTTTATGCCTTCTTCTTTAATCTGACGGGTGTATTCAATAATTCCGCCTTCCAATTGGTAAACATTTTTAAAACCCTGGTGCTTGAAGTAAGCACTGGCTTTTTCACAACGGATTCCACCTGTACAGTACATTAAAAGGTTCTTATCTTCTTTGAAATCCTGTAATTGTTCGTTGATGATAGGTAAACTTTCTCTGAAATTTTCTACATCAGGAGTAATGGCACCTTCAAAATGGCCTACTTCACTTTCATAGTGATTTCTAAAATCTACCACAATGGTATTAGGGTCTTCCAACAGGTTATTGAATTCCTGCGCTTTTAAGTGAATTCCTTTATTGGTAACATCGAAAGATTCGTCATTCAAGCCGTCAGCAACAATTTTATGTCTTACTTTTATTGTTAGTTTCAAAAAGGAATAATCGTCCTGGTCAACCGCTACATTTAAGCGGATGCCTTTCATAAAGTCGTAAACTTCCAATGTATTTCTAAATGCTTCAAACTGATCCGCAGGAACACTCATCTGAGCATTGATACCTTCATGGGCAACATAAATACGGCCAAGTGCATCCAGTGCATTCCAGGCTATAAATAATTCGTCGCGAAATTTTTTGGGATCTTCAATTTTGGCATACGCATAGAAAGATAATGTAAGGCGTTCCTTACCAGCTTCATCAATAAGCTGAGCTCTTTCTTCTGCGCTTAAGGTGTTATACAGTTGCATGCTATAAACGTTTTAAGTGAGAAAAATATTTCTGCAAAGATACTCATTTTTCAATTGTGCTCATTGATGAGAAAAATCACAATAAAGGAATAGATAAGATAAGTGGCAGACTTAGGATTAATTGTCGTAACTTTTACTTTCTTCAAGTACAAAATGTCACATTTTTAATTTAATTTTTTTTTAAGTTGTGTTAATACAGAGTCCATGATTATGACATAATGTATAAAATGACATAATAGCCGTTAAATTTTAGTTAAAATTGAAACATCACATAATAACTGACTACTTATTTAGCATTAAATTTGCTTAGTATAGAACAATTAATAATAAAATAAAAAGAAAGATATACAATGAAGAATACTTTAAAAAAACTATTACCATTTGCAGTGGTGGGAGTTGTCTCCGGAGCTACTACCGTTGGGACAATACAATATTTCGGTCAGCATTCCAATAATGGGGACCAGTCTTTTTTCACAGCAGCTGCGCCCAATACCTCATTCGTAGGAATGAATACAGGAGTTGTAGGTGATGATTTCGTGAAAGCATCAAAAACTACGGTTCCTGCCGTGGTAACTATTAAAAATTATCAAAGTAGATCAACGAGCAGAGCTTCAGAACAGGATATGTTTGATTTCTTCTTCGGAGATCCTTTTGGAGGAAGAGGACAACAAAGACAGAAGCAGATGCCTGACAATATGCCTTCAGGAATGGGATCTGGTGTAATTATTTCTCCGGACGGATACATTATCTCGAACAACCACGTAGTGGCCGGAGCCAATAAACTGGAAGTTGTACTGAGCAATAAGAAATCTTACATCGCAACGCTTGTAGGAACGGATCCGAATACAGATATTTCCTTATTAAAGATAGAAGAAAAAGGTCTCCCTTATTTAAATTTTGCCAATTCTGATAATATAGAAGTGGGACAATGGGTACTCGCTGTAGGAAATCCACTTGGATTAAACTCTACAGTAACCGCCGGGATTGTTTCTGCTAAAGGTAGAGGAATAGGCATCTTAGGAGGCCAGGGGAAAGCAACCAATCCTATTGAAAGTTTTATTCAAACAGATGCTGCCATCAATCCGGGTAACTCCGGAGGTGCATTGGTCAACGTTAATGGTGATCTTATTGGGATCAACTCTGCGATCCAGTCTACTACAGGATATTATCAGGGTTACGGATTTGCGGTCCCATCTAATTTAGCAAGAAAGATCGTTGAAGATATCAAGAAATTTGGGATTGTACAAAGAGGATTCTTAGGTGTTTCTTCTTTAGATTTATCTAATGATCAGCAGGTTGCAGCATATAATCAGCAATATAAAACCACTATTAAAGCAGGTTCTGGAGTTTATGTAACAGGGTTTGGAGATAAAAGTGGTGCCGAGGATGCAGGTCTGAAAAAAGGTGATATTATTACTAAAATAGATAACTACGAAATTACAGATTTTGCTGATCTCTCTATGTCTATCGGAAGCAAGCGACCTGGTGATAAAGTACAGGTGACTTATACAAGAAACGGCAAGGAAACAACGACGACGGTAACGCTTAAAGATCAGAAAGGCGGAACAACTACAAGAACAAAAGACGATCTGAGCATTACTGAAAAAATCGGGGCAGATTTTGATCCGCTTACCGAGAAATTCAAAACAGAATACGGATTAAACAGTGGTGTTGTTGCTAAAAATGTAAGTGAAGGAAGTGAAATGGCGAAGATCGGGATTGTAGATAATTATATCATTATTGAGATCAACGGTAAGCCGGTGAATTCACAGAAAGATGTAGAAAAGATTCTGGATAAATACCAGGGAAATGTACAGGTGAAATTTGTGGACGACTACGGAAGAATCTATACCAAAGGATTTAAAATGCCTTAATAAACAGAGACAACAGTCTTTTCATATCAACAAAAAACGCTGCAAATTGCAGCGTTTTTTGTTATTTTGATTTATTCATTTTCTCGGCGATCCTCTTTTTCTTATTCCGCTCATAAATGACCTCTACGATCTTTCCTCCTATCCATGAAAATGGGAAAAAAGTAAGGAAAATAGAGATTTTATAAAATGTAGGATGATAAGGAAAAACGATAACATCCAGCATGGCAATGAACAGCATGATAAAGCCTATAAGAATAGCATAGGCCACTTTAGCATACTTCACGATGAGAGCAGTAGCAACTCCCCCAATCGTCGTTCCAAGGCCAGAAATAAACAGCAGAAAACCGAAAAATGCATTGTCGCCTCTCATACTGTAAAGAAATCTCTGCCAGTGCTCAAAAGGAGCAAAAGCCTCGAAAGTGATCCATTGCGGAAAAACTCTTATACCAAGAGTAATAATAAGCCCGGCTATACCAAGGCCTACAAGAACCGCAATTGTATTTCTTATAAAATTCATTAATCCTGATGTGCAATCATAGAAATTTCGATGTCAACGTTTTTAGGCAGACAAGAAACCTGTACGGTTTCACGTGCCGGGTAACTTTCTGCATCAAGATAGGAAGCATAAATATCATTCATTACTGCAAAATCGTCCATACTTTTAAGGAAGATAGTAGCTTTCACAACGTTTTTGAAAGTCATTCCGGCCTCTGTAAGAATTGCTTCCAGGTTTTTCATCACCTGGTGTGTTTCCTTCTCAATTCCTTCTACCAGCTTACCGGTTGCCGGATCTACAGGAATCTGTCCTGATATATATAAAACTCCGTTAGCCATGTTAGCTTGTGAATAAGGTCCGATGGCTGCAGGTGCATTAACTGTGTTAATTATATTTTTCATTAGAATTTATTTTGGTTGCAAATATAAAATTTATATTTACAATTGTCAATCTGATATTAGAAAGGTGCATTAGGCTGCGTAAAACTTCTGTCTTTATACTTCAACGCGTCGCTTAAGATGTTGGCCTTGATCCCGATAAAGAAATCATACACTTTATATTGTCCGAAAGGAACCCAGTTGAAATTGATAGTAAAACTTCGCTGATCTCTTGAGAATCCTATTCTTGTATACGCCAGATCTTTCGTCACAAGGTCAAAGTGGGTACTTCCATTGATATTCCAGTAAGGAGTAAGCTTGATGCTTCCATCCAGACCTACAGACGCAATTTTGTTTCCAAGTGCAGATAAGCCTTTTGAATATGCATAATTGGCATTGATATTTAATGTCCAGGCCTGATCGAAATGAGCATAATTATCATCATCAAAGTAATAGTTCTCATTTCTTACCTCTCCTTTTGCAGGATATTTTTTAGCATAATCTGTTTTTTCGCCGAAGAGCTCGCTGCTCAAAGGATAAGATAACTGCACATTGAATCCCTGTACACTGAAATACCCGAACTGCTCTGTTCTTATCCCCTGGGTAGCTCCCGGTGCAAAAGTAATTTTATAAGGATCCAGGGAAAGACTTGTATTAACACTCAATTTATTATTGAAAAAAGATGACTGCCCATTGATACTGAACACTGACCATGGGTGGTCTTTAGCTGCGAAGTTATAATTTCCGGAAAGGTTAAGAGATTCAAAGATTTTTATTTTCTTCACTCCCGTAGAGTCACTTTTAGACTTCACCTTCATTTCAATATTATTTCCGATATTAAAACCTAAGGCTCCTACCACACCGCTTGACGGACTTCCAACAATTCCTTTTTCAAAAATAGAATAAGGAGTTATCGCTCCTGCTGCATTATAATAGTTTTTATAGTAACCGAAACCTGGGCTTGAGAAATCAGGAGAATAGGTAAAACTAAGACTTGGCGTCATCATATGTCTTACCGCTTCCACAGCAGACCCCTTTTTAAACTTCAGCATTCCGTAAAGTGTTGTCTGAAGACTGGCTGATGTAGAAAATGTAGAGTATCCCGCAAAATTCTTCTGGATCTCGTCCACATCTACATTCTTTACAGGGTCATAATATTTTTTAAGCGTTTTGGTCGTTAAGGCATTATCAATATTTGCACTTAAACTGAATGTAAAATATTTTGCAACCGTTGTATTGGTTCCCAGAGCGATATTATTTTTAAGGCCTGTCTGCATTTTATCCCACATTGCTTTTGTAAAAAGTTCATTTTCCTGAGTGTTTACAAAATTGGTAAGGTTAAAACCTGTATTTACCGTAATATTTTCAAGAAGTCCCTGTCTTACACCTGTTTTTGATTTGAACAGATAAAATTGATTGATTGCCACATTCATTTGAGGAAGACGAAGATCTGCCAGTCCTGTAGCAAAGTTTTGTGCGTATGATGCCGTTCCGGTGATGGTAACAGGCAGCTTCAAAAATCTTTTGGTAAGGGTCACTGTTGAATTCTGCTGGGTGTTCAGCACATTCTGGTTGAAAATATAATTATTGTTAAGGTTATTATTATAAAACTTCGTGCTTACCATATCTACTGAAGCACTGAAAGTAAGGAAAGGATTGGACTTAGAATCCTGTGTGTGTGTCCAGGCAATTCTGTAAGTGCTGTTTTTAGTATAATCATCCAGTCCTTTAATTCCTCGTACCATCGTTCCTATATCTGCCGTGAAGGTTCCGGAATAGCGATACTTCTTCAGATAATTCATCTGAGGCCTCAGGTTCCAGCTTCCTTTGGTGTAAATATCGGCAAGTACTTTCAGGTCAAAATGTTCGCCGATCGGCTGATAATAACCAAGCCCGTTCAGGAAAAACCCTACGTCCTCCCTTTCTCCGAAACTAGGAATCAGTATACCAGCAGCTCTCTTGCTCGAAAATGGAAGAATAGCAAACGGCATGATAAGAGGCGTGGGAACCTGTTCTATGTACATCTGGATAGGACCCGTAACAATCTGTGATTTATCTTTAGTCTTGATCAGCTTAATATTGGATGCACGCATAAAATAATCTGCCGCTGTATCTTTTTTCTTGATATAATATTCGTCAGTCGTATAATCTGCATTCCTCATCGCAAAAACGGAATCGTTATACTTTTTAGTTTTCTGTGCCGTGATCACCCCTTCACTTTCCTCTGTTCTGGCATTAAAAGCGATGGCCTGTTTTGTTTTCGTGTTATAGCTGAACTCGTTGGTTTCGTATTTTTTACCAGCCTGCGTAGTAATTACAGGTTCAATGATCTTTCCTAAGGAATCCTGCTTTCCGCGGGCGTAGATCAGGTTTTTATTGTCATCGATGGAAATATAGTCTGCATCAATCTGCATATCCTGGTATTTCACCTGAGCATTTTTGTTCAGGAATGTCATCTTTTTTGGGACGTCTCTTCGCTGGTCATCCGCTTTTGTGCGGAGAACATCATCTAAAGCTTCCTTTTTTACAACAATGGTATCTTTTTTGGAAATAGTATCATTAACCACATTTTTAGGCAATTTTTCAGGAGTTTTCTGTGCTAAAAAATTGTTAAAAATTAGGATAATTAAAATTTGTAATATATTTTTGAGGACGGTTTTGGCCAATTTGTTCTATATAATTAAGGCTCAAAATTAATATAATTTTTAAAACTGTAAGATGCACAAACAAAATTTTAAAATAATTTTATCATTTCTCCTTATTATTTCCAGCAATTTATTTTTCTCGCAAAAGAAATTCACAATCGTTTTAGACGCTGGACATGGGGGAAGTGACCATGGAGCTAACAGATCTTATGCGGATATAGGAAGGGTTGCAGAAAAAGACGTTACGCTTGCCGTTACCTTAAAAGTAGGGGCAATGTTGGAAAAAAACAGAGATTTTAAAGTAATATACACCCGTAAGTTTGACGAATATCCATCTCTTTCCGACAGAACGAACCTTGCGAACAGAAGTAAGGCCGATCTTTTTGTCTCTATTCACTGTAATTCTTCACAAAGACCTACAGCCTACGGAACTGAAACTTATGTACAGGGACCTAACCAGAATGACGAAAATCTTGAAGTAGCTAAAAGAGAGAATGATGTGATCTTTCTGGATGAAAAAGATAAGCAAACCTTCGGTTCTTATAATCCGAGTTCTCCGGAGTCTCTCATTGCACTGAAACTTCAGCAAAGCAAATACCTGGAGTCCAGTTTATTGCTGGGCGGACTGGTGGAAGATAATTTCGTAAATAAAGATAAAAGATTCTCAAGAGGAGTTTTTCAGAAAAACCTTCACGTACTGCGTATGAATGCAATGCCATCTGTACTGATAGAAACAGGCTTCATCAATCATCCTGAGGAAAGTCATTATCTGGCATCAGAAAAGGGACAGAACGAAATTGCTGAGAGTATTTACAATGCAATCATCGATTATAAGAAAGCAATTGACCGTAAAACCGGAGGATCGTCTATCGCCACAAGAAAACCTGAACCGGAAAAACCGGCTGAAGTTCCCCTGAAAAATGATTTCAGGATTCTATTACTGAGCTCACCTATCAAATACAACGACGGAGATCCTGCCCTGAAAGGATTAAATTATATTCTTCCTCTGAAAGATAATGGCCTATATAAATACTATTATGGAGTAACCAATATGGCTTCCATAAAAGATATCAATCTGAAAACAGCTAAAGATGCAGGCTTCCGGAATGCCTATGCGGTAGGATTTATGCCTAACCAAAAACTCCTTACCGGCTACTACACTATAGAGGTCTATACAGGCGAAAAACTGAATGGCAACTCATTCATTCTCCAGACTTTGAAAGATGTGGAAAGAAATAAGGACAATGGGGTTTTCTATTATACTTTTGGAAAAGTTTATACTTTAGAGGATGCCGTGAAGCTTCAAAAAGAGATCGAAGCCAAAGGAATTAAGAATACAATTATTCAAAAAGTTTTCAAATAACGAGAAAAATAATTTTGAAGTTAAAAAGTTAATTACTACTTTTGCAACCTCAAAATTTGGCCTATTCGTCTAGTGGTTAGGACTCAAGGTTTTCATCCTTGCAACAGGAGTTCGATTCTCCTATAGGCTACCAATTTGATATCATGCCGGATTTAAAAATACAAGAAGCAAAACTTCTTTTTAAGAAAATCCACTCTAACCCAAAAAGTTACGATTTACAAATCAATGAAGACGGGATTACAGGCAGGGATGATAAAATAAGTTTCAGACTTTACAGGACTGGAGAGAGGGTCGCCTTTGAAGTAACAATTGATGGACTAATCTTCACCAATACGACTGGAGAATGGAACAATGCGATGATCATGCTAAGCAGCACGATCAAGAAAATAGAACGAGAACAAGAGAATTTAAAAATAGAACAAGCAATAGATAAACTGAGAAAATACCTGTCAGAAGAAAATTGAAAAATTTTAAAAATAAATTTGGCAGATTAAAAAAAAGTTTATAGTTTTGCACTCACATTTGAACGATATGGCAAATCATAAATCAGCATTAAAGAGAATCAGACAAAACGAAGTTAGAAAAGTTCGTAACAGATATTACCACAAGACTGCAAGAACTGCTCTTAAGGTTTTGAGAAATGAAGAAAACAAAGCTGCTGCTACAGAGCAACTGCCTAAAGTTATCGCTTTATTGGATAAATTAGCTAAGAAAAATATTATCCACAAGAACAAAGCGGCTAACTTGAAAAGCAAATTAACAAAGCACGTTAATAAATTAGCGTAAAAGTATAGTAGGCCCGTTCGTCTATCGGTTAGGACCTCAGATTTTCATTCTGGTAAGAGGGGTTCGACTCCCCTACGGGCTACAAATTTAATCACTACTAACCGGGTGGTTAATAAGAGTTGAAACTTATAAAAACAAAAATCTAACCCATTGATTTTATCAGTGCTAGATAGATGGCCCGTTCGTCTATCGGTTAGGACCTCAGATTTTCATTCTGGTAAGAGGGGTTCGACTCCCCTACGGGCTACTTAAAGAGAGATTCTATTTTTTAGAATCTCTCTTTTTTATTTACTGTTTCTGTTCTTTACCTTCATATTATAATCTACCACTAAATTAACTGAGACTGTCATTAAGTCTCCATGCTATAAATCTGTGAAAATGACAGATCATTGGTAAAATTGATTTTAAAAAGCCTATCTTTGCATTCATCAGATGATAAGATGTTATTATGCAAATTCAAAGAAAGACATTAGCACAAGAGGTTGCGGACAGATTAATTGAAGGGATAACCAATGATGAATATGCTGTTGGTGAAAAGCTTCCGACTGAACCGGAGCTTATGAAAATCTATGGTGTAGGCCGCTCAAGCATCCGTGAAGCTATAAAAATCTTATCGATAAAAGGAATTCTCAGCGTACAGCAAGGTGTAGGCACATTTGTAATTTCAAAAAACATTCAGGAATCATTAGAAGCTCAGATGAACAATGCTGAATTTGATGAAGTATATGAAGTACGTTCACTCTTAGATTCAAAAATTGCAGCAAGAGCAGCAATGTATCGCAGCAAAAAGGAATTAGAGAATATTAAGGTGTATTTAGAGCTCAGACATCAGTTTGCTGAAAGTAATCAGGCACTGGAATGCTACCAGGCAGATATCAATTTTCACATATCTATTGCTGAAGCCTGTGGGAATGCTCTTTTAAAAGAAATTTATAAAATAGCAAGCAAGCATATTCTCAGAACTTTTGAAAGCAGTCATAACAACAATACAGATTCTTTTAAGCTTTCTCAAAAGATACATACGGATCTTTATGAATGTATAGAAAGAAAAGATGCTGATCAAGCAGGAAGAATTGCACAGCTGATTGTTGAAAAAGTATATTAATTACTAAATCTATCATTAAATTCATCAGATGACCTGATGAATTTGAAATTTAAATTTTATGGAAAAAGTACAGACCCAAACCATTGACACGACTAAAATTGTTTATCCTATCCTATTTATGATCAGTTTTTCACATTTTCTAAATGACCTGATCCAATCGACTATTCCTTCACTATACCCAATTCTGAAAGGAGAATTTAGTTTATCATTTGCCCAGATTGGTATTATCACCCTGGTATTTCAGTTGACCGCTTCTATTTTACAGCCGTTCGTTGGAATTTATACAGATAAAAAACCAAACCCTAGATCTTTAGCGATAGGAATGGGACTATCGATGGCTGGCTTATTGCTTTTGGCAGCGGCCCATCAATATTATATGATCCTGATTTCTGTTGCATTAATTGGAATGGGCTCATCCATCTTCCATCCTGAAGCTTCGAGGGTGGCACAATTGGCATCTGGCGGACAAAAAGGACTTGCCCAATCTATTTTCCAGGTTGGGGGAAATTCCGGAAGCGCTATTGGACCTCTGTTGGTTGCATTAATTATTCTTCCTTTAGGACAAGGCTATGTGAGTCTTGTGGCAATCGCCGCTTTTATAGGGATCATTGTATTGTGGAGAATCGGAAACTGGTATGCAGAAAGACTTTCACTAAAGAAATCTGCTAAACACCCGAATGATATTATTGAGATTCAGCTGTCCAGAAAAAAAGTTATATTTTCAATCAGTGTTCTTTTGGCTTTAGTATTCTCGAAATACATTTACCTGGCTTCAATGACGAACTACTTTACGTTCTTCCTCATTGATAAATTCCATATTTCTGTGAAGGATTCCCAGCTCTATTTATTTATGTTTCTTGCAGCGGTTGCGGTAGGAACTATTTTGGGCGGGAAATTAGGAGATAAATACGGCAGAAAAAAGATCATCTGGATTTCTATTTTGGGAGCCGCACCATTTACGCTTTGCCTTCCTTATCTTTCTTTAGTTTGGACGATCGTATTTGCTGTTTTAATTGGTTTAATCATTGCATCAGCCTTTTCAGCGATCCTAGTTTATGCAACGGATCTTATGCCTAATAAAATAGGATTGGTAGCGGGATTATTTTTTGGTTTTATGTTTGGAATGGGCGGAATTGGTTCAGCCGTTTTGGGAGCAGTAGCCGATGATACAAGTATAGAATATGTATTTAAAATATGTGCCTTTCTACCTCTTATGGGAATCATAACCGCTTTTTTACCTAATATTAAAGGACGGAAGAAATAAGGCCTTTATATAATTCACATTAAATGGAAATAATATTGCTCACCCATACTTTTATGCTTAAATTTGGGTAAAACATTAACCAAAATTATCATAGCATGAAATCTATTTTACTTTCAAAGAGACGTCTGTTCCAAGCGGCATTATTTCTAGGATTTATCTTCCAGTCAAACGGTTCACAGGCACAAAGCAGAATCTACGCACACGATCAGCTCTCCAACGTATATGGAGTATGTCTGGCATGTGCCGTACAGAATCCTCTGAATGCCGTAGGAGATAATGAAGACAACTATTCTACCATGGTCATGGGTACCGTTTTACTGGGTGGTGTTGAGCAAACTTTGAGATTTCCTGAAGTGAGAACGAACACTAAATTAGTGATTGGCATCGGTACGAATAATATTCCTCTTACCGTTCAGCTTCTAAGCGGTGTATACATCGAAACATTTAGCGGAACAATTGCCAACAATGACAGTCAAATGGTAAGCGGCAGTTTACTGAAGCTCGCAGACAATCCTTCCAGAGCAACTATTGAACTTACTCCTGCCAGCTCTTATAATGCAGTTAAAATAAGACTGAGCGGAGGTGTATTAAGCCTTGGCGGCGGATTCAGAATTTATTATGCTTACCAGGATCCACTGATCAGCATAATGGCTCACAGTGAAAACGGTCAGGTTAGTCTTGGAGGAAATGTTCCGGTAGAAGGTTCAGAAGTAACCTTGTTCAATATCTACGGAAAAGAAGTCTTTCGTTCTACATTAAAATCAAACACTTTTGAACCCAGACAGCCTGAAGGTGTTTATATCATGAATGTACAAACTAAAGAAGGAAAAACATATTCAAGAAAAATTTCAATCAAATAATTAAATCAGCAATACAAAAAATACGGCAGATTTTAAGTCTGCCGTATTTTTTTTCAGCCATTTTTCAGAGAAATATAAAAAAAAGTGATTAAATGAAAACAATTCATAATCATAAATATCAACAAATTATTAACAATTCACATAAATATGAAATAAATTAAACAACATAATCATTTTATTTATAAATTTATAAAAAACTAAAACCCAAAATTTATACATATGAAAACTTATTTATTACATGCTCAACGCACGATGAAAGCAGCAGTTCTGACATCATTCCTACTTTTAACAAGCACGATGACTTTTGCACAGATTGTGAAGACGTATGCAAGCAGCCAAACCAATCAGGTATTCGGAGTATGCTTAGGCTGCGGAGTATTGAATCCTCAAAATGCAGTAGGAAGTAACGAAACTGACTACTCAACTATCCAGGTTTCAGTAGGCCTTTTGGCGAGAACGGAACAGACATTGATCTTTCCAACGACTAATATTGCCAACAACACCAACAAGCTTGTGATTGGAATTGGTTCAAATGGCACTCCACTATCTGCCCAACTATTGGGAGGAGTATCAATTGAAACATTTAACGGTAATGTTTCCAACAACGATTACCAAAGTCTTAACAATGGACTGATCAACCTTGGAGCCGGAGACCCAAGCAAAGGTGAAATTGAGCTTACCATGAATATTCCTTTTGACCGTGTCAAAATCAATGTGAATTCAGGATTATTGAATGTAGGCGGTGAGCTTAGAGTATATTATGCTTATCAGTACAAAGATCCGTTCATCAATTTCCTAGTTCACAGTGAGAACGGACAGTTTACTCTTGACAAAAATATTATTGCAGCAGGTTCGGAAGTTACTTTAACCAATACTTCAGGAAAAGAGGTATTCCGTTTCAGGCTGACATCAAACACGTTTGAAACAAAACAGCCACAAGGAGTATACATCATGAACCTTACCACAAAAGAAGGAAAAACATATTCTAAAAAGGTAATTATCAAATAATAAAAAAGATACATAACAGATAGGTTCCGGCAGGCTTTCAGCCTGCCGGAACCTTTTTCCACTCCTGTTTAAAGAAAAAACCGGCGGCCCAAATGGGCCGCCGGTTCATTGAAATATATAGACTGTGATGGTTATTTCTTGATCAGCTTCTGCTGATATGCTGCTTTATCTGTTACAGCTTTTAGAATATACACTCCGTTCGGAAGCATGCTTACATTGATCTGTCCGTTGTTCAGCTGTGCATTTACTGATTTTCCGGAAGCATCATAAATGGTAACATTCAGGATTTTTTCCTGAGTTTTAAGCGTTAAAATATCTGTCACCGGATTCGGGTAAATACTGAATTCAATTTTCTTCACTTCCGCGGTAGCTAGAGTAGAAGTTGTACTGTTGACAGTAAGCAGTTTTTCTATTACTTTCCCATTTGAATTAAAACTGATCTTAATATCCGCCGTTCCTGAAGCAACCGGAGTTAAAACCAGTTCGTCATTCGCATTAATCACTGCAGAAACTGCCACAGGATTAGAATTGGATTTAATTGATTTTACAATCGCAGATGAAAGATTATCTTCGTCAGAAACTATTGTTTTCAGGTCAATTACAGAAGCACTGCTTAGATTAACCTGTGATGGGAAGGTATTGCTCACCATCGGAAGCGTATTATCCGGGAATACTGCCATAGCCGGGAACCAATAATAATCATCAAGTGTTTTTGTATTGGTAATGGCTCCGTTAACACCAATAGTATGGATCCAGTTTTTTTGGTAGTGTGCCCCAAACCCACTTTCAGTAGTGTTAAGAATTAGCTCATCAGTCGTTGGGTTCACACGAAGTCCGGCTCCGTATGGAATCTGTTTATAAGTTCCTGTCTGGCCGGGAATTGCTGCAAAATTCTCATTGAATGTTTTTGTCGTTACATCAAACTTTACAATCTGTGTTCCTGAAACGAAACTGTTAACTGAATTGATCCAATATAAAACATTCTGCTTGCTGCTCGCTGAAAAGCTTCCTGCATTCCATGCTCCCCACGAGCCTAAATATTTAGTGGTTGGGATAGTATATGAAGTAGTAACAAAAGTCGTTGGATGAATATTCACCACTTTCTGATCCTGGATCGCCCAGATGCTACCGTCTTTTGCCTGAACAACAGAATGGAAAGATCCCGGAATCGTACTGATCAAAGTATCAGTTGCCGGATCAATTACTAAAATCCCTGCAGACTGCTTTACAGCAAATACATATTTAGAGGAACGGATCATATTTCCGATCTGCCCTGCATATTGGCCTCCACCACCCGTTCCGGTGATGAGACTTCCCACCTGTAAATTGGCAATATCAAATACATAAACACCGTTAGACGCTCCGATATATCCTTTATTTTCATTAACTCCTACAAATGATCTTCCGTCACCGCCGCCGATATTATTAAATCCTGCAATTTTCTGCATCGTTTGCGCATTCGCTACGACCAGTCTTCCTCCCGGAGTATATTGTGTATCTCCCCCATCTGCAGCCTGCTTTGAGATAAAATAAAATTTATCTCCGTAGATGGTTCCATACTGCGTTGTAGCACCAAAAGCCTGGTTGTTATTGGCATTGCTGTACACACGGTAATTAACCTGTCCATTATTACCTATGAAATTTACAGACCCGTTGGTATGTCCGAACCATTCTTCATTCACCATAAAAAACCCGTCAGTAAAATTGGTAGAAGCAAAAGAAGCAGAAACAGATACTGGCGTCAGCGTTGAAGAAATAGGAAAAGAAGCCAGTCCTGGGCTAAAATTCCAGACATCCCATGAACCGTTCTGAAGCACACGGGAAGAAGCACCTACTCCTGAATATCCGAAATCTGCATCCGTAGGATCTTTTACCCAATAAGACCAGTAGCTGTTGTACCATCCTGATCCCCAATGATCACCGGCATCTGCAGCTGTAAAATCATCGAAATCATATGCGCCGGTATTTACAATACCATTGACAGGATAAAGAGGATAAGTTGTATTGCCATTTTTGTAAAGTGCATTGGTATTCTGTCCGTTCAGGTCAAATCCCATTCCTCCGATGGCTGTTCCAAACTGTGTGCCCGGATAAAGCAATGTAAAAAACCTGTGATCTGCCTTCGCAATGGCTTTCATCATGTCTTCTCCGGTAGCGTTTCCGTTCCATCGGAATCCCCATACCAAGGCATCAGGATTTTTACTGTCATTCCACTGTACTGCAAAAGCAGCTTGATTGGTACCGCTTCCTACCCAAAACTGGATGTCAGAGAAATTGATGTTGGTGGTTACGGTCGTATTCAGCTGGTTGCTGTTGCCCTGAATATCATTTCGGGGCACACCCTGCACTTTTACCTGCGCATTCGTAAAGAACGCAAACAGAAAGAGCATGGTAAAAAGGTAAAACTTTTTCATTTTTGAACTTTATTTATTAAATTTTGTTGTCTGTAGTCTTAATTGAGATGCAGGTCATAGGCTCCCGCCACTTCTGTGGAAACTTCTCCAAGCCAGCCGGCCTCCTGATTGATTCCCGTATACACCTTAATAAAATCGATACCCGGAAGCTTTACATACTTCCCGCTTTTGTCCACTGCCCAGGAAATATCGATGTTTGAAGCTTCATCATTATTCGGAGCGTTGTCTGCATATCCGTATTCGTAAGATGTTCCCACCCAATAAGCCCCCGTTCCGCTCTGGTCGTAAAAATTATCCTTTAGTCTGGTTCCCGTCAGGCTGTAAGAAGCATTTGAGAGCCATAAAGGATAATAGCTTTGTGCATGGAAGGTATTTTTAGTTTTAAATCCTGAATTCCCAAAATTATCCTGCCATTTGATGTACTCCACATCAGTCTGCCAAAACTCACTTCCGGGAACGGAGGGCTTGTTTTCATTGGGTTTGAAGTAGGTTATGCTGTAGTTTTTATTGGTTGTATTTTTAAAGTATTCGCTGCCGGCAATTTCGTACCATTCATCTTCATCGGGTTTCCCGTTTTTGTTTTTATCGTAGCCGACCATTATAATCCCGGGTTCGCAAGATCCCGATCTGGTGGTGCCGGCATTATTTCCCCAGAATGCATTTCCAAGAATTTTAAAATCCCTTCCCTCAAGATTGGGAATGGTATGATCAAAGCCGAAAGCAACATACCCTCCAAAGCCTCCAAGCGTAATCATGGTAGAATTTCCTCCAACCAGTGATTCTTTTGCTTTTTTGATCATATCCGTCTCCATGTTTCCATTCGCATATTCAGGGATCTCATTCATGAACTGACCTACAGCCGGACGAAATTCAAAGACATCCGAAATATATTTGCTGTAAGGCGTAAGCTCTTTATTAACAATGACCGTCGATTTATAAATTTTCTCGGCTCCTTTTACCTCTACCTTTAAGGTCAAAGGATAAGTTTTTGCATAAGAACTCACAAAATCCAACTGCAAATCATTTGAAATGATAGAATCATTGATACTCCATGTCAGCTTTCCTTCAATTTTAGGATCTATATTCAAAAGCTTAAGTCTGTCAACAGTGTAGGATTCTTTAAGCGCTTCCGCAGGAAAAGCCACTTCCTCTACCACTTCTTCGCTGTCACTTTTACAGGCAGCTGTTCCCAGCATAACTGAAGAGAGAAATACCGTTTTTAAAATATGTTTCGTTTTTCTTTCCATTTTTCTGATCTGATTATTTATATAAAAAAGCAAAATGAGCAGGGATATTTCCGCCTTCGGTTTTCCATTTGAATTTCCCGGTCTTGTCGAAACAGTATACATATCCGGTGGTTACGTAGTTTTTCGCATCCGTTAGATAAATGTCTTCTGTATAAGGATTTACCGCAATTCCGTAAGGTGCTTTGATTTCGTCAACATATTGCTGATCGATAATTTTGTTGGCAATGACCTGCTCTGTTTTTACATCGATGATCCCGAAGGTTTTGACGTATGTATGGGTATTGTAATTAAATTCATTCCCATAATAATACAGCTTGTCATTGACGATTGTCATTCCGCTGACAGCAATATGAAAGTCTTTTTTCACGGTTCCTGTAGCATCTACCAGGAAAAGGCTGGACGGAATATTGTAATAATCACCTCTGGAACTCACATACAGATCTCCGTAATTATCTTTTTTTATACGGTGAAGGTTGATAGCTACATCAATTTTTTTAGTTTGGGTAAAGCTGTTCAGATCAATAACAGAAACAGTTTTATCATAATTCGGAAACATATATCCTCCCGAGTTGGCCACAAAAAGCTGATTTCCTATCACTTCTATTTCTTCCGGTTGATATCCCACTACAACCTGTCTTTCAATGTTCAGTGAGGTGGTATCAATTTCCACTACTTTCCCCGGAGGAGAGTTTGGATTCAGCTCAACGGGTCCGGCATAGCTGCTGGCATAGACTTTATTGCCTTTAAAAGCCAGATACCGGCAGTTCTGAAGCTGTATGGTTTTGATCCGTTTGGCTGTTTTCGCTTCCAATACTTCAATTTTATTGGAAACGTTCACCACTACATACATTTTGCTTCCGTAGATCATGATATGATTTCCCACATCACCCAGTTCTTTTACCACATTCGGGTTGATTTCTCCATAAATATTCTTGCGGTACTTTCCTGTCGCATAATCGAAATAATCGAGCGTACATTTGTTGCTGCCCATATTTCCTTCATTCAGAAGATAAAAGCCTTTAATAGGAGTATCTTCTCCGTTGCTTACCTCTTTTGTTTCCGAAGGAACTATATTGTCATCTGTCCTGCATGAGAACAGGAAGAAAAGAGTAAAAGCCAGCAGGCAAAAGTTTAGTTTTTTCATAATGTAAAGCTTACAATAAGTTTAAAATTTCTTCCGGGCATCGGATAATTCCTGACCACGTCATAGTATTGATTAAGGACATTATTGACCTCAAAACCGGCTTTAATCTGATGAGAATACCAGTTGAATTTTTTCTGAACGGATAAATCATGGGTGTACCATGGCTGAAGGTAATTGGCTTTGATATTATTCAGCTGGGCATCATAACGCTCTCCGGTGTACATAAAGCTGTAATTGAAACTCCAGTCTTTATAGTCTGCCATCATGGTAAAGGTCAGTGCATGCCACGGCACATAGGAGATCTGGTCCCCATAATAATCATCACTTTTATCAGTATAATCACCGGCACGCTGATAGGTATAGCTTACCAAAGGTTTCAGTTTCACTTTATTGATATCAAATTCAGCCTGAACATTTACGTCCGCCCCGATGATTTTCACTTCACCCAAATTCACCATCATCCATCTGAAAAGATTGGTAGTAGGCACAGCAATAATCTTGTTCTCTACTTCGTTATAATAGCCATCCACTTTCACATAGATGCCTTTAAAAAATTGATGTTCATAGAGTTTCTCGTAGGTAAAACCTGCGTCGTACTGGTTGGTGTATTCAGGTTTCAGCATCACGTTCCCGATCATGGTGTAATACAGATCATTGAAAGTAGGCATCCTGAACACTCTTTTGTAGAAAGCCCGAACAGTGAATTCTTTTGATTTGAGGGGCTGATAGCTCAGGAAAGCAGAAGGAGTCCATTCGGTTTTATCTGGAGATTTTACATTCATTTTCACTTCTTCGTGGACAAAAGTTCCGAGAAGGCTTCCCAAAAATTTAAACCGGTTCCGCTGATAGGTCGTAGCAAAAGCAACGAGTGAAGTATATCGTGTAGGATATGAAAAATCCCTTAAACTGGCATCGAGATTATTATACTGAAAGTCAAAGCTTGCACTTACATCCCAATTTTGATTAATAGAATAGATATTGGAATTGGAAAAATAGAGTTCTCTCTGAACATAGGAATTATCTATGGGCAGAACGGTTGTTGCCACATTCACGGTATCTAAAAACCGGGTATAGTCATAGGCAAATTTAGTTTTGAACTGTGTTTCGAATTTTGGAAACAGCTTTTTACGGAAACTGGCCTGTACAAAATAGTTTTCATCCAGCATTTGCTGACCTTTAGGCGTAAAATTATTATTAACAATGGCTGTGGGAACTCCGCGATCGGAAATATAGCCATAACCACGTACGCTCCAGCTTCCGTCATTAATGGTCCCGTTTAAGGCCCCTTCAAAACGCTTCGAACGGATATAGGAATCATATCTTCTCGCAATGGTATCATTGGCAACGGAACCGTCAGAATTTTTCTTTTCGTATTTAAATTTATACAATCCGTCACTCTGTACAAATTCTGAACTGAAACTTGCCGAAACTCTGTCTGAAAGCTTCTGTTCCACACGGAAGGAAGGATTAAATAAACTGATGGAGCCTAATTTCAGCTTCACCGTTAAGTTGGTCTTCTGATCTCCTTTAAAAACAGGCGTTTTAGGCTGAAGATAAATAGATCCGGAAGATCCGAAGTCCTTTGCAGGCTGAAAAATTTCACTTTTCTGACCGTTGTATAAAGAAATGGCTTCAAGATCATCCAATGAAAACTTTCCAAGATCCACAATTCCGTTCTGAACATTTCCCAGCTGGATACCGTCATAGAAAACACCTACATGCTGGCTGCCCATACTTCGGATATTCACTGTTTTCAAGCCGCCCATCCCGCCATAATCTTTGATCTGAACTCCTGAAAAATACCTTAATGCATCAGCTACCGACTGGCTGTTCAGCCTTTCAAGCTGTTCTCCGGAAAGCACCTGTGCGGGAAGAATTTCTTTAAAATCTTTTTTGTAAAGCTGGATCGGAAGAATAGTTTTCTCTCTTATGGTGTCTCCGGATTGGGAGAATAGAAGTTGAGATGCTGCCACAAATAATGTGATAACACTTTTTTTAAACTGTGAAGCAGCAAATTTTCTGACCATTAGCTCATTTAGAATAATGTAGACGCTAATGGATATAAGATAGCAAAGACAAAGCACAGTTCTCACTGCACAAAATCATTGTTGTCCTAAGCTTTATTCCACGAAAGCATCAAACGTTCATCCTCCGGCAGGTCTTCTGACTTACTCCGTTTTTGAAATCCTTCCCATTAAAAAACAGTGGATATACTCTTCAAAAACTTTGATGTGGAGCTTACAGCAGCGGGTCTGTTCCGGATTTTCACCGGATTCCCTTTTAAGTGCTTTTTACAGCGCACCAGATTGAGGCAAAGATAGAAAATAACTTAACATATGCAATAATGCCATAATAAATTAATTATCAATACTTTGAAAAATAACAGGTAGTTAAGAATATATGAAAAAGGTGGCTTCGAACCTCAGCCACCTTTTTTTGAAATATTATGAAGTGTACAAATTTCTATTGCAATAAACTAAATAAGCTGTATTTGGTGGCTGAGACTCCTGAAGCCACCATGATATTAAATTCCAAAATTGATAAAAATACTGAATCTGGATTTTGCTTCAATGTCGCCTCCCGCCAAATTGGAATACGCAGGCAGCATGATTTCCCCTCCCAAACTGAATTTTTTATAGGAAGCTTCAAAACCGAACTTTCCATATAATGCACTTCCTGCCGTGTTCGGCAAAACCTCGTCAAACTGTTTGTTTTTATCATAGACTTCGCCCTGAAGTCCAGCTTTGGCAGAGAAAATAGTTTTTTCATTTCCTGCAAGTTGATAAAAACCCGTTGCGGCGTAATTCCACTGGTTTCCGAAACGGTAGTTCTTTTTGTTTTCGGTTTTTACGGTGTAATCTGTATTGACCAGCACAGCCAGTTTATTCTTTTGAAACTTATAGTTCAAAGCGGCCTGATAATCCCAGCTGCCGGTTCCCAATTGAAAACTTGGATTGACACCGGAAGCTCCTTTTTCATCAAATTTCCCTAAAGGAATTTTCACACCCAAACCACCGTTAAGCTGATGAAAATTATCTTTGGAACTGATGATCCGGTAAATTCCCATCAGGTTCATATCTCCGATTCCATTAATGTTGATATCGCCCTGCATTGTTTTCTTCTCATGAAAATGAAAAGGCAGGCTGGCGTATACACTCAGTTTTTGTGTTAATGGAATTTTCCCCCAAACCTGCAGGGTATTGAAATACTGGTCCTGTGTAAGATCTTTTACAAAAAGATTTTCTTTGGCTTTATAATGCTGGGCAAAATATTTGATTCCGATAAACTGAGGGTTCAGCAAAGATTCAAACCCGGAAGACCCGTTTCCTGCTGCGCAACCACACGCATCGCAATCATCCAGTACGATTCTATTAATTTCGTCTGCAATATAAATACTGTCATTGATTGTTTTAGCCTGACAGACTAATGAAACAGTCAGGCTTAATAGTAAAATTATTCTGTTCATGGTCATTCTGCAAATTTTGGATTGGAAATAAATGTTTTATCGGACAGGGTTTTCAAAAAGGCGATGATGAACTGCTTTTCCTGGGTATTCATGGCAATTCCGAGGTGTCCGTCCTGCTTCAGCTGTGGATCAAGATTCGGATTGTCTTCTACATTATCCGAATAGAAATTTAGAACTGCTTCCAACGTGTAAAACCTTCCATCATGCATATACGGTGCAGTATATTCTACATTCCTCAGACTTGGCACACGGAATTTCATCCAGTCTACCTGCTCAAGGGTAACCCGGTAACGCCCGGCATCTTTGAACTGGGTATTGTAGTACATTCCTGTATTCCTAAAACTCTCGTCGGTAAATAACTCTCCGCTGTGGCAGGAGGAACATTTCTTCTGAAACAGTGTCATTCCCTGGATTTCTTCATTGCTAAGAACTGTATTCCCTTTTTTGTACCGGTCATATTTGGAATCCGCAGAAACCATTGTTGCCATAAACTGTGACAATGCTTTCAGAATTCTGTCACCTGTAATATTTTCGTCTCCAAAGGCGGCTGCGAACATTTTTTTATATTTTGCATCAGCATTAAGCTTTCCTGCTGCTTCCGGCAGAGAACTGTCCATTTCAAAATCGGTTGTAATGGGTACCAGTGATCTTTCATCCAGATGGTGGCTTACTCCGTCCCAGGTATAATTTCTAAGAAAGGCCATGTTCTGAATGGGTGGCGCATTTCTTATTCCCAGTTTATCATCAATTCCATGACTTACAGGATGTCCGTGATGGGTAAAAGCGTATTCCTGGATATGACAGAATCCACAGGAAATGGTATTGTTTCTTGATAATCTTCCTTCATAGAATAGTTTTTTTCCTAATGCTACTCCGTTTACCGTGATGGGATTTCCCGTAATATCAAATGTTATTTCAGGAAAACCAGAAGGCATTTCCATATTGTACGCTTTATCTTTTTCCAAAGGCTCAATAACCTCATCGGAACAAGATGAAAATGTCAGTACGATAAAAATAAAGGAGATCCAAAGAGGACGGAACTGCCCCCTTTTGGATATTGTTGCTGTACTAATCATTATGAACATGATCTACTTTGAACATTCTTGAAATATTATTGGTCACATTAACCAAATGCTGGTTAGATCCCATGGCCATATCATTGGTCCCATTTAATGTTAATGCAGTGGTTCCGCTTAAATACTGATTAAGATCTGCCAGAATATGAATGGAAGGTGTAATGTCTTTGGTCACTCTTGCCGTTGTTGGCAAATCAAGGGTGATTTCACGATAGAGATCTGCGGTATTGTTAGCCGCTGTATTCCCCATATTTCCACAGTGGTTCATAAATTCAGTGGACGGAGAAGAGCTTCCATATTTACCTTCCAACTTGGTAAATATATAACCTGCAGCCCATGACCAGGCCATTCCTGCAGTTTTAGCCTTTTGCCAGAATAACCCCTGACCGTCCTGACCGATAAGGTAAGCTGTCTGACTGATCCCCAAGCCTATCCTGATTTTCCTGTAATTGTTTTTAGGGATCTCCGTAAGGTTGATGTAGTTGATTCCGGCCACAGCTTCTGCCTGATCTACGATGAAAGCCCCTTTATCCGGATCATTATAGTGGTATTTGAACTCACCCCCGTTTTCATCAATTAATGTGATATTGCTGACCACATATTTCAGGGTAGAAAACTGATGCTTTTGCCCGCCTGAAGAGGTCTGGGTGGTTTGATTGAGAACGATATCTCCTAAATTATTAAAGCCGTTTTCAAATTTTACCTGGAGCTTTCCCGGAGTGACATCTGATACCGTATCATCGTCGTCATTATTACTACATGATAAAACAGTGAAAAAGGTAAAGGCAATAAAGAATAATGATAAAAATTTATAAATTTTCATTTTGATTTTTTAAGTTGATTTTTTTTAATAGAAATACTTTTGAATGGGTAAACATTCATTTTTTAACCACAAAAGGCACAAAAGTTTTTTGACACTGTAGTTGTTTAAAGTGTATTGAAAAACCATAAAGGACACTGGATTCCAGAGAACTTGATATGCCTTCTGTAGTTTTGTAATGATAAAAGTTGAACTTAAAAAACCGGTGGTTTGAAAATGTGTTTGAGAAACAGAAAAGAATAGGCTGTTTCGTAGAGAAAATTGGAGTTTAAAGAAAGAAGATTCTCTGCTTTTTGGATGGATGTAATTTCAGGAAGTGTACAGATATCAAGAATTTTCTGTCCTGAGTTTTTGGTTTTATTTAAAGGCGAAGAATCGGAATCATTCGTCTTTGCTAATTCTTTGCTTACGTAGCATTTTCCGTTACAGTGAAGTTCCGGTTTGCTTTTGTTGATGCAGAGAACGGTGGAAATATAATCATAATTTACAGCATACTCCACCAGTGGGATCAGAGGTCTGAACACCATATAAAGCGTGAGGAATATGCTGCAAATTAAATTCATCTGTTATTTCTTGCTTAGAGCCTCATCGTATCTTCTGCTCACTTCTTTCCAGTTAAGCACATTCCAGATGGCATTAAGGTAGTCTGCTCTTTTATTCTGGTATTTCAAATAATAAGCGTGCTCCCAAACATCAATTCCTAAGATCGGTGTTCCTTTTTCTTCCACTACATCCATCAGAGGATTATCCTGGTTAGCTGTAGAAGACACGAATAATTTCCCGCTCTTATCCACAGAAAGCCATGCCCATCCTGAACCGAAACGATCTGCACCAGCCTTGCTGATCTTTTCTTTGAATGCATCCATGCTTCCGAAAGTTTCCGTAATCGCCTTAGCCAGCTTTTCAGAAGGCTGCGTGTTTTTTACGGGTGTAAGAACCGTCCAGAAAAGCTCGTGGTTGTAATGTCCACCAGCATTGTTTCTTACTGCTGGCGTCAGTTTAGAAACTCCGGAAAGGATCTGGAAAAGCGTTTGTTTTTCCTGTGGTGTTCCGGCAATCGCCTTATTCAAATTGGCCACATACGCTGCAGCATGTTTTGAATAGTGAATTTCCATCGTCTGTGCATCTACCGAACCTTCCAGTGCATTGTATGCATACGGAAGCGGTGTCTGCTTAAACTGCGCAAAAGCAAACTGTGCGGCAAATACGGCACTTAAAGCTGCTACTTTCAAAATCTTCATAACGTTTTGTTTTTATGGTTTAACAATATCTTTTTATTTATAGAAGGGAAGCAGGATGATGGAAGCACGAAGACATTTCTGCCTGAAGACGACTATACTTCATCTACACTTCTCCATCTCACCTTTTTAACCATCTGCATTCATGAGTTCCGTCAATCATTATCCCCGTCATTATCTTCTGCATGAAGACTCCTCTACTCCATGATCTTAATTTCATTTGTCTTTTAACCATTTACATTAATGGCTCTCATTCATCATCATTAGCTTCCATCTTCATTCTTCCATCTTCCTTTCCCAACTCTATTTCAATAATTTCTTAATATCCTCGATCAACATTTCCCTGTCGGGATGGTATTTCCCGTTGAGTTTCGGGGTCTTTCCTTCCGGATCTTCGTAATTTAATCCTGAATAATACAGGATCGGCATATTGTCTTTATTATATCTGCATCGGATATTTCCTTCTTTATCCACCAAAGCGATCATTCCGCTGTGATTAAGGCTTTCGCTGTCGTCTTCCTTATCTCCTACATAGATATTGAACTGGTCTGCCAGTTTTCCAATATAATCTCTGTCTCCGGTCAGAAAATACCAGTCAGGAGATTTGGCTCCTACGCTTTTAGCATGTTCTTTCAATGCGGCAGGTGTATCATTTTCCGGATCTATACTTATTGAAATGATCCCGAATTCAGGACTGTTCACCTCATCTTCAATAAATCTCATATTCCGGTTCATCACAGGACAAATCGTAGGACATCTGCTAAAGAAAAACTCTACCAGATACACCTTTCCCAGCATATCTTTATTGGTGATTTTTTTATTATTCTGGTCGGTGAGTTCAAAATCGGGAACCTTCATTACGGTGTACAGGTTCTTCTTGAAATATCCCATTCCAACCCCTATTCCCAGAAACAGCAGGGCAAAAATCGCAATCGGAATGATCACCTTTCTCTTCGCTCCGTTTTTGGTCTTATTATTTTTGGACATATTTCTCAGGATTTTTTTTGAACTCGTCCTTGCATAGGCTACTGCAAAAACCGTACGTTTTATTTTTATAGACTGTCGTATCTTTCATATCATCTTCTGTTTTCATGTGGCAGATGGGATCTTCTGAATTGGCAAATTTTACTTTTTTAACGGTCGATTTTGAAGATGTGGTGCTTTTTTTATGCTTTACTTTAGGCGTTTCCTGACCACAAGCTAATAATGAAACTGACAATAATGCAGTTAAAATAATTTTTGATTTCATTTTAATTATAAATTGAAATTGATAGTATGATGAATGTGTACATTAATTTTTAACACAAAGATAAGTATCGTTTTTACCATCTATTGCTTTAAAACAAAATCAGGCCCTATAAAACGAAGGTCTTTGAGAAAAAACTAAAAGAATAGTTGAAACTAAGCTAAAGGAGGATGGAATATTCTGGAGAAATATTCTGAAGTATGATCAATTCTATAATCTGAATGGATAGCCTCATCTTCAGAATCAGATTCTTTCTGACCTAAAAATGAAAGGGTATCATGAGAAACAAAAACATCCAGTACGAATATTTTGATGACCTGGGAATTATTGGACTGCTTTTCTGTTTTTGCCAGTTCTTTGCTGACGTAGCACTTTCCCTTACACGTTGACTGAGGAATATTTCTGTTCTCACAGAGGTTTTTCACAATATAATCATAGTTCACGGCATAGTTAACCAATGGCAAAACAGGGCGTAATGCAATGGTAAAAATGATGAATATGGAAATAAAAAGTCTCAATGATCAGTTCTGTTGTACAAATATACTACTCAAATTGGGTTTATGGATTATTTATGATGAATGTCATTGATTATTTTTGGTGGTGAAGGTTTCGGGTCACGAGTTTCAGAATGCAACGTTTTGAGTTAGGGGGTTAGAGAGAATAAAGCTTTACTTTTATTATTGTTTCTCGCGCAGATTATGGTGATTTTGCGGATTTTTTGTGTATAAAAAAACCTTATAGATTTTGGAAATCTATAAGGTTTGGGTATTTTTTTATTCTTAAATATATGATGTTGTGTTTTTAATCGCAAAGGCGCGAAGGTTATTATGACAGGCTGTTTTTAAGGCGCAAGAGTTTATCTCCGATAAAATTTTAGAATGTTAATCATTTGCAGTTTTATCTTATAGCCTAAACCTATTATTTGACAACTAACTAAAACTTCATTCTCTGAATCCTCACCGCATTTAAAATAGCAAGCATTGCTACTCCTACATCTGCGAATACGGCTTCCCACATGGTTGCCAAACCTCCTGCTCCGAGCGCTAAGACTACAGCTTTTACGGCAAAGGCTAAGACAATATTCTGCCAAACGATCTTTTTGGTTTGTTTACCAATATTGATGGCCATTGGGATTTTGCTTGGCTTGTCATCCTGGATAACGACATCTGCTGTTTCAATTGTAGCATCGCTTCCGAGTCCGCCCATGGCAATTCCTACGTCGCTGAGTGCAACTACCGGAGCATCATTCACGCCATCGCCAACAAAGGCTACGGTTTGATTTTTCGCTTTGATCTCTTTTACTTTATTGACTTTATCTTCCGGTAAGAGATCTCCAAAAGCACTGTCGATGCCCAGTTGATCTGCCACATATTTGACAACGGTACTTTTATCACCGCTGAGCATGGTGGCTTTTACGCCCATTCTGTGCAGGTTGTCAACGGTTTCTTTGGCATCACTTTTTATACTGTCTGCAATGGTGATGTAGCCTGCAAACTTTTTATCATAAGTAATGGCAATAAGCGTGTACACAATATTAGCGTGGTTGGTATCATAGCTGATATTGAATTTATCCATCAGCTTAAAATTACCAACCAGCAGTTCTTTTCCATTGACTGAAGCTTTTAGACCATGCCCTGCAATTTCTTCCACATTTTCCATGGGAATAGTATGATCAATATCGCCTGCATAATTGTGAATCGCTGTCGCTACAGGATGGGTACTTTTGCTTTCCAGGGCATTGACCAGTTTCAGAATCTCTTCTTTATTGAATTCAGGCTGAATGTTTACTTCCTGCACTTTGAACACGCCTTCCGTCATGGTTCCGGTTTTATCCATCACCACATTCTTGATCTCTGCGATACTGTCTAAGAAATTACTTCCTTTAAATAAAATCCCATTTCTGCTTGCCGCTCCAATGCCTCCAAAATATCCCAGCGGAATGGAAATCACCAATGCACAAGGACATGAGATCACCAGGAAGATCAAAGCTCTGTACAACCAGTCTCTGAACTGATAATCATTCACAAAGAAAAAAGGCAGAAGACAGATTCCTATGGCTAGAAATACGACAATCGGTGTGTATACTTTTGCGAATTTTCTGATGAATAATTCGGTCGGGGCTTTCTGCGCGGTGGCATTTTGAACCAGTTCCAGAATTTTACTCAGCTTGCTGTCTTCGTAAGCGGTATTCACTTTTACGAGAGCAATGCTGTTCATATTGATCATCCCGGCCAGCACGGTTTCTCCTTTTGTTTTAGTATCCGGTTTGCTTTCACCCGTAAGCGCTGCGGTATTGAATGAAGCTGATTCTGTGATCAGTTCACCGTCAAGAGCGAGTTTTTCTCCGGGTTTCAGTTGGATGATGTCTCCTATTTTGGTTTCTTTGGCTTTAATGGTTTTTGGTTTGCTGGCTTCAATGATGGTTACCTCATCAGGACGTTGATCCAATAAGGCTTTGATATTTCCTTTGGCTCTTGACACAGCCATTCCCTGAAATACTTCTCCTACGGAATAGAACAGCATGACAGCAACACCTTCGGGATATTCACCGATTGCAAATGCTCCTACTGTGGCAATTCCCATCAGGAAAAATTCAGAAAAGACGTCTCCGTGAACGATACTTTCGTAGGCTTCCTTTAATACGGGAAATCCTACAGGAATATAGGCTGCCAGATACCAGACCAAACGCACCCAACCTGTAAACCATTCCGTTTTTATATAATTGTCCAATGCTATTCCTATCAGCAACAGCACGAAAGAGATAATGGCAGGAAGGAACATCTGAAAAGGTGTTTTGTCTCCTGTATCGTGAGAGTGATCATGTCCGTCTCCTTCGGAATGATCATGTGTATGCTGTTCTTTCTTTTTGGGTTTTGTACTGCAACATTCTTCCATAAATACTATTTTGATGTAAAATTAAGGTTATACACGATGCAATACTATTGCAAACTTTCAAGACAGTTTTCGCAGATTCCTTTGGCAAAAAGTCTTATTTCATCAATTCTGAAATGGGTCTGAATATCTTCCGGGAAGGAAATATCTTCTCGGCAGGTGGTCTGCTTGCATATTTTGCAGTAAAAATGCAGATGCCAGTCTTTGTGGGTTTTCTCATCGCAGCCGTCATCGCATAATTTGTATTTTGTAGTGGTATTTTCCTGTATACTGTGGACAATTCCCTTTTCTTCAAACGTTTTCAGCGTCCGGTAAATGGTCGTTCTGTCTGCATTGTCAAAATGATTTTCCACTTCCGAAAGAGACAGTGCCGCTTCCTGTGTACTCAAAAAATCATACACCAGAATCCTCATGCTGGTGGGCTTGGTATTTTTATCGATGAGCTTGGTTTCTATATCTTTTTTCATTTGTAAATTAATTTTTAAAGATTGCACTACCCTTAAAACTACCATAAACACCTCTAATTTAGGCATAAAAATCGGTAATTCTCCGGCATGTTTCTATAAATAAATGATCATTTCCTTTAATGCTCATCGCCGGAATTGGAAAGTTTAGCATTAACGAAAAAAGCTCCTTTCACTACAATTCTGGCATCAGCAGGAATTCCCTTTACAGCTGTAATGGCTGTATAGCCCATATCTGAGGTACCTTTTATCACTTCTACCTTTTCAAAATTCAAAGTTTTTTGCTGTTGTGCAGGCTTTCCTTTTTCTTCTTTTTGACCGTTGCCAGGTTCTTCTTCATGTTCCTCCGGCTTTTTATCGGTACGGATAAAAATATAATATTTTCCGTCTGCTTCCACAATGGCTTCGTTAGGAACGGCAGGGGTTGTATTTTTATCAAGACTGACAATTCCAGTGATATTCATCCCGTCGATGAGGCCTGCTTTATTACCCGTCACCGTACCATGTACTGAAACGGTCTTGCTTTCGTTTTCAAAGGAAGATCCCACACTGTACACCATGGCATCATATTCAATTTCAGGATTATTGGTCAGCTTGAAATGTACGATCTGTCCTACTCTCATTTTGGGAAGATCTTTTTCAAAAACCTGCAGATCAAGATGGATAGAATTATTGTCGATAACCTCCGCCACAGGCGATGAAACATCTACATAGCTTCCGATCTGCGCTGAAATACTGCTTACGGTTCCGCTAATGGGTGCTGTAATCACCAATCCTGATCTCATATTGCCATTATTTACTTTCCCCGGACTGATTCCCATCATCTGAAGCTGTTTCAGAAGGGACGCTTTTTTCGTTCTCAGGGTTTTAAGCTCAGCATCTGAACTCTGCAGGTTTTTCTTTGCGCCTGCATCATTGTCAAAAAGTTCACGTTGCCTTCTGTATTCCTGTTCTGCATAGGTAATTCTGCTGTTCGTGGTCAGGTATTCTTCCTGTAACAGGATAAATTCAGGATTGGCGATGGTTGCGATCACCTGTCCTTTTTTCACAATGCTTCCTACCTGTACATTCAGGGTTTTGATTACTCCGCCGTATATAGAGGTGATAGTAGCTTTATTGTTATTGGGAACTCTCAGAAGACCGTTCGCTTTGACAGTGGACGTCAGCTCCTTCATTTCTATGGAGCCTAAAAATATTCCGACCGATTTGATCTGATCTTCCGTTAAAGAAGCAATAGTCTGTGGTGCTTCTTCATGGCCGGCCACAGCTTTTTCAGTCATTACTTCCTGTTTTTCGGCCTGCGCTTCTTTTTTTCCGCAGCTTACAAGTAAAAGTGCTGTGACGGTCAGATATATGATATTGTGTTTTATTTTCATGTTATTTATTGATGATTGAATTAATGGTAACTACAGATTGATTGACCTGCTGAATGGATTCTAAATACTTCAACTGAATATTGGTGGCGGTCTGCAGGGCAAAAAGATATTCTACATACGAGATGTCTCCTGTTTTATAGCCTAACTGGGCTGCTTTTACAATTTTTTCCGCGTTCGGGATGGCCTGACTTACATAATATTCATACTGCTGTAGATCCTGCTCATACTGCGCAAAAGCATTTTCGAGTTGTGCCGAAAGCTGATTCTGCTTCATCTTTGCATTGGTTTCAGCGGCCAGTTTTTCATACTCCAGAGACTGCATTCTTGCTTTTGTCGCTCCAAATGTCAACGGAATAGCAACACCCACAGAGAAAGAATTGAAACGGTCTCCTGCATTATAAAATTTCTCCTGTCCGTTTTTGGTATGAAAACCTATGAGCGACTGGCTCGTCAGACCAAGACTGAATTCGGGAAGTCCCTGTGATTTTTCTACATTTTTATTCTTTTCAGCGATTTCCATTTCGTTATAGAAAGCTTTTACCATAGGATTATTAGCGATAGATGAACTGTCAAGGATATTTTCTGTCTTCAGGGGTTTGTAATCGCTTTTAAACGGAACTTCAAGATGATCGGAGGTATTCAGTAATGTTTTTAGATTTTTATAGGCATTGTTTAAATACACTTCATTCTGTTTCAGCAGCAGATTGATTTCTCCTTGTTGGGTTTCTGCTGTATTAATTTCAATCTTCTTGATATCTCCCGCTTTAAATCTTACCGTTGCAATCCTGATAAAATCCTGATAAAGGCTGTCAAGATCTTTCAGTTTAAATTTATTGTACTGAAGATATTCGATCTGATTATAATAGCTTCTTACCTGTTTGGTCAGTTCGTTCGCCGAAATTTCTTTATCGATCTGCCTGCTTTTTATATTTTCAGTGATCAATTCTCTCCTTGCTTTGAAAAGCGTAGGAAAAGGAATACTCTGCGAAATGGCAAATGACTGGTCGAATTTCGGACTGTTGTACTGTCCTAGCTGTGCTTCAAAGTTTAATTTGGGAAGTTCTTTTGCGGTCCCTTTCAAAGCTTCTGCTGATTTTATATTCAGGTCTTTTGATTTTAAAACCAAATTGTTTTCGGCAGCCATTTCTACGGCCTGATCTACGGAAATTTGTCTGGTTTGTGCTTTGAACATCTGTCCGAACATCAGAAATCCAAGAAAAATAACTGTAGTGATGGGCTTAATTCTATTCATCTTTCGTGGAATCTTTGAATTAAAAATAATATAGAGCATCGGCAGAACAAATAAAGTAAGGAATGTAGCGGTCACCAATCCTCCGATGACTACGGTTGCCAATGGTTTTTGTACCTCAGCTCCTGCGCCTGTAGAAATTGCCATCGGCAGAAATCCTAAGGAAGCTACTGTTGCGGTCATCAGAACGGGTCTTAATCTGGTTTTCGTTCCTTCATATACTCTTTTCAGTACATCCGTTTCGCCATCTTTTTCCAGTTGGTTAAAGGTTCCGATCAAAACAATCCCGTTAAGAACCGCGACTCCGAAAAGAGCAATAAACCCGATTCCGGCACTGATACTGAACGGCATATCTCTTAAAAGTAGAGCAAATACACCTCCGATGGCACTCATCGGAATCGCTGTAAAGATCAATGCAGCCTGCTTAAACGAGTGAAAGGTGAAATAGAGCAGCATAAAAATCAGAAACAGGGAAACCGGAACTGCGATCATCAGACGCTTACTGGCTTCCTGTAGATTTTCAAACTGTCCGCCATAGGTAAAGTAATATCCGGAAGGTAGCTTGATCTGTTGATCCAGTTTCGCCTGAATATCTTTCACCACACTTTGTACATCGCGGTCTTTTACATTGAAACCGATCACTATTCTTCTTTTTCCTTCTTCACGGCTGATCTGTGCAGGCCCCAGTTTATAGCTGATATTGGCGACCTGGGAAAGCGGAATCTGTGCTCCGGTTCCGGTCGCGATCATTAAATTATTCACATCATCGATATTCGTCCTGTGAAGACTGTCGAGACGGACTACAAGATCGAAACGTCTTTCGTTTTCAAAAACCTGCCCGGCTGCTTTTCCGGCAAAAGCTGTACTTACGGCATTGTTTACGTCTTCTATATTTAAACCATAATTGGCCATTCTTGTTCTGTCGTATTCTACGTTAATTTGGGGAAGTCCGCTTATTCTTTCAATCTGGGGAGGAGTGGCACCATCAACGGTCTGGATGATCTTTCCTACTTTATCTGCATAAATAGACAGCGAATCCAGGTTTTCACCGAAGATTTTAACGGCAACATCCTGTCTGATCCCCGTCATCAGCTCATTGAAACGCATCTGAATCGGTTGGTTCTTTTCAAAAAATACGCCGGGAATGGTTTCCAGTTTTTCACTGATCTCATCGGCGAGTTCCGTGTATGATTTTTTTGATTTCCATTCGCTTTGTGGTTTTAAAACGACAATCAGGTCGGTGGCCTCAGGAGGCATCGGATCGGTAGGAACCTCAGCAGAACCGGTTTTTCCTACGACCATTTTTACCTCATCAAACTGTTTGATAATTCTTGAAGCCTGCATGGAGGTTTCGATACTCTGACTTAACGAACTTCCTTGTGGCAGGATACAGTGGAATGCATAATCACCTTCCTGTAACTGCGGAATAAATTCGCCACCCATATTTTTGAAAATAAAAGCACTGATGACGAAAATAAAAATCGTGGCCGACACAATGATATATTTTACTTTAATTGCTTTGTGCAACATCGGCTGATAGATCTTCTGCAGGAAGTTCATCATCTTATCTGAAAAAGTTTCTTTATGCGAAATCTTTTTGGACAGGAACAAGGCGCTCATCATCGGAATATAGGTCAGGGAAAGGATCAATGCTCCTAAAATGGCAAATCCCACTGTCTTAGCCATTGGCGTAAACATTTTCCCTTCTACTCCGGCCAGTGTAAGGATCGGAATATAAACGATAAGGATAATGATTTCTCCAAAAGCCGCACTGCTTCTGATTTTTGAGGCAGAAAGGAAAACTTCCTCGTCCATTTCGCTTTGGGTAAGATTCCGAACAGATTTCCTTACGCCCAGGTGGTGCAATGTGGCTTCAACAATGATTACGGCACCGTCTACAATCAATCCGAAATCTATGGCTCCAAGGCTCATTAAATTGGCACTGACTCCAAAAACATTCATCATTCCCAAAGCAAAAAGAAGGGATAATGGAATGGCAGAAGCTACAATAAGTCCTGCCCTAAGATTTCCAAGGAAAACCACCAATACGAAAATAACGATCAGCGCACCTTCAATAAGGTTTTTTTCTACGGTATTGATTGCTCTTCCAACGAGGTCTGTTCTGTCTAAGAAGGGCTCTATCACCACATCATCGGGAAGGGACTTCTGAATGGTCGGTATTTTAGCTTTAATCAGGCTGACCACATCGTTACTATTGGCACCTTTTAACATCATCACTACACCACCGACTGCATCTACTTTTCCGTTATAAGTCAATGCTCCGTAACGCACAGCACTTCCGAAACGCACATCTGCAACGTCTTTTATAAAAATGGGGACGCTTCCTGTCTCGTTTTTAACGGAAATATTTTTAATATCTTCCAATGAGGTGACAAAGCCTATTCCACGGATAAAATAGGCATTCGGTTTTTTGTCTATATAAGCTCCACCGGTATTCTGGTTATTTTTTTCTAAGGCTGTAAAAATGTCGGAAATGCTTACGCCCATCGCTTTAAGGCGGTCAGGATTTACCCCTACTTCATATTGTTTCAGTTCCCCTCCAAAACTGTTGATTTCTGCAACACCCGGCGTTCCGTTCAGTTGTCTGCGGACAATCCAGTCTTGCATGGTTCGGAGTTCTTTAGCGGAATATTTCTTTTCGCTGCATTTTCTAGGGTGGAGAATATACTGATAGACTTCTCCAAGGCCCGTACTTACAGGTGCCAGCTCGGGAGTTCCCACTCCTTTGGGGATTTCTTCAACGGCCAGCTTCAACTGTTCATTGATCAGTTGTCTGGCAAAATAAACATCTACATTTTCTTTGAACACTACCGTAATCACGGAAAGGCCGAACCTTGAAATACTTCTGGTTTCCTGGATATCCGGAACATTGGCAATACTCTGCTCTATGGGAAAGGTAACCAGCTGCTCTACTTCCTGACCTGCGAGTGTAGGACATGCTGTGATGATCTGCACCTGATTGTTGGTAATATCAGGAACAGCATCTATGGGGAGTTTCGTGGCACTCCATACTCCCCAGATAATGAGAAGCAAGGTCATGATACCCACAACCACCTTGTTTTTGATACTGAATTTTATGATTTTATCTAACACGATCTGTATTTAATTTTTTATTGGAAATACTGCATACGGCAGTAATGCCGTTGCAAAAATATCACGAAGACCTCTGCAATAGTATTGCAAAGTTCAATAGATAGAAAGCGTAACTTTCTAATAATCAATAAAAATTAAATCTTAGGAGGTTGCCAGATATGGTCATACATCTGGTAAGCGAAATTATTTTTCTGAAAAAGAATTTTCTTTGAGAAGTAAGCCTGAACATAGCTCTGAACTTCAAACAAAGGATCCATTTTGAAAGAAGACACCGTTATCTGACAGCAGCTGCAAGTACATAATGGTGAACAAATATCACCTTTGTCCCTTGAATGAGATTCCTGAATATTGAAGGACAATTTAGTCTCTGCCTTTCCTGAACTACTGTGTACATCTTCGCAAGGCATCAGAGACAATGCCATGAAATAGAATGCAAGTATCCATCTTAACAGGTTCATATGGGCAAAGGTAAAGTTTTTTTCTAAAATGGGAAGCTTATGTAAGTATTAATATATTCATGACATTATATTTAAAAATTATTTTAAGGACTGGAATAAAAATGAGAAAGTTGTTTGTGCAGGAGTAATTTAAATTCAATACCTAAGCTATTCATCTTTAATAATTTTATCACAATAAAGAGTTTGTTTCTTATTTACCCTCTATTTTCCAACTTTCTTACTCATTCGATGTCATTAAAAATGAATTGAATAGCAGAACTACCGGAGGAGACTTTAATATTGTAGAATCATTCGATTATGATGACAATAACAGATTGATAAATTGGACGAATCCTGTAACTGGAATTAAGCCACAAGTAACAGAAACGTTTATGATGTAAAAGGAAGAATCACCCATAACGATCAGGTAGAACCATCAAGTTTGAAAATTCTGCGAAGATTTACCAGCCAACTGGAATGACCCTGAATACCGCAGGAACACAAAATTATAATAATGATCTGATCCAAAGCATTGCCTATAATGAAAACAATGACCTGGTATTCATTGATAGAGAAAAAGGAGATGTTGCTTTCCAATATGGGTTAACAAGCATGAGACAGCGAGTAACTTACGAAGGTAACTTTAGTGTTGATGGATATGGAAAATTCACCAAATTCTACAGTGAAGACGGAAGTTATGAAATTGTAAAAGACAATACAACCGGAAAGGAAAAGCATATTTTATACATCGGAGGAACAGCTTATGAAAGTAATATAGTATATTTAAAGAACTTTGATGAGGATAGTGGTTCTTTCAAGTTTTTGCATAAAGACTATATAGGAAGTATTTTAGCCATTAGTGATGAAGCCGGAAACAAATTAGAGCAAAGACATTTCGATGCATGGGGGTAATTTTACTCATCTACAAATAGGAAACGGAGCAATTATCATCGATAAAAATATAATTGATACTACTTCGTTATTATTAGATAGAGGATATACCGGCCATGAGCATTTTATGGAAGTAGGCATTATCCACATGAACGGAAGATTGTATGATCCGTTACTAAGAAGATTCTTAAATGCAGATGAAAATATTCAGGATCCTTACAATACCCAGAATTACAATAATTATGGGTATGTGATGAATAATCCTTTGATGTTTAATGATCCAAGTGGAGAAATTGGTTTTGTGGCAGGGTTTTTCCTAACTTATATTGTTCCAATTATTTGGGCTGCCATTGTAGGAACTGCTATAAGCGTTGGTATTTATGCTGTACAGGCAACCATCAACAATAACTGGTCCTGGAATGGTTTTGGAAAATCTCTTTTAATGGGCGCTGTCACAGGAGCCGTGTCAGGAGGATTGGGTCAGGTGTTTACTGCTGGAGGCTTTTGGGCTACTGTTGGAAGCGGCGCTTTAACGGGAGCCGGAACTGGTGGTGCTGTTTCATTAATTAATGGTGATAATTTTCTTAAAGGATTAGCAAAAGGGGCAGTGATTGGAGCAGCTGTAGCAACTGTGAGTGACATTCTTGATTTTTATTCACGTCCAAGAATTCAAGAATAACAAAAGCTGAATACGATTCTCATTGAATAGTAGATTCAGGAGATCCTTTAGATCCTTCGGTAGATAATCTAAGAAAAATGCACAAAGAAACTGGATGGGATCAAATAGATACAGGAGCAAAACAATTTTATGTAGATCATGTATCTGATGGTTATACCAAAAGAGGGGATTTTTATATTAATCCTAAAGGTGAAGAAGTATTTGCCTATACCAGAAGAAATTTTTGGGATCGCAATACTTCTAGTCTATCATTCTCAAAAGCAGCTTTTGGTTCTAAAACAAAGCTTGGTTTTATAATGGCTCATGACTTAGGACACTCAACACTCAATCTGTATCCTAGCTTATTAAATTTAAGGTATGATAAAACAACCACTGGCTATGAATCTTCTAGGATTCCTGGAACCGGAAGTCCTGGCATTTCTGTGGATCATGCTGCTATTTGGGGACTTGAGAACGATTTTATGATTAAAAATGGACTAAAAAGCTTACCTGGTGTTTTTGATAATAGCATTAGAATGCAAGGTATTTTCAATACTTATATTTTAAATAATGTCACCTATAAACAACTTTATGAAAAAATTAAACACTTGTCTGTTAAGATTAAATAAAAAACATATCTTCTTGCTTGGAGTACTATTTTTCACTTTATCATGTAATGACCCTAAATTAAATAAAAATGAAATATCAGTTAGTGTAATAAAAAAAGAAAAATTAGATAAAAACAGTTTGATGCTTACTATTCTTTTCAAAAATACTTCTGATAAAAATTATGCATTCTCTGTTTTCCCTGAATATTATTTAGTAAAAACCAAAAGTGGACTTATTGGATATGAAGATGTTGGAAAGATTAAAGGAAAAATTGTAAGCTCTGATTTTGCAGATCAAATGGAAGACTGGGAAAAAGGTTCAATGTTATTGAATACATTTTATAGAAAAACAGGATATGATTATAAAGAAGCAGACAAACAACTTTTTAACTTTGCTATGCACGATTCCGAATCGTATTCAAGCTATATTCTACTTTTACCAAAAAAATCAGAAAGAAAAATGATTATTTGTTTTAATTCTTATAAAGTAAATAATAAAACTCTTTTTGATAAAAAATCGCGAATTTCTGCAAACTGGGAGTTTTTTGAGCCAAGAGCAAAAATTTTAGATTCACTATTGAAAAAAGAGAAAATAAATTATCATGTTTATGATAAGAATCCTTTTCTAAAAGATTCATTGTTTATTAATAAATAAAAATTTCAATGCTGGAAAAATATTACATATCTCTACAATATCTTAAATTAACAAATTGCTCAAAGGCAAAAAAGGATAAATTTTGATAATATTTTAGATTCTATAATACAAGAAGTGTTAATGATTACTTCCCACAAATTTGTATTATAAATACTGTATATTGTTTAGAACATCTATTTATTTCATATAAATAAAAATGGTTAAAATTTTCATTCATAACATAAAAGAATATAATAGACTCGAGGCCTGCTTCAAAAATGAAGCAGGCTTTTCTATAATACTAGGTTCATTAAAAATCTCTTCAAAATTTTTTCTAAAACCTCCACCCACAAAAAAAGCCACCGCAAACACGGTGGCTACAAAAAAATCAAATCTAAATAAACTATAAATTCGGATTATTCTCAATCTCCTTCTGCGGAATACTAAACAGATAATACTTACTGTTTGGTGCAAAAGCAGACTGGTCAGGGAAATTAAAGACCGAGTGTCCTCTTCCGTTCACTGTTTTTACTGTTCCGTCCGGAGTGGTAATCTGTACTTTTATCGGCTGGCCATTAGCATCTACATAAGGCTTTCTCACTACGGTTCCCTGCGTTCTGATAATATCTGAAAGAGAGAATCCTTCCCCAAAAAGTTCTTTTCTTCTTTCAATCAGTATTTCTTTTACTACATCATTTTGAGCAAGAGAACCCGTGTAAGGATTAGCATTCCTGGCCGTTTTCAATTGGTTTAAAACCACCACCGCATTGGTGATATTTCCAATTCTGGCTTCAGCCTCAGCTTCGATCAGATACATTTCTGCGGCTCTCATCAATACAATATCTGCGATAAGACCTGTTTTAAATTTAAATTTAGAATATCTTAACAGACCTTCTCTGCCTGGAAGACCATCCCAATTGAATAGCTGGGATCTTATATCATTGGCATCAAATAAATCTTTAAAAAATGGATCTGCCATAAAACTATAGTAATAGCTTCCCGAAGAAGACACATCAAGAAAATGGAAAGCATAGCTCGCTCCAGACTGCTCTTGAGTCTGTCCGTGTCCCCAGATCCATTCTCCGTTATTGATATCATTGAAACCCTCTTTGTATTTTTCAGAGGTCATTAAAGCGTAACCTGTTCTGGCTGCTTTTGCTGCTACTGCTGCTTTACTCCATTCACCGGTATTCAGATAAGCTCTTGCTAGAAGTCCGTTGACTACTGCTTTGTTGATCTTATCCTTATTATTTCTGGTATAATTGGTCAGTAGATTATCCGCTTCTGTCAGATCGCTTTTAATCAAAGTATAAATTTCTTCCAGGCTTGCTCTTTTCTTTGGCACAGAACTGATTGTTGATGGTTCCGTATAAATTGGGGCTGTAAGCGCCGTTTTGTCTTTCAGATAACTAAACTGGTAAAAGCTTGCCAGGTTTAGATAGCAGAATGCACGCAATGCTTTAGCCTGTCCCTTTACCTGATCCTTCTTCGCCTGGCTTCCTTCTGTCTGGTCAATACGGGTGATTACATTATTCATATTATTGATCGTAGAATATAGGGCTGACCATATAAACTGCGGTCGGGAAACTGTATTATTGATCATCTCTGTGAAAGCGTAGGTAGAAGCGTAGCCGTATTTATTCGTCAGAACAGCAACATCACTTCCCATCGCATCACTCGCTCTAAGCACTGTTGAATAACCGAGATTCGCATAGGTAGGTCCATCATCATTCAATTTTGCCCAGGCACCATTGATGACTGTTTCAGCACTTTCCGCTGTTTTGAAAACCTCTTCCCCACTAGCCTGATCTGTAGGAGCCGTTTCCAGCTCGTTTTCACAGCTTGTCAGCGACCATAGGGCAATCAAAGCAAAAGATATATATTTTAATTTTTTCATTATTCCAATTTTAAAAGTTTAAAGAGTTGCCTGAAGACCGAAAGTTATCGTTCTCATCGCAGGATATCTGTAATAAGTGGTCCCATCCAGAGCCTGTTCCGGATCCATTCCTTTATGCTTATAGAAGGTCAGAAGGTTTTCGGCCTGAACATAAATCCTGAACTTTTTTAGACCCAGTTTCTCAAAATAATCCGAAGGAAGTGTATACCCCAGACTCACATTTTTAAGTCTTGCATAGGTTCCTGAATATAAAAACCTTGAAGAAGAAGAATTCCAGTTATTTGTTGTTGTGCTTAACGCAGGAACATCTGTGTTCGGGTTTTCCGGAGTCCATCTGTTTAGCATTTCTGCACTCCAGGCACGTCCGCCAGCGCTTCCGTTAGACATTAACGAGGTGTAATCAGTATCAAGAATCTTTCCGCCAATGCTGAATGTCAGCAATCCTGAAAGATCAAAGTTTTTATAAGATACACTTGTGGTAACTCCACCCGTTACTTTAGGTAATGCGGATCCCTGCAGCGTTCGTGTCGCTTTTGCATATTCAGAAGTGGTCCCGTCTACCGTATTTCCGTTGGCATCCTGGTAAATGTATCTCCAGAGAGGTTTTCCGTTGGAAGGATCTACTCCTTTCCATTCCTGAAGATAAAAATCATAGATAGAACCTCCTACTTCTAGGCGCTTAGTGCCGGATATGACAGCTCCCTTTGGCAGCTTTGTAATCTTATTATGTAAAGTACTCAGGTTGACATCCACATTCCACTGGAAATTATCATTTCTGATGGGTGTTGTGAATAATGAGAATTCAAAACCTGTATTCTGTATGGTCCCGACATTAAAAGGAAAATCACTGATTCCAAGAGATGGTGCAACCGGCATATTAAAAAGAAGATCCTGGCTCTTTCTTTTAAAATATTCTACATTCCCTTTAATCCTGTTATTAAGAATAGCAAACTCTAAACCTACATTTAAATTAAGATTGGTTTCCCATTTCACATCATTGGTCTGTATTTTTTCAAGAACCGTTCCCGGCTCGCCAAGGTTATTATAAAATTTATACAGTTCCTGGTAAGCGTAATAAAGCGAAGATCCGTTAGGTCTACGTAATTTATCATTCCCTTGACCTCCGTAACTCGCACGAAGCGTCAGTTGATTAAAGAAATTCAGATCCTTGATAAAACTTTCATTTGAAACTTTCCATGAACCTCCTACTGACCAAAATTTTCCCCATCTGTTATCTGTATAAAATCTTGAAGAACCATCTGCTCTTCCGGATACGGATAAGAAATAAGTATTGTTAAAATCATATTCTGCTCTTCCCAGGAAACTCAACAAAGAGAATTTATCACTATTTCCACTGAAGCTCCCTAACAGGGCAGCCGCATCAGGTTCGTAATAGTAAGGCAGCGAAAACTGGCTTCTGGAACCGGAAATCGTTTGATAATCATATTTATAAAACTCCTGACCTCCTAAAATATTGATATGGTGTTTTCCGAATTTTTTGTCATACGTCAGAATATTACTGGTGGTATAAGAAAGTGTCCTGGTATTTGATCTCGTAACAGATCCTCCAGTCTCACTTCCCTCTCCGATAAGCGGATTGGAGTAATAATGTCCATTGTAATTCACTAAATCAACTGAAAAGCTGGTTTTAAATTTCAGTTCCGGAAGGAAAGTAAACTCCAAAAATCCTTTTCCTGAGAAGTTATCCTCTTTGTTTTCATTTTTGTCTAAAGGAAGCGTTGCTGCAGCATTCTGATTCTGCAGTGCACTTGTAGGTCTGTATTTTCCGAAATCGTAAATTCTGTTTCCCTGTGCATCCAGTCGGTAGCTTCCATCTTCATTTCTCTCATAATAAGGATAAAAAGACGGAATTACCCTTGCCGCATTGATGATATTGTCTGTTCTTGAATCCGATGATGGCGGTGCATTCTGGATACTGTTGGTATAGCTTAAATTCACTCCTGCATTCAACCATTTTTTAACTTCAGTATTAACCTTCAATCTGGTTGCGAATTTTTGAAAACCAGACTCAATGGCAATTCCTTTATCATCCAGATACCCTAATGAAAAGAAATAATTACTTTTTTCGCTGCCCCCGCTGATATCAAAATCAACCTGACTTCTGGATGCTGTTCTTTGAAGAATATCTCGCCAGTCGTCATTCCATAAAGGTTTTGCTCCAGGAAGAAGTTTTCCGTCTGCTCCCACAGGATTTGGAAATCCGGCTCCGTAAGGATTGATCCCAAGTGCATTGACAAGATTATCACTTGCCATCTGTCCTGCCTGTTGTGAAGAGATCTGAGGAGACTTGTAACCATTTCTCAATGCTTCCCAATACAGCTGGAAATACTGATCCGTACTCACCTGCTTATAATCTTTGACCGCTCTGCTGGAAAATCCCTGACTGAGATTAAAATTCACTCTGGATTCTCCTTTCTTACCGGATTTTGTGGTAATGATGATAATTCCGTTAGCTCCTCTTGAACCATATAATGAACTTGCTGTAGCATCTTTCAGAACACTGATGGATTCAATATCATTGGGGCTTATGGAATTGATGTTTCCATCAAAAGGAATTCCATCCACAACATATAAAGGATCACTGGAAGCACTTATAGAGCCCACTCCTCGAATCCTGATAGATGCCGTAGACCCCGGCTGCCCTGAAGCACTTACTGCCTGAACACCCGGAACCTGCCCTTCCAGAGCCTTTGTAATATTGGTAACAGGCCGGTTATTGATCTTATCACTTGAGATAGTGGCTACTGAACCTGTGTAACTTGTTCTTTTGGCCTTACCATAAGCAATCACTACCACCTCATCAATTTCTTTTTCGGTGATTGTATCTTTTTTTGGCTTAACCTCCTGTGCCTGTACACTGATAATACCTAAGAAAAATACAGCGACTGGTGGAATCCAGATCTTAGAATTAAATAAACTTTTACTAATCATAATCAATTTTATTTATCATATATTAAAAATTAACCCCTTGCAGAAAAGTCAGCAAAGGGCATCGATAAATACGATTAACCAAATGCTTATTTTTCCTTTAAGGCTGAATGTAACACCTTGCGCAGAGGCAGGTTGTTAAGATTTCATAGGGTCAGTTCCCTCCATCTTTCTTTATAAGCCGATCGAAATATGTTTGCAAATCTAAAAACAATTAGTCTACAAAACAAGTAGACTTTAAAATTTATTATTAATTTTTATCAAAATTTAAGTTAATTTTTAATTAAAGAATGTTATAACAGCTATTTATAGAATTATGAAAATATTAAACATGACAAATATCATTATCAATAACACAATAACATTCAAGTACAATTAAATTCAAAAAAAGTTCTATAATCAAACTAAACTTTTTTAAATTTATACAATGAAAGTTTTAATTGTAAACGGCCCCAACCTGAATCTTTTAGGCAAAAGAGAACCTGAGATCTACGGTAGTATAACCATGGAAACCTGTTTGGAAGAACTGAAATCTGAATTCACTTCTCATGATCTGGAATATTATCAATCCAATATTGAAGGAGAAATTATTAACAGGCTTCAGGCAGATGATTTTGACGCAGTCGTAATTAATCCCGGTGCTTATACGCATTATTCGTATGCTATTGCAGACTGTTTAAAGAATATCAGTAAACCAAAGATTGAAGTTCACATCAGTAATATTTACAAAAGGGAAGAATTCCGTCAGAAATCTGTGACCGCTGCCAGTACGGATGCGGTATTGTCCGGTTTTGGAATGGACGGATACAGATTGGCAATTTTAAGTTTGAAATAATAACAGAAATTTCATTGCTTTAACAAACGTGACATCCATTACTAAAATAGTACAAAACGGGCACTACAGAAAATATTGCATCGAACAAAAAACAAGTTAAGAAATAAAAAAGCCTCATCGTTGATGAGGCTTTTGTTGTAATTAAGTAGTCTGCTGCTGAAGCTGAGGTCCTGAAGCAATTAACTTCTTCCCTTCTTCAGTATTACAGTACTGTTCAAAGTTTTTGATATATCTTGCAGCAAGATCTTTTGCTTTTTCTTCCCATTCTGCAGCATTGCTGTACGTTTCCCTAGGATCAAGGATACCTTCAGAAACATTTGGAAGCTGTGTAGGAATTTCAAGGTTCATGATTGGAACCTGGGTTTTAGGAGCATTTTCGATAGAACCGTCGATGATTGCATCGATGATTGCTCTTGTATCTTTCAGAGAAATTCTCTTTCCAGTTCCGTTCCATCCTGTGTTTACCAAATAAGCTTTAGCTCCGTGCTCCTTCATTTTTCCGATCAATGTTTTAGAATACATTGTTGGGTGAAGAGTAAGGAAAGCTTCTCCGAATGCAGGAGAGAAAGACGGTTCCGGTTCAGTAATTCCTCTTTCGGTACCTGCCAGTTTGGAAGTATATCCACAAAGAAAGTGGTACTGAGCCTGGTTTTCATCCAAAATGGAAACCGGAGGCAATACCCCGAATGCATCAGCAGAAAGGTAAACGATCTTTTTAGCATGTCCTGCCTTTGATGGAAGAACAATCTTGTTGATATGGTAAATTGGGTAAGATACTCTTGTATTTTCTGTAATAGATCCGTCTTTATAGTCAGCTACACCATTGTGTACCACTACGTTTTCAAGAAGCGCATCTCTCTTAATCGCTCTGAAAATATCCGGTTCTTTTTCAGCTGAAAGATCAATTACTTTCGCATAGCATCCACCTTCGTAGTTGAATACACCATTGTTGTCCCAACCGTGCTCGTCATCACCAATCAGGAATCTTTTCGGATCTGCAGATAAAGTTGTTTTTCCAGTTCCGGAAAGACCGAAGAAAAGAGCAACATCTCCTTCTTCTCCTACGTTTGCAGAACAGTGCATAGAAGCCATTCCTTTCAGTGGAAGGTAATAGTTCATCATGGCAAACATCCCTTTTTTCATTTCACCTCCGTACCATGTACCTCCAATGATCTGTAGTTTTTCAGTAAGGTTGAACATGATGAAGTTTTCAGAATTCAATCCTTGAGATTCCCAGTTCGGGTTGGTAGTTTTAGAACCATTAATTACTGTAAAATCCGGTTCTCCAAAGTTTTCAAGCTCATAATGAGAAGGACGGATAAACATATTCGTAACGAAATGCGCCTGCCATGCTACTTCAACAATGAATCTTACTTTTAGTCTTGTATCTGTATTGGTCCCACAAAAGGCATCCACTACATAAATTTTCTTTGCCTCAGAAAGCTGGTTCAGCACTAATCCTTTACAAGAATCAAAATTTTCCGCTGTGGTAGGAAGGTTTACTTTACCATCCCAGAAAATCGTGTCTCTCGTAACATCATCCTGAACTATATATCTGTCTTTAGGTGAACGACCTGTGAAAATTCCTGTCTGCACTGATACTGCACCGGATTCTGTAAGTTCAGCTTTCTCAAAGCCTTGATTTTCAGGAGAAATTTCAGCCTGATATAACTCTTCGTAAGAAGGATTATAGACTAATTCATAACTTCCTTTAATCCCTAATTTTTCTAAATCCTGGATGATTTTAGCGTGTTTCATTTTACTTATATTTTCTATTTCTTTATTGGGCTCAACAAAATTAATATTAATTATTTGTTAAAGGTGGTTTAAATATAATGATATAAGTCAGAATGACAAATAAAAAAAAGGGATTGTAAATTACTGATTACAAATTAATTATATCAGACCATTGAAAAACGGCATTAAAACCTTTTCCCCAAAAATAGTCCTCATAGCCGTGAAATTTAGCACTCATCACAAAATCTCCACCCCATGCCCCCAGACTTTTTACAAAAACGGGACAGTCTGCGAAAAACTTCTCTTTAACTGTAGGAATTTCAAGGAATTTTGAAATTTTTTGTTCATGAATCATCATCAGTTCCGAAAAACTTTCCAATTCGTTGCATAACAAAACTTTCTTTGTGATATCCGAAAATTCATCAACAAGTATTTGGGACTTCTCTTTTGACTTGTAAAAAGTGATTCCTTCTCTGCTGTCCTGTTTCTGATTTAAATGAATAAAAATCAGCTCATTTTTGAACGGTGGATTGAAATCTACCTTTTCATAAATAATCTCAGGTTTACTTCTGAAGAGGACCGCTGATTTTTCTTTTGCAACAGCAATATCATAACCGCTTCCGCCCAGACTGATGCTGTTCAGATAGAAAGGATCAATCTCTGCCCATTCTGCGAGGTTGTTCATTAAAGTGGAGCTGCTGCCAAGTCCGTAATCTGCGGGAAACTGGAGATTGGTTTTAAGATTGTAAGTACAATCGTTTTTGAACTTGGTTTTAGAAAGCTGCTGAACATTCTTTAAGGTTTTAAGAATAAACTCAGCGCCTGAAGGAAGATTGGTCTCAAGAATCTGCCAGTTTTTATAATTGATGACAGCCTTCAGCCATAATTTGTTCTGATGATGGGCTTCCCAAAAAATCAATGATTTTTCATCATCTTTTTCATCAAAAAAAAACTCTTGTCCAAGCTTGGTAGGTACCGCCAGGACAAGAGCTCCGTCTATTGCGAAATATTCTGAAGTAAGCATAAGCTTTCCCGGTGAAAATATTCCGCTCATATTTTTTTAATTAGATTGCAGAAGCAACATCTACAGAACCGTCAATTTTTTTGATCAGCCCCTGAAGTGTTTTTCCAGGACCGACTTCAACAAAGTTTGACGCGCCGTCTTTGATCATATTCTGAACAGACTGCGTCCATTTTACAGGACCTGTAAGCTGAGCGATCAGGTTTTGTTTGATCTCCTCAGGATTGGTCACTGCTGTAGTTGTGATATTCTGGTATACCGGAATTGTTGCTTTTCTGAATTTCGTTGTTTCGATAGCAGCTGCCAGTCTTTTCTGTGCCGGCTGCATCAGTGGGGAGTGAAATGCCCCATTCACAGGAAGCAATAATGCTCTTTTTGCTCCAGCTTCTTTAAGTTTTATGCAAGCTTCTTCTACTGCAGGAGTTTCTCCAGAAATAACAAGCTGTCCGGGACAGTTGTAATTGGCTGGCACCACAATACCACTGATCTGTGCACAGATTTCTTCTACTTTAGCATCATCAATACCTAAAATAGCAGCCATAGAACTTGGATTGGCATCGCAGGCTTCCTGCATTGCTTTTGCTCTTTCGGAAACCAATTTTAAGCCGTCATCAAAAGATAAAACTCCGTTGGCCACTAAGGCTGAAAATTCTCCTAAAGAATGTCCTGCAACCATTTCGGCTCCAAGACCGTTTACTGCTTTTAAAGCAGCAACTGAATGTATAAAGATGGAAGGCTGGGTAACCTCTGTTTTCTTAAGATCCTCATCCGTCCCGTTGAACATCAACGAAAGAATATCGAAACCTAAAATTTCATTGGCAGATTCCATTAAGTCCTTAATGTCTTTTCTAGAATCGTACAATTCTTTTCCCATTCCAACGAACTGAGAACCCTGCCCAGGAAATACAAGTGCTTTCATGTAATGAATTAAATATTATGCAAATATAAAGATAATGTTAAAAATACTCCTTTAAAAAGGCATAAATCGGTTAAGGAACTAATCTGATTACACGGTATCCAGTGTTTACATAAGCTCCGTTTGCTTTGGATTTTACAAACTCAAACTTGGTAGCAAGCTGAGTCTGAACTTTATTCATCTGCTTAAATATCTCTCCTTTTCTGTTTTCTCTGGTCAACATGTCATTCACGACATCAAAACCTACGATGGCATATTTAGGAGGAGTCTTGCAGTATTTACTTTTATAGGCAGCCAGAATCTCCTTTTCAAAATTTCCGTCTGTATTGATCTTTCTATCCATCAGATAGACCAGACTTGCCTGGCTAAGCTCATCTACTTTTTTCTCGAAAACCGGAGAATAATACATACTGAATGCTTTTACTCCCTGCACTTCTTTTGAAAGAGCTACTACTTTATTGGCAAAAGCTTCACCGGCAGCATCATTATCACTGGCCAGGATAGCAATAACGGGGGCAGACTGTCCTGTCATCATATTTTGATCCAGCTGGATTTCTGCAGGAGCGTTCACAACAATTATATTAGGGTTTTTAACAGCTTTTTCAAGACCCCCTTTAATATAGCTGGCAATTTCTTTTTTGCTGTCTGCCACTATGTATATTTTCTGATCTGAATAGACCGTTTTTACTTCCTCAATGATCTTATCTGCATAAGTCTGATCATTGGTTTCCACGATGATCAAATTGCTGTAATTGTACAGTTCCGGGGAGTTCGCAAACGGTGCGACTACCGGAATTTTCTGATTTTTAGTAAAATCAAGGACATCAATAACATTGGATTTAAAGAATGGACCAATGATAAGATCTGTATTATCCGGATTGATCTGGGTCATTGAGTTTTTAAATGAAGCCTCGTTTCCTGAATCTACAATTTTGATATCAAGTTTCTGGCCTCCTCTGGCATTTCTTTCAATAGCCAGTTTTGCCCCGGTAAGGAAATCCAGTGCCATCCCTCTGTATTGGGTTTCATTGGTACTATACCCGAAAGGAAGCATTAAAACAACACTTAATGCATCTCCGCTTTTCTTTATGTAAGCCGGATCCTGCTTTTTGATCTTTAAAACCATTCCTGTTTTCAGTCCTTTGGAAAGATCAGGATTCAGTGCGATCAGTTCGTCTATTGAAATTCCAAATTTGTTAACAATAGAGAAAACGGTGTCTCCCTGCTGCACAGTATAGGTCACAAAATCATCAGCCGTTGCAGTTGTAGCAGTTTCGGTTGTGGATTTATCGTTTCCTGAGTCTATTTTTGTTTTCGGATTTACCGGCTCAGCGACTGAATTGGTATCTGTTTTTACATTTTTTACAATAATGGTTTCGCCCGGCTTCAATCCTTTTTCTTCCAATCCAGGATTTAAGGCATATAATTCCTGCTGGCTGATTCCAAACTGTTTTGTTATTCTGTAGTAATTATCTTTGGCCTGAATGACATACGTGGCTCCGTCTACAGATGCTGTTGCAGGGGTTTCGCTATGCGGTTCTGCCGGTTTAGCATCTACCGTTACCGGAGCAACCTGCTGGTCTCCTCCATATTTTTTAATGCTGTCGAGTGGTAAAGTGATCTCATCACCAATTTTTCTATGGTTATCAAGATCAGGATTCAGTTTTCTAAGATCTGTTTCGGAGATACGGTATTGCTTTGTAATTCCGTAAACGGTCTGTTTAGGCTGTAAAATAATTTTTCCAACTTTCTGGCCTGCGAGATTGGGCTTCACGCTTTCAACTGCTGCAGGTTTGGAAACTACACCTGTTTGTTTTTCCCCTTTTACGGTAAGAACGTCACCAATTGCCAGCTTACCGTCTTTGAATTTAGGATTCAGCTTTAACAATTCATCTACAGTTATCCCGTATTTTTTTGCAATATTATAAGGATTATCTCCTTTTACAACGGTGTGTGAGCTCTGGGCAGATACACCCAAAACCATACATAAACTGGACAAAATAAAAAACCTCTTTATCATACTCGGTAATTATAATTTACAAAAATACTTCTTTAAAATTAAATGGCAACAATTATTAATTTGGATTCTTGAACCACCATTTCTTCCCAACAATTTTCAAGCCATGAATAGCCATAATCAGAAAAGAGCACACTGAAGTTGTAGACTCTTTCCTGCCAGGTTTTTGACGGATGTACATCTAAAAACAGTTTCTCCAATCGCTCAAGCAATTCATTCTGTTTTATTTTTTCTGCATGAAGCAGGCGTTTTTTCATTCTTTTAAATGATTTCAGCTGTCTTACCTCTTCTGCCTTCACCATATTTCCGAAGGAGTGCTCCGTGGTTTCAGCTATAGTTTTCAGTTCGGAAAAACCTTTTTCCAAAAGCCTTTCTTTCTCTTCCAGCAATTCCAGGACGGGACTGTCTTTTAAAATTTTCTGATTGGTAATGGCTGTAAAATTCCCAAAGAAGTCTTCAATATTCAAATCTAACTTTCCAATTTTCCCCACTGTTTTTTCTTTAATGAAAAGCATAGAATTTCTTGGGATCAAAACAGGAAAAGGAATCTGGACAGCTGTAAAGTAATCTTTGAGCTCGAGCCAGTACATGATCTCCGCATTCCCCCCAATGTAAGCTAAATTTGGAAGTACTTTTTCCTGATAAACAGGGCGCATCAACGCATTGGGACTAAATTTTTCAGGATGGTTTTCCAGCTCATGGAGTATTTCTCCCTTAGTAAATTTTTTATCTGTGTCTACAACAATATAATTTTTACCGTCAAAATCAATTCTGTCTCTGGTTTCGGAAAGATAGAAAAGATTAATATCACGTGGGTTTACCTGTACTTTTCCATATTTCTCTGTGAGAAAATCAGCTTTTTCCTTTGAATTTTTCTGAAGGCTAAAGTTAACCAGCTCATCTTTGAAAATATCTTTGATCTGGTTTTTAAGTTCTTTGGAATCACCATCTACGATCAATAACCCAAACTCGGAGAAAAGACGATTGACCAAAATTTTAATAGCCTCCGTCAATGTATTTCCTACTTTATAGGCTTCTTTCATCATAAGGATCAACTCAGTCCCAAACACGGAATCTTTAAATTCTTTTTCAAATTCCGAGATGAAAAAGGTATCGCTGATGGTAATTCTTCCTACCGGACCTCCTGACTTTTCATTGATCTCATAGTAATTGTTTTCGGTCTTAAAATGATTGATCTCTGCAAAATCGTGGTCTTCTGAAGCCATCCAATATACGGGAACAAAATTAAAATCCGGAAAATTCTCTTTAAGATAGGTACAAGTTTTAATGGTCTGTAAAATTTTATAGACAAAAAAAACAGGGCCTGAGAACAAGTTCAACTGGTGTCCCGTGGTAATGGTAAATGTATTCTGTTGCTTCAGATTGGCAAGATTTTCTTTCTGCTTTGATGAAAGGGCAAGCCCTGAAAGCTGTTTTTCCAAAACATCAGTTAAGATCTGCCTTTGATCTGATACAAAAGAATTCTGTTTGAGGTGGATCTGATCTTTAAAGTGATCTAAAGAAAAGGTATTATTTTCAAACCCTTCAATTTTTTGGCTCAGAAAATCTTTTACCAATTGAGGAATGCTTTCTATATCGTTAAATGAAATTTTATTTATTGTTTTCAACTTTGTTTGGCTTTTAGTTGAACAAATACCACACAATTCCGATGTTCAGTCTAAAATCGTAAACCGGATAATGTGGAAATGCGTATGCTTTATTGTTGGAAAGGAAGGTCCCTATCTGCTGTCCCTCTACATAAAAGAACATTTTTTTGACTTTCATGTTGATATAAAGGTCTGCAATAGGCTGTCCCCCGATTGAGAATGAATCTGCATTAGGAAGAATATATTCGTTCAGGATCGGGAAGTAATCTCTTGATGCAAATTTTGAAAAGTAATACACCTTCACCCCCATCTGAACTTCTGCCGCTTTTTTGAAAGCTTTGCTCTGAAAGAAAAAGTTTGCTCTTCCGATAAAACTTGGCATTGGAAGGAGTTCTTTATTCGTTAACGCATTCTGGAAATGCAATCTTGTATTAAGGTGGAATTTTCCGAAACTGAAGGTAGCATCTCCCCCGATCTGGGAAATGTTCAGTGAATTGCTGCTTTGTGCCGGAGCTCCATCCGCATTGAAATAAGTATAGTTATCTATTCTGAAATAATTGGCGAAAATTTCGGTTTTGAACCATTTCAGGTTGACGCTACCACCTATTTCTGTTACAGTTTGGTTTTTGGCATTTTCCAGGTAATAATTGTATTTATTGTAAACAGAAGTATTCAAAAGGTAATTAAATGATGGATAAGCACTCTGGAAGTTGACTTTCGCATTCACAAAATAATCTTTTATCGGTTCAAACTTTATATTATTGGCCGTTCTTAGGTAGCTTCCAAATTGGCTTCCATTTGAAAATTCTAAAAAGGACTTCAGTTGGAATTTGTCCCAAAGCTTTACCTGTAAGTTTCCAACCGCTCCAATTCTATTTTCTTTAAGTTCTCCCGGAAAAGCTGTTCCGTTCACTGTAGCAAGATCTCTCACTCCGAATTTCAGCATCTGATAACGTACACCGCCATCCAGCTTGAATTTTTCATTATTAAAGACAAGGCTTACCGTATTGCTGAAGTTTTCTGAATATTTTTTTGTGGTAAGCGGAAAACCGTTCGTCAGTTCAGTAGCAGCATCATCAAACCAGTAAGGCTCTACTGCTCCCTGATTATAAAAATATTTATTTCCCTGGTGTGATAAAGTATGTCTTATACTGAACGGAAATTTTTCTGAATTGAATGGAGTAAACTGATGGGTCAGATAATATCTTCTGTAAGAATATTGGGAACTTGACGAAGCCAGATTAACCTGAGCATTTTGTCTGTTCTTATAATTGCTGTCACCACTCTGGAAAAGATCGTCTTCTACAATACCCCCACTTTCCTGATTGTTTACATTCTGGTGAAGGTAATGGGCAAACAATTCATAATTTCCACTCTTGGAAACATAGTGTCCGGAGAATAGAGTGTTATTATTGGATGCTAATGAATTCCTATAAAATCCCTGGGAACGAAGTCCCATATACTCAATAGCAAAATTGAATCTTTTCCCGATATTCTGTGTGTAAGTGGAGTTCAATGCAGCTCCATTTTTCATGGCGGTATGATAAATGAAAGTTGCCGTTGGTGTTTTTACATCATAATATTTTACATCATCAGCACCAATAATCATATAAGACTTGTTGGATGGCAGTAAAGACAAGTTCTGCTCCGGGTTCACTTCATACACCAAAGGATTGAATCCTGCCCCTATATTAGCAACCTGAGCCTTTCCAAAATTATCCCTATTGTTGTACTGTGAATAGATATTAGTTTTATCAAAAGTCATCACGGTATCAAAAATCTTCTTTTCAGAAAACTGGGTCTGATACTGATAATCATTGATGGTAGGTTTGAAAATTTTCAAGGAATCTTTCTTCCCATTGTCTATGACAAGAGTGTCTTCCTCTTTCTGTGGACTCTTAATATCTGTTTTATTGACTACCTGAGCCTTCGAGATAAAACCGAAGAAGATTATTATGAAAAGGATGTGCTTCATACGTTCATTTATATTGTTCAAAGTCACATGAAACCCAAAGGTTTCATTATTGATTATTGTACAGCAAAAGTAAGAAATAAAAGGAAATAAAAAACCCTGCTTGGAGCAGGGTTTAAATTATATGATTATTGTTATTAATAACCAGGATATTGCTGAATATTTGGATTAGCGTTCTGCTCTTGTAACGGAACAGGGAAAGCTTGAAACTCTTTCATACTAGGATTTAAAGTAACCGTAGTTTGTGGATTCGTAAATCCTCTACCGTTTCTCTTCAAGTCAGTAAACCTAAATCCTTCCAAGAAGAATTCCATATTTTTCTGTTTTAAAATTTCATCTAAAAGAGCTGTTCCACTACCTGCAAATGCATAGCTAGGATCTCTATAAGTATTAACCCAAGCAACTAATTTAGTCAATGCAGAAGCTGGATTAGTATAATATAATGCTTCCAATTGGTTAAATACAGCTTCTGTTTTTCTAAATATTACGATATCTTGATCCGGTGTAGTATACTTCATTACATCTACAGCCTTAGGGTTATCAGGGAATGTGGTAATACTTGGACTTCCAACACCTGTTAAACTATACCATGCATTTTTTCTAACATCCGTAGCTGAGTATTGATTATAGAACGCTCTAGTTGCAAAGTTTTGTCTATATCTACCTCCTGAATACCAAGTTGCCGTAATACCGTCATTAGCTCCAGGTTGGTCATTTGAAGTGTATTCAAGTTCAAAAATAGTCTCAGGTTGACCCTCAGCACTAAAATAGTTTGCTACCTGGCCAGAACCTAAAAGAGAATATGTCCCATTATCTAAAACTTTTTGGCTATACAGATTAGCGTTAGCATAATCTTTAATTGAAAGATAGTATCTAGAGTACATCATATCAAGAGCTGCCTTTCCCAGAACTTTAGTCTTACTAGAAGGATCACTTGGATACGCTTGATTAACTGCATTAATAGTTTGAGCAGCATCTAAATCTGACTTTATCTGACCATATACAGCTTGTACTGATGATCTAGGTAAAAATTGAGAAGGATCGTATTTCAATGAAATAGGAACTCCTAAATCCTGATTTGCACCTCCAAATTTATCTGCATAAAAAACAATCAATGTATGATAACACATTGCTCTCACTAAGTGAGCCTGAGCAAATAAGTTTTGAGGAGTTTGTGTAGCAGTTGTAGCATCATCACTAATAGAACCTTCTTTGCTTATGATATAGTTAGCATTTGCTATAATTTTATACAGAGAATTCCATAAGGTCTGTATATCTCCGCTTTGTCTTACAAAGAAAGTTAGTGTAGGTTGTCTTGTAGCACTAAATCTATTTGAGTTACGCAAACTTACAAAACCATTATCTGCTAATAATTCATTTAAAGTAGGAATTAATGCTCCATAGGAGTTTTGACTCCCATCACTATTTGTCTGCATTAAATTATATAAACCTTTAACTGCAATTTCCAAAGTTTTTTCATTGGTAATGGCCGTTTCTGTTGGTGGGTTTGTAGGCGACTCCTGTTTCAAAAAGTTATCATCGGAACATGATGTTGCAAACAAACCTAAACTAACAACAGCTAATGTAGTTATTTTTGTCTTTATATTTTTCATAATATCTCTTACTATTTAATAAAACTTAAAAATCAAGTGAAATCCCCATTATATACTGTCTCATATTTGGCTGTGTTTGATCATAAATACCCATATTTTCAGCAGTATAAGAGAAAGCGTTTGTATTAGCCTCCGGATCGAAATATAATTTTTTATCAAATGCATACGTCCAAAGATTTACTCCTCTTACATATACATAAATACCATTAATTCCACTAATATTTAGAACATTCTTGTCAAATTTATAACCTAATTCAACTTGTCTCAACCTGATATGATCTCCATCATATAAATATCTTGTTGAAGCAGCAGTTGAATTTCTATTACCTCCATAAATATATTTTGGTCTGGTAGCATTCGTATTTTCAGGAGTCCAAGAATTATACAAAGCATCGCTGAATGAATTTACGTTAGCATATTGCCCGTCTCCATCATAAATAAATGCCCAACGATCATATACCGAATATCCACCAAGGAAATTAAACTGGAAATTTAATTTGAAATTTTTGTATTCTAGATCAGTCTGCCAGTTTACCATATGTTTCGGTAAAGCACTCTTACCAGTAAATACCTGTTTAGCAAGAGAAGAACTATTTGTAGTTGCTGTACGAGTATCGTCAGTATACCAAAGAGGATCTCCATTTTTAGGATCTACTCCAGCCCAAAGACGTAGGTAATATTCAGTAGGGTTGTGATCAACAGCCCATGCCTTACTACCGTTTCTTACAATTGTAGCTCCACTTCCTGGGCCTAAAGATTTAATTACATTTTCATTATATGTGTAAAGGAATCTTGTATCGATACTAAAAGTTTCTGTACTCTTTCTAAATCCTAAAGTAGCTTCAATACCTTTAGAAACTGTACTACCTAAGTTTCTTACAATACCCGTAAAACCAGATCCACTAGAAGGAATTGGGAAACTTAATAATTGATCAGCATTGCTATTTTTGAAGAAATCTAATGTACCATAAAGATTATTATTCCCTTTAGTACTAAAATCAATACCTAAATTAATTTTTTCAGAAACTTCCCATTTTAATCTTTCTCCTGGGAAAGCTCCCGTTTGAGAAATTTGCCCTGCATTTGACGCAAGATAATCACCAGCATAGCTATATAAAGCAGCCTTCTGATATGCAGTTAAAGATGGATTACCATTCTGTCCAAATGACCCTCTTACCACTAAATTCTTAAACACATTATTCAAGATATTTAAATTAGTTAAGTTAACACTTGCACCTGCTCCATAAAAGTTACCCCAATAATCACTGAATATAGAATTTCCTTCTCTTCTAAATGATCCCGATAATGTAATAAATTTGTCATACGTATAAGCAAATCTACCCATATATCCTACATCTGTAATTCGACTAAAATTGGATGAAGGTGTTCCTCCGGGATTTGCAGCTACAGAAGCGTAAGGAATTCTTGTTCCTGCAGGAAATCCTTGAGCTTCCCAACTGCTGTTATTATTTTCTGTTGCATAACTCTCCATACCAATTGAAGCTGAAACATCATGCTTTTCACCAAATTTTTTATTGAAATGTAAGAAAGAGTACCAATCCCAAGTAAATAAATTCTTGTTATATCCAAATAGATACCCGTTTCCTTTTACATCTCCATCAAAATTACCATCACCAAAGTCTGGGTTATAGTATATCATCTCTCTAGACTGAGTATTATCAATCGCAAAATTCGTAGAGAAAGTTAAGTATGGTAATATTTTATAATCAGCTCCAACGCTTGAAATAACTTTATCAAAAGTTCCTTTTTCTATATTTTCATTTTCAATTCCAATTGGATTAAATTCTGGATTCAAGAAATATAAATTCGTATTATATGATCCATCTGAGTTGTAAGGCTTTTGCGTTGGAGACAAAAGTCTTGCAGAAAATATTGGATTAGAGTAAGAAGAACCGTCTGTTGCACCTGTTTGGATAGATCTTGACAAATTGATATTGAAATGCATTTTTAATTTACTAGATGCATCCCAATCTCCTTTCAAAGATCCTGAATATCTCTGAAACTCAGCATTTCTTGCTAATCCTTCTTGTTTTAAATATCCTAAAGAAGAAAATAATTTAAAATTTTCAGTTCCTCCAGTATAACTTAAATTATATCTGTTGTAGGTAGGATTATTTCTTCTTGCAAGCTTATTCCAGTCTGTATCAGTAACTCCATCCCAATCAAATTCTGATTTAGCAATATCATAGCCTTCTTGCATAGTCGATGCATCACCTGAATTATACAATGATAATCCAAATAACTTAGTATGCTCAGCTGCATTTGTCATTTTAAATTTTTCGAAAGCAACATCACTACCTCCTATTTCGCTTACGAAATTCAATTGTGATCTACCTTTTTTTCCAGATTTAGTTCTGATAAGTACAACTCCAGCTGCTCCTCTTGATCCGTATAATGCAGTAGAAACACCATCTTTTAACACCTGAATATCTTCAATATCCGAAGGGTTTATTAAAGAAAGTGCATTTTGTGATGTTAATGCCCCTGCAATATCTCCTGATTGTACAGCTACTCCATCAATTACATATAAGGGTTGGTTATTTCCCGTTAGAGAAGTAAGTCCTCTAATTAATGTTATTGTACTGGCTCCAGGCTGTCCAGAGCTAGCAGAAGAATACAAACCTGCTACTTTACCTTGTAAAACATTATCAATAGAAATTGCCGCCGGCTTTTCCAAGTCAGCTGCTTTCACAGTTGAAGTAGCTCCTACAGATTGCTCAGGAGTAAGCTTTGTTCCAAAAGCTCCAGTCAAAACAACTTCTTCAATTTTTGTTTCTTGCCTAGCAGTATCCCTTTTTGTTGATTGCGCAAAAGCAGCCTGTCCTAAGAAAAACAATGCTCCAGCGCTTAATACACGTAGTTTAACATTCATATTAACAAATTTTAATATATTTAATTCGCAAATATGTTAATAAATTTTAACACTCGCAAGTATTATAGTTATACAAGAAAGAGCTTTTTTTAATATGATCTTTTTAATTATTCTATGAAATAACAAAGATTAAATAATTATATACGGTTTATTTGTATAAATATATTATTTCTACGCATATTATTTTTTTTAACAAATTATTAGCAGTGTTAAAAATGTTATTTAGAATTAATACAAATTATATTTTTGAATAATAAAACAAAAAAACCACTTTATAAAAAAGTGGTTTTCATGTATTTATAATAATAAAAACTATTATTTTAGCTTCTTCTTAACAGCTACTTGTTCGTAGACTTCAAGAATGTCTCCAATTTCAATATCGTTATATCCTTTCAAATTCAGACCACATTCGTAACCTTTTGTTACTTCTCTTACGTCATCTTTGAAACGCTTCAAGCTTTCCAGCTCTCCATCAAATTTAACAATACCGTCTCTAAGTACTCTTACTTTAGAACTTCTGGTTACTTTTCCTGAAAGAACCATACATCCTGCAATTGTCCCTACTTTGGATATTTTGAATACTTCTCTGATCTCAACATTACCAATCACCTGTTCTTTGATCTCTGGAGAAAGCATACCTTCCATAGCTTCTTTCACCTCATCAATAGCAGCATAAATTACAGAATATGTTCTGATCTCTATTTCTTCCTTATCAGCTAGCTCTTTTGCATTAGCACCGGCTCTTACGTTGAATCCGATAATGATTGCATCAGAGGCTGTTGCTAAGTTAACGTCAGATTCAGTGATCTGTCCAACTCCTTTATGAAGGATATTAACATTGATCTCTGCCGTAGAAAGTCTCTGTAACTGATCAGATAATGCTTCTACAGAACCATCCACGTCACCTTTTAAGATAATGTTCAATTCCTTGAACTCACCTAAGGCAATTCTTCTTCCAAGTTCTTCAAGAGTAGTATGTTTCTTGGTTCTGATTGAAAGTTCTCTTTGCAGCTGTTCTCTCTTATTGGCAATCGTTTTAGCTTCACCTTCGTCTGCATAAACTTTAAATTTATCACCAGCGGTAGGTGCACCATCTAATCCAAGAATAGTAACCGGAATTGAAGGACCTGCTTCTTTTAGGTTTCTACCTCTTTCGTCAAGCATCGCTTTAACTTTACCGTGGTTTTTACCTGCAACTACATAATCTCCAACTCTAAGAGTACCTGTCTGTACCAACATGGTTGCAACATATCCTCTTCCTTTATCTAATGAAGCTTCAATAACAACACCTTGTGCACCTCTATCAGGGTTAGCTTTAAGATCAAGCATCTCTGCCTGAAGCAATACTTTCTCCAATAGAACGTCCATATTATTACCAAACTTCGCAGAAATCTCCTGTGCCTGAACATTTCCTCCCCATTCTTCTACTAAGATGTTCATTCCAGAAAGCTGCTGACGGATATTATCCGGGTTAGCACTTGGTCTATCTACTTTGTTCAAAGCAATGATCATTGGTACTCCTGCTGCCTGAGCGTGAGAAATTGCTTCTCTCGTTTGTGGCATTACATCATCATCCGCTGCAATCACAATAATTGCAATATCGGTGATCTGAGCACCTCTGGCTCTCATCGCTGTAAACGCTTCGTGACCTGGTGTATCTAAGAATGTTATTCTTTGTCCGTTTTCTAGTTTTACATTATATGCTCCAATATGCTGGGTAATACCTCCTGACTCACCGGCAATAACGTTGGTCTTTCTGATGTAGTCAAGTAAAGACGTTTTACCGTGGTCAACGTGTCCCATTACTGTTACAATTGGTGCTCTAGGAAGAAGATCCTCTTCTGCATCAATTTCCTCTTCAGAATCAGTTTCTTCAAGATCTGCATCTGAGAATTCAATTTTATAGCCAAATTCATCAGCAACCAACAATAAGGTATCTGCTTCCAGTCTTTGGTTCATGGTAACCATTACTCCAAGAGAGAAGCAAGCAGAAATAACTTCTGTAGGAGAAACATTCATTAAGCTGGCCAATTCACCTACTGTGATGAATTCGGTAACTTTTAACGTTCTGTCCTGAGCATCAATTTCTTGTTGACGTTCATCCTGTTCTCTACGGTATGTTCTCTTATCTTTTCTATGTTTTGCAGATTTAGACTTACCTCCTTTATTGGTAAGTTTCTCAAGGGTTTCCTTGATCTGGTTTTTAACCTGCTCATCAGTAAGCTCAACAGGCATAGTTCTTTGACCTGGTCTGTTATTTCCAGCACCTGGACCTTTTTTGAACCCGCCACCCTGACCTGGAGGACGATTTCCTTGATTATTTCCAAAACGGTTTCCGCCTTGACCACCTTGTCCTGGTGGACGGTTTCCACCTGGGCCACCTTGACCTGGAGGACGGTTTCCACCTGGGCCACCCTGACCTGCAGGACGGTTTCCTTGCCCCCCTTGGTTATTGTTGTTATTATTTCCAGAGTTTTGATTATTTCCTTGCCCTTGTTGATTTGGGCCTCCAGGTTTCTCAATTCTCTTTCTTTTCTTTTTAGCTCCAGCTCCAGGCTTTGGTGCAAACTGTGTTAGGTCAATCTTTTCACCTACGATCTTAGGACCATCAAGTTTCTGATAAACAGTTTCAATTTTCTGAGGTTCCTGAGATTCAGGTTCAGCTGGTTTTTGCGGTTCTACCGCCTTTGTTTCAGCAGGCTCTGGCTGCTTTGGAGTTTCTTTCACAGGTTCTGCCGGTTTTTCCTCTTCTTTTTTCTCCTCCATTTTGGGTTTATCTTTTTTTACAGGTCTATTTCTAGACTCTATCTGGGACAGATCAATTTTATCCAGAACTTTGAATTCCTGCTTATCAGGAGCTGCTTTAATTTCCGGTTCAGCTGCTACTTCTTTTTTCTCCTCTACCGGTGCTTTCACAGGTTCCGGAGTTGGAATTGGATCAGGAACAGATACTGGCGCCGGTACTACAGGTGTTTCTTCAACTTCAGGAGCTTTAGACTCAAGATCTATTTTACCTAAAATTTTAGTTTCTGGTTTGTTTGCTTTAGCTCTTATTACTTCAGGGGTTTTCTTTTCTTCAATTTCCAGTTTTTCTTCCGGAACTTTAGTGATCACCACCTCATGGGATGCTTTTCGCTGTTCGCCGTCTTTGGCAAACTCAGCCTCCAATGCAGAATATGCCGCTTCTTCTAATTGAGCGTTAGGATTGCTCTCAACTTCGAAATCCTTTGACTGTAAAAACTCTACTAATCTGGACATCGAAATATTGAATTCCTTAACCGCTTTATTTAATCTTATTTTTGGCATCTATATTATTTACTATTTTTTTTTAATTCTTAAAATTAAAGTATTTCTTTTTTACTGTTTATTAAAATTTATTTAAAAATCTTAATCTTCAAATTCTTCTCTCAGAATACGTTTTACATCTTCAATGGTTTCCTCTTCCAAATCAACCATTTTTATAAGACTTTCAGTATCCTTATCCAATACAGATTTCGCAGTAGTAAGCCCTACTTTCTTAAATTCATCCAAAATCCACTGTTCGATATCGTCGTTAAATTCTCTCAAATCAACGTCGTCATCCTCACTAGCTTCTCTATATACATCAATTTCATAACCAGACAGCCAAGAAGCCAGTCTGATGTTCTGTCCCTGCTTCCCGATTACTTTGGAAATCTCTTCAACCGGCGTATAAACTAATGCATAGTTTGAATCCTCGTTGATGTCAATTTTATTGACCGTCACATTTCCCAAAGCTCTCTTCACCATAATTTCAGGGTTTTTAGACCACTGAATCACATCGATGTTTTCATTTCTCAACTCTCTTACAACGCCATGAATTCTGGATCCTTTCACACCCACACATGCTCCTACAGGATCTATTCTGTCATCATAAGCATCTACTGCAATTTTCGCCTTCTCACCAGGAATTCTCACTACTTTTTTAAGCATGATGGTACCATCCTGGATTTCAGGAATTTCCAGCTCCAATAATTTTTCTAAGAATTTAGGTGCAGTTCTGGAAATAATAATCTGTGGCTTTGAACCTTTAAAATCTACTGTTTCAACAATAGCTCTGATATTTTCGCCCTTTTTAAAGAAGTCGGACGGGATCTGATTTTCTTTCGGTAAAATGAATTCGTTCCCCTCATCATCCAATAAGATCACATGTTTGTGACGGATGTGATGGATCTCTCCAATTACAATTTCCCCGATCTTGTCTCTGAACTGCTCATAAAGCATTGCATTATTATGTTCCTGAAGTTTTGTAGCCAGGATCTGCTTTAACGTAAGGATATTTCTTCTTCCCAGCTGGGCAACAGGAATTTCCATTGTAAAATCTTCACCTACTTCAAAGGTAGGATCTATTTTCTTAGCTTCAGAGATTTCAATTTCCAGATCATCATCTTCAGACATTTCGTCTTCTACAATCGTTTTATTTAAAAATATCTGAAAATCTCCTTTATCAGGGTTCACAATTACATCAAAATGATCATCTGAATCAAATCTCTTTCTTAAAAGAGTTTTAAGTGAATCTTCAATAATTGCCATAAGATCAATCTTACTGATCCCTTTTTCGTCTTTAAAATCACCAAAGGATTCAATCAACGCTATATTATCCATCTATTTTTTTTTCTTTTAAAATTTAATTACTACTAACGCCTTTTTTATCTCAGAGTAAGGAATTTCTTTTTCCTCCTCTACATCCACTTTCCCTTTTCCGATATCTTTCGGCTTCCGGTAGCGTAAAATAAGTGTGATCTTTTCATCATCCACTTTTGCCAATTCGCCTTCAACTTTGGAAGAATCATTCAGCAATACTTCAATTTCTCTTCCGAAATTTTTCTTGAACTGTCTGGGAGCCGAAAGTGGCTCACTTAATCCTGCAGACATCACCTGAAGACTGAAGTCATGCTCTTCACGGTCCATATTGAATTCTATGGCTCTGCTTGCATCAAGGCAGTCCTGAAGAGTCACGCCATTATCGCCGTCAAGAATTACCGTAATATCATCTCCTGCAGAAATCTTCAGATCAACAAGAAACAAATCCTCTCTGGTATCAAGGAATTCGTTTAATAATTCTTCAATTTTCTTTCTAAACTCCATACATTAATTATCTTGATTTACCAGTACGAAAAAAGGCTTTCTTCCGAAGCCTTCCCATTTTTTCCTGTAAATCCAGTGCAAATATACATATTTTTTCTGAAAAAGCAAAACCTACTTCGTTATCAGATAAATAAGATAAAATTTTCATTAAAGTAAATTAAAGAAGCGGGTGAAGGTATTTTTATTATTTTTGTCTTTAAATTTAAAAACAGACATTTTGAATATAACAATTGTAGGAACAGGTTATGTAGGGCTGGTTACAGGTACTACCCTAGCAGAACTTGGCAATTCAGTATACTGTGTTGATATTGATGAAAAGAAAGTAGAAGGTTTGAAAAACGGCATTGTTCCCATCTATGAGCCGAACCTTGAAGAAATGTTTCTTAGAAACATACAATCCGAAAGATTATTTTTCACCACCAATCTAAAAGAAGCTTTAGACAAAAGTGAGGTTGTCTATCTGGCACTGCCTACTCCTCCCGGGGAAGATGGTTCTGCAGATCTTTCGTACGTCATTCAGGTTGCCAATAATATTGGGGAAATGATGACTGAATATAAAGTGGTAGTCAATAAAAGCACAGTTCCCGTAGGAACAGCAGATAAAGTAAGAGAAGTAATTGCTTCTAAAACAAACCTCCCTTTTGATGTGGTTTCCAACCCTGAGTTTTTAAGAGAAGGCTTTGCTGTGGAAGACTCAATGAATCCGTCAAGAGTTGTTGTAGGAGCAAGTTCTGAAAAGGCAAAAAATATCATGGCTCAAATTTATCAGCCATTTACTAATACCGGGATTCCTATCATCTTTATGGATGAAAAATCATCCGAGCTTACGAAATATGCTGCCAATTCATTCTTGGCCGTTAAAATCACTTTCATGAATGAGATTGCCAATTACTGTGAGAAGGTAGGGGCAGATGTAGATAAAGTAAGACTTGGGATGGGAAGCGATGACAGAATCGGTCACCGGTTTTTATTTCCAGGAATCGGATATGGAGGAAGCTGTTTTCCAAAGGATGTAAAAGCTCTTATAAAATCGGGAATACAGGAAGATTTTAATTTCCAGATCCTTGAAGCTACAGAAAGAGTAAATACAACTCAAAAAGTGATTTTAGTATCAGAAATCGAGAAATATTTCGGCGGAGACATCAAAGGAAAGAAAATCGCCATGTGGGGTCTTGCTTTTAAAGCGAATACAGATGACATCCGGGAAGCATCTTCCTTAGATAATATTGATCTTTTATTGGAAAAAGGCGCAAAAGTTATGGCTTATGATGCCGTGGCAGAAAATAACGTACAAAAACTTCTGGGAGACAAAATACAGTATGCAAAAGGAATGTATGATGCCCTAGAAGATGCAGATGCCTTATTTATTGCTACAGAATGGCCAGAATTTAAAAATCCTAATTTTGAACTGATGTCCAGAAAAATGAAGAATAAAGTCATTTTTGATGGAAGAAATATGTATCCACTGGAAATTCCGCAGCAGAATGGATTCCACTATAAAAGCATAGGAAGAAAAACCATAGAAAATAAATAGATGAAAAATATAATTATTACCGGGGGAGCCGGGTTCATTGGTTCTCATGTTGTAAGAGAATTTGTAAAAAACAATCCAGATACTAAGATTATTAACCTCGATGCTCTTACGTATGCCGGAAATTTAGAAAACCTTAAGGACATTGAAAATGAGCCTAATTATGTTTTCGAAAAAGCAGATATTACAAAACCGGAAGAACTGAGAAAAGTCTTCGAAAAATATAACCCGGATGCAGTAGTACATCTTGCTGCAGAAAGTCATGTAGACAGAAGTATTACAGATCCTATGGCATTCATCAATACGAATGTAAACGGAACCGCCAATCTTCTTAACTTATGTAAAGAATTCTGGACACTGAATCCCGATCATACGCATGGAAGATTTCCTGACGAAAAAAGAAACAACCTATTCTATCACGTTTCTACAGACGAAGTATATGGAAGTCTTGGTGAAACAGGATTCTTCCTGGAAACAACCGCTTACGATCCACAATCTCCATATTCAGCTTCCAAAGCAGCTTCTGACCACTTGGTAAGAGCTTATGGAAACACTTACGGAATGCCGTTCATCGTATCCAACTGTTCAAACAACTATGGGCCGAATCATTTTCCTGAAAAGTTGATCCCGCTTTGTATTTCAAATATCATTAATGAAAAGCCATTACCCATTTACGGTGACGGAAAATATACAAGAGACTGGCTGTATGTGATAGACCACGCTAAAGCCATTCATCAGATATTCAATGAAGCAAAAACCGGGGAAACTTACAATATCGGAGGTTTCAACGAATGGCAGAATATTGACCTTGTCAAGGAATTAATTAAGCAAATGGATGAAAAATTAGGCAAGCCGCAAGGTTATTCTGAAAAACTGATCACATTCGTTAAAGACAGACCCGGACATGACAAACGTTATGCTATTAATGCAGACAAGCTGAATAAAAACCTAGGATGGAAACCATCTGTTACTTTCGAGGAAGGTTTAGGAAAAACGATTGACTGGTATCTGGGAAATAAGGAGTGGCTGGAAAATGTAACAAGCGGAGACTATCAGAAATATTACGAAAATCAATATTCATAAATAAATGAAAAAGGTTCTTCTGATTTTTTATTGTTTCACTTCAATTTTGATTTTTTCTCAGGACACCTTACCTCCTCCTCCCATGGCGATACCAAATAGTCAACAGGAAAAACTAATTGACGAGCTTATTTCTGTAAGCCATTACAAAGAAGCACTTATCAACTATTCCAGAGTTTATTTTTGGGGAGAACAATACAAAGGTGGAAAAAGAAGATATGAAAACACTCACATTGATCAAGTATTGAAAAATTTTGATTTTGAAAGATTCAAGAAAGGTACAATCTATAATAGTTTTTCATTTATTTCCGAGAAGAAACTGAAGAATTTAATTGAATTTTATAAAGATAATGAAGGTAAAATAAATGCTGAAAATGATATGATTTTAATTACAGCTTCTGTTTCACACAATCTTCAATCTCAATTAAATTCAGAGATGAACGAGATCTTAAAAAATTAAAAGTTAACACAAATGGATAATTAAAATCCAATTATTCGCCTAATTATAAAAGTATGAAAGGAATAATATTAGCCGGAGGTTCCGGTACCCGACTTTATCCTCTTACCATCGCCGTAAGCAAACAACTGATGCCTGTTTATGACAAACCGATGATCTATTATCCCCTGTCAACACTATTACTGGCAGGAATTAAGGATATTTTAATTATCACCACTCCGCATGACCAGCCAGGATTCATTAAACTTTTGGGTGACGGATCTCAGATTGGCTGCAATATAGAATATGTGGTACAGCCAAGCCCGGACGGACTGGCACAGGCTTTTATTTTAGGTGATGCATTCATAGGCAACGATCCTGTTGCTTTAGTTTTGGGAGATAATATTTTCTATGGTTCTGAAATGGGCACTTTACTGAAAAACAAAACCAATCCCGATGGTGGTGTAGTATTCGCATATCATGTTTCTGATCCGGAAAGATACGGTGTTGTAGAATTTGATGCTGATTTTAAAGCAGTCTCCATTGAGGAAAAGCCTTTAAAACCAAAATCAAACTATGCCGTACCCGGCCTTTACTTTTACGATAATGAAGTCGTGGAAATTGCGAAAAACATTAAGCCCTCTCCAAGAGGAGAATTGGAAATCACTGATGTGAACAATGTTTATTTAAGTAAAGGAAAACTTGAAGTAGGTGTTCTGGACAGAGGTACCGCATGGCTTGATACCGGAACTTTTGATTCCCTGAATGATGCTTCTGAATTTGTAAGTGTCATTGAAAAAAGACAGGGCTTCAAGATCGGATGTATCGAGGAAATTGCGTTCAGGAATAAATTCATTAATGAAGAAAAACTTCTTGAAACTGCGGCAAAATATGGCAAAAGTGGTTACGGCGAATACCTTAAACAACTCGTCAGCAAATAACATTATTGTATTATAAATTTCAACGACTATTGGCTTTATAGCCAATAGTTTTTTGCTCATAATAACAAATATTGATATATTAGTTCTTATTTTCAGTTTTATATGAATTATTATTCATTATTTAAAGAAACTGAGTACGAATTAAATATTTTAAATTTGCAAAAATTTACACAAATGAATGAACCACAGCAGAAGTGGACAGAAACGATTGATGCTGACCATTCTTTATTTGACCTTAAGCTTAAAGAGGTCTGGAAATATAAAGATCTTGTCTATATGTTTGTCAAAAGAGACTTTGTTTCAAGTTTCAAACAAACCATTTTGGGACCTATCTGGTTTTTTATCAATCCAATTTTAACAACAATTGTCTATCTTGTTGTTTTCGGCAGAATAGCCAAACTTCCTACTGATGGAGCTCCGCCTTTACTTTTTTATCTGGCAGGAGTTACCCTTTGGAATTATTTTTCCGGTTCCCTACTTGCTACTTCCAATACATTTGCAGGAAATTCAGGAATCTTTGGGAAAGTATATTTCCCAAGACTTGTGACACCTCTTTCCATTGTATTGTCTAATCTTATGCGTTTCGGAGTCCAGTTCCTTCTGTTCCTTCTAGCATGGGTTTATTATTACAGTCAGGGGAAAGTGCACGCCAACATCTGGGTTCTTGCCACCCCATTTTTGGTATTTCTAATGGCACTTTTTGCATTAGGGGTAGGAATGATCTTTTCATCACTTACTACAAAATATAAGGATCTGAGTATGCTACTGGGATTCGGGGTAAGTTTGTATATGTATGCCACTCCCGTTATATATCCTGTATCATCGCTTCAGGGTATTTTCAAGCGTTTAGCATATTATAATCCGCTGACGGGTATTTTTGAGTGTTTTAAATATGCATGGCTTGGAGTAGGCGATTTTTCTCCGGCAATGCTGGGCATCAGTTCAGGGATTATTGTGATCCTTCTGATGATAGGAATCGTTGTTTTCAATAAGGTTGAAAAAACTTTTATGGATACCGTGTAATAACGGCAGCCTTTTGTTAATCTTAATTCATAAAGAATATGCTAGCTTTAAAAGCAGAAAATATATCAAAACAATACCGTCTGGGACAAGTCGGTACAGGAACACTTTCCCATGACCTCAACAGGTTCTGGCACAAAATAAGAGGAAACGAAGATCCTTATTTAAAAATAGGAGAAGCGAATGATAGAACAACGAAAGGAGATTCTGAATATGTATGGTCGCTTAAAGACATCAACTTCGAGATCGGACAGGGAAATGCTGTTGGGATCATCGGAAGAAACGGAGCAGGTAAATCCACACTCCTAAAAGTATTAAGTAAAGTAACAAAACCTACAACAGGAAAAATCTATACGCAGGGCAGAATTGCTTCTCTGTTGGAAGTAGGAACTGGTTTTCATCCTGAAATGACGGGACGTGAAAATGTTTTCCTCAACGGAGCTATTTTAGGAATGACCCGTAAGGAAATAAAGCGAAAGTTTGATGAGATCGTAGATTTCTCAGGAGTTGAAAGATATATAGACACCCCGGTTAAAAGATATTCTTCGGGAATGTATGTGCGTCTTGCTTTTGCAGTGGCCGCCCACCTGGAATCTGAAATCCTTATAGTAGATGAAGTTCTGGCAGTAGGAGATGCGGAATTTCAGAAGAAATGTCTTTCCAAAATGTCTGATGTGACCAAAGATCAGGGCCGTACAATATTATTTGTAAGCCACAATATGACGGCTATCAAATCACTGTGTAACCAGGGGATTGTAATGTCCAACGGGAATATTCTCTATAATGGAACTACGGAAAGAGCCCTCAGTGTATACAATGGCGACAAGCAAACATTTGGAAACAGTGTAATTCTTGGTGACAATAAGGATTTTAAGAATAATTTTTTTGAACTCAACGGTATTTCTCTCGTAGATGAAAATCTTCAGTCTAAGGAAACCGATTTTGTTGAGGATCAGAAATTTAATCTTCTTACCGATATTACAATTAAAGATACGGCCAATGAATATCATCTTTCTTACGTAGTGAAGAATTTTAACAATGATATTCTTTTCACAATGACCAATTCCGGGAAAGAAAAATTACTGCCCGGCAGCAATAGACTGGTATGTGATATTCCTAAAGACTTTTTAAATGTTGGTGAATATGTTCTGAGCCTTTATATTATCCGGAACATTCACGAAAGTGTACTTCATGAAGAAGATATATTGACATTCAGGATTACTGAAAAAGGCAAGGAACTGGGAGAATGGCTTGGCGTGGAACCTGGATTTATAAAAACCAACTTCGGATGGCAGCGGTTTTAAGGAGGTTAGGACCTTTCATAAAAAGTAATGAATCTCTTTCTAATCCTTTCAGGAAAGCTTTATACAATTATTTTTACAGACCCAATTCACAAATCATAAGGATTAAGGACATAGAAACCTGCAGGCAACAGACTGTTGAGACAATTTTTAAAAGCGGTATTTTTAAAAACCATCTTCCTAAATTATCTGGTACAAAAGAGCAAATCATTGAAACGCCCTATCCGGAGGTTTCAATTTATAAATTTGAGAATGCCTGTATCAGTATTAGTTCTTCAGCAGTTTGGGTAAAAGATCATTTAGTGACCTACAGAAGTGAGGGGGAAAGATTTAACGAAGGTTTTATCAACGTTCATAATGATAAAGATGCTAAAGTAACCCTGAAAGATACGGAACAGCTGGAAGAAGGCTTTTTTCTGGGTGGCTGCGGCTCATGGAATTGGTTTCATTTTATAATTGAAATAATGCCAAAAATGATGGTTCTTAATGAGAAATATACCCAAACCATTCTTGTTAATGATATCATTCTGAAAACACCAAGTATGCAGGTCATCCTTGAATTATTTGCACACAATGAGTTTAAAGTCAGGTATTTAAGTCCTGACAAAACATATCTTGTTAAAAATTTGTATTATATGAATGATTTCAACCATGTACAGTTTAACCGTTTCGATGGTCAAATCAAAGCAGACGGAACATTCTATAATGCTGATATCCTGAAACAGTTTTCAGACAGAATTCTGGGAAACCTGGCAGGTAAGAATGATATACCCAAAAGATTATTTTTATACAGGAAGAATACCCACCGAATCGCTGAAAATCAGGATCAAATCATGGATTATCTGAAAGATTTCGGTTTTGTGCCGTTATGTTTGGAAGAGCTGAGTATTGATCAACAGGCAGCTTATTTCAATAAAGCTGAATTTATCATCGGGATCTCAGGAGCTGCGTGGACAAATTTGATCTTCTGCAGAAATCATCCGAAAGCTATTTCTTTTGTCGCAGACAATGCCAGATCTTTCAGTGCTTTTTCTAATCTGGGTCATATATTTGATGTAGATTTTTATATACAGTTATATAATCACAGCGGGCTTCACTCCGATAGTAATTTTATAATTAACTTTGAGGAATTTAAAGAATTATTTAGAAACATTAATGGAATACAATAAACCACAAATCATTACATTCGATAAAATAGGATCATCACAGCTGGGCTATATCACCATAGCGGAAACACAAAAGAATGTCCCTTTTGAGATACAGCGTGTCTACTGGACCTACTATACGCCTCACGATGTAACCAGAGGAGGACATGCCCACAGGGAACTGCAGCAGATTATATTTGCAGTATCCGGAACCATTACGTTCAATACCGAGGATAAAGATGGCAATGAAGAAACCTTTATTTTAGACCATCCTACGAAGGGTTTATATATTCCAAAACTGGTATGGAGAGATATTCAGTTTTCACACAATGCAGTATTACTGTGCCTGGCTTCGGAAATTTATGATGAAGCAGATTACTTCAGGGATTATGAAGATTTCAAAAAGGCAACTAAAAATAACTAGATCACAAACCACAATAAGTACAAAAATAGATGAAGTTCAATAATAGAAATGTATATATCAGTGAGAAAGCTGTCATTGGTAAAAATGTCAGGATAGGAGACAACACCGTTATATATGACAATGTTACCATAGGAGACAATTCTATCATCTGTAATGACTGTGTTATAGGAGAACCTGCCAATGACTATTATTTCAAAGACACATACGAGAATCCTAAAACAGTTCTGGAAGAAGGCGCATTTATCAGAAGCCACAGTATTATTTATGCAGGCTCTACTTTTGGAAAGAATTTTTCAACAGGACACCGTGTAACGATCAGAGAACATTCCAAGTTTGGAAACAACTGCAGGATCGGAACCGTTTCTGATATCCAGGGGTATGTAGAGTTTGGAGACAACTGTTGGCTGCACAGCAATGTTCATATCGGGCAGCAGTCCAAGATTGGAAATTATGTATTCATCTACCCTTATGTAGTATTTACCAATGATCCCACTCCTCCATCCAATACCTGCATCGGACCTACGGTAGGAGATTTTTCTCAGATTGCGGTTGGAACGGTTCTTCTGCCGGCTTCAGTTATTGGAAAACACAGCCTTGTAGGAGCTCAGTCTCTGGTAGGAGGAAAATATGATGACTACTCCCTGATCATTGGAAATCCAGCAAAGAAAATTAAAGATGTCCGCGAAATGATATCAAGAGGCGCAGATAAATCTCACTATCCATGGCCTTACAACTTCTCCAGAAATATGCCTTGGGAAGAGGAAGGTTTTGACAATTGGAAATTAAAAAACGGCTACGAAAATGATTAACTTTTTAGACTTAAAAAAAATAAACCTTACTTATCAGGAGGAAATTGAAAACAAACTTTTAAGCGTTTTCAGAAGTGGTTGGTATCTTATGGGCAGCGAACTCAAAAACTTTGAGGCCAATCTCGCCTCCTACATCGGTTCACAATATGCTTTAGGCGTAGCGAACGGCCTGGATGCACTCCGTCTTATTTTCCGTGCTTATATTGAATTAGGAATAATGAAGGCAGGGGATGAAGTTATTGTTCCCGCCAACACCTATATCGCTTCAGTACTGGCTTTATCGGATAATGGACTGGTCCCTGTTTTTGTAGAGCCCGATGCCGATACTTTTAATATCGACATTTCAAAAATTGAAGAAAGTATCACTCCAAAGACAAAAGCCATCCTGATAGTTCACCTTCAGGGAAGAATTGTGTTTTCTGAAGAGCTTAAAAATATGGCTCAAAAGCACAATTTAAAGATTGTAGAAGATAATGCACAGGCTATCGGAGCAGAATGGAATGGCATTAAATCAGGAAATCTGGGCGATGCAGCTGGTTTCAGCTTCTATCCCGGAAAAAATCTTGGGGCTTTAGGTGATGCAGGGGCTGTAACTACAAATGATAAAGACGTATTTGAAGCAATTCGCGCTATTGCTAATTACGGTTCAAACCAGAAATATGTAAACATCTATAAAGGATTAAACTCCAGGCTGGACGAAATTCAGGCTGCCGTTTTAGATGTAAAACTCAAATACATCGGCCACGAAAACGGAACCCGAAGAGAAATTGCAAAACGATTCATCTCTGAGATCAATAATCCAAAAATCACTCTTCCGGAAAACCCGGTTGATGAAAACGAACATGTATGGCATGTTTTTGTGGTAAGAACAGAAAAAAGAGATGAGCTACAGACCTATTTAACAGAAAAAGGTATTCATACCATTATCCATTATCCAATCCCGCCCCATAAGCAGGAAGCCTACAAAGAATACGCCGATCTTTCATTCCCGATCACCGAAAAAATGCATAACGAAGTGCTGAGTCTTCCTATTTCTTCCGTTTTAGAAGAAGAAGAAATTCAGGCTATCATCAAAGCTGTCAACGAATTTTAGTTTAATAAATGGAGCAGCCGTTAGTAACCGTAGTCGTCGTTTCCTATAACCATTCAAAATTTGTTAAGGAAAATCTGGACAGCATAAAAAATCAGACCTACAAAAACATTCAGCTTATTGTAGGTGATGATGCTTCCCCGGACCAGTCGGCCGATGTTATTGAACAGTGGCTTCAGGAAAACAAGTTTTCAGCAGAAAAGAATTTCCATATCCAAAATACAGGGCTGGCTGCAATGCTTAATGAATGTGTAGCACTCGCCAAAGGAAAATACATCAAACTCATTGCAGCTGATGACTTTCTTCATCCCCAAGCGCTTGAAAAATCGGTTTCAAAGCTTGAAAGTTTAGGTAATAAATATGGAATGCTCTTTACCAATACGCATACCATCGATAATGACAGCAACATTATTGAAGATATTGCCAATTACGATACATTGGGAAATATTGACCCTCATATTTTCAGAAAAGAACTGATTAAAGGTAATAGGATTGCGGCACTAACGGTACTGCTTAGAACTGATGTTTTAAAAGAGACCGGGAAATATGATTCCAAGTTTATCGTAGAAGACTTTTACCGCTGGCTGATGATCAGTGAAAAATACCTGATTGGGTATATTCCTGAAAAGCTTGCCTATTACAGAATGCATCAGGAAAACATTTCAAAAATCAGGGAAGAAAAGATAGAAATGGAGACCATACTTCTCCAGATGATGTTTGATAAAGAAGGAATAGTAAAAGAAAGAGTAAACAGATTTACCCAGAAATACTATTTCTCAGGAATAAAACTCCCGCCTGAATACAAATCTGCGTATCATGATTATCCTTTCCGTGTCAAAAGACTGGATCTTGCCCTGCAAAACAGAATTCCTGTACCATTTTATAAACTTTTAAATAAAATTGTTTAAAGATGAATCCTAAAATTTCTGTCATCGTTCCCTGCTACAATCAGGCCATTTATCTGGATGAATGCCTTCAGTCTGTAATGGATCAGGCCCATGAAAACTGGGAATGCATCATTGTGAATGATGGTTCTACAGATCATACAGAGGAAACAGCAAAAAAATGGACAGAAAAAGATGGTCGTTTCATTTATATCTATAAGGAAAACGGAGGTCTTTCTTCCGCAAGAAATGCTGGGCTTGAAAAAGTAACAGGAGAATATATCCAGTTTTTAGATTCAGACGATACAATACACCGGGAAAAGTTTTCCAAAAGCCTTTCCGGAAACAAAGAATATGCTTTGATGGTAAGCCAGTTCACGATCTACAGAAATCAAATCCAATATCCGGGATACAACCGCATCGAGCAGGATTTTGTTTCCTTTGAAGGAATTTTATTTGGTTGGGATCTGAAATTCAGCATCCCTATTCACTGTGCACTTATCTCTAAAAAGCTTTTGGAAGGTTTCATGTTTGACACTACATTAACAAGCTGTGAAGACTGGCTGATGTGGATCCATATCACCAGAAACAATCCGGAAGTACGTCTTGTAGACGAGCCTTTGGCTCATTACCGTAAAGAAGACAGCAACAACAGTATGTCTTCTGATTTGTATAAAATTCTTGATCAAAGAATCAAAATTTTTCCAATGCTGAAAAAATTATATGGTGACGACGTTCATGACAGGCTGATGTACCATATCATAAAAGTACGTTCTACTCAGTTTATACAGCAGCGAAGTGAATTTAACAAAATAACAGGCGGCAAAGCTGTATCAGGTTACCTCGCTCTTAAAAAATATTATTACAGCCTTTTTCAGAAAAAGAACTGAGAAATCATTACCCTATGACCTCATCCGTAGCACTTTGTACCTATAACGGTGAAACTTATATAGCCGAACAGCTAGACAGTATTCTGAGTCAGACTTTGCCGGTATCTGAGATCGTTATTTGTGATGACGGCTCCACGGATGGCACTGTAAAAATTCTTTCCGATTATGCTGTACGTTATCCTGAGATGATTAAAGTATATCAGAACCCTGAAAATCTGGGATATGTTGGTAATTTTGAAAAAGCGATGAGCCTTTGTTCGGGTGATATTGTACTGTTATGTGATCAGGACGACCGCTGGTATGAAAATAAAACGCAGACCATTACTGACATTTTTAAGAACTATCAAAATATCAATGTAATATGCCACAATATCCGGCTTTTTGGAGAATCTTTAAATAGCTCTGAAAATATGGTTTACTGGCAAATGGAATCTTTTAATCCTGATAATTTTACAAAACCAGGAGATATTATCAACCGCCTTTTATACCAGGGAAATGTATTTCCTGGAATGAGCATGGCTGTCCGGAATGCGTTTTTAAAAAAGAATCTCCCTTTAAAAAGAGTGAATAAAGTGATCATCCATGATTATGAACTTCTCCTTCTTGCTGCAGACCAAAATGCACTATGGATTGAGAAAACCATATTGGGAGGCTACCGGATACACCCTAAGCAGAATATAGGATACAAAGCCTTTTCTGAATTTAACCCTTCAGAAACAAAAACGCTAACCCGGGATGAACTTTTCAAAGTGTTTCAAAGATATCCATTTGTAAAGAAGGCTGTCTCCGGGCTGAATTTGAATAAAAACCTCGAGGCAGGTTATAAAAAATATTGCCATCAACAATATCAGGACTATCTTAAAAAGCTCCCTCTTTTGGATCGTCTTGTCAATCAAATTAAAATGAAATACTATTTTCATATATTTGATTACCTGAAATAAATAAAAACTGCTGATTTTTAAACATCCTCGAGATGCAGCAGCTTTATAAGACACAATAAATGAAAACACTAAGCACATGATTATTGGAAACGGTATTATAGCCAACGCTGTAAAATCTTATGACACAGACAATATGGTCTTCTTTGCTTCAGGAGTCTCCAATTCACTGGAAACGAGAACTTCAGAATTTGAAAGAGAATTTTCTCTTCTGAAAATCACTATTGAAGAAAACAAGGAAAAAAAACTCATCTATTTTTCTACCTTAAGCATTCACGATCAGTCTAAACAGGACAGCCCTTACGTCCTGCATAAAAAAGCAATTGAAGAGCATATCAATACCTCTTCCGAGCATTTTCTTATTCTGAGAATAGGCAATATCGTAGGTAAAGGCGGAAATCCGAATACCCTTTTCAATTTCCTCACTTCCCAGATCAATAATGACAATGAATTTACACTCCATTTAAAGGCCAGAAGGCTGCTTTTGGACATTGAAGATATTTCTAAATTTCTCGGCTCCCACTGTCTGGATCTTGAAAATAAAACCATCAACCTCGCTTTTCCTTATTACTACGATCTGAAACAGATCATCAGTGCCATAGAGAAAAAGGCTGGTAAAAAAGCGCGCTTTTGTGAAACGAATGAAGGCGATTTTTACAAAGTGGATTTTGATCAAGATATAGAAACCTATTTCTCCGGAATACAGCCGGAAGATTATCTGGAAACTTTAACTCAAAAGTATATTTAGGATTAAATGGTTAATATTCATATAATTATAGTCACATATAACGCCATGAAATGGGCAGAAAGATGTTTTACCAGCTTAAGACAGTCTTCTGTTGCTGTAAAATGCATTGTTATCGATAACGGATCTTTAGACGGAACCCAGGAATATATTAAAAATCACTTCCCTGAAATTGATCTTATCCAGTCTCCCGAAAATTTAGGTTTTGGAAAAGCAAATAATTTAGGAATAGAAAAAGCCTATAAAGAAGGTGCAGATTTTTTCTATCTGATGAATCAGGATGCGTGGATCTTTCCGGACAGTTTTCAGCAAATGCTGGATGTGTACAACAGCGTTCCGGATAAAAGCAAAATCGGGATCTTAAGCCCAATGCATCTGGATGGCAGTGAGAAAAAATTTGATATTCATTTTGAGAATTATCTGGCTAAAGATGTAAGAAACAACAGAATGTTTTCCGATGTTTATTTTGGTGAGGCAAAGTCATTTTATGAAATAAGCTTTGTGAATGCTGCCCATTGGTTCATTCCAAAAAATGTCATTGAAAAAATAGGTGGATTCAATCCTTACTTTTTTTACGGCGCCGAAGATTATGAATATGTCAACAGGCTTACCTATTTCGGATTAAAAATTATGGTATGCACAAAAAGCAAAGTTGTGCATGATGCCGTACAGTCTTTCCACAAAAAGCAGCCACAGAATAAAGCAGAATTGCTGGCAAACACCAGACTTTCTATGAGGATGCAGCGGGAAACGAAATATCTCGATCCCAACTATGATTATAATGTCAAAAGAGAAAGAACCGCCATTCTCTCTTATATTTTAAAATTAAGCGCAAAAGGAAATATCAATGAATCTAAATTTTATCTGGACCAGTATAGATATTTCTCAAAAAAATTCAAAGAGATCGAAGCTGCAAGAAAAACATCAATGACAGGCAGGCATCCTTTCCTCAATCTTTAATCTATTTCTATGGAAAAATTACCGGTAAGCATCTGTATTCTCTCCTGGAAAACCGGAGAAACGCTGAAAAACACTCTGAAATCCTACAAAAAATACGGCCTTCTTGAAATGTCCGATGATATAGTCATTCTTTTTCAGGAAATAAGTGAGCAGGATAAAAAAACAGCTGAAAAGTATGGCGTCAGATATATTGGATTAACTGAAAATATAGGCATTGGAAAAGGCATGAAATTACTAGCTGAACATGCAGCTTATGAAAACATTCTTTTTCTGGAGCACGACTGGCAGCTTATTGAAGATCAGCAAACAACCCTTTCACAGCTAAAAAAAGGCTTGAAATTTCTTGATCAGGGATTTGATGTAGTACGATACCGAAGCAGGAGAAATCCGGGATATCCTTTGATCTCGATCAGACATAAAGGTAATGAGCTGGATTACTATGATGACTGGCACGAATGTACTTCGCCCCATCTTCTGGAATCCCTCCACTGGCTGGATCCTGCAAAAGAATTCCCGGATAAAATACAGACGCAGGACGAATTCTTCGTAACGACTTCCCGCTGGGCCAACTGGACAAATAACCCTTACCTCGTCCGAAAAGATTTTTTGCTGAATACCATCCTTCCTTTTTCAGGGGAAACGGCATCGCTTGAAAGAAATATTGCCGCCTGGTGGGTAAAGCAGGATTTCAAAATTGCACAGGGCGAAGGACTTTTCAAACACAATGATCTTACCAAGTATCCGAAGAAAAGTATTGTTCGGAAAATACTCGGTAGATTGAAAAATAAATTTAAATAAATTGTACGGAATGAAAATTCTTTTCCACGAGAACGAACTCAATTACAGAGGGACTTCCATCGCATTATATGATTATGCAGATTTCAATGAAAGATATCTGGGAAATGAATCATTGATTGTATATAATAAAAATCTGCCTACCAATCATGAATTAGGCATCGAAAAATTTTCCAAACGCTTTAAAGTATTTGGCTATTCTGATTTTAAAGAGGTAGATCAACTCATCAACCAAAATAATATAGATCTTTTTTACGCCATCAAAAACGGAGATATTGATACCATAGAGACGAAAGAATGCAAAACTGTGATCCACAGCGTTTTTAAACATTTTGAGCCCCATGGAGATGTCTACGCTTATGTTTCCCAATGGCTAAGCCAGGAAATGACAGGCTCAAAATATCCTTTTGTTCCTCACATGGTGAATTTTGAAAACGGTACAGATCAGGATCTCAGAAAAGAATTGAATATTCCTGTCAATGCAAAAGTATTCGGATATTATGGAGGTCATGCAAGCTTTAATATTATTTTTGCGCAACAAACCATTGAAAATATAGCATCAAAATACAAGGACATCTATTTTATTTTTATGGGAGTAGACTCATTTGTAAAGAAAAAATGGTGGAAATCAGCTCTTTCCAATATTATTTTCCTACCGCCAAGTTCAGATATCATCATAAAGCAAAAATTCATTAATACCTGCAGTGCACTTCTTCACGCCCGTGAAAGAGGGGAAACTTTTGGAATTACGGTGGCTGAATTTGCTATTAAAGGAAAGCCGGTGATTGCTTTTGCCAATCCTCCTGAAAAAGCACATATCAGCCATCTTGAGGATAAAGCTTATTATTACCGCGATCATAAGGAACTCAGGGATATTATTCTGGATGCAGACCTTAGTATCTCAGCAGAAGAATTATTCCAGAAGTTTCTGCCACATCCTGTGATGGATACTTTTAAGCAGGTTTTTATTGATAATAAATGTTCCGTTTCCTAGTTCTATTACAAATGCAGATTAAAAATTTTTTAACATTAGATATTGGCCATAACAGGGTTTTCGGACTTGATATACTGAGAATGCTGGCGATTATGTTTGTGGTCTTCAGCCACAGCGCATCACTGCTTCCCGGAAAGATATATATGTTTTTCGATCTGTTTTATTTTGACGGAGTCTGTATATTTTTTGTGCTCAGCGGTTTTCTGATTGGGAATATCATCATTAAGTCAGTTGAAAAAAACGGCTTCAGCAGGTCTGAACTTTTTACATTCTGGATAAGAAGATGGTTCAGAACCCTTCCCAATTATTATCTTTTCGTTTTCATTCTTGGAGTATTAAGCAAACTTTTCATTACTGGATTTCCGCTCAGGGCAATTATTCCCTTTCTTTTTTTTAGTCAGAATCTGATGCATGCCAATGATGCTTTCTTTGGAGAATCCTGGAGCCTGAGTGTAGAAGAATGGTTTTACCTCAGTATCCCATTGCTGCTTTTCTTTTCTGTAAACTTTTTAAAGATCAGTTTCAAGAGATCTCTTATTGTGGTTTCTGTCTTCATGCTTCTATTTTCCACGTTTTTCAGATATTATATGTACAGCAGCGGACATCTTCCGGAAATGATAGATTACAGACGTGTGGTGATCATGAGAATGGATAACTTAATGTACGGTGTCATTGGTGCTTATATTAGCTTTTATTACCAGCATTTCTGGACAACAAACAGATATAAATTCTTTATCACAGGAATTGTACTGGTTCTGATATGGAAAGTCTTTTCTTATATATATCCGAATATAGATAGCTTTTACTACGCTAATATTTTCTATCCGCTTTTCTGTATGGCTGTGCTTTGTCTTTTACCGGCACTCAGCCAGTATTCGCTGAAAAAGTATAGCGTGGTTGCTATTGCTATTACCTATATCAGTCTTATTTCATATTCACTCTATTTGATCCACTTTTCCTTGATAAAAAAACTGTTAATAGACAACATATTTTCTTCTTTCTTTGGAGGTGATACTATACAAGCAATCCTGTTAAAGAATGTATTTTACTGGACTGCGTCTATTCTCGGGGCTTTCCTCCTGTATAAGTATTTTGAAATCCCCACAATGAAACTTAGAGATAAAATTAAATTTAAATAGAATGGCCGAGATCCACATCATAATCGTTACTTACAACGCCATGAAATGGGCAGAACGTTGCTTTACAAGTTTAAGAAAATCTTCTGTTCCTGTAAAATGCTTTGTGATAGACAATGGTTCTGTGGACGGCACCCAGGACTATATAAAAAATAATTTCCCCGAAGTAGATTTCACCCAGTCGCAGACCAATCTGGGTTTTGGAAAAGCAAATAACATCGGGATTGAAAAAGCTTACAAAAACGGTGCTGATTTCTTTTACCTCATGAATCAGGATGCATGGCTCTACGAAGACAGTATGGCAAAAATGCTTGAAGCTTACGACAGCCATCCCAATCAGCAGGAAATAGGAATTATAAGCCCAATCCATATCGATGGTACAGAGCAATACCTTGACATCTTTTTAGACCAGTATATTGCTAAAAATTATGAAAAGACCAGGATGATCTCAGACCTTTATTTTCAGACTTTAAAATCCTGGTATGAAATTAATTTTGTGAATGCAGCCCATTGGCTTTTACCAAGAAAGACAATAGAAACGGTAGGCGGTTTCAATCCCTATTTTTTCCATTACGGCGAAGATGATGAGTATGTAAACCGGGTTCATTTTCACCAGATGAAAGTGATTTTGGTTCCCGGAAGCCGGGTCGTTCATGATGGAATACAGCTTCTCCATAAAATAGATTATACAAAGTATGAAGATGTTCGTATTGAGATTAATGCCATGAATCCAAACCTGCCCGATTCTTTGCAGCTTGAAAAAAAAGCATTGAAACATAGCATGCTAAAAAACCTCATCACCGGCAATATCACCAATTATAAAAAGCTGTCCGAAAAGTACAGGAAAATCTCTTCTGACAGCAAGAAATTAACCAATTTCAGAAATCAGGTAATGCAGAAAGGCACTACTTTTCTTAATCTGTCGTAAATTAGCACAGGCATAAACGAAAAATTAATGATGAAAAATACAATATTATGTGCGGAATAGCAGGAATCATAAGCAATAATGCAAGGGACTATCAGGATCATATCCAAAGAATGACGGATTCTATGATACACCGCGGCCCGGATTCATCGCATCATGAATTTTATGACCATGCAGCTCTCGGTCACCGCAGGCTTTCCATCATCGATCTTTCTGAAAATGGAAAGCAGCCCATGTTCTCCAATACCAAGAACGAATGTATTGTCCTTAATGGTGAAATCTATGGATATCTGGACATTAAGAAAAATTATGGAGAATATCCTTTCCACGGAGGTTCAGATACAGAAGTTATTCTTGCTATGTATCAGAGAAAGCAGGAAAACCTTATCCATGACCTTCCGGGGATGTTTGCTTTTGCGATCTGGGATGATCAGAAGCAGCAACTTTTCTGTGCAAGAGACCGGTTTGGAGAAAAACCCTTTTACTATGCTGTAGGAAGTAACAACGAATTTATCTTCGCATCAGAGATCAAAGCTATTCTTGCGTCTGGATTAATTCAGCCCAAAGTAAGCTCTGCAGCCCTTTCACACTATCTTCAGTACGGATATGTAAGCTCGCAGCAGAGCATTTACAGTAATATCTTCACTCTGCCGCCTGCACACCAGCTGATCTGGAAAGACGGAAAAATTAACGTTTCAAGATACTACAGCCTTCCTGCAAAAGACAGAAAATTAAGTCTGTCCGATGCTAAAGATGAATTTATTTATCTGCTGAAAAATGCAGTCAAAAAACAGCTTATTGCCGATGTGGAAGTCGGAAGTTTCCTGAGCGGAGGTTTAGATTCTTCATCCGTAGTGGCTTTGGTAGACGAATTTCTTCCTCATCAGACCACCATCAGTTTTGGGTATGACCATAAAGATAATGAGCTGAAATATGCCAAAGAAATTGCTGATAAATACAACACCAATCATATAGAAGTTCACGAAAAAAAACAGGATCTTGTTACCTCTTTACTGAAGATCTCCCCGTTTTTTGATGAACCTTTTGCCGATGCTTCCTTCATTCCTCATTACGAGATCTGCAGAGCTGCCAAACAAAACCTCACGGTGGTGCTTTCCGGAGATGTAGGAGACGAGCTTTTCGGTGGGTATCATTTTTATACCGTTGAAAATAAATTGAAAAATCATTTCAGCTATAAAAATAAGGTGGCTCAGTTTGGCCTTCAATTGTACCAAAAATTAAGACCAACCTCTTTTCTCACCCAGAATAATCTGGAATATTCATCCATAATGGACTTCCATCTTAATTCTGTGAGAAATGCATTTAATAAAAAAGAACGTGATCAGCTGGGAATAAATGCTGATTACCTGCAGGAGTACAGCTTTACGCCTGCCCCTGATTCCCTGAACGATATTATGAGAGTGGATCTGGAAAATTATGTTCCGGCCAATATGATGGTAAAATCAGACCGGATGGCTATGGCCAATTCATTGGAGGTACGTACACCTTTCCTTGATCTGGATTTTGCAGAATTCTGTATTCAGTTGCCGGATCAGCTTAAACTGGATGAGAAGAATGACAAGATCATCCTTCGTGAAGCTATGGGATCATATTGGACAGAAACGATCAGAAAACGTCATAAACAGGGTTTTGGCTTAGGTGTAAAGAGCTGGTTTGAAGAAGAGAATCTTATGACTCTTTCCAATGATCTTTTAAAAAACCCTCACCACAAAGTTTTTGATTTTATTGATTTCAAGGCCTCTCAAAATTTTCTGAATAAAGATGAGAAACACTGGAACTTGCTACAACTTGCACTTTGGGCAGATAATAACGTCTCTGTATTATAAAATTTACGATGATTGAAATTTCCGTTATTATTCCCGTCTACAATGCTGCCGAGTTTCTGGAAAAGGCGGTTAATTCTGCTGCACACTTTGATGAAGTTAAAGAGATCATCCTGGCTGAAGACCAATCTACCGATCATTCTTTGGAAATCTGCAAAAAACTGGCATTTGAAAATTCCAAAGTAAGAGTATTCCAACATCCCAATGGAGAGAACCGGGGCGCAGGAGCTTCAAGAAACCTGGGAATAGACCATGCTACTTGTGATTTTATTGCATTTCTTGATGCAGACGACTATTACCTTCCCAACCGCTTTGATGCTGAGAAAAAGCTGTTTAGCGATTCAAATGTTGAAGGAATTTTCGGAGCGATAGGTACGGAATATTTGACCGAAAAAGGAAAACAGGAATTTGAGTCTAAATTTAAAGAAATCTCCCTGAGTACAGTCAATTATCCCGCAGAGGGAGAAGAGGTCTTCCGGGGACTTTTAAGTTTAACACCTAAAACTTTCGGTACTTCATTTCACTTAAATTCTCTTACCATAAGAAGAAATTCTCTGAAACAATATAATATCCGTTTCAATGAAACTCTGCGTGTTCATCAGGATTCGGAACTGATTCTCAGACTTGCTTATCACTGTCATTTAAAAACGGGAATTATAGATAAAGCCATTGCAATAAGAGGAATTCATGATGATAACAGGATTACAAAAATTATAAGATATACCCGGCAGTATAACCAGAGACAGCTTCTTTTGTGGAAGTCTATGAATGACTGGGCTGTTCTGAACCGAATTTCTCCGGAATATAAAAAAAGGATTTATCTGATTTATAAATCATTTGATCTTTCACTAAAAACAGGATTGTCCAAATACGGAAATATCCTTTTAGAAGTAATAAAGAACCCGGAAATCTTAAAGACGAAATACCGTTTTACCTATTATAACAGATAAGCATGAAGATATCAGTGATCATTCCCGTATACAATGCAGAAAAGTATGTTACAAAGGCAGTGAATTCTGTGCTTCAGTTTGATGAAGTGGATGAAGTGATCCTGATTGAAGACGGATCACCTGACCACGCGCTTACGGTATGTCTGGAACTTGCCCAAAAGCATGAACGGGTTCAGCTTTTTCAACATTCTGATAAAAAAAATCACGGTGCCGGAGCCAGCAGAAACCTCGGAATAGAAAAAGCTTCCGGAGATTTCATTGCATTCCTGGATGCTGATGATTATTTTCTGTCTAATAGATTTGATGCAGAAAAAGAGCATTTTAAGAATTCCGATATAGAAGGTGTTTTTAATGCGATCGGCACTGAATTTCTGACAGAAAAAGGCCGGGAGGATTTTTTATCTAATATTAATGACAATCATCTCCTTACCGTTAATTATCCGGCAGAAGGACATGAAGTATTCAGGGGACTTCTAGGAAAAACACCAACTGCATTCGGCAGTTTTTTCACTTTGGATGCGCTTACCATAAGAAATTCGGCTCTTGAGAAATACAACTTGAAGTTTAACGAAGAACTCCGTGTACATCAGGATTCTGATTTTATCATTAAACTGGCTTTTCACTGTCATTTAAAATCCGGAATTATAGATCAACCTGTAGCTATGAGAGGGATTCATGATGATAACAGAATTACAAAAATCGTAAAGTATTCTCCGCAGTATAATCAAAGACAGTTTCTTTTTTGGAATTCTCTGTATCAATGGTCACAAGAAAACCGACTGGATCCGGATATTTCAGAACATATTTATCTTAAGAAAAAGGCTTTTGAGCTATCTCAAAAAAAAGGTTTTTCTAAAATGATGACTCTTTTTACAGCGATTCTTAAAGACCCCAAAATTTTAAAAACACAATACCGGTTCACTTATACCCATTCGTGAAACTTATAAACTATAGACTCTGAGGAAAGGTTTATTTATAAAAAACTAAAGCAGACAGATATTTTATATTTCCTCTTTAATAAAATTTATTGTTGTAATTGGCATATTTTATATTATTTTGTAATGAGAAAATAACATTTAGAGCCACAAAAAAATTAGATGTCGTATAGAACATATATATTATTTTAATTGTTAAAATGAAGATATCAGTAATTATTCCTGTTTATAATGCAGAAAAATTTGTTTCTCATGCTGTAGAATCTGCTCTTCAGTTTGACGACGTTTATGAGGTTATTCTGGTTGAGGATAAATCTCCGGACGATGCTCTCCGGATATGCAGAAATCTTTCCGAAAAATATGAAAAGGTAAAATTGTATCAACATCCGGACAAGGAGAATCATGGTGCCGGAGCGAGCAGAAATCTGGGAATAGAAAAAGCAACGGGTGATTTTTTGGCATTTTTAGATGCTGATGATTATTATCTCCCCAACCGTTTTGACAGTGAAAAAGAACTTTTCCAAAATCCTGCAGTAGAAGGCGTCTACGGAGCTCTGGGTGTACAGTACTATTCTGAAAAAGCTAAAGAACAGTATTATCGGGTATTTGGGGACAGACTGACTACTGTTTACAAAGTACATCCTCCCGCAGATGTTTTTTTCGGACAGATCCATATGCTGGGTGCTTTTGGGCTTTTTAGTATTGATACGCTTACTATCCGAAGAGATACGCTATTCAAAAAAATGAATATACTGTTCAAACCCCATTTAAAACTTCATGAGGATACAGAATTTTTGTTTCGCCTTTCTTATTACCTTGACCTCTACCCTGGAAGTTTAGATAAAGCCGTAGCTATAAGAGGGGTACATGAGCACAACAGGATTACCAAAGTAGATACCCGCATCGTAGATCCGGCGATCTCCAGAACAATCCTATGGACCGAGGTTTATAGATGGGCAAACGAGGAAATGACTGTTCCGGAAGATGCCATGCTCCACATCAAAAGGATGCTCCGCAGCTTTGAAATTGCTAAAGCTCCCAAATTAAAAAAATGGGGAATGGTAATAAAATATCTGTTCACAGACTACAAAAGCATGAGGTCTGGTTTGTATAATATTAACTTCAAGCATACTCTAATTTTATAACACAAAAAATAATCTGTAGCGCAATGATTATAAACTGATTACTTTGCTATATTTGTTCCTAAAACCGTTAATAGATAAATGAAAATCTCAGTAATAATTCCCGTTTACAATGCTGAAAAATTTGTTTCTCAGGCTGTAGAATCTGCCCTTCAGTTTGATGAAGTGCACGAAATCATTCTGGTGGAAGACCAATCTCCTGACAATGCTTTGCAGGTATGTTTACAACTTGCTGAAAAATATGACAGGGTAAAACTATATCAGCATCCTGATAAAGGAAATCATGGGGCAGGTCCAAGCAGAAACCTGGGAATAGAAAAATCTACCGGAGATTTTATTGCTTTTCTGGATGCAGATGATTATTATCTTCCCAACAGATTTGATGCAGAAAAAGAGCTTTTCCAAAAACCTGAGATCGAAGGGGTTTATGGAGCTTTGGGTGTTCATTATTATTCTGAAAAAGCAAAAGAGCAATACTATTCTTTATTTGAAGACAAATTAACTACCGTTTATAAAAGACACAGTCCCAGGGAAGTTTTTCTTGGGCAGATTTATATGCTGGGAAGCTTTGGCCTTTTCAGTATTGATGCGCTTACCATACGGAAGGAGCCTTTAATGAAAAAAATGGAAAATATGTTCCTGACTAATTTAAGACTTCATCAGGACAGTGAATTTCTTTACCGTCTCTCCTACTATCTTGACCTGTATCCGGGAATTTTAGACAAAGCGGTGGCAGTAAGAGGAGTGCATGAGAACAATAGAATCACTCAGATAGATTCTAAAAAAATAAAACCATCAACTACCAGAATTCTTTTTTGGAAGGAGGTAGATAGCTGGGCTGCTCAGGAGCCTACTATGCCGGATGATGTAAAGCAGCATATCAACAGAATGTACCGCAGCTTTCAAATTGCCAATGCGCCTTTTATGGAAAAATGGGGTATGATCCTGAAATATCTGGTTACAGATTTCAGAAGTATACGTTCCGGTCTTTATAATATTAATTTCAGAGACAGCTTATTTTAATTTTCTCTGGTCTGCCTTCACTGAATCCGCTATTTGAGCCGTAAAAACTTTTCCGGACTCTTTGTACATATGGTTTCCGTCTATATAGGTAAAATCATTGGCACGGTTTGAAAAATCATAGAATTTTATGTTCTTTTCCTTTGAAAGGTTTTGCATCATTCTGCTGAATTCCGGAAATTTTTTGTTCTCCAAGGCTATAATATTTTCTGAAACAGGAATTCGTACCAGGTATATCTTCCCTTTAGGTTTCAAATAATTTATCATTTCGTTGAGCGCCTTCAGACGTTCTTTAGACAGGGTATAATTTGACAGCATCGCTTTATAATATTGTGTTTTTTCAGCAGTTCTGGCAGCTACAGAATCTTTATTCATATTTATATTCACTTCCATCCAACCGTCTTTATGAAGATAGGTATTGGATCTCCCCACAGCTTCCCTGTCAAGATATATCCTAAACCAGCTTTTATCAAAATTTTTGAGCAGGTATTCATAATTAGGCGACATATTATAAAAATACATATTCTTAAACGGAGAATTTTCTTCCGGAAAGTCTTCTGTCTTCTTTACAATATTGTTCAGTGCCAGGTTCCAGGGACTTACGGCCAGGATGAAAGTTCCATTTTGGGTCTCCGGATCCAGTTTTCTTTTCAATGCTTTTAAATAGATTTGCCCGTAAGGAGACTGTACAATATTTAGCGAAAAATTATCAAAAGGAACAGACAGTTTTTCTTTCAAAACTTCCGGAACAACTCCCTGCACACTTCTGGAATCTCCTAAAATGATATTTTGAGGTTTTTCTACAGCAAAGTGTCTGTAATTATCGTCTGTATTGCCATCTGCATAGGTTCCAAGGAATAGCATAACGGCAAGGATTCCAATAATATAAAACGATATTTTAAATAAAAAATTTTTCATATTAAAACTGTTCGTAGATAAAGCTTCCGTTAGAAAATACACCGTAATACATAATCATGAAGATCAGAAAAACATAAAAACCTCTTCTCATCCATGGATTAAACCTTTTAATATCAAGCCCGTGTTCCTGATCTTTATTCATCCAATCGATTAAAATTAAAATTCCAATCAATCCCAATATTTTAATCTTGATAAACTGAGGAATGGAAAACAGGGAGAAGCTGAAAATTCTTCCATACATGCCCAAAGCAGCCTTCAGGTCAGGTGCGGCAAAAAGTACCAGAGCAAAACAGACTATCATCATTGTCAACAGTATATTTCCCAGCTCTTTCAAGGTAGGGAAACTCCCTGAGAATTTTTTCTTCTTGTTCAGTTTATCCCTTACGATCAGAGGAATATAATAAATCCCATGAAGCAATCCGAATATGATGAATGTAAATCTGGGACCGTGCCACGCCCCTATTAAAATAAAATTCAGAATAATAGCGGCGATAAGCCCTCTTTTCCCGTGATCCCTGAACTGAATAACCAAAGGAGTAAAAACATACTCAGTAAGCCATGAAGTAAGCGATATGTGCCACTTTCGCCAGTATTCTGCAATATTCTGTGCAAAAAGCGGAAAGGCAAAGTTTTTGGTAATTTTAAATCCCAGAAGTCTTGCAAATCCTATTGCCATATCAGAATATCCCGAAAAGTCTGCATACAGTTCAAAAAGGAAAAGAATGGCACCCAATGCCACCGTACTTCCGGAAAGGGTCTCGTAATTCTGAAAAATATTTTGTGTGATGGGTGTAATGCTGTTGGCAATCACCAGCTTTTTGAAGGCTCCGTAAAGGATCTGTCTTGCTGCATCAGCAGCCATTTCTTCCGTAAAAACTCTTTCTTTTTTCAATTGTGGAAGCAGCAAACCTCCTTTATCAATCGGTCCGGAGGTCATACTCGGGAAGAAAGCAATATAATTGAAGAAGGCCAGAACATCTGTTTCCGGCTTCAACTTATTGTTTTTCAGATCCAGGAAATAACTGATGATTCTGAAGGTATAAAAACTGATTCCCAAAGGTAAAATAATATTAAGGGTCAGTGTATTTTTAATATGAAACAGATTCGCAAATGAGTCAATAAAAAATCCGAAATATTTAAAATAAAAAAGGGTTCCAATCGTCAGGATCAACCCTAAATTGATGTATATTTTTTTAGTTTTCCCTTCGCTTCCGCCAATTTTAAGACCCAGGTAATAAGCGATAGCAGAACTTCCGGCCAGAAGTGCCAGAAATCTCCAGTCCCAAAAGCCATAAAAGACATAGCTGGAAATCAGGAGCAGGATATTTTGTAGTTTCAGGTTCTTTCGGCATATAAACCAGTAAAGCCCGAAAACAAAAGTAAAAAAAAGGGTAAAAGCGATAGAAGTAAACTGCATTGATCTGTGTTTAAAGTCTCATTAATAGTGGGAAGCATCCACAAAAAGGTGGTTTCCGTTAAAATGTTTTCCACCGTTGATGCACAGCTCAATGATATTGGCGACATCACTACCTTCCAGCTTATCTTTCAGGGGATATCCGGAAATGATCATATCTTTCATCCTGTCATCCATATCCTTGTGAAAATCTGTCGGGATAAAAGATGGAGAAACAGAATTGCATGTAATCCCGAACTTCACATTCTCCACTGCCCAGCTTTTGCTCATCTGAAGCAGATAAGCTTTATTGGAATTATAAACGGAAGTTCCCATCGCAGGGGAAACCATTGATGAAGAAAGGATATTGATAATTCTTCCCAGTTTTTTCTTCCTGAAAATATGAATGCATTTTTGGGTCACCTCAAGAGCCGGCATTACATTATGCTTAAACTCTTCAAGGATCTTTTCCGCCTCTGTTTTATGGAAATAGGTGTTGATGAATGTACCGCTGTAATAATTATTGATCAGAATATCCGGATCAAAAGTCTCTATTTCAGACAAAAAACCAGCCATTTGGCCTTCCAGGGTAAAGTCAATCTTAAATGCCTTTGCACCGGGAAACTTATCTTCTATTTCCTTTGCAGGCTGCTCAGAATGACAATAAGTAAATAATACTTCGTAACCCTTTTCCAAAAGAAAAAGATTGATCTCTTTACCAATTCCGGATGAACCTCCGGTCAACACCACTTTTTTCACTAGAATTCTTTGATTTGGATTTTACCTGATGCCACCGTTTTAAGATCTGCATTGATGAATTTAAAAGCGAATGTATTCACCCGCACAGCTTCCGACTGATCTGTCACCACCGCTTCAAAATTTAAAACATCATCCAGATACACCGGATTTTTAAAATTAATTGTCTGTGAAAGGATCATCACATCCTCTGTAGGAAGCAGTTCACCGATAAAATACGAAAGAAAACCATTCAGAATATTACCGTGCATCACTTTAGACCGAAAGCCTTTATTCTTTGCAAATTCCTCATCGGTATGCAGAGAATTCCGATCTTCAAAAACAGAGATAAAACCGATGTAAACCTGTTCATCTACTTTAAATTGATGCTTAAAAGCCTGGTTTTCCTGAAGTATCATTATTTCGCAAGTATACAGTCTATCATTTCTCCAACATTATTCCAGCTCTGGATCTCTGACGAAGTGAAACGTACGCCAAAAGCTTTTTCTACCGCTACAATCAGCTGAATATGGGAAAGAGAGTCCCACTCTTCTACATCTTCTGCTGTAGTTTCAAAACTTAATACAATGCCATCATTATCCAATTCATCATGGAAAATACCTGTCAGTTTCGCTAAAATTTCATCTTTGTTCATTTAGGTGTAATTTATTTATTGTTGATATATACTTGTTTAGATTCGTAATGGTCTACGTCCAGGATCCATTTTTCATCCTGTTCTGTAAATCCCAGTCTTTCATAATGGTCTTTTACCATCTGGTTTTTGGCGGTGGAAAGATATTCTCCAACCACATATTTGTAACCGTTTTTTCTGGCGGTTTCCACGATCGTGTTCAGTGTAAAATCTTCCATTCCTCTTTTCAGGACACGGCAGCTCATCAGCCAGGTGTTGATGAAAAGAGTTTCCTGATTTTCTTTTTCCAGAACGATCACACAGATCAGTCCGTTATCGCCATATTTATCTTCCAATGTGAAAGAAAAGGTATAATGTTTTTCAGAATTCATCAGGCTTTCTATATCCTGTTCTGAATACCGTACTGTTCTCAGATTAAACTGATTGGAACGCTGCGTCAGTTGGGAAACCCGGGGTTTTGAAAAACTGTCGAACGGCTTTACATCAGAAATCATTGCCATACTTTTCAGGAAGTCTTCCACGTTGGTAAAACTGTCCAGATCAACGGCTCGCTGCGCTTCCACCTGGTATTGTTTCGTTCTCTCTGCGTCATTTTCTGAAAAACTGGCGGTCTCAAACAGATTTAAACCATATAAATATTCCAGATATTCTGCAGGATCTTCAGGAAGTTCAGGGACGCATACCTCAGGAAGATTTTCACGAACAATATTTCTTTCAAAAGGATTATCATCCAGAAACACCATGGAATCAAATCCAATATTCAGAATGCTCTGAATCTTTCTGATATTATCTGCTTTATTATCCCAATTGGCCACGAAAACAGCAATATCGTCCAGCTTAAGAACCATATCCGGATGTTTTTCAAAAGGCTCTTTGGCTTTATCTTCGTCATTTTTACTGCATATTGCGAGGATTATCCCTCTTTTTTGCAATGCTTTTACCCAGTATTGAAACTCTGTAAATGCTTTCCCTATTCCAAGACTTCCTATCTGGATTTTTTCAAGACCGTCATCACCAATAATCCCACCCCAAGTTGTATTATCAAGATCCAAAATCAGGCATTTTTTAAACTTCCCTTCCAGAGAAGATATAATTCCGGTGATGTGATGAGCTACGATCGGCAGAGCATCCAGTGAAAGCACCATTTCCGTATTGACATAAATGCTTGGGGAGAACATAAAATCTCTTCCCCATTTATTCTGGATCGAAAGAAGATCTGCAATGAAGAAATTATCATTTTTAATAGCAATTTCCGCTGACAGCAGATAATTAAGTTTATTCAGCTGGAAGACAAAGGAAGACTCTACCTTATTGGAAAAATTCCCGAAAACCTGATTATTAATCACTGGAAAATTACAGTAGATCACCCTGCTTTTAGTTCTGCTCTGAATGTTCCGGTAAAGGTCTTCAATGTAGGATATCTTGTTTTCAGCAAAAGAAACCTGCGTATTGTAAGATTTATAATATTGGCTTAAAAGCTTGTGTGACGATTCAAAAATGATGGTATAATCTGCCTTGAATTCATAATATTCTGAGGAAGGATCTAAAATCTGTCGTGAAATCTGTCCAAAATCTGCCTCGAAAATCTCAAATTCAAAACCTTCGTTACAGGCAGTTCCCTTCAAAGCAATATTGAGAAACTGTGTAGCGGTATCGCCCAGTAGGGCAACCCTGATCTTTTTAAGTTGAGGAATGTCTTTGCGGAGTTCTTTTTTCAGTTCTGAAAACGTTTTGTACATGAATTCTTTATTTTATTAAAATATGAATGTACCGGCTCCCAATTCTGTAAGTCCTTCTCTGTTGTTTTTAAAAGTCTCCGACTTTACGGAATCGTGACTGTAAATGTATGATTGATACGTATTGGGAACGTTTTTCTTTTTTTTCATTGTGTTTGCTTTGATACAAAAATAAAGATTTTATCTGATATTTACTTTTTTAAGATAGTCCCGCAGCGGTTTTTCAATAAATTGGTAAAACAATATAGACGTCAGGACAAGAACAATCAGATAGATCCAGAATACAGTATTGATATCCAGCCGGTTATTTTGTCTCTTCAAAATCTCTCTCAGAATGTACAAAACAGGAATATGAGTAATATAAACGGCATAACTTGCCTCACCCAGATATTCCAGTGGTTTGAGTGAAAAAAGCTTGGTCACCAGTCCATTATTCCGGGAAATCAAGATAATAAGAGGAATAAAAAGCACTGCCATCAGTCCGTTATGATAGAAAAGCGGAACAAAGATCAGCGCAAGCATAATGGCCGCAAAGATCAGAATCACAGGAATGTCATAATTTTTCTGCTTAAAATTCTTTACAAAAAACAGTCCGGCAAGATTTCCAACCAGGAATTCACTTACATGCATCAGTGGAAAATAATACAGGAATTCATGGCTTTCCGTATGCGGACCTTTATAGGAAGGGGAAACAAAATAAAGATGGGAAAATACCTGCGTAACGATCCATAAAACAATTCCGGCCACCCAAATGCTTTTATTTTTTTTGGAATAAAAATAGTTGTAAAGCACCGGAAAAATCAAATAGAATAGAAATTCTACGGAAATAGACCATCCCGGAAAATTCAGAATCATAGCCTTGCCGGGAATCCAGCTCTGCAGCCCAAAGAGATACAGAAACACATCCCCGATATTGAAATTGAAATAGCGGGTTACCAGATAAAGAAGCAGTCCCAGTACGTACAGCGGATAGATCCTTGCAAAACGGTTCTTGTAATACTCGAAATATTGAATCTTTTCCTTTTTATGGTAAGCCACGATCATAATAAAACCCGAAAGGATAAAGAAATAGCTCACTCCTACATTGGCTTTTAAAAAGATATCTGCTATATAATCTGTTTTATAAACAAACATATCTTTATTAAAATGAGAAATGACTATGGCTAAAGCCGCAAGGAACCGGGTAAAGGTGATCTGAATTATCTTCATTCATGAAAGCTGATCCAACAGCCTGAGATGGTTTAATTAAATGCTTAAAAATAATAATTTATCTTTATTTTTTTTCTAATATATTATTCAGGAGGGGAACGAGCTTGAGGGAAAGGATTTTCGAACCTTTTTCATTCAAATGCCCGTAATCCCAACGGTTTTCATAAAGATAAAATTCCGGATATTCATCAGGATTGACAAGACTGATTACAGGAACATTCAATGCGCTTTGATAGACCTGAAGTTTTTTTGCATCAGGCTCTGCCGGTCCGGGAATAAACATGATGAGCTGTATATTTTTCTTTTCGCATTTTTCTGCAAGCTGATTAATTTTTTCCGCCAATACATTATTCACAGTATGCTGTGCATGATCTGCATGGTAACGATTCTGCCTGTCTTTAATGACCTTATCTAGTTTATTTTTTTCCGTTCTGGGAACTACACTGTATTCCAGAGCTGAAAAACCCTGATCTTCAACCACAAAACGGTTATAATTATGCTGGATGTCTTTCTCGTCACAATGCTTATTAAAATGAAAAACATTTAAAACAAATGAAACCCAGGAGAGTGCAATCTGCTTATAATTACCGTTCTCTTTCTGAAATCGACTGGTAAAAACGGTATTTTCAAAATTAAAAGCTCCAAAACTTCTTTCTGATTTCACATTCAGCTTGGTAATATTGATTTTATCCTGAAGTTCAAGAACGATATATTTGGGCTTGAAAGAAGAATTTCCAAGCACATATTCCAAAGTTTGAAAATTTTCTAAGTTGAAACTTGCATTTGCACCTAAATTGTATGATTTTAAACCGTTGATATTTTCATTAATTAATTTACAGTCAATCTGATTATTGATTTTTGAGCTACCAATGAAGTAGAGATTATATTCCGGATGCTTTTTTAAATAGTCCAGTTTTGCGTTTAAAAGAGGATAAGAATAATTGCTGTTCGGGCTTAAAGCAAGCTTTATCAAACCAATGATAAACATGATGGCTATAAACAAAGATAATATGGAAAGAAATCTTTTCATTTAAAACTGGAAATATATAAATTCATTACTTCCGAAATTAGCAAAATTCAGGATCAGATAGGCGACTAAAATGTAAATAACAGCCTGAACTGCTGGTTTTCTTTCCTGAATTTTCAGTCCGTAATCATGCGTTCTGTTCATCCATTCCATTCCAAGCATGAAAATAATCAGTCCAAACAGAACAGGTCTGAATGCAGTAGGAAATGAAATTAAAGTCGCACTGAAAATTCCTTTAATGTATCCCATCGCATCAGAAACGCTTGCGGCACGAAAGAAAATCCACGCAAAACAAGTCAGGGCAAAAGTCATCAGAATGCTGAAAACCTCTCTGAATGAAGGAATGATCTTCCCCATTGCCACAACTTCGAGGTTATGGCGGTTTTTCTCTGCGATGAGTAACGGAAGAAAAAATATAGCATTTAATCCACCCCAGATAATGAAGGTCCAGTTCGCTCCATGCCAGAAACCACTTACCAGAAAAATGATAAAGGTGTTCCTGATCTTCATCCACAATCCGCCCTTACTACCACCTAAAGGTATATAGAGATAATCTCTGAACCACGAGGAAAGTGAAATATGCCATCTTCTCCAGAATTCTGCAATATCCCTTGAAAAATATGGGTAAGAGAAGTTTTTCAGAAGCTCAATTCCAAATAATCTGGATGTTCCCAGCGCAATATCAGAATATCCCGAGAAATCTCCATAGATCTGGAAAGCAAAAAGAATGGCTCCTAAAACAAGGTTACTGGCACTTTCTGTATGGTAATTATTGAATATTTCATTGACTATAGGGGCACAGTTATCTGCGATCACCATCTTTTTAAAAAACCCCCAAAGAATCTGTGCCATCCCGTCCTTGGCCTTCTCATAATTAAATGATCTGTTCCGCTGGATCTGGGGAAGAAGGTGAGTTGCCCTTTCGATAGGACCAGCCACCAATAATGGGAAGTAGCTTACAAAAACGGCATAATCCACATAGTTTCTCTCGGCGGGAATTCTTTTTTTATAAACATCGATTACGTAAGAAAGACCATGGAAAGTATAGAATGAAATACCAACAGGCAAGATCACTTTTAACAACCATATGTTGACTCCAAACCCAAATGTTTTCAATAATTCAGCAAAGTTCTCAATGAAGAAATTATAGTATTTAAAGAAGCCTAAAAAGCCGAGATTGATAGCAATGCTTAAAACGAGCCAGAAGGTAGCCCGCTTTTTGGTTTTACTGTTTTCAATCTGAATTCCGGAAAAATAGTCCAGCCCGATTGAAAACATAAGAAGAAACAGAAAACGCCAGTCCCAGCAGCCGTAGAAGTAAAAACTGGCCGCCAGCAAAAGCATATTCTGAAACTTATAATTTTTATTAAATACGCACCAGTACAAAATAAAAATGATAGGCAGAAAAATGAGAAAGGCAATAGAATTAAAGAGCATAGGGGTTTCTTTAATGTAATAAATTAAAAAATTACTTTATAAAAACGCCAATATACTTTCCTTCATATTCTACAACGGTTGTTTCTATATTATTTTTTTCGCAGAAATCCTGGTAAGCTGAATTGTCACCAATGTCATCACTGATGAAAACGCCTCCTTTTTTCAGGTGTTTGTAAAGCTCATCGTATGCCCACATTCTTCCGTTATAGCTTTTATCCGAGTCATAATGAAGGACATCAAAAACAGGATTTTCAGCAAATATCTTCGGAAGTGATTCTTTATCTGCAAAACGAAACAGTTTCCAGCCTTTTTTAAGGTTTTCAGGTACTACATAACCTACATACTGATCTCCGTCCTGTGCCAGATAAGGCATATCTGAGCTGTAGAGCGTACCGTTTCTTTTGTTCAGGGAAAGAAGTGAGGCCAGGGAAGACCATCCATAAGCCACGCCTGTTTCTACTACATGCTGTGCATTGGTAAATTCACAGGCATAATAGATCAGCTCCAAAGCTCCGGGACCCCCCATTTTTACGGGACAGGATTTTTCCCGCTGTTCTGCAGTTCTTAGAACATCTGCATAATCAGTACGGAAAGCATCTATTTCAAGTCCGAAAAGTTTGGATACAGCCTCCTTTTGGGAAATTGCTTTTCCTGCAGCCCAGGAATTCGTTTTCTCCTTACCTTTGAATGCATTACCTCTGTTTACGGTGTTCTTAATGATTTTCCGGCCTAATTCCGGATAAAGATCGGGTCTTTTCAGATATCCTATAAATGTTTTGAGAACTCTTGTTATTTCACTCACTGTGTTGTCTTTAATACGGCAAAAATAAATATTTTATTTAACTTAGATCACTTTAGACTTTAAATATGTGCTGTTCTAAAGGTTTTTATTAAAATTTAACAGCAATTGCAATTATTTTATTAGAGCAAAACCTTAAAAAAATACTATTTTAAAGTGATTTTGCGCTTTTAAGATTGTGTTGTGATTTTCATATGATTATAATTAAGATATTTGCACTTTAAAACACTCAAATGATATTTTCAATTCTTGTTGCCAATTACAACAACGGAAAGTTTTTTAAGGATTGCTATGACAGTATTATTTCTCAAAAATATAATAACTGGGAAGTGATTATTCTTGACGACTGTTCCACTGACAATTCATTACAACTCATCAATGATCTCATTAAGGGAGACACCAGATTCAAGATTTTTGAAAACGAAGTGAATTCAGGAGTTGGAGTCACTAAAGCTAAACTTATTGAACTGGCCAACGGCGAGATATGCGGCTTTCTGGATCCGGATGATGGGCTATCGCCTGACGCGCTTCTTTCAAGCATTAATGTATTCAGGAAAGACCAGAATGTAGTGCTTACGTACTCTAAATTTGTGAAATGTGATGAGAATCTTAAACCGGTAACTGTTCCCAAAGTATCTGCACAGGTTCTTAACAATGATCCTTATTTTTTCAACTGTCCGGTAAGTATTGTTCATTTTGTTTCATTCCGAAAAAACATTTATACCCAAACAGAAAAAATAGATACTTCCATGCGGATTGCAGAAGATCAGGACCTGTATCTGAAAATGTATGAAAAAGGAGATGTCCGGTTTATCGATGAAAACAATTATTTTTACAGGGCACATTCTGGCGGAATTTCTCAAAATGAAAATAAGCCAAAGTCTAAAGAATATTTTGCTCAGGTGATCTTCAATGCGATGAAACGAAGGAATCTGAAAACAATCAATGGAAAAGCGATTCCGGAACGCTATACGGATTCTAAAGAAATTTATAGTTTATTAGAATATCAAAACTCGATCTCTTACAGACTGAAAAAGAAATTAAAGATATTTGTACAACAATTTTTTACCCGAGAATGAATAACAGAAAAATAAAAGTCCTTTTCAGACACCGTTCTATGGAAATGGGTGGTGTAGAAAAAGTGATTCTCAGCATTCTTCATAATCTTAATCCGGAAAAATTTGATATTACCGTATGTTTGAATCTGAACCAGGGCGAGCTCAGAAATGAATTCCCGGAACATGTAAAAAAAATATACCTCACGGACGGAAAGGAAGATTTCTCTACCAATCCTCTGATTCATAAATTGCAGCTGGTCCGCAGAAGGCTTAAACTTTCCCGCGCCCTGAAAGACCATACATTGTCCGACCGTATTTTAGGCAATAAAAAATTCGATATTGAAATTGCTCCTACCTATTCAGCATTTTCATCCGTGATCAATTCCAGCAATACAGCTTCAAAAAAAATAGGCTGGTTTCATTCTGAGATTAATGTACCTACTTTGCAGCCTTTGGTCCCTGATATCCTTACGAATTTCCCTCAGTTTGACCACATGATCTACTGCTCCCAAAAGATTAAGGATCTCATGCACAAATACTATCCGGAATTACAATATCCTGAAGAGAGTGTAGTGATCAATGCCATTCCTATTGAGGAGATTAAAAAGAAGGCCAAAGAAAAGATTGAAGCTCTTCCTGAAGGACCTGTTTTTGTTTCTGTAGGACGACTTCATAACAGGAAAGGCTATCACAAGCTTATTGATGCCCACAAAAGATTGATTGATGAAGGTTTTCATCACAGTATTATTGTTATTGGAAGCGGTGAAGAAATGAAAAACCTTACGGAACAGATCCGTATGAATAATGTGCAGCACACTTTTATTTTAAACGGTAATAAGATGAATCCTTATCCTTATGTCAAGAATGCAGATTATTTCATTCTTCCGTCAGAATCTGAAGCCTGGCCGTTGGTAATTGCTGAAGCATTGATTCTTCAGAAACCGATTATTGCAACAGATACAGGAGATGTAGGCGTGATGATTAAAGACAGGGAAACCGGTTACCTCATCAATTATGATACTGATGAAATGTATACTGCTATGAAAACTTTCCTCACGGACCCCGAGTTAATTTCAAGGATCAGAAAAAATCTGGAAACCATAGAGGATCAGTTTGACAATCAGAAAATTTTTGATGCTGTAGAAGGAATTCTTGAGGATCTTTACCAGAAAAATTAGTGGGCAGAATAACCTCCGTCTACGACTAAATTGGATCCAGTGATCCATTTTGAAGCATCTGAAAGCAGGAAAATACAGGCATTGGCCACATCTTCCGGTTGCCCGATTCCGAGCGGATGCTTTTTAAGGATCTCTTCGGCAGCGGCTTCACCAATGTTTTCAAACATTTTTTCCAGTATTGGGGTATTCACCATTGCCGGGCTGATACTATTCACCCTTACACCGCTTCTGGAAAGTTCCATGGCCAGAGAACGAGCGCCTGAAATCACAGCTCCTTTACTTGCTGAATAAGCAGCTTTTCCTATTTCACCCACCATTCCTGCTACTGAGGAAATGAAGACAAAACTGGATGTTTCGTTTTTGTATTTTTTCAGGGATAAAATTTTAGCAATTTCAAAACCTGAAATGACATTGACTGCAAAAATATCAGTGTAAAGCTGGGGGGTATGCTTTTTAAGCGGAAGTGTTTTTTCTATCCCTGCACAATGGATAAACCCTGAGATTTTCCCCAGAACGGACAGTTTTTCAGCAATCAATTCTTCCAGATTTTCAGCTTTGGTAATATCAGTGATGATTATTTCAGCTTTGGAACCGGGAGCAAGCAGAGATACTGTCTTTTGCAGTTCCTCCTCATTTCTTGCTACAAGAATAAGATCTGCCCCACTTCTGCTGCATTCTACAGAACAGCTTCTCCCGATACCGGAAGAAGCGCCTGTAATAAGAATTGTTTTATCTTTTAAAGAAAACGGATTCATTAATCTTCGAAGTTTTCTTTGCCTATCACATTCATAAGATCAGAAACAGTTTCTACATCTTTAAAATGCTTTGTATCGATCTTTTTATCGAAATTCTCATCTACAAATGCAATCACAGAAAGCAGACTTATGGAGTCATAACTTTCTAATGCCTTCAAATTTGTATCAAGCGTCAGCGTTTGATCTTCTTCTAATTCTTCCTGTAATTTCTCTAAAAAAACGGATGTCTTCATATTTTTTTTATTTATGTTTTATATTACTATTTTAAATTTCCAGTACAGTTGCTCCCCAGGAATATCCTACTCCAAAACCGGCTATCAATACACGGTCTCCTTCTTTCAGCGTCCCTTTGTCCAGCATATTCTTCAGGGCGATTGGAATGGTTGCTGAAACCGTATTTCCAGTATTTTCCATGTCAATATAGAACTTTTCTGCCGGAATTTTGGTCTTTTTTCTTAAATAATTCAGCATAAAAGAATTGGCCTGGTGAAAAACAAAGTGGTCAATATCATCCATGGTCAAACGGTTTGTCTCCAAGGTTTCTCTTACCAGTCCCGGGATATTTTCTATGGTAAAATTAAAAATTTCAGGACCGTTCATATATAGATTCTCTGGATCAAATTCATTTTCAGGATTAAGCTCAAAATTAGTTTTGAAAGCTCCTTTTTTCACAATAAGGTTTTCAGCACCGCTTCCGTCTGTTCCCAAGCAAAACTGATAATCCTTAGCATTTTCATCTTTTTCTACGATGACCGATGCAGATGCATCTCCAAAAATACTTCTGTTGGCTTTATCTTTGGGGTTGATATGTTTTGTATAAGTTTCGGAAGTGATCAATAAAATACTTTTTGCAATACCTGCTGTTATTAATCCTTTAGCAAAAGCCAGTCCATAAACAAATCCTGAACATCCCAAATTAAAATCTATTGCTCCAATATTTCTTCTCAGACCCAATCTGTCCTGAAGGATACAGGCTGTAGTGGGAAGGAAATAATCTGGGCTTTGGGTACAGAAGAGGACAAAGTCTACTTTATTCCTGTCGTAAGTCTCAAAAATTTTTTCTGAAGATTTTACGGCAAGCTCCAGTACAGTCTCGCTGTCTGAAGAAATATGACGCTGTCTGATGCCTATTTTTTCATGGATTCTCTCGGAGCTCCACTCAGGAAATTCTTTCTCAAGATCCTCATTTGTAAGAATCTGTTCGGGCAAATAATATTCTATTTTGGAAACTTTTATCATATAAATTCTTTTTCTTTGCAAAAGTAAAAAACAAATTTACAACAATGATTTTTATATACAGAATCGTTTTGAAATTACATTCCGTTTATCATGCTTTTCTTAACAGGGCTAGCCTTGAGGCTGCAAAAAACCGGGGCATGAAGGTTGGGAAAAACTTCAATATGCCGGATAAAATCTATTTTGGAACGGAACCTTACCTGATCGAAATAGGTGACGATGTCAATATTGCTGCAGGAGTAAGATTTGTGAACCACGGCGGTACCACTACCCTTCTGAGAAAGCTTACGGGCTATGAAAATGCAAGGATCTTTGGAAGAATAAAGATAGGAAACAATTCTACCATCGGAATCAACTGTGTGATCACCCATGAAGTACAGATCGGAAACAACTGTATTCTGGGTGCGAATTCTGTTTTGTCACAATCTATGCCGGACAATACAGTATTCATAGGGAATCCCGCACAGTTTCTCTGCACGATAGAAGATTATGGAGACATTGTTTTAAAAAGCAGCCCGGAATATCCCCGGGAACTGGAAAAAGACAGAAAAAAACTGGATGAATATATTAAGGCCAACCTCCCTTATAAATTCAAAAAAGCCAGAAGAATAAGATAACACAAGCTGAAAAAAATTATTAGCGTTACTAACTAACATTCTATGCCCCAAAAGAAAAAAATCCTCATAAGAATAGGTTCCCTCCGTCACGGAGGTGCAGAAAAAGTTCTGATCAACTTTCTCAAAAACCTTCCTGAAGATAAATATGAAGTTGATTTACTGATTAACCTGTATACCGGAATGTACATTAAAGAAGTGCCGTCTTGGGTGAATCTTCATTATTTGCTGAAAGGTGAGATGATCACCACAAACAGGCCTCATGAAATTCCTGTAAAGGCATTCAGAGTGCTGTACCAAAAGATGTTTCTCTGGTTTCCATTTCTTCTCTATAAATTCATTTTAAAAGATAAAAAATACGACGTTGAAATAGGAGCTATCCACGGGATGTACCGTGAACTGCTTTCCAGCCCGCAAAAGAATTCAAAAAAAATCATTTGGATCCAAAATGACATTTTTAATCTTAAAGAATATACTCCTGATGTCATCAGGCAACTTTTCAGGTTCGACAGGATACTGGTAATTTCCAATAAGCTGAAGGAGGAAATGCAAAAGCTTGCCCAAAATGACAAGGAGAAACAGGCCGTTGTTAAAATTTTCAACCCTATCGACAAAGAGGACACTTTAAAAAAGGCAAATACAGTCATTGACGATTATCCTTTTACCCAGGACCTTCCTACCTTTATTACCATTGGAACGGTATATCCTCAGAAAGGCTACGACAGGCTTATGGATGTTCATAAGAAACTGATGGATGAAGGATTAAAACATCAGATCATCATCATTGGTGACGGTTTTGATTTTGAAAATATCCACTCAAAACTTAATCAGCTGGGACTTCAGGAAACGGTAAAGATGCTGGGCTTCAGGAGCAACCCGTATCCTTATCTGAAAAAGGCCGATTTTTATATCATGTCTTCCAGGCATGAGGGCTTTCCTACCATTATTGCAGAAGCATTGATTTTGAATAAACCTGTTGTATCTACAGATGTTTCAGGAATAAAAGATCTTCTCCAGGAAGGAAAATTAGGATTTATTACACCTAATTCGGAGGACGGAATCTATGAAGGAATGAAGAAGTTTCTTACAAATAAAGAACTTGCAGGACATTATGAGAAGGAGATCGCATCAGCAGATCTGCCTTTTGTACTTGAGAAATCCGTAGCACAGCTTCAGGAAATCATTGATGGATTATAAATAAATTTTAAAATGGGTTATACAGTTATACAAAAAGATTTTTATAGAGAAAGCGGAAAATGGCTTTCCACATTTGGGATCTGGAAAAAGTGTATCAATCCTAATCTGCATTTTATTTATGTTTTCAGAAAAGCTCAGCAGCATCTGAAAACGCCGCTTGTAAGCATATTCTGGAGGATTGTTCTCAGACATTACCAGATCAAGTATGGTTATCAGATCTATCCCGAAACTGAAATTGGAGAAGGTTTTTATTTGGGACACTGGGGAAGCTTGGTTATTAATCCTAAAGCTAAAATCGGGAAAAACTGCAATATGGCACACGGAGTGACCATCGGGCAGCAAAACCGTGGTAAGCTTCAGGGGTTTCCTATCATCGGTGATGAAGTCTGGATTGGAGCCAACGCTGTCATCGTAGGCAGAATTACTGTTGGCAACAATGTTTTAATTGCTCCAAATTCTTATGTGAATTTTGATGTTCCCTCCAATTCTGTTGTTGTAGGAAATCCCGGAACAATTTACTCAACAGAAAGTGCTACAGAAGCTTATATTAACAACAAAGTATAAAAACCCTCTCATAGATTTATATCTATATTATACTAACTGATCTTTCATCTTTAATATCCGGTGTCTATTTAGTAAGAATAAACAACTCTGATACAATAGTTAAGATTATTAAGAATAAATATCCTTGTAAAATTTGAACCGTCTCAGTTTTGAGGCGGTTTTTTTGTAGAATTAAGAATATTTTAATCTTCCGTTCTCATTTTATCATTTATAGTTTGTAATTTTATATTGAATTTTAAAGTTTGAATTGTAAACATTTTAATCAGATTCATCCAGAAACAATAGCTATCATTGATTTTAAACATGATTTTAAGCATATTTTAATATTAAATATTGTTAAAATTGATTGCATTTTCCGCAAAAATTATATTTTTGCATAGTTATTGATTTAATCTATTGAATTTGAAAATAATTTAAACGAAATAAATAATTATAAAACCTTTTAATTTTAAATTATGTCACAATCGTACGAAGTTATTTTCGAAAACAACAGAAAATGGGTAGAATCTAAAATTTCGCAAGATCCAGATTTCTTCAGCGAGCTTGCTAAAACTCAGCATCCTGATTATCTATATATCGGATGCTCAGACAGTAGAGCTACAGCAGAAGAACTGATGGGGGCAAAACCTGGAGAGGTTTTTGTTCACAGAAACATCGCTAATGTAGTTAATACTTTAGACATGAGTTCAACGGCAGTTATTCAATATGCAGTTGAACATCTTAAAGTAAAACATATTATTGTTTGCGGGCATTATAACTGCGGTGGTGTAAAAGCAGCGATGACTCCTCAAGACTTGGGACTGTTAAATCCATGGCTGAGAAACATCCGTGATGTTTACAGATTGCACCAGGCCGAGTTAGATTCTATTGAAGATGAAGGAAAGCGTTATGACAAGCTTGTAGAACTTAATGTTCAGGAGCAGTGCATCAACGTGATCAAAATGGCCTGTGTACAGGAAAGATATATTTTGGAAGAGTTTCCTATTGTACACGGCTGGGTATTTGACCTTAGAACAGGTAAGATTATTGATTTGGAGATCGATTTCGAGAAAATCCTAAAAGACATCCAAAAAATCTACAACCTTACAAGTTCTGATTGGGTAATGAGCAGAAAAACGACGTAGTTAGTTTTTCTAAAAATGAATGTAAGATGAAATTCTGGAGTATTATTGTATTAACCTTCTTTCTCAACTTCACAGCACTGCCAGGCATTGCTGCGATTGCCAATTGGGATATCGCAAGGACTAATGTAATAATCAATGAAGAAGAACCACATTCTCACCCATCCTCTTTTATTGTTTACGAAAAAACACTTCCGAAACCTTTGGACGTATTCGATTACGTTAAATTTTCAGAACCTGATCTTCAGGGTGTTTCTTTTATACTGATAGATGATTCCTTTCATCTGTCTCCTTTACTCACCATATTTTCTCCGCCTCCGGAAGCTTAACTTTAAGTACAGCCAGATTTTTTAATCGTATTCATATCAAATTGGATATCGGGTACGTGTGCTTTAAAATTAAATTTCCAATCTTTTATAGTTGATTATCTACGTATAGATCAATCGGTTATAGTATTTTTCAAAAACATCATGAAAAAAACATCATTTATAGGAGGAATCAAGGAGAATTTCCCTTCAGGACTCGTTGTATTCTTAGTAGCGCTTCCATTATGTCTCGGAATCGCTTTAGCATCAGGGGCACCCCCTTTGTCAGGAATAATCTCCGGTATAGTAGGAGGATTAGTAGTAGGATTTCTAAGTAACTCAAACATATCAGTATCAGGTCCGGCAGCCGGGCTTACAGCCATTGTTTTAACGGCTATTACAGATCTGGGAGCTTTTGAGCTTTTCCTTTGTGCCGGAATTATTGCCGGTTTTATCCAGTTAGTTTTAGGATTTATCAAAGCAGGAAGTATATCCAATTATTTTCCGAACAATGTCATCGAGGGAATGCTTGCTGCCATCGGTATCATTATTATTTTAAAACAAATCCCTCATGCCATGGGATTCGATAATGATTACGAAGGGCACGAATCTATTTTTGACAATGGACTTAACTTCGGATATTTCACAGAATTATTCGGAGCTGTACATACCGGTGCCATTTTAGTAACGCTGGTTTCTATAGGTATTCTTATTCTCTGGGATAAAATTCCTGCTTTAAAAAGAATAAAAATGCTTCCCGGAGCATTGGTAGCAGTAGTGGCAGGAATACTTCTTAACGAATTATTCAAAATGTCCGGAAGCTCATTGGCGATTGGTACGCAACACCTGGTTTCACTACCCGTTCCAAAATCATTGGATGATTTCAAAAATCTTGTTACGATGCCTGATTTTAATGGATTCACCGATCCTAAGGTATGGATAGTAGGGGCAACCATTGCCATTGTAGCTTCTATTGAAACACTGCTTTGTATTGAAGCTTCAGACAGATTGGATAAGCAGAGAAGAATTACCGATACGAACCTTGAACTTAAAGCGCAGGGCATCGGGAATCTGATCAGCTCATTTATCGGAGGTCTGCCAATGACTTCTGTAGTGGTAAGAAGCTCTGCCAATGCCAATGCAGGAGCTACTTCAAAGTCATCTGCAATGATCCACGGTATATTACTATTGGTCTGTGTACTTAGCATTCCTTTTATCTTAAACCTCATACCGCTGGCAACGCTTGCCGCTGTACTCATCCTGGTTGGATATAAACTGGCTAAGCCTGTAACCTTCAAACATTTCTGGCATTTGGGTAAATTCCAGTTTATACCATTCGTGGCGACCGTAGTGGCTGTAGTGGCGACCGACCTTCTGAAAGGAGTTGGTATTGGTCTGGCAATTTCCGTATTCTATATCCTTCAGGGAAATATGAAGCGTGCTTATTATCTGAGCAGAGAAAAGCTGGATGATGCGGATGGTATCAACATTAAGCTTGCTGAAGAAGTTTCTTTCTTAAATAAGGCTGCCATTAAAAAGACACTAAAAAACATTAAGCCCAACTCTACTGTGACCATTGATGCAAGAGGAACGTCATATATCGCTACAGACGTACTGGAAATGATCCAGGATTTTGCTAATATCAGGGCAAAAGAAGAAGACATTAATGTGGAACTTTTAGGTTTCAAAACTTCATACAAAGATTATGAAAGAGATGAAGATTCTCACATCCTCATCACCCACAGAAGAGCTATGTAAGCTCATTACAATAATTTTAATTTTAAAAAGAATAAATATCATATGAAAGCACATACATACGAAACTCAATCTACAATTACGCCTGAAAAAGCATTAGATTTTTTAAAAGACGGAAACCAAAGATTCGTAAATAATCTAAAGGCAAACAGAGATCTTTTAGAACAAGTAAATGCAACCCGCGAAGGGCAGTGGCCTTTTGCCGTAGTGTTGAGCTGTATAGACAGCCGTACTTCTGCAGAACTTATCTTTGACCAGGGGTTAGGAGATGTTTTCAGTATCAGAATTGCCGGTAATTTTATCAATCAGGATATCCTGGGGTCAATGGAATTTGGCTGTAACGTGGCAGGTTCCAAGCTTGTAGTCGTTTTAGGGCACACCAAATGCGGTGCATTAAAAGGAGGCTTAGATGCAGCGCAGATTCAAGGAATGGGAATGGATAATCTAAACCATCTGATTAATCACTTCGACCCAATTATCAATGAAATCATTGAAGAAGGCGAAGAACGTTCATCAAAAAACGGGTCGCTTTTGGAAAGACTGAACCAGCAAAACGTAAAAAACGCAATCGAAGATATCCGTAGCCAAAGCTCTACCCTTAAAAAGCTTGAAGACGAAGGTAAGATCAAAATAGTTGGAGCCAACTATGACGTTGAAACAGGAGTTGTAACCTGGCTTTAACAAAAATCATGTAATAGTTAGATTGGAAATTGATTTTTTAAAGTATAACAGAAGACCATCGGAAAATCCGATGGTCTTTATTTTTATTTATCCGTTTATGATGATGGGAACCGCTTCTATTACTGATTTTACTTCCCGTTAAATGCTGACATGGTATTATTGATCCCTGCAAAAACAAAGGATAAGCTGGCTTTAGAAAACATTTCAATTCTTTCGGCAAGCTTACCGGATTCTTCTTCGTTCCATGTTCCTAAAACATAGTCTACCTGACGCCCTTCAGAAAAGTCCGCAGAAATCCCGAAACGCAGTCTTGCATAATTTTGGGTCTGAAGCTTTTCATTGATACTTTTTAACCCGTTGTGGCCAGCGTCAGAACCTTTCATTTTCATTCTTAAAGTTCCGAACGGAAGCGCTAGATCATCTGTCACGATAAGTACATTCTCCAAAGGGATGTTTTCTTTCTGCATCCAGAATTTCACAGCATTTCCGGAGAGGTTCATATAAGTATCCGGTTTTAGAATGAACACTTTTCTTCCTTTATGTTTCCCTTCTGCCATCCATCCAAAATTGGTGGTATTAAATGAAACCTCAAGCGTTTCTGCTATTTTTTCTGCAACTTTGAATCCTATATTGTGACGGGTATTTTCATATTCAGGACCTTTATTTCCAAGGCCAACTATTAAGTATTTCATTGAGAAATTTTTTGCAAAATTAAGGGATAAAAAATAAAAAAGCCCAATCTTGAAAGATCGGGCCTGTATATTTTAAATATTATTTTTTAGAAAGGCTTATAAATGTAGTTTACACCATATCCTTTTGTCATATACGTCTGTGGATCATAGTTGTAATTTGTAGTTCTTATGATCGGAGTAGGAATAGGAGGAAGAAGATCGGTTACTGACATTTTCTTAGGATTGTTTGGAGATAGAATGTGACTTTCCTGATCCTTAAACTCAGTTGACATCAATCTTGAAATCTTATACGCTGATGGAAGCAATGTAAATGGACTGATCACGGTATCATAATCATAGAAATCAAATGCATATTTGCTGGTAGGTCTTCCGAATACAGGTGCGTTCATAGTTCCTGTCATAGGTCCGTAATGTTTTACCACTTTGGATACATTATCACCTAAGTAAGAATATGCTGTTTTAGTATAACTGATAGGCATTAATGGCTGTCCCGGAACATCTGGTCCGTTTTTCATGATAATAGTATCAATCTTTGCAGTAGAAGCATTGTATATTAAATCATAAAGAGATTTTGTCTTTGCTAAAAGAGTCTGCGGTCCTGGTGTAGTTGCCGGAGGTACGGGTGCTGGTCTTCTGAAGACCGAACGGCTCTCAGAAACTTTATCCAGTCTGTCATTGGGTCCATAGGTAAATAACTGGGTATAAGAAACACTGTCTTTATCCAGCTTTCCATTACCATCAAGATCTAAAAATCCATTAAAGGTAATCTGGCTTATTTTGTCACCGCTATAGGCAATATCTGTAATTGAAGCACTATCTGTGATTACTTTCGTTACCAAAAGCCCACTGTAATGATATTCTGCTAATGTATCTTTGTCTGTGATTTCTCTGTATAATGCTCTTGGGCCGTTTAAGCCTCCTGTATTGTTCAGATCTAATAACGGATCTCCATTTTCATCCAGCATATCTTTACATGAGTGTACTGATGAGAATCCTGCGAGTAATAAAATAAAGTAGAAAAGCTGTTTCATTTCCAGGTAATTGTTTATTTTTTGACAAATATAACTTTTTTTTATACAAAAGTTAGGTTTTTATTTATATTCCAGTAAAACTGATAATCAATTGAGACTATAAAGTTCTGTATACATATTTAAGGGTCTGATCCTTATCTGACACCGGATAATTGTAGCCATCATACTGATAAGTCATAGGTGTATTCACACCCGGTGCAGGAGAAGGTGGCATCACATACACAGAGGTTGGGTTGTTCGGAGAGATCCTGTAAAAAGTTTCAGGACGGATGAGACTCCATGCGGTAAAGAATGATTTAGGAAGCGTAGAGAACGGACTTACTTTGGAGTCATAGTTCTGGAAGCTGTATACCGTAAGCTTGGCAGTAGCCATATTGGGAGCTCCCGTGCTTGTAAGCACCCCTTTGGCACATTCTGCCTTAAAGATATTGTCTCCGTTGTAAGTAAAAGTACTTTCCACGAAAACACTGTAAGCTGTATTTCCGGCTACTTTTCTTTTTTCAAGGATCTTGGCAAGCTTTTTTCCGGAAGCATCATAAGTAAATGTATAATCACTCACAAAAGAATCCAGCGCTGTAGCAGCTGTAGCGATACATGTAGCACTGTAAACATTACCTTTGCTGTCTTCACTTACGCTAAAATCATAAGCCACACTGCCAGTAAGACTTCCCAGGAATTTTATTTTAGCAATTTTATTATTAACATAGGTAGCGGTACCGGTATAGTAATTATTGGTCACTCCATCTCTCAGCATCCCTTTATTAAAAAGGCTTCCATTGAAAGAATATTCTTCCTGAACATTGTTGTTTAAAGTGATCTTTTCCAGGACTCTGGCTGGCGGAGGTGTATTTCCATTATTTCCGCCATTATTGGCACTCGGTTCAAAGTCATCTGAAGAAGAGTTGTTACATGAGATCATAAGACCAAACAAAACTCCTGCACAGATTTTAAAAAGATAGTTTTTTCCCATGAAAAAATATTTTAGTGAGTTCACAAATATAACTCATTTTTTTTATGAAAACATCTGTTTTCACAACAAATCGATAGCAATACACATTTTTTCATCAAAAAAACCTAAAAACACAAGGCTTTTAGGTTTATATTTATACAATCTGTTATGAAGTTTAATAAGGCTGCAGTACAGATGTTGTTAAAACCGACTGAGACATCTCATTATTCAGATAAGTTGTATTAACAGCTGTTCCGATTCCTAGAGTTCCTGAATTCAGGTTTCTTTTGGTACAGGCTATTTTTACAACGTAATTATTTTTTGGGGTTAGATTGGCAAGTGTCGCATTCAGATTAAAGATCTTATAACTTCCGTCCGAACCTATTAAAACGTCTGTGCGAACTGCCCTGAGAAGATTATCTACAAAAACACCACAGGCAAAACCGGCAGAAGCATTACCATTTCCCGTTTTCTGAGCAGTGGTCTGGAAGGTAAAAGCTACTTTATTTACAGCATTGGTAATAGAAAAAGTATCAGTAGTCCCCGGTAGAACCGTCCATGTACTATTAATTGTTGTCCCTTCCGTATATGGGCTTGTAGATCCGTTAGTTGAAGAAAATACAGCACCTGTCTTATCTGCTACCGTATTTAATGAAAACACAGACATACTTCCTTGGCCATCAGCAATTTTTACACTTTTCCAGTCATTTACATTCAGTTCTGAATTATTATGAAAAATAGTTCCCGCTGATCCTGCAGATCCTTTCAAAAGATTGGTTCCTCCAGTTCTAAGCTCTTTCCTTACATTAATATCCCCGTTTACATCCAGCATATTAACAGGATTGGGAGTATTGACACCCACCTGTGCATTTGCCAATACTGCAAACACTAAAGATTTTATAATAATAATTTTTTTCATGCCTAGATTAGTTTATAATTGGGTTAAATATCTGGGGAATCTCATATACGTCAACCTTCAGGGAAGACTGAGCAATAAAGTCATTAATGTTTGAGTCTGCATTTATTCCTATAGTCAGTGTCACACTGCTTGCCGTATTGTAAGACGCAATTCTTGAACAGGCAACGCTTACATTATGCTGTCCCTTAGTAAGATTGGATACAACCCCGATCTGGTTGTGGGTAATGAAAGTACTGCTTGCACTACTTGCTTTTAGATTTCTCTGTCTAAGATTCACCAGCTTGTCATCCACAAAAATACCACATGCATAGTCTATTGAAATATCAGGTGTTCCGTTGGCAGGAAGATTGGCCTGTACCACCGTTTCAAACTGAAAATAAGTTTTGCTGTCTGTACTGAATACACTGATAGGCTGTGACAAACCTGCAATTTTCTTAAATCCTGGCAGACTGGCAATATCCGTTCCTTTAGCAAAAGCTGTATTCTTAGCCGTTATAGTAGACTGCTCATTACTGGCAAATCTCACTCCGGTTCTATCTGAAAAAGAGTTATTGAATATTAAATAGAATTTATTCGGTTCATATTCCGGAATACGAAGTGACTTCCAGATGGGAGGATAGCCTTCACCCTGCGAAACCAAAAGTTGGTCATTATTTCCCTGGGAAAGACTGTTGTCTGTAACATTCAAAACAACAATCTTATTTCTTAAATTGACATCACCATTGACATCCAGTTTTGCTTTTGGAGAATCTGTATTGATTCCCACCTGGGCAGAAAGAGACAGTCCTGTTACAAAAAACAGGATTGATATAATATTTTTCATCAATTAATTGCTTTTATAAGTTACGTATTCAATAACATCTATTTTCATAATAGATTCTAGAGTAAATGCATTGGAAACAGTATTGGTATTGGATACATTTCGCCCTATTGCAAACTCTGAGCTCAGATTGGAGGTATTGATCTTTCGGCAAGCCACTTCAAGCGTCTGTGCACCTATAGGAACATTCTGCTCCGTATAATTAAGGGTAAAAATATAATCCTGGATTCCTGCCTTCTCTGTGTTGTTATTGGAAACCACTTTGTCAGGACGCACCGCTACCAGTTTTCCATTCCTGAAAACACCACAGGTAAAAGTAATCGACTGAGAGGTACCTGCACTTGGAGCCTTCATCTCAATACCTGTCTGAAACTGGTAAGTCAATCTGTTTTTTCCGTTTTTAATGATGAAATCATTTTTAAGACCTTCAATTTTTAACCACTTTCCTTTTGAAGTATCCGTAATATCATCTCCGACATTGTTCTTATAGATATTATCTGCTGCAATACCACTGGAAAGCTCTATAATACCTGCCTGATCTGATGACAAATAAGAATTGATCAGTTTATACTGACCTTCTTCCATAAAGGAAACATTCAGGGATTTCCAGATGGGAGGCAAACCTTCGCCCTGAGAAACCAAAACCTGGCCGTTCAGTCCGGCATCTCCAATCTGGGCAGATGTACCGCCTACTCTAAGTTCTTTTCTTAAGGTGGTCTTCCCGTTGACATCGAGAGTAGATTTAGGAGAAGTAGTTCCAATTCCCACCTGCGCGTTGACAGAAAGTGATACCATCACAGCTGTGCAACATAAAATATTTTTTTTCATAATAAGGGTTGCAAAGGTAATGATTTCATTCAAAAAAAATCCCTTAACCACCTTTAAACCCGTAGTAATAAAACGATTATGTTGTAGAATTAATCGTACGAAAAAGTAGAATTATTACTACATTTCATTATTTTTTTTATTGGCTTTTGAGATTAAAATCGCTAAAACCTCCTAACAGAAGCCCATACCGGAACATTTTTTCTCATTACATCGTGATTTTCAAGAGCTTTACGTTCGGTAGATTATTCTTATTTAAAAATAAAAACATGATATTAATCAATAAAAAAAGATCTGAAAAGCATGTTTTCAGATCTTCTATTACACTTTTCAAGAAAAAAATACCGGGTCTTTTTTATCTATGTCCAATAATCGTTTTCAGCAATATATTAACCTCATCTACATTTTTTACTTTCTCCTTTCTCATCATAAGCTGATTTCCCTCCTTCCCAATTTTCTCTTTCAGCTGAGCTTCAGCAGGATTTTGAGTTAAGTAACTGATAATATGCCTGAAACCATCTGTCTGATAAAACTTATCCTGTGGATTTCCCGGAAAATACCCTAAAAATATCCCATTCTTCATGACAATCTTTTCAAATCCTATTTCTGAAGCGAGCCATTTCAACGCAACACTCTTCAACAAATTGACGGCTTCCTTTGGTAAGGCACCAAAACGGTCGATTAATTCCAACTCAAACTGATGAAGATCTTTTTCATTATCGATCTCCGCAATTTTCTGATACAGCAGCAACCTTTCTTCCGTGCTCGAAATATAGAAATCCGGAAGCATCAGCTCAAGATCCGTATCAATATTCACATCTTTCACAGATTTAAAAAGCTTCTGCCTGTCTTCTTCATTATCAAATAAATTCTCAAAGTCAGCATCATCTTTTAATTCTTCCAAAGCTTCCTGCATTAGTTTCTGATAGGTTTCAAACCCCATTTCATTGATAAATCCGCTCTGCTCACCACCCAGAAGATCGCCAGCACCACGGATCTCCAGATCTTTCATTGCAATCTGGAAACCGCTTCCAAGGTCAGAGAACTGTTCAATAGCTTCAAGACGTTTTCTGGCATCGGAGGTCATCATATCATAAGGAGGCGTAATCAGATAACAGAATGCCTTTCTGTTGCTCCGTCCTACCCTTCCCCTCATCTGGTGCAGATCTGCCATCCCGAATTTATGAGCATCATTGATAAAGATCGTATTCGCATTAGGAACATCCACTCCACTTTCTACAATGGTTGTAGAAACAAGAACGTCATATTTACCTTCCATAAAATCCAATACATTCTTCTCCAGCTGCTTTCCTTCCATCTGGCCATGTCCTGTGATCACTCTTGCATCAGGAACAAGTCTTTGGATAAGTCCGGCTATATCTTTTAAGTTTTCTATCCTGTTATTAATAAAATAAACCTGTCCGTCCCGCTGAAGTTCATAAGAAACTGCATCCCTTAGAATCTCTTCACTAAAACCTATCAACTGCGTATCAACCGGCTGCCTGTTGGGCGGCGGAGTTTTGATAACTGAAAGGTCTCTTGCCGCCATCAGTGAAAACTGAAGCGTTCTCGGAATTGGAGTAGCAGTCAGTGTAAGGGTATCTACATTATTTTTCAGAGTTTTCAGTTTATCCTTTACGGAAACTCCGAACTTATGTTCCTCATCAATAATCAGCAAGCCAAGATCTTTGAACTTAACAGAGCTGCCTACCAACTGATGAGTTCCTATAATAATATCTACTTTTCCATTTTTAAGCCCGTCTAAAGCTTCAGATTTCTGCTTGGCCGTCCTGAACCTGTTCACATAAGAAACAGTCACCGGAAAATCTTTCAGTCTTTCTTTAAAACTTCTGTAATGCTGAAAAGCCAGAATGGTGGTAGGAACCAGCACAGCAACCTGCTTACCATCCGTTGCCGCTTTAAATGCAGCACGGATCGCCACTTCTGTTTTTCCAAAACCTACATCTCCACAAACCAGTCTGTCCATCACTGTATCTGCTTCCATATCCTTTTTTACATCAATGGTCGCTTTTTCCTGATCCGGAGTATCTTCATAAATAAAACTGGCTTCAAGCTCATTTTGCAGATAAGAATCCGGGGTATAGGAAAATCCTTTTGCCGTTTTTCTTTCAGCATATAACCTGATAAGATCAAAAGCGATCTGTTTTACTTTTGCTTTTGTTTTTTGTTTCAGAGACTTCCAGGCCGGAGAACCTAATTTGCTCAGTACGATCTCCTTTCCATCAGGGCCGTTGTATTTTGAAATTTTATGGAGGGAATGAATACTTACATATAATAAGTCCCCATTTTTATAAGTCAGCTTGAAACATTCCTGGATCTTTCCATCATTGTTTACTTTCACGAGCCCCATAAACTTTCCTATTCCATGATCGATGTGGGCAATATAATCACCTACTTTCAGGGACATCAGATCTTTCAAGGTAAGCTGTTCAGATTTGGCAAAAGTATTTTTCGCTTTATAACGCTGATAACGGTCGAAAATCTGATGATCTGTATAAACCAGGAGTTTGTGCGCGTTATCTACAAATCCTTCATGTAACTCTGACTTGAAGCTTTTAAAAGGAAGTTCATGTTCTAATTCCTCAAATATAGATTCCAGCCTCTCCCGCTGCTTCTCCGTTGAAAAAGAAATCCAGGTATCAAAACCTTCGTTTTGCTTTTCTTCCAGGTCTTCTATTAGCAGTTCAAAGTTTTTATGAAAAGATGGCTGTGGTAGCTGTTCAATTTTTATTTCAGTAATTTCTTTAAGTCCTTCAATAAGAATACCTGCAAAATCAATGGTTTTGAATTTTTTTAAATCAAACAGAAATTCCTGATCGGAAATAAAAAGTTCCTGTGGGGTTCGGTGAGCTATATCTTTGTTTAAAGTCACATATTTTTCCAGTGATTTTTCATAAAATGTTTTGATCTTCTGCATACCAACCGCTCCATTCCTGGAAACAACAAAACTTTCCACAGGCAAAAGCTGCAAAAGCGAAACTCTGGTTCCTGTTACCGAAAAATTCATATTGGAAACCAGCTGAAAGTCTTTGACTTTGTCTATCGAAAGCTGTGTTTCTATATCAAAAGTTTTGATGCTTTCCACTTCATTCCCAAAGAAGGTGAGGCGGTAAGGTTTTTCATAAGAATAAGAAAACACGTCAACAATTCCTCCTCTTACGGAAAATTCTCCGGGTTCAGAAACGAAGTCCGACTGCTGGAAATTATAATGATTCAACAATTCATCTACAAAATCAAAATCCAGATGATCGCCTACTTTTATATGATGCGAAATCGCCTTAAAGTCTTCTTTCTTCAAAACCTTTTCAGATAAGGCTCCTGCGTAAGCCACAATCACTTTTGGTGATCTTCCGGAAGTAATTTTATTAAGAACTTCTGTTCTGAGTACGAGATTGGCATTCTGCGTTCTCTCTATCTGATAAGGCTCCAGATGGGTTGCCGGGAAATACAGAACTTTGTCTTTTCCAAGCAGGTCTTCCATTTCTGTATTGGCATATAATGCATCTTCTTTGTCATCTACCAGATAAAGAACGGTTTTCTTCCTGGTCAGGAAAAGTTCGGCAACAAAAATAGACACCGAAGAACCGGCACTTCCTTTTACGGAAATATGCTGGCTGCTTTCTAACTGAGTGAAAATCTCTTTTCCAAATTCTTTTTGAAGCAAATCAGGAAGAAATTTTTCTTGTATAGGTTTTAGCTGCATAATATAATAGTGGTATAAACGACAAAATCGATTTCGGGAGTGTTCCGAAACCGTTTATATATAACAAAGGTAAGGATATTTTTTTCTTTAAACATGAATGAAGAATTATCTAACATTCATATAAACAGGCTAAAAAACTGATTAATCATAATTTTTGCTAATTTATCTAATTAAAAGTTAAAATAACTACAGCATTCCTGCGTGGCATAGTGTTTGAAAATTATACCTAGTAAACTTAAAGAAATAAAATTATGAAAAAAGCAATCAAAATCTTAGGCCTTTTTATGCTGGTATTTTTTACCGCATTATCTTTCACGTCGTGCAGTGACGATGATGATCCCGTAAACAATGATTTCTTCGCAGGAACCTATAAAGGAAAAATTTCCTATAATGACGGATCTACAAACAACAGCACAGATAACGGAAGTGTATTTGTAACTAAAATTGCCAGCGGAACAAAATATAATTTTGCATTCTCCAATGGTATTCCAGATCTTAACGGAGTAGAATTTCAGCAGCAGGGTGACCACACACTGGTAATGGTAGGTGGAACTGCTACATCTTATATAAGAATTGACAATAACGAATTGAAAATCTTATATTTGAATGATGGTAAAACCTGGACAGCTAACTGTACCCGATAATCAACTATTCATACTTATATCAGAGCCTGCTTTTATTTACTAAGCAGGCTTTTTTATGTCTAAAGCCTTGCTTTTAAGATTTTTTTAAGCTGTAATAAACTTTAGTTAAGTTTAGAAATTCAACTTTTTCAGCTCGCTTTTTGTATACCTTTACTCAAGAAAAAATAAACAATACCCTCATGAAAAAATTTTTAACAGCAATGTCACTAGCATTAGGACTAGGATTTGCAACTGCCCAACAGACTGCTCCGGCTACCACCGCAGCTCCTCATCCAACTACAAAAATGATAAAGGCTCCTGCAGCTAAAACTGCAAAACCTGCAGCTAAAATGAAGAAGGACGGAACGCCAGACAAAAGGTATAAAGAAAACAAAAACCTAAAAAAAGATGGTACTCCTGACAAAAGGTACAAAGCAAACAAATAAACTTTAACATATAGTTGTTATTTTCATAATCAAATTTCGAAGAACCGGTGACTCATTCACCGGTTTTTTTATGGTTTTATCCAAACGAAAATGGTTTCATATTCTATACTTATTTATAAATTTGAACCATGTTAAATTTCTTCAAGAAAAACACAGCACTGGTTTGGGCAAAAAAACATGTCCGAAAAGCCGGGGAATTCAAAAAAAATTCAGAAAAGAATCAGGAAGCTCTTTTGCTGTCACTTGTAAAGACGGCTCAGAAAACTCTTTTCGGAAGGGAGCACGCTTTTGAAAATATTCATTCTGTAAAAGAATTCCAGGAAAAGGTCTCTGTTGCTGACTACGAAGACCTGAAACCTTATATTGAAAGGGTAAAAAAAGGACAGTCTAATATCCTCTGGCCAGAAACACCTGAGTATTTTGCAAAAACTTCAGGAACTACTTCGGGCTCTAAATATATTCCTATTTCTAAAGAGGGAATGCCTTATCAGGTTGCGGCTGCACAAAGTGCGCTTTTCCATTATATCGCACAGAAAAACAATGCAGATTTTGTGAATGGAAAAATGATATTTCTTCAGGGCAGCCCCGAACTGGAAGAGGTTTTTGGCATAAAAACAGGGAGACTTTCCGGAATTGTCGCCCATCATATTCCGAATTATCTTCAGAAAAACCGTCTTCCAAGCTGGGAAACCAATATGATGGAAGACTGGGAAGCTAAAGTAGACAAGATCGTTGAGGAAACAGAACATGAAAATATGACACTGATCTCCGGCATCCCACCATGGCTGATCATGTATTTTGAAAAGCTGACTGAAAGGCATGGCAAAAAAATCAAATCCCTTTTTCCTAATCTTCAGTTGATCGTGACAGGAGGTGTTAATTATGAACCATACCGTGATAAAATGGAGGATCTTTTGGGCGGAAAGGTTGATATTGTTCAGACATTTCCAGCCTCAGAAGGATTTTTTGCATTTCAGGACGATTATACCAAAGAAGGCCTGCTTCTGTTAACCGATCATGGAATTTTCTATGAATTTATTCCTTTAGAAGAATATGGAAAGCCGGAAGCACGAAGATTAACTTTAAAAGATGTGGAGCTTAATAAAGATTATGCGCTGATTCTTACTACAAATTCTGGTTTGTGGGCTTATTCAATTGGAGATGTGGTAAGGTTTATTGATAAAGATCCGTATAGAATCCTGGTAAGCGGAAGAACAAAACATTTTACTTCAGCATTTGGAGAGCACGTAATTGCCTTTGAGGTAGAGGAGGCAATAAAGACTACATTAGAAAAGTATCCTGCCCAGATCACCGAGTTTCATTTGGCACCACAGGTAAACCCTGCAGAAGGACTTCCGCATCACGAATGGCTGATAGAATTTGAAAAGGAACCTGAAAACCTTGAATTCTTCAGCAATGAATTAGATCTTCAGCTTCAAAACAGGAATACGTATTATAAGGATTTGATCACAGGAAATATTCTGCAGAAGCTCCAGATCACAACGCTGAAAAAGAATGCTTTTCACGAGTATGCAAAATCACAGGGCAAACTGGGAGGTCAGAACAAAACGCCAAGACTAGCCAATGACAGAAAAATTGCAGATCTATTAGAAAATTACAAACTTTAAAAGATATTTTTTCAATTCAAAAAACATATATTGGAAAAAAATTATAAATTTGAAAAACTAAAAAATAATAATGAGAGCATCTGTACTTTTAAAATCATCTTTATTAACCTCTTTATTTGTGATCTCTTCATGTGCTACTACAAAATACAGTGAAGATATTTCTAAAAACAATTATTCTAATCTACAAGCTGGAAAATTTTATGTAGTTACCATGAAAGATGGCTCTCCAAAGCAGAAAATGCTGTTCAGAAACGTTGACGGAGATAATCTTATTGGTACCGCAGGTAAAAAGGACAGTACAGAAGTAATTATCCCTAAATCTAATGTTGCGGCGGTAAAAGACAGATCGAAAGCGAGAGTAACAGCGGGTGCCACTGTGATAGGAGCTGCGGGTGTTGCTGCTATCGTAATCAGTTCACTGAGGGCAGACTAAAATAGATTTTATCTTTCGAAACCTATTTGATTTATCATTTAAAAAAACAAGATACAAACGGCCTTAAATGAATATTTAGGGCTATTTTTGTGCATGATTTCCTTTACACCGTTAAAAACATTGCAAAATGTTGAATTCAGGAATCTTCTTACGGGAAGATTTTTTATTGTTTTAGCCTTCAGAATGCTTGCTACTTTATTGGGATGGTGGGTATATCAATTAACAAAAGATCCTTTTTCAATTGGCCTTATCGGACTTTCGGAAGTAATTCCTGCGGTAAGCTGTGCTTTATATGCGGGTCATGTGATTGATATGAATGAAAAAAAGAGGCTGCTTCTGATCTGTAATTACACTTATATTTTCCTGATCGGGCTTCTGCTGATCCCGGCTTTCTTAAATGTAGAACTGCATTTCAGCGGGCACGAGATCACTTACTATATCTATGGTGTCATATTTTTTACAGGTATTGCAAGGGCTTTCATCGGACCTATTGTTCCGTCTATGATTCCTAAAATTGTAAAGAAAGAGAATCTTCCAAATGCGGTAACCTTAAACCAGGCTACATTCCTGATCTCTTCTGTCTGCGGGCATGCTGCGGGTGGGCTTCTTATCGGATTCTTCGGGGTAAAATGGACATTAATCGTCATTATTTCTTTGATATTTATCGCTTCTTTATTCTTCTGGCAACTCAAACAACAGCATTCAGAATACAAAAAAGAGAATGTAAATGTTGTAGAAAGTATGCGTGAGGGGATTTCTTATATTTTTAAGACGAAAGAGATTTTAGGCGCTTTATGCCTTGATATGTTTGCGGTACTTTTCGGAGGTGCTGTTGCGATGATTCCGGTTTTTGCCACCGACATTCTGGATGCAGGAGCGGAAGGTTTCGGGCTTCTGAATGCAGCTTCCGATATCGGTTCCATGTGTATTATTACACTTTTGGCAGTTGTTCCTTTAAGAAAAAATCAAGGAAAAATTCTTCTGGCGGTTGTTGCCGGGTTTGGACTCTGCATCATTGGTTTTGGATTATCCAAAATGTATTGGCTTTCATTTATGTTCCTTGTGATGAGTGGAATGCTTGATGGAATCTCAGTAGTGATCAGGGGAACCATTGTTCAGCTTAAAACTCCGGATAACATCAGGGGACGTGTACTGAGTGTGAATTCTATTTTTATCATGTCCAGCAATGAAATGGGACAGTTTGAAAGCGGTCTAATGGCAAAACTATTAGGCGTAGTGCGGTCTGTGGTGTTTGGAGGGAGCATGACGGTACTCATTGCACTGCTTGTAGGAAGTACAAATCCCAAGCTGAGAAAAATGAAATATTAAACAACAATATGCTGATTCTATTAAATATATCACAAAATCTTTAAATTAACTTTAATAATTTTTTATATTTGTCTTTTTTAAATCCCCCTTTATGAAAAAAGCATTACTCATTTTTCTAATCTTCTGTTCGCATATATTTTATGCCCAATCAGATTGTATTAGTGCAATATCAATCTGCGGAAACTCAGATATTTCTTATACCCCCTCCGGACCAGGAAATGTACTGGAAGGAATTGGTGCTAATTCTTGTCTGAATGATATAGACAATGAGCACTTTTCTGTATGGTATAGCTTTACAGCAGCGACTTCCGGAACACTAGCATTCGTTATTAATCCCAATATTGACACAGATGATTATGACTTTGCTGTTTACGGTCCAACAACAAATGGCTGTACTTCTTTGAACAATAACAATGTTTTTGTAACTCCTTTGAGATGTAACTACAACGGAACAGGGAGTTCACAAGGAAATACAGGTCTGCTACTTACAATTCCGCCTCCGCCTCCGCCAAATACCAACGGTAGTGCCGGAAACCAGGCTGAATGGAGCCCACATATGGTGGTACAGGCGGGTGAGACCTATTATCTTGTTGTAGATAACTTTAGAAGTTCTCCGGATGGATTCTCATTGACATGGACAGGAACTGCAAGTTTAAGCTCTGCATTCAACGACCCTTCTCTGGCGCCGTTTCCATTTTTAACTCCAGGACTTCCTGCAGCTAACCCGAATGACCCGAATGAAGTAATGATATGTTCATTGGCTACTCCATTCAACTTTAGTTCATTAAGTGCAGCAGTTATTAACGGTAACAGCCCAAATTTCAAGGTAAGCTATCATAAAAATACGAATGATGCTATTACGGGAGGAAATCCTGTAACCTCAGAAGTTGTGAGTCTAACATTACCTTACTATTATAGAATTGTATATCAGGACCCGGTTAATCCGACAAACCCTATGAATGGCTGTTTTATTACAGGAAAATTCAAATTTAAAGATGCAAGCTTTACCTTAACCAATGCTACGCTTACCAGCTGTAGTAATAACAGTTCAGGAACAGCAATGTATGACCTAACCACGGCTAATGTTGGAGCCGGTCCTACCCATGTGCTGCAATATTATCCTACAATGTTCGATCTTAATGCAGGCACTAATGAAATTACAAGCCCGGCTATCTATCAGTTTGTTTCAGCTGAAGGAAAAATATTTGTAAAAGCAACGAATGAATTTGGATGTACCGCCACGGCAGAGATCACTCTGAAATTTCATCCGCTGGTAGCAGTAACTCCTGCTTCTTTAAGATCATGTTCTCTAGAAAACAATCCTTCACTGGGCACTTTTAATCTAAGTAATGCCCCGGTAGTTACGGGTACAGCACCTAAAAAATATTATCCTTCCCTTTCGGATGCTCAAAACGGGACTAACGAGATTTTAAATTTCTTAACCTATACAGCACCGTCAGGAGTGATCTATGTAAAAGTATTTAACGCACAGGGATGTTATTCAATTGCAAAAGTAACGCTTACAGTAATTTCTCCGGTTTACTCAAATGTACTTCAGGACAAAATTATCTGTATTGAAGATAAAACTACACTGGATGCAGGTCCTGGATTCTCAGGTTACGAATGGAGTACGGGAGCAACCACACAGTCTATCACTAATGTAGGTGTAGGAACTTACTGGGTAAGATTGAAAACCGGTGACTGTATCGCTACACAAAAGGTAAAAGTATATGCTTCTGAGCAGCCAGTTGTTTCTAATATTGACATTACAAACACTACCATCACAGTGAATGTAATTGCAGGAACTCCTGAGTATAAATATTCTCTGGATAATATCAACTGGCAGGATTCTAATGTATTCACCAACATTTCAAGAGGAGATCACAAGGTATATGTAAAAGATGCATACGACTGTGAACCGATCGAAATAACTGTGGTAGTACCAAACCTGATCAACGTTATCACTCCAAACGGAGATGGGATCAATGACGTTATTGATTATTCTGCCCTATCCGGCAAGAACGGTCTTGTCTTAAGTATTTTCGACAGATACGGAACTAAAATCCACCAGGCTGATAAAACAAACGGCTATAAGTGGGACGGAACCGTAGCCGGCAAAAAAATTCCAACAGGAACCTACTGGTATTCTGTAACATGGAATGAAAATGACAAAAAGAACACCCCATTCAAATTCTCAGGATGGGTAATGGTAAAAAACAGAGAGTAATTCATTATAAAATAAAACCGCTCCAGGGAGCGGTTTTTTTAACATAGATGCTGATAACTTTATTTTGCTCAAAATCTTGTTTCACAAAAATCATTTTAAACATGAAAAAAACATTACTTCTTTTAATTTTATTTATAACACAGGTGTTTTACGCACAGTCCGACTGTATTACGGCAATTCCACTCTGCGGGAACTCAGATATCTCTTATACTCCCTCAGGACATGGAAACATTCAAGAAGAACTGTCACAAAGCGGATGTCTGGGCAGAGATGAAAATTACTCAGTATGGTATACTTTTACAATCGCAACATCCGGAACCTTATCATTTACCATTGATCCTAATGTTAATACAGATGATTACGATTTTGCAGTATACGGCCCTGCAACTAATGGTTGCGCATCTCTGAACACCAACAACGTTTTTGTTACACCAATCAGGTGTAATTATGCCGGTAGAGTTCCTAATGGTGACACCGGACTTAGCCTGACCATACCGCCACCCGGAGCACCTAATGGTACCGGAACTGCAGGAAACCAGGGAGAATGGAGTCCTTATATGGATGTAATAGCCGGACAAACCTACTATCTTATTGTAGATAACTTCGAGAGCTCTCCAGATGGATTTAAGCTGGTATGGGGCGGTACAGCTACCCTAAGCTCTGCATTTAACGATCCGGTTCTTGCTCCGAATCCTTTCATTCCGCCTGGTATCCCGGGCGCTGCTCCAACCGACCCTACCAAGATCATGGTATGCGGACTTCCTTCGCAGTTTAACTTTAATACTCTTACTGCCGGTATTATTAACGGTAACAACCCTAACTTCCAGGTTACCTACCATGATAATACCAACGATGTAGTGACAGGCGAAGACCCTTTAACGATTGCTACAGTAAATGCAACCACAGACTATTACTACAGAATCCGATATCTGGATCCGGCTAACCCGGACAATGTTATCAACAAATGTTTCATAAGCGGTAAGTTTAAATTTGTAGACGCCAGTATTACCGGTAGAAATGCTACCATTTTTGCCTGTAACAATGATGGCGAGGGAACCGGAAAGTTTGATCTTACCACAGCAGATATATTCACGGGAACAGTTACGAAAAAATATTACCCTACGCTTGCAGATCTGAACGCTGATACGAACGAGATCACAAATCCTACAGCATATATCTCAGCCGAGAAGATAATTTATGCAAAAATAATTTCTGCCTTCGGATGTACTGCTACCGTTACGATACAGCTATCATTCCATCCGGTAGTTACTTTAAGAGATGTACTGGTAGAAGAATGTTATATAGAAAATGATATCACCCATGCTATGTTTGACCTTACAAAGGTAAATGTAGGCGGTGTTGTAGGTCAAATATCCAAATTCTATAAAACTCTTACTGATGCCCAGAACGAGACCAATCCTATTTCAGCACCGGCAACGTATCTTGCAGAAAGCTCTGAAGTATATGTAAGAATTACCAGTGCCAATCAGTGTTATGATATCGCGAAGATTACATTAAAAGTGCTTCCTCCGGTAAAATCACTAGTCCTGAAAGACAAAACAATATGTGCGGAGGAAAAAACCACACTGGATGCAGGACCAGGATTTGACGGATATGAATGGAGCACAGGTGACACCACACAATCTATCAACAATGCAGGAATAGGCATTTATTGGGTAAAACTGAAAACAGGTAAATGTTTCACACTTCAGACGGTAACCGTTTTTGCTTCCAAGCAGCCGGTGATCTCAAGTGTAGAAATCAGCAACAATACAATCACAGTGAATGCGTCAGGCGGAATTCCTCCTTACAAGTACTCAATAGATGGTGTTAACTGGCAGGATTCTAATGTTTTCAGTGGACTTCCAAGAGGAGAAAACAAAATATTCCTGAAAGATTCTTACGACTGTACTCCTATTCAGATCACCGTTACTGTACCCAATCTGATTAATGCGATTACTCCAAATGGAGATAAAATAAATGACGATATTGACTATTCTGCTTTATCTTACAAGAAAAATCTTGTGTTTATTGTCTATGACAGATATGGCAACAAGCTATATGAAGCTAATAAAATCAGAAACTATAAGTGGGACGGAACGGCTTCCGGCAAGAAGCTTCCAACAGGAACTTACTGGTATACGATCTCATGGAACGAAAATGATAAAAACAGTACCGAAACGAAATATTCAGGATGGATACTGCTAAAGAATAAAGAATAACCATTTCTTTTGATCACAACAAAAGACTGTCTTCCGAGGCAGTCTTTTTTATTTTACCAATTGTCTCGTCCTACCATATCGTTACACATAAAAAAAGAAAAATTCACTGACTTTTTTTCTTCAGATAAAATTATTGATTGAATTTTTTTATTTTTGACACCCGAATTTTTTATCAACAATCTTTTATCTTTTGCCCATTACAAACCAGACAGGATTGCTGATAAGTTGTTGGTTACTATTTATAAATTATTTTTCCCAAATAAACTATCTTTGCAGTATGGCGCAGAAAGAAACATTATCATCCCTTACCCATGGAAACTTTGCAAAAGAGCTCTCAATTGCGGATGGGAAAATGCCTCCCAATGCAGTAGATTTTGAAAGACTGGTTATCGGAACTTTTTTGATTGACAAAAAGGGACTTGACCATTCTATTGACCTTCTTACTCCGGAAGTATTTTATGACCCAAGACATCAGGTTATTTTTTCCACGATCCTGAAGCTTTATGAAGGCAACCACCCTGTGGATCTGATGACGATTATCCAGGAGCTGAAAAAAGAGGATAAATTAAATATGGCCGGAGGTGATCACTATATCATCGATCTTACCATGGGAGTAAGTTCATCTGCCCATATTGAATACCATGTACGTGTCATTCTTGAAAAATATATTTTACGAAGTCTGATCAATGTTTCTGCCAACGTGATCGATTCTTCTTACAAAGAATCTACCGATGTATTTGAACTTTTGGATAAAGCGGAACAATCTTTCTTTGAGATCACCAACGGAACCATCAAAAAAGGATTTGACACAGCCAATTCATTGGTAAAGCAGGCTATTGACACTATTAAATCCTTAAAAGACAAAGAAGGACTTTCAGGAGTTCCTTCAGGATTCAGGGATATTGACAAAGAAACCGGAGGCTGGCAGAATTCTGACCTTATCATTATTGCTGCACGTCCCGCAATGGGTAAAACAGCTTTTCTTCTGTCCATGGCAAGAAATATTGCGGTAGGGCATAAGATCCCAATGGTTTTGTTCTCTCTCGAGATGGCATCTGTACAGCTGATCACCAGGATGATTGCTTCCGAAACAAAAATTTCTTCCGAAAAACTGCGAAAAGGAACCCTGGATGATGAGGAATGGCAGAGACTGTTCTCTAATGTATCCGAACTTGAAAATGCACCGCTGTTTATTGATGAAACCCCTTCCCTTTCTATATTTGACTTCCGTGCAAAATGCCGAAGACTGGTGATGCAGCACGGCGTAAGACTGATCATGGTCGACTACCTTCAGCTGATGACTGCAGGAGGTGGAGGAAAAGGAGTTGGAAACCGTGAACAGGAAATCTCCATGATCTCCCGTTCACTGAAAGCTATTGCAAAAGAATTGAATGTTCCGGTAATTGCCCTTTCCCAGCTATCAAGAAGTGTGGAAGCCCGTCCCGGAAAAAGACCTCAGCTTTCTGACCTAAGGGAATCCGGAGCGATTGAGCAGGATGCGGATATTGTATCTTTCATCTTCAGACCGGAATATTATAAAATTGCCGTTTGGGATAATGACGAAGAAGGCCAGGAGACACCAACAGAAAATCAGGCCGAATTAATTATTGCCAAACACAGGAATGGTGCCACCGCTGATGTAAGATTATCCTTCTTAAAACATTTTGCAAAATTCGGTGATATTGAAGCTGCATTAGATGGAGGTTTAGGAGGATATCCTTCCAATTTCGGATCTTCCGAACCGAGTGGTTTTGATAAAATTAAGACTACCATTCAGCCAGGTGCCGCATTTGATCTTCCGGACAGCTCAAAGTTATCAGGGTCTTCCATGAATGATTTTGATGATGATGATGATTTTCCTTTTTAATTTTAAAAGGAAAATAAGACTTTACTATTATAATTTTACATACAGCAATCCAACTTGAGAATCGAAATATATACTGACGGTGCATGCAGCGGAAATCCCGGAAAAGGAGGTTATGGAATCCTGATGCGGGTTCCCGAAAAAAACTACCAGAAAACATTCTCAAAAGGTTTCAGAAAAACTACCAATAACAGGATGGAACTCCTCGCTGTTATTACAGCTCTTGAAAAACTAAAATCTTCGGAGAACGATATTCATATTTATACCGACAGCAAATATGTCGCTGATGCAGTCAATCAAAACTGGATTGCCGGATGGATCAAAAGAGGATGGAAAAATGTGAAAAACCCGGATCTCTGGAAAAGATTTATTGAAATGTACAATAAACACACCCCAAAAATGCATTGGTTGAAAGGGCATGCAGGTCATTTTGAAAATGAACTCTGTGACAAACTTGCCGTAGCGGCTGCCAGCTCACCCAATCTGGAAATTGACACCTATTTTGAAGGCCTGGAAAACAACTCTCTTTTTTAAAAAATCTAAATTTTAAACTACGGCATTCATTATTCCCTTATCTATTTTATCATTCATTGAAAAATCATTATCATATTCAGTAAAATTAACATTAAATACATATTATTAATTTGGGATTTAATATATTTACAGAATCTAATAAAAGTAATCCCAATTCAATGAATAAATTTTTACTGTCTTATATATCCCTCTTTCTGCTCTTTCTGTCAGGAGGGCTATTTTCCCAAACTTATCAATTGACAGGAAACCCTGTATCTACAACAGGATGGACCATGGTTTCTCCTACCCAGGTGAATGGAGATTTTGTTCAGCTTACTCCGGATACCAACAATCAATCCGGATCGATCCGGCTTAATGATCCTATTAATTTAAAATACTGTGACAAATGGAGAGTAGAATTTGATTTCAGAATGGACTCTAACCAAACGTCAAACGGAGACGGGATTGCATTTTGGTATCTTGCCAATCCCCCTGTCGCAAGTGTATTAGGCTCAGGCCTTGGAGTTTCTCAAAATGCAGTTGGTTTTATTGCAGGATTTGATACTTATAACAACACCACCACCGCTACGATGAGTAAGGTACATGTTGCCTACGGACAGGTTGCCAATACTTCAGATACCAATAACGTTGAATTTTTCAATACTGCCGGAAGTTCTTTTCACTCACCGGATCTTAATACCACTCTGCCTTTTCAGGGAACAACCTTTAAGCACGTTGAGGTAACAGCTCAGGTAGATCCGGCAGCACCGGCCAACTGGATTGTAAAAATCACCATTGACGGAACTATAATCTGTAATCAGTCTTTTGCTCCTGCAGGTACAGCAGCAGCAATGACCGTTGGATATTTTGGATTTTCAGCTTCTACAGGAGGAGCAAGATCCAGACATTCTATTAAAAATGTAAAAATCTATACCGATAAAGTTCCTATTTTACAAAATACTGCAACACAGTCTTTCTGCCCAAATCCCAGTACAGGATTCGGAACAGTTAATTTAACATCCTTTAATTCTCAGTTTGTAAGCGCGCCTTCCAATTATACATTCACTTATCTGCAAGGATCCACTGTAATAACGAATCCTACTAATTTTCAGTTTAACGCCAATACTACAGTCACAGTTATTGTGAGAGACAATGCAGGAATATTGTGCGACAACCCGGACGGGAAAATACTTCTCGTTCTTGCTCCTCTTACCCTTACGGATAAGACACTGCTGGCGTGCAACAACAATAAAGAAGGGAAAGGAATTTTCAACCTCAACGCAGCAGATGTGGCCGGCGGACTCCCTGCAGTAAAAAAATATTATAAAACTCTGGCTGATCTGAATGCCGGAACCAACGAGATTCCAAATCCCGCTACTTACACTTCTGTAGCAGGAACGGTCTATGTAAAAGTAACTACCCCGTTGGGATGTACCGGCACTGCAAAAATAACACTCGCATTTTATCCGGAAACACCAGTAACAGAAGCGACATTAAGGTCATGTTTTCTGCAGAATAATATAACAAATGCAGTCTTTGACTTAACCACAGCTAACGTAACAACATTGACGAGTGATTTCACAAAAAAATATTATGCTTCTATAGCAGATGCCCTTGCTGGAACCAACGAGATTGTAAATCCGTCTCAGTATATGTCGGTAAGCACGGCAGTATATGTAAAAGTAACAGATGTCAATGCATGTTTCGCTCTTGCAAAAGTGAATCTCATTGTATTGCCTCCGATAACATCTGCTGTTTTAAAAGACAAAATAATCTGTGTGGATGCAATAACAGATCTGGATGCAGGCCCAGGCTTTGACGGCTATGAATGGAGTACCGGAGCAACAACTCCTTCTATTCATGGAGTAGGTGTAGGTCTTTATTGGGTACAATTAAAGACAGGAAACTGCATCACAATACAGACAGTGAAGGTCGTTGCTTCCGCCAATCCTGTCGTGACAAGCATCGACATCAATAATACAACAGTGACCGTGAATGTTTCAGGTGGTACTCCGCCGTATAAATTTTCCTTAAATGGTATTGACTGGCAGGATTCCAATACTTTCACAGGACTTCACAGAGGCGAAGCTAAGGTTTTTGTTAAAGATTTTTATAATTGTGAACCTGTTGAAGTGCAGATCACAGTTCCGAATCTTATCAATGCCATCACACCGAACGGCGACAATGTGAATGATGTTATTGATTATTCTGCATTGGCTTACAAGAAAAACCTGGTTTTCATTGTGTATGACAGATATGGCAACAAGCTTTATGAAGCAGGAAAAACAAGAAACTACACCTGGGACGGAACGGCTTCCGGTAAAAAGATTCTTACAGGAACTTACTGGTACTCTATATCCTGGAATGAAAATGATAAGAATAGCACGCCTACAAAATATTCAGGTTGGATATTGGTAAAAAACAGAGAATAAGTAATCTATATAAAAATCACTCCTCATCGGGAGTGATTTTTTAATATATGAGGCTTGATTCCATGGTTCTCTCTTAATTTTAGTTCACGTCTATTCTTTTTTAATTATTTCTTATCTATCCCTGTTATTAGTTGTGTAATTGACAATTTTCGTTAAACAATTGACAATTATACATTATATACGGAAGATTAAAACGAATATATTTACAAGAATAACCTCAAACTACTCGCGTCACATGAAAAGAAAACTACTCATTTATTTTTTAACCATCTTTTTAAGTTTTTCAGGAAAGCTGTTTGCCCAAACTTATCAGCTTGCCGGAAATCCTGTTAACACAACCGGCTGGGACCTTGTTTCCAATGCAGCGGTTGACACCGATTTTATCCGGCTTACCACAGACAATACCAGCTTATACGGAGCTATAAAATTAGCTACCCCTATCACATTAAGCTATTGTGACAAATGGAAGGTGGAATTTGATTTTAGAATTGACGGAAACGGAACCGCACAGTTCGGGAGAGGAGACGGATTTACATTCTGGTATCTGGTAAATCCTCCGACAGGATTTGTATCCGGCGGCGGACTGGGAATTCCAGGAAATGCATCAGGGCTTATGGTAGGATTTGATATTTTCAACAATACCACGGAAGGCCAGATGAGTAAAATACATTTACTGTATGGCACTAACGACACTGCCGGAAACAATATCGAATACAATAACACACCCAACAGCACATTTCATTCTCCAGACCTCATCGCTACCCAGCCATTTGTAGGCCCAACTTATAAACACGTAGAAGTAAATGGGGAAACTGACCTTACGAACCCCACCAACTGGATTATAAAAATTAAACTAGATGGCGTTCTTATTGTAGATCAATCTTTTGCGCCATCAGGGGGAGCCATTGGAATGTCTCAGGGGTACTTCGGTTTTTCAGCAGCCACCGGGGGAGCTTCAGCAAGGCACTCTATCAAAAATGTAAAAGTTTTCGTAGACAAAGTCCCAATACTGAATGCTACAGTGACCCCATTTGTATGCACTAATCCTTCTACAGGAACCGGAACAGTAAATCTAACTTCATTCAATTCGCAGTTTGTGAACAATCCTGGAAATTATTTATTTACTTATTATGTGTTAGGAAGCTCTACACCTATCACCAATCCGACAAGTTTTCAGTATTCCGGAAATACAACCATCAAAGTAGTTATCAAAGACCCTACGTCTACACTCTGTGACAACGGAGACGGAGTAATTCAGCTAAATCCTACCCCATTTGAAGCAACCAATGCATCACTTAGCGGATGTAACAATAACAATGCAGGAACAGCCACCTTTGATCTTACAACAGCAAATGTAACCACCGTACCCGGCTGTACCTTGCAATTTTATGATACAATGGCTGACCTGAATGCAGGAACTAACCAGATTCCAAATCCTACAGCCTATGCTTCACCAGCTGCAGTACTGTTTGTGAAAGTGACTACTCCTCAGGGATGTGTAAGTACTGCAAAGGTTACTTTGAGCCTCAATCCTGTGGTGGTAGTCACTGATGCATCCTTAAGAACCTGCTTCCTTGAAACCAATCCATCATTGGGAACATTCAATCTGAGCAGCGCTCCTGTAGTAATTGGAACAGCACCAAAAAAATATTACCCATCCCTGGCTGATGCCGTAAGCGGAACAAATGAAATTTTAAATTTCTTAGCCTATACAGCACCATCGGGAGTAATTTATGTAAAGGTATTTAATGCACAAGGATGTTATTCTATTGCAAAAGTTACACTGACAGTTATATCACCAGTAAAATCCAGCATTTTACAGGACAAGATCATTTGTATTGAAGACAAAACCACATTGGATGCAGGACCTGGATTCAACAGCTATGAATGGAGCACAGGGGCAACTACACAAGCTATTACCAATGTCGGAGTAGGCACCTATTGGGTAAAACTAAAAACCGGAGAATGTAAAGTACTGCAGACAGTAAAAGTATATGCTTCTGAACAGCCGGTGGTTACAAGCATCGATATCTCAGGAAGCACAGTTACTGTTTTTGTAAACGGGGGCACTCCTCTTTACCAATATTCAAGGGATAATTTACAGTGGCAGGATTCCAATATATTCACCAATGTTCCCAGAGGCGAGACTAAGATCTATGTAAAAGACAGCTATGATTGCGAACCTATTGAGATCAACATCACAGTACCGAACCTTATCAATGTGATCACGCCAAACGGCGATGGGGTAAACGATGCCATTGATTATTCTGCACTGGCTAATAAAAGAAACCTGGAGATCGGAATCTTCGACAGATATGGCTATAAGCTTTTCCAAGCTGATAAATCCAACAGATATGTATGGGACGGAACTACCAATGGAAGCAAAAAAGTTCCTACCGGAAATTACTGGTATTCTATCACATGGAATGAAAACAACAGCAAGAGTACACCTATCAAATTTTCGGGCTGGATTATGGTAAAAAACAGAGAATAAATTTAAAATTGATTATTTTTAATATGCAGGATCACTCCAAATTTGGAGTGATCTTTTTGTTCTTTTCAAGGTATATATTTTAATTTAAAGACGCTTTATTCATATTCAATCCTTAAATTTGTCCTATGAATTATTTGGAAGCTTTAAGCAGAAGATATTCTGTGAAAAAATTTAATAACGAAATCATTCCTCAAGAGACCCTGCACAATATTCTTGAGTCAGGAAAGCTGTCCGCCAGCTCTCTTGGACTTCAGCCCTATAAAATTTTAGTGGTTGAAAGTGAGGCAATGAAACAGAAATTGATTCCCGCTTTCTATAATCCATCACAAATTTCCACCTGCTCGCACCTCATTGTCATTATTTCAAAGAAAACGATTGAGGAAAGCTATATTCATGGATATTTTAATCACATTTCCGAGGTAAGGGAAACTCCTGTAGAGAAACTCGACCTTTTCAGAAAAAGCATCAATCAGCATATTACCCAAAAAACACAGGATGAAATTTTCAACTGGGCAGAAAAGCAGTCTTATATAGTACTTGCAAACTTAATGTATACCGCCGCTATTGAAAATATAGATTCCTGTCCTATGGAAGGCTTCCGACAGGATATGATAGAGGAGATCCTCAACATCAATCCTGAAACAGAAAAAGTAACTGTCACCCTGGCTTTAGGCTACCGTTCTGAGGAAGATCATTTCCAGCACATGAAAAAAGTAAGAAAACCAAACGAAAAATTGTTTAAATTTATTTAATATTTAAATGATCGTACCTAAAGCAAGCCTATGATAAAAGCGGATGTATTAGTAATTGGTTCCGGCATCTCGGGACTTTCCTATGCCATTAAAGTTTCTGAACAGTTTCCTGATGCCAAGATCATCATTGTAACAAAATCTGACGAAGACGAAAGCAATACCAAATATGCGCAGGGCGGGCTGGCTGTAGTCACCGACTTTAAAAATGATAATTTCCAGAAACATATTGACGATACCATGCGTGCCGGAGACGGGGAAAACAAGCGCGATGTTGTGGAAATGGTTGTAAGGGAGGCTCCTGCAAGATTTAATGAAATTGTAGAATGGGGCGCCAATTTTGATATGAAAAATGGAGAATTCGCATTGGGAAGAGAAGGCGGCCACACCGAAAACCGAATCGTCCATCATAAAGACATCACAGGATTCGAGATTGAAAGAGCCCTGCTGGAAACAGCAAAAAACAGCCCGAATATTGAAATCCTTGATCATCATTACGTCATTGATATTATTACCCAGCATCATGTTCCGGGAAAAGAGGTCAATGAAGGAGAAATCAACTGTTATGGTGCCTATATTCTGGATGAAAAATCAAAAACGATTAAAAAAATCACTTCAAAAATAACATTGGCGGCGACAGGCGGCGCAGGACATGTTTATAAGAACACCACCAATCCAACTATTGCTACAGGAGACGGAATTGCCTTCGTAGCCCGTGCAAAAGGGAATGTTTCCAATATGCAGTACTACCAGTTTCACCCAACAGCATTGTACAGCAAAATCAACGGAATGCTTTTCCTTATCTCGGAAGCAGTACGTGGAGACGGCGCTAAATTAAGAACTAAAAAAGGTGAAAAATTCATGCACAAATATGATGAGCGTGAAGAATTAGCCTCAAGGGATATTGTTGCCCGGGCGATCGACAACGAAATGAAGATCTCCGGAGACGAATACGCGGGACTTGACTGCCGTGAAATGGATCACGAAAAATTCCTGGAACATTTCCCCAATATTTATAAAAAATGCAGAGAAGAGGGAATTGATCCCTTTACTCAACTGATTCCGATAGTACCCGCTTGCCATTACCTGATGGGTGGCATTGAAGTTGACAGAGACGGACAGTCTTCGATCAGAAATCTTTTTGCTGTGGGAGAATGCACCAATTCAGGACTTCACGGAGCTAACAGATTAGCCTCCAACTCCTTATTGGAAGGTTTGGTTTTTGGACATAATGCCGCCATAAAAACTATTGCATTGCTCAAGGAAAACAATTTCAATTTTGGCGACCTGAAAGCCGTTCCGGAATGGAATGAGGAAGGAATGAAGATCATGGATGAGATGGTCATCGTAAGCTATCTGAGAAAGCAGCTTCAGGAAATGATGAGTGACCTGGTAGGTATTGTTAGAAGCAACAGACGTTTGAATATGGCATTGCAAAAGCATCAGGAAATAGCAGCAGCAGTTGATGAGATCTACCACTACTCTATTCTATCTCCACAATTATCCGAATTAAGAAACCTGACAACCGTTGCTCACCTCATCATTACCCAGTCTATGGAAATGACTGAAAATAAAGGAGCATTTTATAATAAAGATCTAGCCTAAAAGCATTTATAATGAAAAGACCAAGCTACGCTACAGATAAAGTATTAAAAACTTTTATCAAAAACGCCTTAGAAGAAGATATTCAGGACGGAGATCATTCTACGCTTTCCACAATTCCGAAAGATCTGAAGCAGAGCGCTAAACTTCTGGTAAAACAGGACTGTATTTTAGCAGGTGTTGAACTGGCTGAAATTATCTTTAAGACTTTTGATAAAGATTTAAAAATTGAAAGATTTATCAAAGACGGAAATGCAGCTAAAGTAGGAGATGTTGCTTTTATCATTACCGGAAGTGCAAGATCCATCCTTTCCACAGAAAGACTTGTCCTTAATTGTATGCAGAGAATGAGCGGAATTGCAACCCTTACCTATGATTGGGACTCAAGGTTGATCGGTACAAAAACAAAGCTTTTAGATACCAGAAAAACAACCCCAAATTTCAGAGTATGTGAGAAATGGGCCGTTGCAATAGGTGGTGGAACCAATCACAGATACGGACTTTATGATATGATCATGCTAAAAGATAATCATATTGATTACAACGGAAGTATTACGAATGCCGTAAAAATGGCAAAGGATTATATCAAAAAGAATAAGAAAAAATTAAAGATCGAGGTAGAAACAAGAAACCTTGAAGAAGTACAAGAAGCCATCAAAGCAAAAGTGGACAGGATTATGCTCGACAATATGAATGTTGCCACGATGAAACAAGCTGTGGAAATGATCAATGGCTCATGCGAATCTGAAGCTTCAGGTGGAATTACCCGTGAAATGTTAAAAGAAATTGCATCTACAGGGGTCACCTATATCTCTGCTGGAGCCCTTACCCACTCGGCTGAAAATATTGATTTGAGTCTCAAAGCCGTGAAATAGCGTTATATTTTTAATAAAAACACCCACTATTTATTAAAAACTCAATAATATGATTTTCTTCATGTAAAAATTCATTTTTTATGCATTGCATTGATTATCAACGAATTGATTCTTATTAAGATTAAGTAAAAATTAACATACAGTTAATATTAGTTAAATTTTATTTCCCCAATTTTGCAGAAAATTAAATCTAACTATTACTAACGATTATGAAATTAATCAACAAATCGATACTTACTGTAGCTATTACATTATCTACAGCTAGTGTTTATTACGCTCAGCAAGTTCAAGACACTGTAACGAAGTCGAAAGATATTGATGAGGTAATTTTAAGAGGTGTTACGGATATCGCTAAAGATAGAAAAACACCAGTAGCTGCATCTACTATTAAAGCAGCGCAGCTTGTAGAAAGATTAGGAAATCAGGAATTGCCTGAGATTTTGAACACTACTCCATCTGTATACGCTACAAAATCCGGAGGTGGTTTTGGTGATGGAGGTCTTACGATCAGAGGTTTCGAATCTAGAAACATCGCAGTTATGGTAAACGGTATGCCAGTAAATGATATGGAGGGTGGTACTGTTTATTTCTCAAACTGGACTGGGTTATCTGATGTAACAAGTACATTACAGGTTCAAAGAGGGCTTGGTTCTTCTAAATTAGCAATTGCATCTGTAGGAGGTACAGTAAACTTCCTTACCCGTTCAGCTGACATGAAAAGAGGAGGAGCGATCAGATTAGGAGTTGGTAACAATGACTATTTAAAATCGTCTTTTGCTTATAACACAGGAAAATCTGAAAGTGGTGTTTCTGCATCATTCTTAATGAGCAGACAAGCTGGAGGTACTTATATTGAAAATACAGATTACGAATCTTATGCATACTTCTTAGCAGTAGGGTATGAAATCAATAAAAAACATAACTTACAGTTTACTATAACTTCTGCTCCTCAGTGGCACGATCAAAGAACATTCGCTCCTACAATTCAAAATTATATCAACTATAATCCTGAATATGATGGAAAGAGTCCTTACAGAAAATATAATTCAGACTTCGGATATTACACTGATGCTGCTGGTAACAGAGTAGCTTTAGCAAACAGAGCTAACTACTACTCTAAGCCGGTAATGATGTTAAACTGGGACTGGACAATAAATGAAAAGTCGAAATTAAGCACAGTAGCATACATGTCTAATGGTAGAGGTGGTGGAACTGGTGATCTAGGTAAAATTGGAACTAAAACGATTAATGACGTAAGTTTTACCGATACTTCGGGACATATTAACTACGATGCTATTTTTGCAGCTAATGCAGCTGTTAATTTAAATACAGCTGGAGCAGGAAGTACAATCGTTCGTAGATCAAGTATCAACTCTCATAACTGGTATGGTATCTTGGCTAACTTCCAGCACAAAATTAATGACAACTGGAATTTCTCAGTAGGTACAGATGATAGATACTACTATGGATATCATTATCAAGTTCTGACTGATTTATACGGAGCTGCAGGATACAAAGATAATGCTAATAAAAACTTGCCTCCAAGAATTGTAAGCAATGTATATGACTACAAAAAGCTTTCTTGGAATCCTTTCGGAGGAAAACTGGCTCCTGCTGAAGATCAAGTAGGATATAGCAATGACGGAGAGGTTCTTTGGTACAGTGGATTTACTCAAGTTGAATATACTAAAGATAAATTATCTGCATTCTTACAGGGATCAGTATCTAACCAAGCTTACCAAAGAATTGATAATTTCGTAGTAGACGGAAGTACTTTAAAAGGTCAGACAGTTAATACAAAAACAGGATTTAAGAACCTTTTTGGATATAACATAAAAGGGGGTGCTAACTATAACATCAACGAGCAACACAACGTTTTTGCAAATATCGGATATTATAGCAAACAACCTTTCTTAAATACAGTTTTCCCAAACAACCAACAATTAATCAACTCAACGTTAACTAACGAAAAGATTGCATCTGCAGAAGTTGGTTATGGATTCAGATCTGCAAAATTCACAGCAAACGTTAATGTGTACAGAACACAATGGAAGGATAGATGGTTAAGAAAAACTAGCCAAACGTTTACTTTGCCTGACAACACAACAACTACAGGTTACGCAGAAATAAATGGTATAACTGAAATTCATCAGGGAGTTGAATTTGATGGGGTTTATAAGCCAACTACATTCTTAGAATTTCAGGGAATGTTCTCTTGGGGAGATTATTATTACAAAGGAAATGCTTCTGTAGCAGCGTTTGATGATAACAATAACCCACTTACTTTAGCTGGAGCTTCAGGAAGTACATTATACCTTGACAAAGTAAAAGTTGGAGGGACAAGCAATAACAGTATTCCTCAAATGACTGCTTCATTGGGAGTGACTGTAAAACCGGTAAAAGATCTTAACATCTTCGGAACTTGGAGATATGTAGGAAAATTGTATTCTACAGTAGATGCTGGAACATTTACTAATGTTTCTGCACAGGACAGAGGAGTATTACAGCTACCTGATTTCAACTTATTTGATGTAGGGTTCTCTTACAAAATCAGATTACAAAACCAGGATCAATACTTCACTATTGGAGCTAACGTTTATAACCTTTTTGATAAAGTTTATATTTCAGATTCTGCAACGAGTGTATTTGCTGATGATAAGCCAAGATATTTGGCTGACGGAAAAACACTTAATGCCGGCAATCAAACTTATGAACAATTGGGTATGATGTACAATGGTATTGCTACTGGTAACCGTGCTTACTTCGGTTTCGGAACTACATGGGCTGCAACATTGTCATTCAACTTCTAATAAGATCATAATATTAGATTTTATAAATATCTATCCCGGCTTTTCGCCGGGATTTTTGCTATATTTGTGTACAAAAAATTGAATATGGATTTTTACAAGATTTTGCTTAATGCACACAAAGGATTCGGATATCTTGAACTTCTTTTGGTCTCATTATTTATTATTGCCCTTTTAGCTACTATGTTTGGCTTCAGCGGTAAAGTGAACAAATTTCTAAAGAAGACTACCCTCTTCACTATGATATTTTTTCACGTTCAGTTTTTAATCGGAATTATCATGTTAGTGATCAATTTCACAAAAGGACTGGATATGGGTTCCGTAATGAAAAATGCTGATTTGAGATTCCAATATGTAGAACACCCATTTTCTATGTTGATTGCAGCCGTATTGATGACTATCATTAATAAGAAAGTAAAGTCTAATGACACGATTTCTTTAGGAATTGTGATCATGGGTCTTATTGCTGCAGGTTTATTTGCATTCGCATTCCCTTGGATGAGAGTCTTTGGGGCATAAAATATAAATACAAAGTTGTCAATGTTATAGCTTTGTAATAGTTTAACTTAAATTTTTAATTAAATCAATGAAAGTAGCTGTAGTAGGTTCAACAGGAATGGTTGGACAAGTCATGCTTAAAGTTTTGGAGGAGAGAAACTTCCCTGTAACAGAATTAATTCCCGTAGCATCTGAAAGATCTGTAGGAAAGAAGGTGAAGTATAAACAGGAGGAATTTACGATTGTAAGCATGAAAGACGCTATAGCTGCCAAACCGGATATCGCTATTTTCTCTGCCGGAGGAGACACTTCTCTTGAATTTGCCCCTCTGTTTGCAGAAGCTGGTACTACCGTGATTGATAATTCTTCTGCTTGGAGAATGGATCCTACCAAAAAACTAGTTGTTCCTGAGATCAATGCAGATGTTTTAACCAAAGAAGATAAGATCATTGCCAATCCAAACTGTTCTACCATTCAGTTAGTAATGGTTTTAGGACCACTGAATAAGAAATATGATCTGAAAAGAGTGATTGTTTCTACGTATCAGTCTGTAACAGGAACAGGAAAAAATGCCGTTGATCAGCTTAACGCCGAAATAAGCGGAGATGATAGCGTTGCTAAAGTATATCCTTATCAGATTTTTAAAAATGCTCTTCCTCATTGTGACGTGTTCAGCGATGATGATTATACTAAAGAAGAGATCAAATTAATGAAGGAGCCTAAGAAGATTTTAGGAGATGACACTTTCAACCTTACCGCAACAGCAGTGAGAGTTCCTGTTCAGGGAGGTCACTCAGAAAGCGTAAATATTGAATTTGAAAACGAATTTGAACTTGACCAAGTAAGAAAAATTTTATCTGAAACTCCCGGTGTAGTCGTAATGGATAACGTGAAAAACAACGAATATCCCATGCCGCTGTACTCCGAAGGAAAAGACGAAGTTTTCGTCGGCAGGATAAGACGGGATCTCTCGCAGCCCAAAACGCTCAACCTCTGGATCGTAGCAGACAATCTGCGAAAAGGAGCGGCAACAAACGCTGTACAGATTGCAGAATACTTAGTAGCCCACAACTTAGTTTAAACTAACAAAATAAAAAAGAGTCTCAGAATTGAGATTCTTTTTTTTATCAAACTATGTCTAGTCCTGAAATATCGATACACAAAAAAAAGAATCGTTATGGAAGAACAATTAAAATCGCTTTACATAAAGCGCACTCAAAAAGATTACAGTTTAAGTTTAAAACTTCAAATTGTAAAAGAAG